>OFGO01001674.1_pt1 | contig 15152 bp, 14 predicted proteins | sample 1521761 | NCBI WGS metagenome assembly OFGO01 (sample SAMEA3504128, study PRJEB24116) | mouse gut metagenome | biome: mouse gut; feature: mouse-associated habitat; material: faeces | place: Denmark | collected 2011
CCAATTTTGCATCTTTAGAAACTAATACCGGCTCCGCATCCTGTGTATAATATATCCCCTTACCCATAACCATAATATATGGTTTAGAATCTTCTAAATACAGATCCTTAAGATCAAGTCCGGCAAGTTCCGACTCCCTTAATCCTGTTCCCTTTAGCACTCTAACAATTACAAGATTCCTTTCTCTCACAAAATCATCTTTCTTCTGTTTGATTTTCTCAATCATTTCCATCATATCTTCCGGCAAAGGAACTTTTGCGTTATTTTTCTTCTTAATCTTAAATTTTGACTTTGGAATACTATGTATAATATTCTTATCACATATCCCCTCATCTACTAAATGTGACCAGAAAGAAGACAATACATTTTTCTTTGTGTTAATTGTAGAAGGTGAAGTTCCATTTGTGATCAATGTTTCAAGATACACTATCATATCTGTTTTAGATAATAAATTGATATTCTGTTCTGTCATTTCTGATATAGATTTAACATTTATTCTCTTATGTTCAATCATCCAATTTAACATAGATGTAATTATTGAATAATAGTTAAGTTTCCCAGCTTCACTATTGAGATTGTAAAAGTAATCTCTAATAAACACAGGAATATTATCTTCTTCAAATTTCCTCTGCAATTTTTCCGCATTTTTCTTCTGAATTTCATCCTTATAACACATAATAAATCCATCCTTTCCATGTTTTTTTCTACATCATACTTCTACATTCAAAAAGAAAAGCACCAACGTTTTCCGTCAATGCTTCTTAATCCACCCCAAACTATCAATAATGATATCTACACGTATACACAATCAAATTATTTCCTTCCACTTGATACACCAGTCTATGCTCATCCGTAATTCTTCTGCTCCACTTTCCAGACAAATCATATTTTAACGGTTCTGGTTTCCCAAGTCCTTCAAATGGATTCCTTTTTATATCTTTAATCAATTCATTGATTCTTTTAACAATTTTCTTGTCCATCTTCTGCCAATAAAGATAATCATCCCAAGCATTTTCCGTGAAAGATACATTCATAAACTAATCCTCCACATGAAAATTTACGAGCTTCCCATCCTCAGCCTGCTTAATGGATTCTTTTAGCCACTCATAATTTGCTTTGCTTTCCCTTATATGAAGGTTTTCCATCAAGTTATCATACTGCGCCTGAGACATCAATACAACATTTTCATCATTTTTTCGTGTAATTATTGCAATATCAGAATCATGTACAACCCGATCACAAACTTCTTTAAAATTATTCCTAACATTAGAAAAATTTGTTGCTATCATACAATCACTCTCCTTTGAATACAGTATATTCCACATTTATAGTGTTGTCAATATTCTGTACAACATTCTGTACCATTATTCAATTGTTCAAATTCTGCAATTGCCATAGCAATAGCCTTTTCCGCTCTTTTACCTTTTAACACTCTACATAAAGATTCAGTATTCCAAAATATATCAGTAAAACTGTTCAACTCACACCCAACGCCCAAATTATTGATTTTTCTCATATAACGTGACACCGCTTCTAAATCATCATATGTATAATCAAGCGTTCTCCTGCTGATGATGCCGTCTATGCTTTCATGGACAAGAAACGGGCGTGGAGCAAGCCTTATTACGTCTACATGACTGCCGGGGCAAACAACTTCCTGCCTTAAATATGTTTTTTGTATAATAAAAAGCATCTGGATTTTTATTTCCAAATGCTTTCCTTAACCATCATGCATATATTTAAAATCTCTCTATTTTTAATGAAACTCCTTCGTAAATTCCCACTGGTATGTCTTTGTCAAACGAAAATTCTTCCATACTATCTCTTTCAAAATTATATATTGTCACCAATTCTCTTTCAGGATCTACGACCCAGTATTCCCGTACTCCTGCCGTCCCATACTTAAACAATTTCTTATAATAATCCATTTGTTTACTGCTTGGCGAAACAATTTCAATCACCCAATCTGGTGCGCCATTACACCCTTTATCCATAATCTTATTTTTGTCGCATATAACTGATATATCTGGCTCAACATAATTTTGGTCATTTTCATTAAGAAATACAGCAAACGGAGCAGGAAACACATTACATTCACCATTATTTCGCTTAATATAGTCTTTTATTTGATATGATAAATCCATTACAAGCGTTTGATGCCTTGTATTTGGAGGAGCCATATAATATATTTTTCCATCAATCAATTCTGCACGTTCCCCTTCTGGCAACGCATAAATATCATCTAGCGTATAAATTTCTTCTTTTCTCAGTGCATCCATCCTTATACCTCCATTCCTAATTCTATTATAGACAATGTTTATAGGAATTACAACCGCTTCCCCTTAATTGAAAATCTAATTTCATTTACCTGATAATGGCTTTTCTAAATAAACATCAAGGTACAACCGCAAAACTTTACTAAAAATTTTGGAATTAGAGAGCGATAACTCTTAGAATGCTTTTCTGAACCGGATATATTCGACTTGTCTAATCTGGTTTTCCTACTACAAAAATCCCCTTTCAGCTCTCCTATGCTGAAAGGGGGTTTTTGCCCCATGGCTCTATTTCAAACCTTAAAATTTCAAGCCTTAATAATAAGTGTATTCTGTTTGCCTTATGGTGCCAACAGACAATTCTCCATTCGCAATGCTTTGGGCGAACGCGTCAAACATGCCCTCCATGCTTTGAGGGTCATTCCAGTTCCTTCCACTCCAGTTTCTGTCATTCCATTCTCCAGTATCTCCATTGTAATCATAGTAAGAAATCTCTTCCTTGATACAGCGTCCCTTCTCGTCATACCAGTAATCCACAATATGATAATTTGCCTGCTGCCCTCCATATTCTTCCCTGACGAGATACCCATGTTCATCATAATAGTAGTCCCTGCAGTATTGTAAGTCTCCTTCTATCGATCCATCTAAAGTCCTCACCAGCTGTCCGTCTGTATTGTAAAAATGTTTAGTAGTGGTGTCCCTATAATTAGTACCCTGAATCACTCTGCCCGAACTGTCATAGGTATATTGATAATAAACCGTTCTATTTCCATTTTCATCAACAGTCTCCCAGCGCAGCAGATTATCTCTTTCATCATAAACACAAATATACACATCATAGCCCAGGAACCCTGCACCCAATTCCTCCGAGATTTTCTTATCAATATATTCCTCCGTCTTACCATAAAAATTCAGATCTATTCTTCCCACATCACTGGAATACTCGCAAAAAACCCTGCCCTCCTCATCATATTTTACTTCTGTGGTTGTATCAATAGACCATTCAACACCTTCTGTCCCATTGTTGAGATACACCTCCCGCCGGCCCTCAGTTAGCTTTCCGTCCACATATGTGTATTTATACTCACATTTCTGGAAAGGCGTTCCATCCCCATAATAATTTGTGAATGTCTTTCTTTCTCCGTTTTCGTCATATTCATACACATCATAACGCGATAAATCCTCGCTTCCGGTCCATAAGTCATAGAATTCCCAGCGAAGAAACTTCCCTTCCTCGTTATACTCCTCGTATTCGTAGTCGATGCGTTCATCTGAAATTATAGTCACGGTCAGTTTCGTCCGCACCGTAGCCTTCTCCTTGTCCTCCGTCCACCACTTCTTTCCCATGATATCCGAATAGACCCGCTGCGCAGGAGTGATATTGTTGCCGTTGATTTCCGCTACCTCCCAGACAACTCCCTTCTGTCCCAGAGGTATGGCGTATTCTGCCACAAAGCCGGCGCTATTGTATAGATAAATGCGGACGTTAAGCCGGGACAGCAGCTCAGAAGCATAATTCCCCGCCACACTGTCGGTATAATTGTTCACAAACAGCTTGTAGCTTCCTATTTCCGCAGAATTGACATACATCACCTCACATCTGCGCTTATTATCGGACACCAGAAGATTTCCGTGAGCATCCCCGGTAACGCTGCCGCCGATATGAGCCATGTCGCCTTCCCCCGCCTGCCAGGGGGTGAACAAGGTCAGATCAAGATCCGCTTCTCCCTCCCAGGTCAGCAGAATTCCGGTCTGTCCATCTGCCAGACCGGGCATCACATAGATATCCCTGTCTGCAGCTTCCTCCCACACCTGAATTTCCGCATAGGCATCCGAATATCCGGCTGCTTGTACTTGCACTGTATAAACTCCAGAAGTCAAATTGGTAGTTAGTTCGCCGTTCTGTGTCTCCACGGTACAGAGAATGTCTCCCGTGTAGTTTCCGGCACCTTCCCGTATCACGGCGCTGACCGTCTGCACCGGAGCTCCCTCCACATTTCCTTCTCCGTCATCCCGAATGTCCGCCGCCGGATATACCCGCACAGTCACGGGATACTCGTCTCCGCCTTCCTTATGTAAAGTCATGTCGCAGACATAGGTAAGAGAAGCCGGAGTCAGTCTGACTCCCAGCATCACCATCTCCTTATACTGTTCTTCCGCCTCTGTTTTCAGATAACAGTCTGTATCATCCAGATACACGAACATGGAGAATCTTCCGCTATCGTCCGTAAGGGTCTCATACAGCAGGACATTATCCTCGGAACGATATACTTTTATCTTCCTGCCGGCAAGTCCGCTGCCCGTGGTGTCCCTGACATATCCCTGTACCCTGCCGATATTTCCGCCGCTCAGGACGGCGTCATAGGTATTGTGGGCCGCATTGAGTATCCGCATTTCTGTCTCATCATATATCTGCCGAAGCTCATCGCTCTCCCCATAGTAGTCTCCCTGAGAATACCAGCTGTTATCGGGAGCCAAGGTATATTCACCCACCTCCTGAGGCACCCGGATCATACGCCATTTCACCATCACCTCATTGTTGAAATAATAACGTTCCCCAACCTTGTCGATGGTGGCATAAGTGGGCGTATACACGGAGTCGTATCTCTGGAACACGAAGTTGGGCTGAGCGTTGAGATAGTACCAGTCCGTCAGTCGTAATTCCCCGTCAATCTCCTCCACCGAGACAATCTTATACACGGCCCCGCTGTCCGGATCGCTGTAAATCTCATACTGAATCAGTTCTCCCGTCTGCGCGTCCCGGAGCAGCGTTTTGGTCAGCCGACAGCGCGCGATATTCCCATCTTCCGGCGACTGAGTATTCACGTCCTCCAGCCAATAGAAGAGGCTGTTGTCCCATTTCATACCGGCTTGCTTCATCCAGGGTGTATAGTTTGCCGCGCTGAAATCAACCGCAGGCACATCTTCTATTGTATACAGAGGCACTTCAGGCACTTCTTCCAGCCGTTCGTCCTCATTTAGTATTTCCGCTCCATCGCTCTTGTGGGAAGCCTCCTGTACCGCCTCTTCACTCTGCTGTGCGGGAATTTCTTCCCTTTTCTGAAAGGAAAAAAACAGGATAACCCCAATGACAGCCGCCACCGCCGCCCCTGCGGCGGCAATACCTATTATCATCCCTCCTAAGCGCCCGGATTTTGTCATTGAAGGCACTGCCTTTTGCTGCGGCCTCATGTGCTCCCCGGAGGAAACAAGTATTCCCCCTTTTCCCGCCATACTCTGCCTTGCCCCGCATTTAGAACAAAAGGCTGCTCCATCTTTTAATTCCGTTCCGCATTTTTCACAGCACATACTCCCTTATCCTCCTGCAAGCGTATTAAACCGACTATATGCCTCCTTGGCTCTTTCCACACAAACCTGAGCGTTTTGTACAAGATCGTAATCATGAGCCACAATCTCCCCCTCCAGACAGGTCACGGTTTTGTCTCCGATTTTGGTAAACATCACGTTTCCCTGAGTATCATAATAATATCGCCAGTCCGGTTCGTCGTTATAGGAATATTCGAGCCCCCTCTGCACGATCAGAACCGTCACAGAATCCTCGGTAAATTCTTTCGTATATCTGCGGAAATCTCCCTCTCCGTACACCTTAATATACCCATTGCTGTGGAAGGCCGGAGTGTTTCCTTTTGACGCGCCTCTGACTTCAATATAATCCACAGCCTGCGCATAGCGGCTTACATACAGATTCCACCGCCGCGCTTTTTCTTCCGGGCTGTAACCCTCCCTTTCTCCAAAGGCTCCAAGCGCTGCAGCCGCATGCTCTCTCTCCAGCGCCAGATCACGCAGAAAGCCGGCCTGTTCCGCCGAAAGAAAGCACTGGTACAGTGTATATGCACATTCCAGATCAAAGGCATACTTTGTGTAGGCATCCAGATATGCTTCCGCCGCTTCCCGCAGCTCTTCTTCCCAGACAGCATCCTCCAGATACAAATCCGCAAAATAAAGCCCGTCTCCGGACATATCTGTCATGCTGCTCAGAAGCATATATTTCTCCACAAATTCTCCCCGGGCCGCCGCAGCTTCTGCCCAGGCTTCCTCCAGATAATCCGTCAGCAGATTACAGAGTGCGCTGCGCTGCTGCTGTACCTGATCCTCCACGATCTGTCCGCTTTCATTGAAGACTCCCCCCAGCCACTTCCCGAACAGCACTTCACCCACCATCCCTGTTTGAGAAACGTTTTTCTGAGCTGTCTGAAATCCCTCCACATCATAGCAGGTAGAGAGATTTCCTCCTTCCGTCTCGGCCAGAATCTTATATTCCTGCAGAATTTCCTGCATCTTCTGCAGGCCGTCGGCCCTATCTGTGCCTTCGGCAGCCTGCTCTGTGAACTTCTCCGGCAATCTGGTCTGTGTATAAAAAAGAAGCTGTGCCTCCACAGCCGCATACTGGCGGGCCAGCAAACGCAGCGTCCTATGAGCCGTGCCGACGCTTCTGCTTCCCTGCCCTGCAATATCCCCGATTTCCTTCTCCCGCATGGAGACAGAATATAGAATCTGCGCTACCTTATAGATTTCCGCCGCATTGATTTCCTCCTCCTGCAAAAACAGACTTAGCTTATACACATCCCGTCTCTGTCTGTCTACAATGCTCTGCAGAAGTACTGTCGGCGTATCGTCAGCATTATTCCACCGATTTACAAAGTCCACTGCCGAAAACAGATTCACGCCGATCACATCCGTCACCATATCCTGCAGAGCTCCCTCGGCTAACCCGGAAAGGTAATCCGGGATCTGCGCCCCGGCGCTCTGCAGAACATCCCGGCAGATATCTTCCACGGATTTCCCCTCAGAAGCCGACTGAATCATTGTTTTGACGCCCTCTGAGAGAACCGGATTCCCAGTGACCTCATCCACCAGAACCTCCTGAATGGAGAACTGCTCTCTGGGCGGCACGGCCACAAAGGAAGTTTCCTCCATGAAATCAGCCACAACGGAGCGCACTGCCTCTCTCAGCAAAATCTTCTGCCCGTACAGTGCCTCTATCTGCCTCTCCCGCTCCGCAGCCAAATCAGCAGCGATATCCCTCGGGGGCGTCTCCGGAACTTCCTCCAATACATCTCCTTCCAAAGTCTCCGAATCTGCCCATATCACACCCGGCATTTCTATATCCTCTCCGGAGATCTTTTCGCTGCCGCTTTTTCCTTTTATCAGAAAAAATACGGCGGCGGCCAAGATCCCCAGAACAGCCACGCTGGTTCCGATCATCAAAACCGGTTTACTCCGCACTGCCGCTTTGCCTATGCTGCCGTTTTTATTTTGCGGAGAGCCGGTGACGGGCTCTCCGCATTTCTTGCAAAAAAACACGCCATCCGGCAGTTTTGTGCCGCACTTTTTACAGTACATAAAGGGCCTCCTTTATTTCGGTGTCTTGGCACCGCATTTGGGACAGAACCGGGCCCCCACGGAATACTCCGTACCACACTGGCTGCAAAATCTCTTGCCTCCTGAGGTTGTCTGTGTTCCGGCAGATGACTCCGAAGCTGTATCAGCGCTTCCGTTTCCTCCGGCAGAGGGCTTCTGTATGAGGAATCCATCCGTAAATGTGACGGATCCATCCGTAAATTGAATCAGCGGCCCCTTTCCCTTTACAAAGACAAGTATGTACCAGACAAGGGCGGCAATCAAAAACAATAGGAATATAAAACTAACTATAAAACTAAATATGTAACCAATCGTATAATTGACAATATATATACCGCTCAATATATTCCTCCTCTAAACATTACTGTCAGTCCTATCAGTCCCAATACATTACTGACACCCAGAAGAATCAGCACCATCAGCCGATTCCCCTTAATGATCTCCAGCCCCGTTACGGCAATTACCAGCAGCCACAGAATAACTCCGAGAATTCCGCCAAATAAAAAAACTCCTATTGTATTCAGTACAAGAACCCCCAGCGCCACAAAATCCAGATAGGGCATTAACTTTGCTATGACCTGATTCTGCAGAACCTTGTGCCGCAGGCCTTCCACAACTCGTTCGCTCTTCTCCACAACGCTTTCCATTGTCAGACCCGCTTTGGAAGCGGCCCCGGATCCTGCGCCGGTCCCTGAGATATCTGCTGTCTGTGAGCCCGCCGGCCCGAAACTCCCGGTCTGCTGAGGTATGGCATTCTGCTCCGGCCGAGCCTGAGCCGTCGGCTGCGCCATCATAGACTGATTCACCGCCATGGCCGTCCCCATCACCTTCATCATGGATTTTTCCATCCGAAGCATCTCTGCCTGATCTTTTGTGATTACTTTTGCCCCCACAGGCCAGATCAGGAACTTGGCGCTTCTCACAAGCACTATGGCCACAGGTATCCCGATAATCGTAATGGCCGATGCCACTGCAAGAAGCACATTTCCGATGAACATAAAGATACCCACGGGGAGCCAGATCAGATTGGCAATCACTCCTCCCACCCGGCGCACCGCCGCCACATTTTCCTTTCCCTTAAGCTCCGTTTCCTTGATGATGACTTTGCCGAAAGGAAATACCATCAGTTTCGCATACTGAAATAAGGCCTTTCCTATCGGTATGCCGATAATCGTTATGCTGAACAAAATCCCCAGAAAGCCATACAACAGAAAATTCCACCAGCCTCCAAATATAAACCATATAATATTACCCAGCGTGCTCACTTACCGTTCCTCCTCATATCCATTTGATTTCCCACAACAGTCTTTCAGACCTTATTCCAATTTATTTCCGCAGCCCACGCAGAATACGGCTCCCTCCGCATAAGCGGTTCCGCATTTTGCGCAGATCCGGGGATTGTCCTCAGTGGGTACAAACAAAGGTTCCAGCTTCCGGCCGCATTTATTGCAGAAAGAGCTGTCCAACACCAGTATATTCCCGCATTCTTCACATTTGCGAAGCCCCTGCACCGCCAGCTTTCTCTTCTCCACAGTCAAAGTTTCCACCGCCAGCTTTTCTATTTCCTTCAGGAACTCCTCATAAGGAGTTCCTGCCGCAGCCGTAGAATCATTGTTTTCCAAATACAGCTCCCCTATCTGGCGGATAAGCTCCTCTCTTCTCTGATTCAGAGCCGTCAGCTGTCTGTCACAGTCTGCTACCTCCGGTAAAACATTGCTTGCCTGCGACGGTTTTGCATCAAACAGTCCCATGTCTTCTCCTCCTTCGTTTTCAAGATCTTTTCCAAAAGCATGATTTTTGAGAATGCAGAAACAGTATCTTCCGTCTTGATCGACTTGGCCCAAAAACTGCAAACTACTGTCATATTATATGATAGATCCGGCAGATTGTCAATTTAAAATATCTTTTTGATAATGCAATATCTTTTTGATTACCCTATTATAAAGAAGAGGTGTAAACATGATAGCTGAAAGAATAAAACATTTACGGGAAAAGAATAATTTGACCCAATCTTCATTGGCAAAAAAACTAAATGTTACGAGAAGCTCTGTCAACGCATGGGAAATGGGGATTTCCGTTCCGTCAACCGCTCTGATTGTGGATTTGGCAAAGCTTTTTCATGTATCCACAGATTATCTGCTGGGGCTGAACGAAAACGCAACTTTAGATATTTCTTCGCTTAATGATAAAGAAACAATGATATTATATGAACTGATCGAATATTTCAAATCTCAAAAATAGAGAAACGCGAACAACAGAAGCCACGCTTCGCAAGTCTTCTATTTTCATGAACAATCAAGGGATATTTCAAAGCAGCTCCTTGAAATATCCCTTTTCCTTGGTGATCTTATTGAATTCGCATATCCCCTCTCTTGGAGGGTCTTGCAGTGAGGAGAAACAATATTATCCGTACCTTCTCCCCCTGCCCTTTCCGGCCTCCTGCCTTGAGGCGCCGGGAAATCTCTTCTCCCTGAGCCTAAGCTCCTCGTAGAAAAGCCGATAGTTGTCATACCGTATTCTGCTGACAGCCCCTTCCTCCACCGCAGCCTTCACCCCGCATGCAGGCTCCTCCATATGGGCACAGCCCGCGAATCTGCACCGCTCTTTATGCCTTGCAAAATCCGGAAAACAGTCTGCCAGCTCCTCCTTCTTTTCACAGAACAGATCCAGAGAGCTGAATCCCGGCGTGTCCAGAATAAAGGCATCCCCCTCTACGGCGATCAGCTCGGAATGTCTGGTGGTATGCCTGCCCCGCTCTATCTTGGGACTGATCTGGCCCGTCTCCATGACGGTCTCCGACTGGAGGCCATTGACGAGAGAGGACTTCCCCACGCCGCTGGGTCCCGCTACCACCGTAGTCTTTCCGGCCAGAAGGGCCTTGACCCGATCCATGCCTTCCCCCTGCAGGGCGCTGACCCTCAGTGTCCGATACCCGCATTCCCTATAGATGCGCTCATATGCCTCTCCCTCCCTCTGGTGATCCAGATCCCGCTTATTAAAGCAGACGATGACTTCAACCTTCTGCTGCTCCATCATCACCAAAAAGCGGTCCAAGAGATTGAAGTTGGGTGCAGGCGAAAGAACAGAGAATATCACCAGCGCCTGATCCACATTGGCCACCGCGGGACGTATCAGCTCATTTCGTCTGGGAAGCAATTCCCTGATATTTCCCAGACGCTTTTCTGCGTCCAGCACATCCATATCCACTTCGTCCCCCACCAGAGGCTTCCTGCCGTCCTTCCGAAATACCCCCTTCGCCCTGCATTCATAAATGCAGGAGCCTTCCTCCGGAATACAGACATAATAGAATCCAGCGATTCCCCTAACAATTTTTCCCCTCATGCTGCCCCCATGCCCCGGATTTTCCCTCCGGCGCTATTCCTCCACAAACTCGATCCTTCTCGAAAAGGTCTTGTTCTCCGTGGTTCCGGGAGTCGTGACCGTCTCTCCCGTGACGGGATCCGTGGTGGTGGTGCCCTCTTTAGTCACACTGTAGGTCATGGTGATGGTGCCGCCTGCAGCAGTCAGTCCGGAATAATTCGCCGCCTGCGGAAAGCCCGTGATGGTTGCGTCCAAAAGCACCTGTCCGCTGTCCGTCACCAGCTTCACAGCCACCTCCGTGCCGGCCACATAGTCGGGAGCCTCCTCAAGCGTAGGCGCCGTTATGCTGGTATTGCACCGATAGGTCTTCACCTCCGGCGTAGGCTCCGGCCCCTTGCTGACCCTGATCTCCACAGTGGTGCCGGGCGCCACATATGCGCCATAGGAATAACTCTGATAACAGATCTGTCCCGCCTCATAGCCCGAATCGTACACATAGCCTATATTGTCGCCTATCTGAAGCCCTGACTCAATGGCAACGATGGTTCCGTCGTCCTCCGTGCGCCCCAGCAGCATAGGAACCATCACCTTGTTCTTTCCCGTGCTGACGGTGACAGTGATGTTCTGGCCCTTGGGAACCTTGCTGCCGGCCTCTGGAGCCTGAGAAATTACTGTATTTTCTTCAACATCCTCCGAGCTTTCCTCTTCCTTGGTCACGGCGAAGCCCAGCTGGGTGAGCTTCTCATAAGCCTTCTCATAAGAATCACCTTCCACTTTCGGCACCTCTATGCCCTCTGGTCCCGAACCTGCAGTCAGAGTCACCTTACTGCCTACCTCAATATCGGAGCCTTCCTCTACGCTGGAACCTATAACTATGCCCGCCTCGGACGCATCCGACTCCTGATAGCTCACCTCGGAATCAATGCCCAGATCCAGCAATGCGTTTCTGGCCTCCTCAACGGGCTTCCCCTTCACCTGAGGCATCGGCACATACTTTTTCACAGGCTCCTCAAGACTGTCTGCGCCCCCGGAAGGATCCGTGATGATCGGTCCGGAGGACTCCGTATTGCCCTCCCCGCTCTGACCGTCAAATATCTTCACCGCCAGAACAATGAGAATCACGCAGATAATCACTCCCGGAATCAGAGTCAGCAATGTGGTTATGCGCTCCGTCTTTGGATTGTAGTCATAGTCGTCTCCGTCCTCACTTTCCTCCTCCGGCTCTTCCTCCGCCTCATACTCTTCATATACCTCTTCTGCCGGATCCTGATGCATATCTTGGCCTTCATACTCATAGTAATCTTCTTGGTATGCAGTCCTCCGTTTGATCTGTTCTCTTTCACTGTCCGTAATAGCCCGGGTCCCCGCTGCCATGTCGGGATCATTTCTCACCACAAAATCTTCGTCTGGATTCATCAGTGACTGTTTCAGATCCGCAATCAGTTCCTGCATATTCTGGTACCTGCGGTCGGGAGACTTCTGGCAGCACTTCAGCACTATGGCCTCCACGCTCCCCGGCACCTCCGGAACGAACTCTCTGGGGGAGGGCAGCTCCTCCTGAATATGCTTGATGGCAATGGCCACCGTAGTCTCCCCATTGAAGGGAACCCTGCCCGTAAGCATCTCAAACATGGTGATACCCAGAGAATAGATGTCGCTTTTCTCGTCGCTGTAGCCGCCTCTGGCCTGCTCGGGAGAGGTATAGTGAACGGAACCCATCACATTGGAGGTGATGGTATTGCTGGTGGCCGCCTTGGCGATGCCGAAGTCCGTCACCTTCACCTTCCCGTCCTTGGAGATAATGATATTCTGCGGCTTGATATCCCTATGGATGATGTGATTGCTGTGAGCCAGCTCTATCCCCATGCTCACCTGTATGGCTATACTGACCGCCTCTTTAAAGGACAGTCTGGCCTTTTTTTCAATATATTTCTTCAGGGTGATCCCCTCGACGAGCTCCATGACAATATAGTAGATGCCGTCTTCCTCTCCAACATCATATACATTGACGATATTGGGATGCATGAGCCCCGCCGTGGCCTGCGCTTCCGTGCGGAACTTTGAAACAAAATTGGCGTTTTCGCTGAATTCCTGCTTCAACACCTTTATCGCCACGAAACGATTCAGCTTGTGACATTTCGCCTTATACACATCCGCCATGCCGCCGGTGCCGATCTTCTCCAATATCTCGTACCGGTCGCCTATCATCATTCCAATCTTTATCATATACGCTCTCCGTTCTAACCACTCAGATGAATTCAATCAAAACAACACTGATATTGTCCCTGCCGCCCCGTTCATTGGCAGCCCTCACAAGCCCCTGTGCCTTCTCCACAATGTCACGGGCCCCATCCAATGTCATCCGAATCTCCTCGTCTTCCAGCATATTGGTGAGGCCATCCGTACACATCAGAATGACATCACCCTCCTGAAGCAGCACCTGAAAGAAATCAATTCGCACCGTTTCCTCTGCGCCCACGGCTCTGGTAATGATATTTTTGTCGGGGTGATTTCTGGCTTCCGCTTTTCCGATTCCGCCTCTGCGCACCATCTCCTCCACCCAGGAATGATCCTTGGTGATCTGGCGGATTTCCCCGCTGTTGACTATATACAGCCTGCTGTCGCCCACGTTGGCTACATAAAGCTCCCTGCCGTCGATGACCGCCGCAACCACCGTGGTTCCCATGCCCTGCAGCTCCGGAGTCTCCTGCGCCCTTTTGCGCACCAGTCCGTTGGCCGACTGAACTGCCTCGTCCAGAACACGCAAAGGATTGGTCTCCAAGGATCCGCTGCTTCGCTCCACTATGGTCTCCACCGCAAGCCTGGAGGCATAGTCCCCCGCATTGTGGCCGCCCATGCCGTCTGCCACCAGAAACAAGTTGGGAAGAGGTCCCACAAACCTTTCCGACGAATATACGAAGTCTTGATTCACTTTTCTCTTTCTGCCTATATCGGTTATGGAAAACGTCTTTAGCAAATTTGTCTCCTCCACAGCTCCCCGAAGCAGGATCCGGTCAGCCGCATATACCTATATCCTACTATCTGCGGCCTTCTGCGCCTCTGCGCAGCTGGCCGCAGGCACCGTTGATGTCCCTGCCCATTTCCCTTCTAATAGTAACATTAATTCTGTTTTTTTCAAGCAGATTTTTAAAGGCCTTCACTCTGTCCGCCTTGGATCCTCTGAATTCCCGCTCTTTCACGGGATTTATGGGAATCAGGTTCACATGGCAGTTCAGCTGCCTGCCTATGCGCACTAGACGCTCCATATCCTTGTCGGAATCATTGATTCCGTCCATCATGCCATACTCCAGCGTGATCCTCCTGCCCGTCTTGTCGAAATAAAATTGGCATGCCTCCAGCAGCTCCTCTATGGAATACCGTTTGGCTATAGGCATGAGGCTCTGGCGCAGAGTGTCTGTGGTGGCATGCAGAGAGATGGCCAGCGTGATCTGGAGCTTCTCCTGCGCAAGCTTAATGATATTGGGCACAATGCCGCAGGTAGACACAGTCACGTTCCTCTGGCTGATATTCAGGCCGTTTTCATCCGTGAGCAGTTTGATAAAGGTCAGAAGATTCTCATAGTTGTCCAGAGGCTCTCCGATCCCCATGACTACCACATTGCTCACACGCTCTCCCGTCAGCAGAGTGATGGCATAGACCTGATCCAGCATCTCCGAAGGTCTGAGGTTTCGTTCAAATCCTCCTAATGTAGAAGCGCAGAAACCGCAGCCCATTTTGCAGCCCACCTGAGAGGAGATGCATACACTGTTTCCATGCTTATACTTCATCCATACGCTTTCCACCAGATTGCCGTCTGAAAGCTCGAACAAAAATTTCTTGGTGCCGTCTGTCTCCGACTCCAGCACCTCCACCGCGCGCAGGGAGGTGTAGGTATACCATTCCTTGCAGGATTCCCGCAGCGCCTTGGACAGATTGGTCATCTCATCGAAGCTTCTTGCCAGCTTCACATGCATCCACTCGTACATCTGCTTCGCACGAAAGCTCTTTTCTCCTCTTTCTTCCATTTCCCCATATAGTTCCTGCAGCGACAAGGACTTGATATCGATTCTCTTCGCCATATTAACTCCTATCTCCCTCATGGGCTTATGCCCATTTGATCTTATGTTTTTATTTCATTTGCTTTTTTATCTTTTACTTTTTATGTCATTTGTTTTT
>OFGO01001679.1_pt1 | contig 15127 bp, 16 predicted proteins | sample 1521761 | NCBI WGS metagenome assembly OFGO01 (sample SAMEA3504128, study PRJEB24116) | mouse gut metagenome | biome: mouse gut; feature: mouse-associated habitat; material: faeces | place: Denmark | collected 2011
CTTGACATTTGATATAATATACTTGTCACAAGGAATGAAACGGTGACTGCCGGATAGGAGGCTATGATGGATAGGCAGTCAAACAAAATCACAGCGGTATATTGCCGCCTCGCCCATTATGATGATGATATGGACAGGGCCACCGCCTGGAATCAAATGGATCAGCTAACCCGGTATGTTTCGGAACAGGAACTGGCAACCCCAGAACTGTTTTGTGATTGGGGCTTTAGTGGCCTTAATGACAAACGCCCGCAGTACCAACGCATGATCCGGGCGATAGAGGCCGGAACGGTTTCTGACCTCGTTGTGCAAGACTATTCCCGCCTGGGGCGCAACACTCAGATGTGCAGTAAATTTGTTGAGATTTTTCTGCCTCGGCATGGCGTCACATTCCATGCAGTTAAAGACAGCATCATTTACACTCCACAGGCGTTGAATGAGCTTGCGGCCCAGCGTGAAGCCATCTATGCTCTTTTCCAGCAGATGCGGCGGGAAAGGGGACGGCGATAATGGCGGCATACACAAAAAACCTTGCAGAAAAATGGACGGCCCTTTATGTCCGTCTCTCCCGCGACGATGAGAACGAGGGGGACAGCAACAGCATTGCCCACCAAATTGAAATCCTCACCAAATATTGCAAAGACCACGGGATAACCCGGCACAAGATTTACAAAGATGACGGATTTTCCGGCACGAATTTTAACCGACCCGGATTTAAGGAAATGCTTTCCGATATTGAGGCCGGACTGGTGGGGGCAGTCATTGTTAAGGATATGTCCCGGTTTGGCCGCAACTATCTGGAGGTGGGGCTATATACGGAAATCCGCTTTCCAGAATTGGGCGTTCGCTTTATCGCCGTCAATGATGGAGTGGACAGCGACGATCAGATGGGCAACGACTTTACCCCATTCCGCAATATCATAAATGAATGGTATGCAAAAGACACCAGTAAAAAGGTGCGTGCTGTTTTCCGCAACAAGGGAATGTCGGGACAGCGGCTGGGCGGCATCGCCCCCTATGGGTATGTCAAAGGAGAGAGCGGACAACTTTTAATTGACGAGGAAACCGCGCCGGTAGTTAAGCTGATATTCCAACTTTGTGTTGAGGGACACGGCACCGGCAAAATTGCCCGGATGCTCAAGGAGCGGGAAATCCCCACACCGGGAACTATCAACTTCCAGAGGACAGGCAGGACAAGCAGATACCACCCCGATGCCCCCTGTTTATGGAGTGAGGAAACAGTTTCGGGGATTTTAAGGCAGGATGCCTATTTAGGCCGGACAACAAACTTTAAGTATTCCAAGCCCTCGTTCAAGAGCAAAAAAACCGTTCTGAATCCCCCGGAAAAGCGTATAACATTTGAGGACACGCATCCGGCGATTATTGACCCGGACACCTGGGAAATCGTGCAGAAGAACAGGGAACAGCGACGACGGCCAATGAAGCAGGATGAAATCGGTTTGTTTTCAGGGCTGGCCGTTTGTTCCGGGTGCGGAAAGCGGCTGTACCATTGTCGGGCAACTTCGCTGAAGCATGAGCAGGAGAGTTACACCTGCGGCACCTACCGCCGCTACCGCAACCAATGTTCCGCACACTATATCCGTGTTGTGGTGCTGGAGGAACTTGTATTGCAAAACTTACAGCGCGTTGTGGCCTATGCGCGGGAGGACGAGGATGAATTTGTCCGGCGCGTGATAGAAAACAAGCTGGCTGTCCAGCGCACGGAACAGGAGCAGTCTAAAAGAAAGCTGGAGAAGCAAAAGCGGCGTATTACGGAGTTGGACGCGATTATACAGAGGCTTTACGAGGACAATGTGACGGGCAAGCTGACAGATGAACGGTTTGCCAAACTGTCCGCAACCTATGAGACGGAGCAGGCAGAATTGAAACAGTCCGTTGAAAGTCTGAGCGCCATTGTGGAAGCCTCCGAAGCGCAGGCTGTCAATATCAAAAGTTTTCTGAAAATCGTAAAGAAGTACACCGAGCCGACAGAACTGACTCCCCAGCTCCTGCATGAATTTGTGGACAAGATTGTTGTCCATGAAGCCGACAAGTCCAGCGGCCACCGCATCCAGCGGATTGACGTACACTACAATTTTATCGGGGAGATTGATTTTTCCCCGGAATATTGCGGATAAAAAGAAGTAACAGCACGGCGCTGTTACACCGTGCTGTTACTTCCCCGCAGATTTACAAAACATTCTTTATGCGTGTAAACCCTTGAATTTCAAGGGTTTCACCCCACAGGGACACAAACTGAACCGAGGGGTGGCAAGCACGGTACGGCAAAAAGGATCTCAGCGTCAGGAGACTTTATTCCCTGCCGCTGAGATTCTTTTTGCTTAGAAAACCTCTGATTTATTCTGCGTCCCTCCCATGGAATGATCTTGTCCATGATCTCCAGAAATTCTTTCCGTCTTGTTCTCCTCTTCCGATAGCTGTATTTCATGTCGCTGATACTCTCCTGTTTCATTTTCTGCCCCCCTTAATATGGATTACCCTGCACAGAGTATTCGTTCACATGATACATCCTCTTTGATGGATGGAAATGTAAGTGTAGCCGATACTTTGATGTCGTTTTATGTTTTTAGAATTCAAAAACTGCATTCTGCGGGTACGGAATATCGCGGGCAGTCAGACCGTGGACAAACTCCAAACAATGTGATAAAATTGACCGACAGAAAGGGATGCGCTGGTCTGTAGGCAGCGCCAACTATGGAGGTTTTTATGTCACAGATGACGAAACGGGCACTGGCTGCGTCGCTGAAAAAGCTGCTCAACCAAAAACCATTGAATAAGATTACCATTAACGATATCGCGGAGGACTGCGGCATCAGCCGCATGACCTTCTACTACCATTTCAAGGACATCTATGATTTGGTGGAGTGGGTCTGTGTTGAGGACGCGGCAAAGATATTAGAGGGCAAAAAGTCTTATGATACATGGCAGGAGGGATTTCTGAACATCTTCCAGGCAGTGCTGGCTAACAAGCCTTTTGTGATGAATGTCTACCGCTGCGTCAGCCGGGAACGCATTGAGCAATACCTGAACCCGCTGATCCGCCAGCTGATCCTGGACGTGGTGGAGGAGAAATCCGCCGGGATGGCGCTGGATGAGGGGGACAAGCGGTTCATCGCCGGCTTTTATGAGTATGCCTTTGTGGGCGTCATGCTGGAGTGGATCGGCGGGAACATGAAGGAGGAACCCGCAGTCATTGTGGAGCGCGTCAGCAGGCTGATCCACGGCAATATCGTCCGGGCGCTGAACGAGTTCCGCTTGGACAAACCCTTACATTCCAATCAAAATGATTAAAAATTAGGCAGAACGCCCGCCATGATGAAATTTTAATCATGGCGGGCGTTCTGTTTATGGTAAACCGCCGGAAACCGCGCTATGATAGGCCCATCAACAAAGAGGACCGCCGAGCGGTTCCGGAAAGGATGTTATGTATGTATTATTCCAGCGGTAACTATGAGGCCTTTGCCCGCCCCCTGAAGCCGGAGGGTATTGAGCACAAATCGGCCTATTTCATCGGCACCGGCCTTGCCGCCCTGTCCGCGGGCTGCTTCCTGGTGCGGGATGCCCAGATGCCCGGCAAGAACATCCACTTCTTTGACCGCGACCCGGTGGCCGGGGGCGCCTGCGACGGGTGGAAGTACCCCGAGATCGGCTACGTCATGCGGGGCGGCCGGGAGATGGACAACCATTTTGAGGTCATGTGGGATCTGTTCCGCTCCATCCCCTCCATTGAGACCGAGGGGGTCAGCGTGCTGGACGAGTATTACTGGCTGAACAAGAAGGACCCCAACTACTCCCTGTGCCGGGTCACCGAGAACCGGGGCCAAGATGCCCACACCGACGGCAAGTTCGCCATCTCCGACAAGGGCGCCATGGAGCTGATGCGGCTGTTCTTCACCCCGGACGAAGCGCTGGAGGACAAGCGGATCACCGACATCTTTGACGATGAGGTGCTCACCTCCAACTTCTGGACCTACTGGCGCACCATGTTCGCTTTCTACGACTGCAACAGCGCCCTGGAGATGAAGCGGTATATGCAGCGCTTCATCCACCACATCGACGGTCTGCCCGATCTGAAGGCCCTGCGCTTCACCAAATACAACCAGTATGAGTCCATGATCCTGCCCATGGTCAAGTACCTGGAAAACCACGGCGTCCAGTTCCATTTCAACACCCAAGTGATGGACGTGCGCTTTGACATCCGGGATGGTCGGAAGGTGGCCAAGCAGGTGGAGCTGCTCCGCGGCGGTGAGCAGGAATTCCTGGATCTCACCGAGGACGACTACCTCTTTATCACCAACGGCAGCAATGTGGAGAACTCCACCATCGGCGGTCAGGATAAGCCCTGCGCATATATCCCCACCCCCCAGCCCGGCGGCTCCTTCGACCTGTGGCGGAAGATCGCCGCCCAGGATCCCGCCTTCGGCCGCCCGGAGAAGTTCTACGGCGATCCCGAGGAGTGCAAGTGGATGGGCGTCACCGTCAACACCCTGGACGACAAGATATTGCCCTACATCAGGAACATCTGCAAGCGGGACCCGTTGTCCGGCAAGGTGGTCACCGGCGGCATCGTCACCGCCCGGGATTCCGGGTGGCTGCTGAGCTGGACCATCAACCGCCAGCCCCAGTTCCACTCCCAGCCCAAGGACCAGTGCCTGGTGTGGCTCTACGGCCTGTTCCCCAACGCGGTCGGCGATTTCGTGAAGAAACCCATGAAAGATTGCACCGGCAAGGAGATCTGCATGGAGTGGCTCTATCACATCGGTGTGCCGGAGGATCAGATCGAGGGGCTGGCCGTCCACAGCGCCAATACGATCCCCACCATGATGCCCTTCGCCAGCGCGTACTTCATGCCCAGGGCCAAGGGCGACCGGCCCGACGTGGTGCCCGAGGGGGCGGTGAACTTCGCCTTCCTTGGAAACTTCGCGGAGACACCCCGCGACACCGTGTTCACCACCGAATATTCCATGCGCACCGCTATGGTGGCGGTCTATACCCTGTTCGATATAGACCGCGGCGTGCCCAAGGTCTGGGGCAGCCTGTACGACATCCGCGATCTTTTGAAGGCGACCATCAGCCTCCGGGACGGCAAGCCCCTCACCGAGATGGAGCTGGGTCTCAAGGAGAAGCTGGCGGTGAAAAAGCTGCTGGATAAGGTCGAAGGCACTGATATCGAAAAGCTGTTGAAGGAGTACCATGTGATCTGAACCGTCAGCAAAGCAGACGTAAACAGCGCCGGGGACTCCAACAGTCTCCCGGCGCTGTTTATGATTTACCCCTGGTCGGCCCCGGCATACAGCAAAGCGTTCACGAGTTGCCCTTGGGTCATCCCGCTTTTTTCTCGGGCACTTATTCCGAGGTGATCGTGTAGTCCTAATAAACAGAAAGGGCGGCAGATGCTCCGCCGTCGCGGCGCTGGGGGCCAATCTGCTCCAGCTGAAGCCCTGTATTGAGGTCCGGAATGGGAAGATGGGAGTAGGGAAAAAATATCGCGGAAGCCTGGAGAAAGTAATGGCGCAGTATGTCCAGGATCGGTTGACTGCCTGGGAACAGGCGGATACGGGGGAGGTGGTGATCGTTGTCCACCCGCCGGCAGACGAGGCGCCTCTGGCTGCCGCCCGCCGGATCTTGGAGGAAGACGGGCGCTTTGCCCAGATCTGGGAAGCGCACTCCGGGTGTACCGTGGCCTGCCACTGCGGGCCTAACACGATCGGCGTCATGTTTCTGCGGCATAAGAACGACATATCGGGGGGAAGCTGATCGGCATGAGTCAAAAAACTGGTGTTGTGGACGTGGGCGGCGGTATGCGGGGAATTTACGCCGCGGGGGTGCTGGACTTCTGCCTGGATGCGGGCATACGGTTCGACGCGGGGATTGGCATATCGGCGGGGAGCGCCAATCTGGCCTCCTTCGCCGCCGGACAGGCCCGGCGCAACCGGCGCTTTTTTGAGACATACTCCCAGCGTGGAGAGTACATGGGCTGGCGGAACTGGCGTAAGAAAGGCTCGTTCCTGGATTTGGACTATATTTACGGAACCTTGAGCGCCGCCGATGGGGAGGACCCGCTGGACTATGCCGCCCTGCTGAACAGCCCAATGGAGCTTTTGATGATCGCCACCGAGGCGCGGAGCGGGAAGCCCCGGTATTTCCCCAAGAAGGCTCTCCGCCAGGACGACTACTGCGTACTGAAAGCGTCCTGCGCAATCCCCTTTGTTTGCAGACCCCAATGGATCGAGGGGCAGCCCTATTACGACGGCGCACTGGTGGACACGATCCCGGTTGAAAAGGCATTCGAGCTGGGATGCGGCAAGGTGGTGTTCTTTCTGACCCTGCCCGAGGACACAGTGCGCACCGCAAAGAAGGACCGTCTGCTGGCCGCCAGTATCCGAAAGGAATATCCCCTGGCGGCAGAGCGCTTGGAACACCGGGCGAGGCAGTATAACAGAGGCATAGCCATGGCGAAGCGGTACGCGGAACAGGGAAAGCTCCTCATCATCGCGCCGGATGACACCTGCGGCGTCACGACCCTGAAGCGGGATCCGGCGTGTATGGCCCAGCTCTACGAAAAGGGGTATCGTGACGGGAGGAAAATTGTCCCGTTTCTTTCCAGCTGACACAGCGACACCTGGAACAATGGATAACGGAAAGAAGGGGACTTCATGCTGCGGCGATCTCAAAATACTGACCCGCATCGTGAGTGGAAATATAAGATTGTCCTGATCTGTGCATGGGCCGCTATTCTGATTTTCTGCTTTCTCAACAGGGAGCGGCTCACCGTTGACGGTGTTTTGTCCTATACGCCCCAGAACACAGCCCTTGCCGCCATATTCATGATGCTCCTGTTCGCCCTCAAAAGTATGAGCGTATTTATTTTCAGCGGCATCCTCTTTGCGGCAAATGGGATTTTGTTCCCGCTGCCAGAGGCGATTGGCCTGAATGTCCTGGGAGCCGGGATCATGATCTCCCTTCCCTACTGGCTGGGGTGCCAGCTGGGGCAGGGAGCTGTAGACCGGCTTGTTCGCAAATATCCTAAAATCGAGGCTTTAAGAGATATACGGACGCAGCATGAGTTCACGATTTCCTTTTTTACCCGCATCATCAATGTCCTGCCCAGCGATATTCTGAGTCTCTACATGGGTACCACCGGAATCCATTACGGGAGGTATCTGGCGGGAAGCCTGCTGGGGATGCTCGCGCCAATCATTACATTTCCAATTATGGGGACAAGCATTACCGATCCCCGTTCCCCGGTATTCCTGATTTCTGCCGGGATTCAACTGTCTATGGGAGCCATATCTATGATTGGCTGCTGGATTTATTACAGGCGCAAAAAAAGGGGTGCGTAATTCCTGTGAAACGGATCATCTGTGGGCTGTTTTCTGTCATTGGTCTGCTGTGTATGTTGTTTCCCAGGCAAATCACAGCTGGCCTGCCCTATGTGTTAGGAGGGGCTATGGCGGCAGCCGGTATACTGTATGGAGTTTCTTATTTCCGAAACCGTCAATTATCAGTGGATCGTTCCGCCGAGCTGGCCAACGGGCTTGTTCTGCTGGTGGTCGGAGTTGTTTGCATGATCCACGGCGCGGAATCCATCGGCCCCCTGGGAACGGCCTGGGCCATGATCGGCATACGGAAAGCGTCAAAATCTTTGTCCCGTGTCATTCAAGCGACACAGACCCGGACACCTTTTGCGGCCTCTTTTGTGGAATTTTTGATACGCTTCATTTTTTCAGTCATGCTGCTGCTCTACCCCGCGGAAAAATTTGAAGGACACATCATTCTTCTTGGGCTGGAATTGATCGCGGTAAGCATCCGGCTAACAAAACAGCTTTCGCCCGCATTGGATGGAGAGGAGTAGCTGTGAGCTCATAAATATTCACCGACAAAGGATGGTTACGATGAAAAACGTTCCTCAAAACACCAAAAAATATTTGCAGGCATCCGGCATTGTGATCGCTGCTGCGGCTGCTGCATCTTTGTCCACCTATCTCACAACAAGGTTTTTGGTGAAAGCGGCTGTTGACAGGGAGGCCCCAAAGGCAATGCAAAAGGCGGGTGAGCTGCTTTCCGGCGTACAGCAGGATAATGCCTTTTTGTCTGAACTGGCTGCCGCTGCAAAAAGGCTGGAAAGCAAAGGACACGAAACCATTGAAATTGTCAGCCGGGACGGCACTAATTTAGTAGGCCACTTTTTCCCCGCCAAAAGCCCCAAGCGCATTATTATCGCCATGCATGGCTGGAGAACATCGTGGGCGTATGATTTTGGCACAATGGCTGACTTTCTGGAGAAACATGACTGCACCGTTTTATATGCGGAGCAGCGGGGCCAAAACAGCAGCGGCGGGGATTACATGAGCTTTGGGCTGGCGGAGCGGTACGACGTTCTGGACTGGATCGACTGGGTAACGGAGAGGTGCGGCGATAAACTGCCGATTTACTTGGCCGGTGTGTCCATGGGAGCGACCACAGTTCTAATGGCGGCAGGCCTTGACCTGCCCGACAGTGTGCACGGGATCGCCGCAGATTGCGGTTTTACGTCGCCGCAGGCAATATGGAAACACGTAATCAACAAAAATCTCCATTTGCCCTATGCGCTCCGAGGGATTATGGCGGATATGATGTTCAAGAACCGGCTGCAAATGAGTACCGATGAATATTCTACGATTGACGCGCTGAGATGCAGTAAGGTGCCGGTGCTGTTTGCCCACGGCACTGAGGATCATTTTGTGCCGATTGGGATGACTTATGAAAACTATGAGGCCTGTGCCGCACCCAAAAAGCTGTTTATTGTCCCCGGAGCAGACCATGGGATGAGTTACTACTTTGATAAAAAAGGCTATGAAGCGGCTGTGACGAATTTCTGGAGAGAGTTCGACGAAAGATAACGGCCAGAAAAGTCAAAGAACAGATTGAACATTTATTGTTCAACACCTCGCTCCATTAAGGATCCTTCTCCTGTGCCATCAAATTCCACACCCTGTCTGCCAGACATATGGTTTTATTTTACGCCAATGATTTCTAACGCTTTTTCCTCGCTGAGTTCTCCAGCCAAGTACTGATCCCTCGCGTCAGTAGCCTGTTCCAGCCATTCGTAGTATTCGCTGTAGCTCAGATCCTTGCTGGATAGCTTCTTGCCGGGATCTCCTGCCCGCTCATACCGCTTATACATCCGCCGCTTGGCCCGGTCAAATTCCTCGATGACCTTTTTACGTTTAGCGTCCAGTCTGTGTTTCAGGGATGGCGCGAGTTCTTTGCAAGTCTTACCATCCTTGAGTTCCCGGTCGCAGTACAGCGTCCTTCGCTTCGTTGCCGGGATGAAATACCGCCCGCAGCACTCGCACAGCGCCACGTTCGGTTTGCTGGCAATGAAATGCACCAGCAGGAAATAGTAGTAATCGGCTATGGAGCGGAAGTAGTACCGGGAGGTCAGCCCATCACCAGCTTCGAAAATCTGGGTGAGCTCCTGCATCCGCAGATAGTCGTATTTGTTCTCAAAATCGATAGGTACACCCTGACGCATATCGCTCAGGACTTGATGAACCTCAAACTGCACACCCATTACCTCAGTCAAGATGGATACGATCTCTTGGCTGGTATCGTAAACATACAGACCGCTCCCATCATCCACAGAAGTGCGGTCCTCGATCATAGCACGGGCCAGGGTTCCATACAGGGGATCCTCATCTTCCCGTTCAAGCGTGTTCACAAGATCGGTGGTAGTATCCAGTATAAATTGGAACACGTTCATATCCGCGTCCTCAATATGTCCCTCATGGGGGATAAATGCGGTGGAGGTGATGATGAGATCAACGACCGTGGCATACGGCCCAAAATCAAGTTCGGAAAACATGATGATCTCATCCTCAACAGTGGTGTCTGCCAAAGAGACCTTGCCGTGTATGGCGGCAAGGTCTCTTTTTAACGTTCCGTCAGGCGTGATAGAGGCATACAGTCCGCAATCGGTTTTCATGGGCGTCCTCCTGTCTGCAAGCATTATTTTTGATTTTCCCGGATAACACTTATTTATTTCAACTGGCAAATCTTTTCTGTATTGTACCATGCAGGGGCAGAAGTTCAAACCCCCTCAAATCAGAAAAGGAGGATTTTGAAATGAACACGAACCCAAACCGCCTGTCCACCATTGATGGCGAAACCCTGATGGGCAAGCCGCTCCAGCCGCTGAACTTCGTGGTGGACACACTGATCTCCCAGGGTCTGCACATCCTGGCCGGGTCTCCCAAGGTGGGCAAGTCCTGGCTGGCCCTATGGCTGGCTGTTACCGTGGCGAAGGGAGAACCCGTTTGGGGACTTCCGGTGAAGCGGGGCACCACGCTCTACCTCTGCCTGGAGGACTCCCAGCTCCGCGTCCAGAACCGGCTGTTCGATGTGACGGAGGACGCGCCGCCCAGCGTCCACTTCTGCACCGAGAGCCGTATCCTGGGAGATGGATTGGAGGAACAGCTTCGCCAATTCCTGGCGGAACACCCGGACACGGTGTTGGTCATCATCGACACACTCCAGATGATCCGGGGCACAACCTACGACAACACCTACGCCAACGACTACCGCGACTTGTCCGTGCTGAAACGGCTGGCCGATGCCCATGGCATCGCCATCCTGCTCATCCACCATCTGCGGAAGGAAAAGGCGGACGATGTGTTCAACCGCATCTCCGGCACCACCGCCATCAGCGGCGCGGTGGACGCCAGCTTCACACTGGTAGAGGAACAGCGCGGCAGCGGCAGGGCGCGTCTCTCCTGCATCGGCAGGGACATCGAGTACCGGGAGCTGGAGCTGTGCCGCAACGCCGACAACGTGTGGGAGGTGACGGCGGACAGTTATCAGCAGCCGGAGCTGTTGGGTGGCCGCATCATTTTTCTCCTCTCTGAATTGCTGTGTGACTGTCCTAAATTTATCGGCACTCCTACCGAGCTGGCACAGCGCATCGACCCTGACGGGAAGGAGGGTGTCACGCCGAAAAACGTGTCCCGGAAAATTCTGCAAAGCATTGCGGCCCTAAGCGAAATCGGTATCACGGCGGCAGTGCGCCGGAGCAACGGAAAGCGGCTGATCGAGCTCCACCGTGCCGATAGTGACGGTAACGCCGGGGCCGGAAATATCGTCCCTATTGACCCTGTGGCCATATGACCGCCGTGTGGGCCCGTGTGCGGCCCCGTGTCCGCTCTTGCGGGGTGGTGGGGAATGACCCGCAAAACGGTTCGGGCGCGGTGTGCGCCCTTTGTGGGCCGTTTGTGGGGAGCACCCAGTTTAGGGCATGGCAGAGGCGGCCCGATGGAGGGATGCCCACCTTTTGAGGTGGGGCAAGCATCGCGTCCGGCTATACGCCGCCCGCACTCGCCGGGGCGCTGCCCCGGCCCCCCTGCCCCCTGAAGGGGGAGAAAGTCTAATGGTATGAAGTCAAGTAGGTGATGTAAGAAAATTTTGAGAAGAATCGGGCAAACAGGGCTATGGGGAGAGCAAAAAGGCAACACCAAATCAAACCCTGCCCCTGTGAATTTTTGAAACAGGGCTTATACGTCAGAGCGGTGAGCGCTAGCTCAACCCTCCGGCGGGATATACAGGCGGTTGTCCATCAGCAGCCGATAGACCAACCGAACCAGTTTTCTGGCAGTTAAAGCGAGTGCGCGTTTATGCTGGAACTGATTGACCTCTTTGAATTTGAGGTCATAGTAGCGCCGGAACTCAGAGTCGCATCTTCTCACGGAGTTGGCGGCTTCCAGCAGGTAGTAACGGAGATAGCGGTTACCGGACTTGATGAGCTTGCTGTGCTGTGCCTCGAAGTCGCCGGACTGATGCTGTGTCCAGACAAGACCGGCAAACTTGGCAACGGACGCCTGGGAGCTGAAGCGGTGGATATCGCCAATCTCGGCGATGATACCGGCGGAGTAGACCTTGCCGATACCGGGGATGGAGGTCAGCGTGTTGGGGATGATCTCAAACTGCTGCTCAATGGCCTTGTCCAAGACCTTGATCTGCTTCCCCAAAGCCCGCATGGTGGCGATAGAAACGGCCATCGCCTGATTGACTGAGTTATTCACAGTGATGGGCAGACGGTAGGAGTTTCTGGCGGCGGTCTGGATTGCTTTGGCCTTGGCCGCCGGGTCCGCGAAGTTACGCCCGGTTTCATCAATGAATTTGGTGAGTTCGTCCAGGTCGGCGTAGGCCAGCTCGTCCACCGTTTCAAACCGCTCCATCAAGGCGATGGTGGTGGCGCTGGAGTTGGCGATATCCTTGTCCTGGGCCATGCCGCAGCATTTTAGGAACAGGTAATTAGCGAAGTGCTGCTTCTCCCGTGTCAGGTTTTGTACGACATCAAATCTGGCCCTGGTGAGGGTTTGCAGGGATTTATAGCGATAGTCGTCCATGTAGACCTCCTTGCCGATCCTGCCGAAACGGAGATGGTCGGCGATTACAAAGGCGTCTACCCAATCGTTCTTGGGCAGGTCCGGGTAGGATTCCTTGAACTTCCTGACCTGCTTGGGGTTGAGTACATGGAGCTTCCTCTGATACCGGCCCAGCCGCCTGTCCTCGCGGAGCGCGTAGACCAGGCTGTCCCCGTAGATGGATGTGGCCTCCAGGCCGATCACCACATCGTTGAGCCCCATGGTCTCCATTGCCAACACGATCTTCTCTGACATCAGTTTAGCACCGCCCAGGTTGTTTTGCACGGAAAAACTGCTGTGCTTGCTGCCGTCCGGCTTCATCAGGTAAGTAACATTATTTTTGCTGCTCACGTCAATGCCTACGAATAGTGGGTTCACATTTTCACCTCCCCTGCGGTGGAATTTCAGGCCAGCAGGCTTTGAGATACCCATGATATCCGGAGCATCCGCAACCTCGCTTATCAGAATCATTCCGGGGCGGGCCAATGCGATAGCCCTCACTGCTGGAAGGGCGGCCCTGCTCCCGGTAAACAGCTAATGAGTTTGCAGCTAACTTCCGGTTCAGGGGAACGGACTCCATCTGAAGCAGCCTTTCAGCTCGACAAGGTAATTGAGAACTTGACCCTGCTGTCCTACAGCTATTGTATCACGGGCATCTCATAGCCTGTTGGCCAATTGGAGTGAACCATGCAGATTCACTTTAAATTCATCTGCAAATCTTATTATACGAGGTGATTGACCATGGCGAAGCGCAGACCATCCGGCGACGGCATGGTGCGCAAGCGGGAGGATGGCCGCTGGGAGGGCCGCATCGTAGTGGGACACAAAGAAAACGGTGATTCCATCTTCCGCTACCTCTACGCCGGCACCCAAAAGGAACTGACCGCGAAGCTCCGCCAGAACATCGACATTTACCAGGGCGTCGACCTGACGGAGCGGAGCCGGATGGCCCTCGCGGAATGGCTGGAGCAGTGGCTGGGGCAGATGTCCGCCACCCTCCGGCCCAGCACCCTGGAGCATTATCGGCGAGATATGGAGAACCATGTGGCGCCCTACCTGGGAAAGAAAATACTCTCCCAAGTGACAGCGGCAGATTTGAGAAAACTCTATGACACACTGAAGAAAACTGGTCGAGTGAAGCAATGCCATTAAGTTAACCAGAAATAACCAAAAAGCAGTAATGAGAGAGGGAGCTTATCGAGAGGGGACATACATAGGAGAAATGCGGTTTTCGGCAATGATGGGACGTGGGAAGCTGCGGTCTGGTCGGCAGGGCAGGAGTTTTCGTTCCAAGAGGGGCAGCACGTCAAGAAACCAGCCCCGCAAAGTTTGGCAGCAGAGATAGACCGCATCAGAGAAATTGACGCGGCGTTTATATTTGGAGCAGCCCCATGCGGTGTCAGCCTCCCAGGCAGCAGCCTTTGTAAAGTTGAAGATGATAAAGGCGGAAAAGATCTCCTGAAGGAGCAGTTCTGGCCGCTTGGAATGGAGGTGGACCATGCCCACGGTATACTTTAGCTGCCGGAAAGAGGTCTCAATTCCCCATCGTCTGGCATAAAGGCGCTGAAGCACCGCCGGAGGAAACTGAGTCTGGTCCAAATTTGTGATGAAGGTTTCCATACTCCCGTCTTTCAGCCTCAAACGCACAATTCTGGCAGAAAACGGATAGAAACCGGAGTTGCCAGGTTCCAGGTAGTCAAAGGGCACGTTGTTCGGGAGACGGCAGTACGCTTCTGGCGTGGGGATGCCCCGCTGCTCCAGCTGCCGCCGGGTCAGCCGTCCCAGGGTGATATGCACCGGCAGATCGAATTCGGGCTGGCTGGGCAGCGTGATCCCGTAAGCGTATGTCCGGTTCCGATCTTTGAGGCGGATCAGATACTTCCAGCCGGCCTGCTCCAAATGGGCGAAATTGTTGTACGCCTCATAACCCCGGTCAGCCAGCAGGATCACAGGCTCCGATCCCGCAGAACGACCCGCCATTTCGCATAAGGCCGCGTCCTCGCTTTTGGTGTGCTCCTTCTGCACCAGCACGTCGGTATAAATCCCGTTTTCCAGATCGAACAGCGCGTTGATGTGGTACAGGTTCCAGCCGTGCTGCCGCTGTGTGCCGGGCCGGTAGGCAGCGGAATCTTCGGGATACGACATGGACTTTAGGGAGGTGCCGTCAACGGCCAGCAAACGGTAGCCCTGGAACTTTTTCCTGGCGCTCAGGGTGTCGGTAAAACGGTGGAACAGGTCCTCAAACGCCTGAGGCAGCAGTTTTTTCCGCTGTTGGACAAATGCGGACGCCGATGGGGTGTCGATCCCGTTCTGAAAATATCCCAGCAACCCCTTCCACATACTTTTTTCGTCCATGGTCAGGATGAGGCTCATCAGCGTGGGCAACGTCAGCGACCGCCGCCGGGTAAAATCCCTGCCCGGGTCCTTTGCGTACCGCTCCGGGTGCTCCCCCATTGCTCCAATCATGGATAACAGTCTTTCCTTCAACGCTCCGCCTGTGTTCTTCATTTGTGCGCCCCCCGAAAATCAATCTCGTTTTCAGGGCCTTGCCGCACATTTTTTTGCTTTTGTCAAGTGCTTTTTGTGCTTTTATTGGAAATACCTGGTTAACTTAATGGCATTGCTTTGCCGACCAGGTATTCCACCTGACAGACGATCAAAAGGAGCTGGCCGGGAACTATGCTCAAAACCTCAGCCTGTTTTTG
>OFGO01001681.1_pt1 | contig 15118 bp, 9 predicted proteins | sample 1521761 | NCBI WGS metagenome assembly OFGO01 (sample SAMEA3504128, study PRJEB24116) | mouse gut metagenome | biome: mouse gut; feature: mouse-associated habitat; material: faeces | place: Denmark | collected 2011
TTCTCTGTATAGCCCTGGCTGTCCTGGAACTCACTTTGTAGACCAGGCTGGCCTCAAACTCAGAAATCTGCCTGCCTCTGCCTCCCGAGTGCTGGGATTAAAGGCGTGGCCACCACGCCCGGTGGAGCTTTTTATTATGATTGATTGATTGTTCTAGGGATCCAGTGCTTCTCACATGCTAAGTAGGTGTTCTCCCACAAATTACCTCCCCAGCCTCAGAGCACATTTTTAATGAGTCAGTAAGAATCCTAGTAGTTTTGGCTGGAGAGATGGCTCAGCACTGAAGAACACAGACTGCTCTCTCAGAGGTCCCAAGTTTAGTTCCCAGATCCCACAGAGTGACTAGCAGCCATCTGTAACTCCTGTTCCAGAGGACTCAATGCCCTCTATGGACATATACACATGGTACACACATACATGCAGGCAAACATTTAGACATATACAATTGTAAAAGAAAGAACAATTCAATTCAGAGTTGTCAAGGTATGTCCCTATTCTAAATCCTGGTTTACAAAATTAAGCATGTTATCTTCACATCTGGTATCATTTATATGGAAGTGAGATCAGCCCTGGGGTTTGGCCATAACTCCAGGAAGTTTGGAGATTTCTGTCTTAAATCCCAGACATACTGTGCTTGGTGCTCTACTGAAGTTTCCAAATGAGTCATCAAGGGCTGGAGTGTAGCTTAACCGTAGGCCACTTGCTTAGCACATATGCCCTGCAAAAACAACCAACCAACCAACCAACCAACCACCAACCAGCCAGCCAACCAGACCCCAAGAAAATGCTAGAAGTTTAAAGCCAGCTAAAATCTAAGTTCAAGAGTTGGTGGTTTCAGGTCAGATAGTATGTTCTTCACTTTCTTCTCTTCGAGGATGAAACTAGTAAGTCCACAGGGTGCACTGAACCCCCAAGAAGTAACTGTACCCAGATACGACTGCTTAAAGACACAGTAAAATCTTATGAGCTTGAAACCTGGCAGTATTGATCTGTAGTTCTTTGGTTTTCTGTGTTTTGTTCCAGGGTGACAGTCCTACACAAGTGTGTCAAGGTGTGGCTACGGTATGTGCACAAGAGACGATGGCAGCAGGTATGAAGCACAGTGGGGCAGACAGCTCAGCTGTCTACTAGTGGCGTTCACTGGCTTTGGGAAGATGTGTGGAGAAGGCCTGTACAGCAGGTCTGGTTCTGGTCTGGAGGGTGCTAGGAAAGCACTGGAATCTCCCTCAGCCCTCGCTGAGTCAGATCATGCACAACCCCTGCCCCTCTCCCTCCTCTCTTATGCCCCAACATGCTGGGATTGTGTGAGTGTGTCGACATGCCTGGCCCCCACACAAGAGAGACTTACTGCACACCGGCTTTGCCTTAGACCCTGTGCCTATGTTTATGTGCTATGACACAAAAAAGAACTCCTGTGCTCCCAGCCCCAGGGTGGCAGGGAAGTGTGACATACAGGTCACTTTTGACAGTTGTCATGGGTGTCTGGAATGCTAAATGAAGGTTTTTGTGTGTTCATGTAAGAGAGAGATGTGTGCAGGTATGTGTGTGTATGTGTATGTGTGTGTAATGTCTACAAGTGTCCACAGAGGCCACTTAGAGCTGGTGTGGAGTTGCTTGATGTGAACGCTAAGAACCAAGCTGACGTTCTCTGGAAGACCAGGAATCGCTCTTAACAGTTGAGTTGTCTCTTTAGCCCCTAAGGGTATTGATACCAGAGTGAGATTTAATAGGGATATCAGTTCACTTGATGATACCTTCATGAAAAGTGCCCGTGTTTGGCCGTCTTTGGCAGTAAAAGGAAGACACAAACTAAACTTCCCTCAGTTATTTTGGCACTGACCTCTTTGCTACATCGATGTTGTCTGCTGCTACAGTCTGGTGAACATCTAGGCTAGCTCTTCACAGCCGTGAAATAGAGTGGGAGTTTGGAGTTAGGTACAGACTCTGCCTAAGCTGTCTCTGTCTCTCAGGCCACCCTTCATAGCTCCCCTCTGCCACTTCGCTGCTAGTCACTCATAAGTGTTCTGAGTGTGTCTGCCCCTTGCTGTCCCTGTAGCTCTGTAGCTCATGACCTTGTCAGCATAGGGGCTTCTTCCACCCTTGCCACTGCCTGTGTGATTAATCAGAACATTAGCATACAGTTGTGTGTTGATTTTTCAGTTAGCTTGTAGCTGCTGTTTCATTTGTTTGTTTGTTTCTGAAACAGGGTTTTTCTGAGTAGCCCTGGCTGTCCTCCAACTCTATCTGTAGATCACCTGCGTCTGCCTCTCCAGTGCTGGGATGAAAGGCGTGCGCCAACACTGCCCAGCTTCTGCAGTGATGTTTAAAATTCCCATTTTTGGTGATTTGAATATACTGGAGAACATTCCCCAAGGGCTGTGTACTGGCTAGTTTTGTGTCAACTTGACACAGCTGGAGATATCACAGAGAAAGGAGCTTCAGTTGAGGAAATGCCTCCATGAGATCCAACTGTAAGGCATTTTCTCAATTAGTGATCAAGGGGGAAAGGCCCCTTGTGGGTGGGACCATCTCTGGGCTGGTAGTCTTGGTTCTATAAGAAAGCAGGCTGAGCAAGCCAGGTGAGGCAAGCCAGTAAAGAACATCCCTCCATGGCCTCTGCATCAGCTCCTGCTTTCTGACCTGCTTGAGTTCCAGTCCTGACTTCCTTGGTGATGAACAGCAGTATGGAAGTGTAAGCCGAATAAACCCTTTCCTCCCCAACTTGTTTCTTGGTCATGATATTTGTGCAGGAATAGAAACCCTGACTAAGACAGGCTGGGTTTAAAGGCGCGCAGAATCACACCTGCCTAGCCCGGTGCTAGTCTGGCATGCCTAGCCTGGTGCTAGTCTGGCATGCCTAGCCCGGTGCTAGTCTGGCATGCCTGTCATAGCTCAGAGCAGTGCTCAGCTGAGGTGCTGACTCATTTGCATGGGTGAGCTGTCCTTGACCACATCACAATGTTTCAGGTTGGCTATCTGGAAGTTGGGTGTGATGGCACATACCTGTAATACCAGCACCCAAGAGACACAGGTAGAAGTATTGCTGCAAGTTCAAGGTCAGTCTGAATAGTGAGGTTCAGACCAATTTGGGCTGCATTGTGAGACTACCTCAAAAAAAGGAACCAGGTGTGTGGGTTCATACCCACCATCTCAGCACTCAGGAGGTAGAAACAGAAGATAAGAAGTTCAAGGTTGTCTTCAGATGCACAGCAGATTCCAGGCCAGCCCGGGCTACACAATACCTTGTCTCATACAAAACAAAACAAAACAAAACAAAACAAAACAAAACAAAACAAAACAAAAATGTAGTTTGAAAAAGGGAGCTTGCCTGCCTATCATTTTAGTGCCTGTGAGGTGGAGATGTGAGGATCAGTAAGTAGTTCAAGGTTATTCTTGGCTGTTTAGTGAGTGTTGGCTATCCTAGGCTACATAAGTCCCTGTTTCAAGAAAACAAACCAGGCCACTGTAGGCGCGCTTCCCTGTTCACCTCTGACTCTGAGAATCTGTCGCCATCCACCACCATGGTGAACTTCACAGTAGTTCAGATCCGTGCCATCACGGACAGGAAAGCCAACATTCAGAACATGTCAGTCATCTCCATGTGGACCACGGCAAGTCCACGCTGAACGACTCCCTTGTGTGCAAGGCTGGCATCATTGCCTCCGCCGGAGCCGGGGAGACACGTTTCACTGACATGCGCAAAGATGAGCAGGAGCGCTGCATCACAATCAAGTCCACCGCCATCTCCCTCTTCTACGAGCTCTCTAAGAACGACCTGAACCGCATTAAGCAGAGCAAGGATGGCTCGGGCTTCCTCATCAACCTCATCGACTCTCCCGGCCATGTGGACTTCTCTTCAGAGGTGACAGCTGCCTTGCGTGTCACCGATGGAGCTCTGGTGGTGGTGGACTGTGTGTCTGGCGTGTGTGTGCAGACAGAAATTGTGCTGCGCCAGGCCATCGCTGAGCGCATCAAGCCCGTCCTGATGATGAACAAGATGGACCGGGCCCCTGCTGGAGCTGCAGCTGGAACCCGAGGAGCTCTACCAGACCTTCCAGCGCATCGTGGAAAACGTCAACGTCATCATCTCTACCGATGGCGAGGGTGAGAGTGGGCCCATGGGCAATATCATGATTGACCCCGTCCTGGGTGCCGTAGGCTTTGGTTCTGGCCTGCATGGCTGGGCCTTCACCCTGAAGCAGTTTGCGGAGATGTACGTGGCCAAGTTTGCAGCCAAGGGCGAGGGCCAGCTGGGTGCAACTGAGCGTGCCAAGAAAGTAGAGGGCATGATGAAGAAGCTGTGGGGAGACCAGTACTTTGATCTGCCCTCATGGAGCCTATCTATCTGGTGGAGATCCAGTGTCCTGAGCAAGTGGTGGGTGGCATCTATGGTGTCCTGAACAGGAAGCGTGGCCATATGTCCCAGGTGGCCGGTACCCCCATGTTTGTGGTCAAGGCATACCTGCCTGTCAATGAATCCTTTGGCTTCACTGCTGATCTGCGATCCAACACTAGCAGCCAGGCCTTCCCCCAGTGCGAGTTTGACCACTGGCAGATCCTGCCTGGGGATCCTTTTGTCAACAGCAGCCGCCCCAGCCAAGTGGTAGCTGAGACCTGCAAGCACAAGGGCCTGAAAGAGGGCTGGACAACTTCCTGGACAAACTGTAGGCAGCCTGATACTGCCACATGTTGCACAGTGCCTGCCCATCAGAAGACACCTTGAGACTGTCCCCACAGTGCTCCTCTGGAGGCTGTTGGGGCCACCCTGACATCACTCAGCACTCACTTGGCTACCAATTCTATTTATTTCAGAATTACAAAATAGCGGGAATCTCTCTGCAGGCTGGACTGGCAGGCCGTGGGGTAGGCGGACATGGCTCTTAACATTTTCAGAGGGAAACACGCAGATGTCCAAAAGTCTAAATAAATGCATTCAGAGGTTTATGAGGTCCATGGCCAAGTGGAGCTCCCCCAGAGGGGGAGGTGGGGTAAGTACCTCCAGGAAGGCAGGCAGCCTGCCTTAGACTTGCAACCCGGCTGTGCGAATCATTGGAGTAATAAACTACAGTGGTTGATCTGAAAAAAAAAAAAAAAAAAAAAAAAAGAAAAACCAAAAAGAAAAAGAAAAGAAAAGAAAAGAAAGAAAGAAAGAAAGAAAGAAAGAAAGAAAGAAAAGAAAACAAACCAAAAGAAAAAGAGTTTCCATGATGTCCAGGATGATGCAGGTGGGAAGGGCTAGCTCAGGTTAGAAGGGCTAGCTCAGGTCTCTCTTACCCTGCTCTAACTCAGCCTGCTTCTGGAGGAGAGACAAGTCAAAGAGCAGCAGGAGCTTGCCTTGGCCACTACTCTGTAAAAGCCTTTTGTTAAAAATACCACCTGTCCAAGTAGCTATCTCAGGAGCACTTCTTTCTGTTTTAGGGAAACAAAAGGTTATTCATTGTGAGTTTCTTTTTAAAGTTAATGTAACCTGGCATGGTGGTGTACACTTTTAATCCCAGCACTTGGGAGACAGAGGCAGGCAGATCTCTGAGTTTGAGGCCAGCCTGGTCTACAGAATGATTTCTGGACAGCCAGGTCTAGACAGAAACTCTATCTTAAAAAACAAAAACAGACAAAAAGTATAATGGCCACCAGTGTTGTCTGCTTGTAATTCCAGTGCTTCAGACCTGAGGGGGGTGATCATGAGTTTCATGCCAGTCTGAGCTACATACAGTGAGTTTTGGGTCAGCCTGGTCTACAGAGTGAGTTCTAGGACAGCGAGGACTATAGAGAGAGACTCTGTCTCAAACAAACAAACAAGCAAAAGTAACATGTAGAATGGTAAAATATTGACTTGTTACTGAATTGGGAAGATAAGTTCGTGAGTTCATTAGACTTTTTAAGATTTATTTTACTTATGTGTACGAATGTCTGTGTACATAAGTGCAGTGCCTACAGAGGTCAGAAGAGGGTGTAGGAACATCTAGAACTGGAGTTAAAGACAGTTGTGAGCCACCATGAGAGTCCTGAGTACTGAATCTGAGTCCTGCAGGAACAAGAATGCAGTTAACCACTGAGCCATCCCTCTACTGCCCCTCAGCACCCAGAGTCATTTTTGTTGGCTTAAAAATAAAAAAAAACAACTATTTTATTGAATTCTAATGTCTCTACCTCTCTTCCAACCCTTGCTCCACCGTAAACCTTTACAACCCCCAACACTAGGTAAGAGAGAAAGAAGGCCAGAGGGAAAGGGGGGTCGAAAACCTCTGTAAGCTACTTCCTGCCGATCAGGGGTCAGGGGGTTGGTGTCCTTGGGGCCAGTCCAATCTTTGTTATCAAAATGTCCAGCAAACCAGCAATAGCAAACACAGCCGCAGGGACCAGCAGGGACCAGCAGCAGCAGGCCATCTCCAGAATCCCAAGTCTGTGGCTGGCTACTGTAAAAGGAACATCATAACCACCTGCTGTGAAGTAGCCGCTTACCTCATGCCTGGGGTTAAAACAAAAACATATTTATATAACATATCTGGGTTTTTTAAGAAACAGAAATTCTCACTGCACATTTTTTTTAAAAAAAATTATTTTTAGGGGAATAGAGAGATGACTCAGCAGTTAAGAGCACTGACTGCTCTCTTCTAGAGGACTTGAGTTGAATTCCCAGCAACCACATGGTGGCTCACAACCATCTGTAATAGGATCCAATGCCCTCTTCTGTGTCTGAAGACAGCTACAGTGCACTCATATACATTAAATAAATAAATCAATACATAAATCTTTTTTAAAATTTATTTTTAGTTATGTGCATGTCTATTCTGTATATCTATGCAGAGTCTGTGCAGTGTCTGAGTAAGCCCAAAGAGGACCTGAAATTACAGGACTGTGAGTGGCCTGACCTGGGTGTTGGCAGCTGTCCACAGAGGTCAAAAGAAGGCATAGGGCCTGCTGGGATTGGAATTTCAGATGGCTCAGAACCACCATGTGGGGGCTGGGAATCAAACCCGGGCGCTCTTAAGTGCAGAGCCCTTTCCAGCTTGCTGTCTGTCTGCCTGCCTGCCTGCCTGCCTGCCTGTCTGTCTGTCTGTCTGAGACAGGGTCTCAGACAGTCATCGTTGGACTGGCTTCAACTATGTAGACTAGGCTGGCCTGATGTGTGTAAACTAGTTTGGCCTTTAGACTCAGCAGAGATTGACCTGCCTCTGCCACTAGAGTGCTAGAATTAAACATGTGTGTCACCAAACCCAGCTTCAGTTAAATACACACACACACACACATACACACACACACATATTCTTACTCATTTGTGTCTAGAAAAATAACACTGCATACGATTAAAGATGCAAATAGTTTCATGTTTCACATTGCTTTTGTTGTTTGGTTTGTTGGTTTTGTTTTGTTGTAAAGATTTATTTATTTAATGTATATGAGTACGCTGTCACTTCAGACACACCAGAAGAGGGAGTCAGATCTCACTACATATAGCTGTGAGCCACCATGTGGTTGCTGGGAATTGAACTCAGGACCTCTGAAAGAGCAGTCAGTGCTTGCCATCTCTGAGCTGTCTCTCTAGCTCCTCATGGTATGTTTTTAACCTAGCAAACTGGTGAAGATCAAACATAACACTTCATTCTGTTCCTGCCTGTATGAGAAGCAGTCTCTCAGAAGAGTGTGCCTCTGAGCTTTCACAGAGGCATTTTGTTACTTTGTTTCAGTTATTGCGGGCCAGAGCAGATGGTCATTTCCAGCAGAGCACTGCCTGCTGCCTTCTACACGTGGTACAGAGGCTGGCTATGGCACCAGCAGAGACGGATCCTGCACACAAAAGCAGTGCGTTTCCACAGGTATGCTGTGCAGTTCCCGTGTGTCTGGGACAGGCAGCTCTGTTGTAGCTCTGGTGACTTTGGTATGCCTTGGCTTTGTGTTACTGGTTTCCCAGCCCCAGTCCCTGGTCCTCTGGGTTTTCAGAATGAGGACCTTTGATCTCATGGAGCAGGAAAAATTAGCCAGTACTTTCTCCTGGGACAACTCTTGGCCATCCTTTTTGCAAGTGTTCTCAGAACAGCTTGTGTTGTATGTGTTGTCTGCTCTTCTTTCATGAGCACAATTTCCTGTTAGTGTTGTAATGAGAGCTTTGATGGAGCCTCACATTATGCTATTTCCCTAAAATGCTGTGCTCCTGTTCTATAAAACACGGTCTTTTGAAGTCTTAGAATAGCAGTTCTCAACCTGTGGGTCGTGACCTTTTCACAGGGGTCTTAGACCATTTGAAAACACAAATATTTACATTATGATTCATAGCAGTAGCAAGATTACAATTATGAAATAGCAGTAGAAATAATTTTATAGTTGGGTGGCGGTCACCACAACATGGGGAACTGTATTAAAGGGTTGCAGCATTAGGAAGACTGAGCACCGCTGTCTTAGAACAATGGTCACCCACAGAGTGACAAAGGTCAAGGAGCCGCAGGGTGGTAAAGTCGGTGGTAAACATCTTCAATCCTAGCACTTAGAAAGCAGAGGCAGTGTGGTCTCTGTGAGTTTGAGGCCAGTGTAGTCTACAAAGTAAGTTCCAGGTCAGCCAAGTGCTACACAGAAAAACTAAAAACTAAAAATAAGAATTGTCTTTCGTTGGAAATGCTTGGCTTCTAGTCAGTTTTTCTCATTTCTGTGTATTTAGAGGGACATTAGAGAAGCAAGTATTTGCTCTCTGGAGGCAGAAGATGTCTCAGCATCGAGAAAACTGCTTGGCAGAGAGAATGGTGTGTAGTCTTCTTTGAATGGGTTCCTGGGGGGCGGGGGGATGATCCATTTTATGCACTTGCCCTGGGGTGCTTCTCAGAAAGTTATACAATTGTGGTCCACCCTGCCAGGTGCAGGAGCCTGGGAAAATCCAGACATTGATGTCTGTTGTCAGCTCAGTTCATGGACAGCTGCTGGGGGAGGATCTCTTTTGCTGGTCACAGATTTTCCTCCAGCCTCTGAACTGTTCTCCTTCTGGATTGTTCTGTTTCCTCCCACCCTGCCTCAGGCTATACTGCAGGCAGAGCAGCAGCTTTTGCGTAGGTTCTGGTTCGTGTGGCACCAGCAGGCAGCAGTGTGTCAGCTGGAGCGACAGCAGCAAGCCATGGCCATTGCCCACCACCACAGTGGACTGCTCAGGAGGGCTTTCTGCATCTGGAAGGAAAGTACCCAAGGATTTAGGATAGAGTGAGTGGCATTTCTACTCCAGAGCTTCTAACCCCCTCAGGCTAGCTCCATGTGCCCACCCATAGTGGTGTGTCAGGTTGGGCTGGTTGTATGTCCTGGAAATTCAGCTTGAATCAAGGACCTTGGAATCTGTCATTGGACTCAGATGCTCTGAAACTCAGCTCCACCTTGCTTCCTGCCTGGGACCCATGTAGCTAGTGGCAGGGTATAAACTGATGAGCCCATTATCAGGTGGCTGGACACTTACTAGTGGGCAGGTTATGACAGTGTTTATCAGACCACAGGGCTACAATGGAGAGTGCATGCAGCCCACGTGTCTGGTGCAAAGATGTTGAAGCCCCATGAGGTTTCCTGAAATTTTCCTGAATCTCTGTGTCCCTACTTGGAAGAGGCCCAGATCATCAGACAGCTCTTCAGAGAATCCTTCACTCCCTGAGCTCAGTAGTTCTGAGGCCCCTTGTGGTCTGGCCCCTGCTGAGCTTCTCCTGTTTCTCCACAGGAGGATGGGCAGAGCACAGGCTGCGCACTTCCACTCTGCGCGGCTCTTGAGTTGGGCCTGGAGCATGTGGAGGGAGGTAAGGCTTTGGCATGGGCACAGCCTGAGTGGGGCTGTTTGTCCACATGACGCAGACAGACAGATGGGTTCCTCCATATGCCTCTGGTCAAGGGCAACTGTGAGGCAGTGATAACTATGTGTGGGGCTGTTATTATCTGAACTTACTGAATGTAAAGTTCCTGTCTGGCCGTTCACAGAAACTCTACTAAGGGTGTAACATTGAAGCCAGTACCTGTCCAGCATTTCCTGTCTGGCACTTGCTCATTCGACACCGACCAACCTCTAGGAGGTTTATATTTATAAATGAGATTGAGGCTCAATTGGTATATTCTCCTTCTGTGAGCTCACAGAATGAAAACCCAGAGACATTGCTGCCGTGAGCCCCTCCTGGCCCTCGGCCCACAGTCCCCACTCTTCCCTGTGTACAGTGCCTGGCCCTGAGGCTGGAAGAGCAGCAGAAACTGAAGTGTGTGGCCCTGCACAGCCAGTGCATCCTGCTTCGCAGGGCTCTGCAGAAGTGGCTGGTAGGAGCCAGCTCTTTCTTCTAGGTCTCCTCACTGTGGGGTAGGGGAGGTTTCTGGAAGCGTTTATGTTCCTCCCCGGAGTGATCTGGCAAGGCTCAAAACATCAGGTGTCCCAGAAAGTGCTGCCTGGGGTGCCAGCCATCATGGAAATCTGGTTTCTATATAAGAGTTCAGGAGTCGGGCCTTGTGAAACATTATAGTAGAGATAGGTGCTGGTCTTGGAATGGAGACCTTCAGCCTCTTCCCACTCTGATAGCTCTGGCCTGGTAGCCACTGTGGTAAATGCACCTCTGAGGCTTACTTGTAGAGGGAGAAGTATGGTCCCAGGGTGGCCTCCAGTCTTCCTCTTCTCCCACAGGTTTACCAGAATAGGGTGAGGAGTGTTCTGCGGGAGGTGGCGGCCAGGGAGAGACAGCACAACAGGCAGCTGCTGTGGTGAGTCTTGAGTCCTTTGGATCTCTCAGGTCGAGGAAAGACCTTCCAGAATCAGGTGTGGGTGGGTGGGGCAGTCCTGCCTAAGATGTGCAGAGAATGGCCTCAGTGCCTCCTACTGCTTAAGTGTTTGATTCTGGCTTCCCCATGGCAAGCTATGCATCTTCATGCTCACCTCAGCATGCTCTGTCTGCCCATGCAGGTAATAGACCCTCACCAGAGGCCCACATAGGAGCGTGTTTGTCGTGTTCTGAGCCTTCTTCCCACCATGCTTCACATCTAACCTTCTCTCCTCCTTGATATACTATTTCATTCCCACTCCTGTGTGCAGCCTGCGGCCTCTCTGTCCCTCTAGGGCCATCTGTAACTCTCACCCCACCCCCACTCCTTATAATTCAAGTTTCTGAACTCCTGCTCCCTCTCCCTTTGTATTTGTTTAGCACATGCTGTTCTGGCTGTGTGTAGGTCATGGGTCTTGTGGACTTTAAACAATCACTCCCCTGAAGTCCTCATGAAGCACCCTCAGATAGCCCAGAATGAGAGAGCAAGTAGGTGCTGGGGTTCATGTGCCTCTTATCTCACTGTGAATCACCTGAATTGTTATCGTCCGCTTACAGCTGTGCTCTCTCCTGAGGACTCGGTGATGGCCACCTGGTCCCACCTGGTACCTGGCACAGAGCAGACACTCAGCATCTGTTGTTGGGTGTCGGCAAGAGCATGAGCTTGAGGGTCATGAGACAGATGCTCTGAGGCACAGTCTTTACTCAGGCATGGGGAGGAGTAAGTGTTTCACGGAAGCCTCCCAGGCCCAAACTGCTGTCACTCTCCTCACCTGACCCATGTCATTACAGGTGGGCGTTACATCTCTGGAGAGAAAACACCATGGCCCGTTTGGATGGAGCCAAAAAAACCTCTCAAGCAAGAGTTCACTACAGCAGGACTCTGTGCTCCAAGGTGAGGTACAGACTGGTTACTAGGGAGCCTGGGGCTCACATTACAGTCCTTATTAATTGACACTTAGTAAGGACCTCCCAGGGTAGGTAACCATTTTTCACACATGCATGTCTGTAGGTATTTTTCTTTGTACTGAGTTAGGAATCACTGTTCATTAAAAGAAAACATGTCATATAGGAAGCAAACTAGTTCTTACCAGAACCAGTATTTTCCATAAGTGTGCAACACTACGCTCAGATAAAGCCTGGAAGACTCAGTATTCTTGAGTATCCTTGTTGGAAGACTGTGCCAGATCTTACCCACTGGCACCCAGACTGCATGATCAGGAGGCCTGTCTGGAAGCATGGTGTCTCCCAAGAGGTTCTTGGTCATCTAGTTTGAAATGACCCAGACTACCTCGTTTCCTTGGCTGGGGTAGGTTTTGGAAATTTCCTGCAAGTTCCATGTTCTAGGGATGAGCAACACATTGGAATATAATACAAGGAAGTGGTTCAAACAGAAACAGTCCCAGAGACTGTCCCTGGGTCATGGTTGTTCTGGAATAAAGCAGACTGTTGGGAACTCTCAGTGACATAGATCTACCTGTTGGTGACCATGCAGTTCCCTGGGGAGGCAGCAGCTGCATTTAGTGAAGACTGGTATCTTCTCAGAAATGTTCAAGACATGCTGGGTGGTCCCTGCCTTGGGAGGAGATGACCAGATCTGGTTAGGTTTAATGCTCTGAAGAGAGAGCACTCAGGTGGGAATGGAGTTTATGACTGGTGAAGCTGGTACCATGCTTCATCTGGTTCCCTGCTTTCTTTAGATGTGTTTAGTGGTACTGGTAAGATGTTCAAGCATGAGGACAGGAGTTCAAATCCCCAACACCCACATAAAGTTGAATATGACTGTGTGTATCTGGTCTTTGGTACTTTATGAGTTCTTTTTCTACCTTTTATCCTTCCTGGTTTCACTCCCTATCTCTAGATAGGAGAGAAAAAAGAATATATATACAGAGATCCCTGAATCTAATTTCTTTCCTTTTGTTTCTTCTTAGAGCACAACTACTGACAAATTGCAACCAACCCCCCTAAATGACTAGCAACCACCAACTTCCTATTAGGGCTCTAGCATTTATTTACCCTCTGAAAAGTTCCCAGAATTCCAAAGGTCACAGGATCTGCAGCTGACAAACCACAACCCTGCTAGAGCATGAGGCATTGTTTGTTAGCTGCTGTAGACAGTCTGAAGCAGCCTGAGACTGAAGCACATTCTAATCACTACATCTGCATGTGTCTGTAACTCTGTCCTGGAGTTAGAGTCAAACTGAGAGGATCCTGGGACTCACTGTCTAGCCAGTCAGCCAAAACAGGGAGCTTCAGCCTCTGACACTTGTCTTAGGGAATGATGGAGAGTGACTGAGGAAGACATTGGATTTTTGGTTCCTCTACACCCATAGACATGTGCATACATATACATGCACACACCCCACACAAAGGGTTTTGTGTTCTCTTTTGAGATACAGTCTTACTATGTAGCCCAGGCTAGACTGGAACTCACTATGTAGATCAGACTGGCCTCAAACTTATAGAAATCTACTTGTCTTTGTTACCCAAGTTCTGGGTTAAAAGTGTGTACCACCACACACTACCCACAAAGGGTTTTGTTACTAGGCTTCCTGTATAAGAAAAAATATTCCAGGCAGTGGTGGCGCACGCCTTTAATCCTAGCACTCAGGAGGCAGAGGCAGGTGGATCTCTCTGAGTTTGAAGCCAGCCTGGTCTACAGAGTGAGTTCCAGGACAGAGAGTCAGGGGTGCACAGAGAAACTCTGTCTTGAAAAACAAAAGAGGGGAAAAAAAGAAGAATTAACACAATGCTTAACAAATGATGGAGTATAACCCATGTAACTACTTCATTTCTATGGCACAATATCAAGTTTAAATCCTATCGATAGGAAAGTCTCAGTGTCTGAGTGGTCAGATTTCCCTTTAAGGGACCTGAAGCCCCAACCCAGGACTGAGCAGATGGCTGGATATGTTTGAGAGCCAGCTCTTAACCCTTCAATTCTCACCTCAAGAGGACCCAGCATTGGTCACAGTGAGTCCTTGATATCAAAGTATGAAATGAGCACTGTATTTTCTCTGCCTGTCTGTAGGTCCTAATCCAGTGGCGAGAGGTTACTTCAGTGCAGATATATTACCAACAAAAGGAGGCAGCTGCCCTCAGGGAGGCCCGGAAAGCACTGGACAGGGGTAAGAGAGGCCTGTGGGGACAAACAGTGACGGGAGTTTAAGTACAGGACTCCCTAAGGTTCCATGTGCTCTGCGGGCTCTGTCCATGTGTGCTCATTACCTGGTGCTCCCAAGACCAGGCTCTGTCCATGTGTGCTCATTCCCTGGTACTCTCATGACCAGGAGGCTTCAAACAAGAATTAATTTTTCTCAGGGCCAGAGGCCAGAGGCTCTGGAGGAGAGTCCTCCCTGGGCTCCTCTGGCTCCTGGTTGTTGCCCTCTTTGGTCTTCCTTGTGATGTATATATGTATGTATGTATGTATGTATGTATGTATGTATGTATGTATGTATGTATGTATTTTGGTATGTTTGTATGTTTGTACATGTGTGATTACTTAGTTTTGTATTTACTTGAACCAGGGTTACTTGGGGGGAAGGCAATGTTTTCTATTAGACGCAAGCAACTGTAATTTGTTATAGTGTCCTTTGTGAAGTTTGGATTGGATTTTGCTTGGTTTGTTTGTCTGTTTGTTTGTTTTTCCAGACAGGGTTTCTCTGTGTAGCCTGGGCTGTCCTGGAACTCACTCTGTAGACCAGGCTGGCCTCCAATTCAGAAATCTGCCTGCCTCTGCCTCCGAAGTGCTGGGATTAATGGCATGTACTGCTCTGCTGTACTATTTAAACACCCCCCCCCCAAAAAAAGAAAAAAGAGCAACAGCAAAACTTTACTGACTGACTGCAAATGTTCCTTCTTTGCATATTCAATCCAACCACTCCCAGCTTACTAGGTAATGTGAATTTCTGTGCCAGTAGATATATGTCTGTGTGTGTGTGTGTGTGTGTGAAATACAATACAATAAAATAAAATTAAAATGCTCAATTTCATCACAATCTTTGTTTTACTTTATTTTTGAATGTTTTATTTATTTTTTATTTATATGAGTACACTGCAGCTGTCTTCCAACACACACCAAAAGTGTGCATCGGATTCCAAAGGCACCATGTGATTCCTGGGAATTGAACTCAGGACCTCTGCAAGAAAAGTCAATGCTCTTAACTGCTGATCCATCTCTTCAGACCTTCACAATGTTTATTAAATGTTTATTAAATGTTTACTAAACATTAAACATGGGGCCTGGCGTGGTGGTGCACGCCTTTAATCACAGCACTCGGGAGGCAGAGGCAGGCGTATTTCTGAGTTCGAGGCCAGCCTGGTCTACAAAGTGAGTTCCAGGACAGCCAGGGCTATACAGAGAA
>OFGO01001693.1_pt1 | contig 14973 bp, 19 predicted proteins | sample 1521761 | NCBI WGS metagenome assembly OFGO01 (sample SAMEA3504128, study PRJEB24116) | mouse gut metagenome | biome: mouse gut; feature: mouse-associated habitat; material: faeces | place: Denmark | collected 2011
TAGCCGTTTGGAGCTGAAAAGCCCGACGGGCCGGTGCCAGGAGGACACACGGGCTATCCATCAAAAACATGCCGGTGGCATGTTTTTGAGATGATCAAATATCCAAATTCTTTACATACTGGGCGTTTTGCTCGATGAACTCCTTCCGGGGCTGGACCTTCTCCCCCATAAGGATGGAGAAGGTCTCGTCCGCCTTCACCGCGTCCTCCATAGTCACCTGGAGCATCACCCGGTTTTCCGGGTCCAGGGTGGTCTCCCAAAGCTGGTGGGGGTCCATCTCACCCAGGCCCTTGTACCGCTGGATCTCCACCTTGCCGGTGCCCTCCGGGTTCAGTTCGGCGATGTACTTATCCCGCTCCGGGTCGGAATAGGCGTACCGCACCTGCTTGCCGCGGGTGAGCTTAAAAAGAGGGGGTTGGGCGATGTAAATATGCCCCAGCTCGATAAGGGGCCGCATATACCGGAAGAAGAAGGTAAGAAGCAGGGTGCGGATATGGCTGCCGTCCACGTCGGCGTCCGCCATGATGACAATTTTGTTGTACCGTATTTTTTCCGGATCCAGGTCCGGACCCACGCCGCAGCCCACCGCCGTTATTACAGGCAGTAATTTTTCGTTCCCATATACCTTATCCAGCCGGGCCTTCTCCACATTGAGCATCTTGCCCCACAGGGGAAGAATGGCCTGGAACCGCCTGTCCCGCCCGTCCTTGGCAGAGCCGCCGGCGGAATCTCCTTCGACGATATACAGCTCGGTGCGGATGTTGTCCCGCTCGGAGCAGTCGGCCAACTTTCCCGGCAGGGAGGCACTTTCCAGGGCGGATTTTCTCCGGGTCAGTTCCCTGGCCTTCCGGGCGGCCTCCCTGGCCCGGCTGGCGGTCATGGATTTATCAATGATGGTTCGGGCCACGCTGGGGTTTTCTTCAAAGAAGGTGCTGAGCTTTTCGGTGACCATCCCCGCCACCAGGGAGCGTATCTCACTGTTGTTCAGCTTCGCCTTGGTCTGGCTTTCAAACTGGGCGTCGGTGAGCTTGACGCTGATGACGGCGGTGAGGCCCTCCCGGACGTCGTCCCCGGAGAGCTTTTCCCCCTCCTTGAGGATATTGAGACGGCGGCCGTAATCGTTGATGACCTTGGTGAGGGCCATTTTAAAGCCTTCCTCGTGGGTGCCCCCATCCCCGGTGTTTACGTTGTTGGCGAAGGAAAGAATCAGCTCGCTGTAGCTGTCGTTGTACTGCATCGCCACCTCGGCGGTGTTTTCTTCCCCCTGGGCGGAGATATAGATGATTTCCGGATGGAGCAGCTCCGCCCCCTTGCGGCTGTGAATCCACTCCACAAAGGAGGAGATACCCCCTTCGTAGCACATGGAATCCCGCACCGGCTCCGTCCCCCGCAGGTCGGTAAGAGTGATGCGGGTGCCGCCGTTGAGGAAGGCTTCCTCCCGCAGGCGGGTGTGGAGGGTCTCATAATCGTAGTGGAGATCCTCGAACATCTCCGGGTCCGGCTTGAAGGTGACCATTGTCCCGGTCTCTGTGGTGTCCCCCACCTGCTCCAGGCCGGTTACTGTATTGCCCCGCTCAAACCGCTGGCGGTAGAGATGGCCGTTGTTTCGCACCTCCACCTCCAGCCATTCGGAAAGGGCGTTCACCACGCTGGCGCCCACGCCATGGAGACCGCCGGAAACCTTGTAGCCGCCGCCGCCGAACTTGCCGCCGGCATGGAGGACGGTGAAGACCACCGTCACCGCCGGCAGCCCTGTTTGCTGCTGGATACCCACCGGGATACCCCGGCCGTTATCGGTAACCCGGATGATGTCCCCAGGGAGGATATCCACCTCAACATGGGTGCAGTACCCCGCCAAGGATTCATCAATGGAGTTATCTACAATTTCATAGACCAGGTGATGGAGGCCCTTGGAGCTGGTAGAGCCGATGTACATGCCCGGCCGCTTCCGCACCGCTTCCAGCCCTTCCAATACCTGTATCTCGTTTTCGCCATACTGTTCCATGATTTTATCCATTTGTAATTCTATACCCTTCTTTCAATGAACCCATGCCGTTCTTCTTTTTGCTTCTTTTTCTTCCTTTCGTAAGAAGAAAAAGAAGAACCCTACAGATTGGAGATATTCTCGATATACCCTGTTCGCTTGCGCAGGGTGGCAGAAGAAATCTGGCTTAGGTAGACGGTGAAGTCCCCCTTGCCCCGGCCGCAGACCACAAAGGTCTTTGGCAGGTCGGCGGTGACGCTTACCACCCGCCCCCTCTTTTCCGCCCCGGCCAAAAATTCCTTGGTATGCCGGGAGATGGTGGTGTTGTCCATATCAAAGATGCCGATGACCTCGCTGGTCCGCACCAAGGTGTCCTGTCCCAAATGGAGGTACATCTCTTCACCCCTTTCCTTTCCTTCTTCTGGGGAGGATGCGGCGGCGCGCCGCCAACTCCCCTCCCTGTATCCGCCAGGTAATCCCGTTTTGGATGGAAGAAAATCCCGCCCGGTCGCAGCAGGTGATAAACAGCTGTCCCGGCGCCAGGCCGGAAAGAAAGTAGTCCCGACGGGTCTTATCCAGCTCGCTGAGGACGTCGTCCAAAAGAATCACCGGCTGCTCCCCCGCCACCTGCTGTATCACCTGGCATTCCGCCAGCTTCAGGGTAAGGGCGCAGCTCCTTTGCTGCCCCTGGCTCCCGTAGGCCCTGGCGGAAATGCCATTTACCCGCAGGTCGATGTCGTCCCGGTGAGGACCCAACGTGGTGTAGCCGTTTTTCAGGTCCTCCCGCCGGGCCTTTTCCAGCGCCTGAAGGATCAATTCCTCCCCCTCCTGCTCCCCCAGCTGTCCCCAATCGCCGGGGACAGAGCACTGGTAGGCCATAGTGAAGGTCTCTTTCCCCCCGGAGATGTTCCGGTAAATCTCCTCCCCGAAAGGGGCCAGCCGGCAGAGATACCGGCACCGGGCGTTTACAATGGAATAGGAGAGCTTCGCAAAGCTCCTGTCCCACACCTCCAAAAGGCCCTCGTCCATTCCCGGATGGCAGGATAAATCGTATAAAAGGCTGTTGCGCTGGAAGAGCACCCTGGAAAGGTCGCTCATGGTCTTTTGATACCGGGGCATCACCTGGGTGATGGCCCCATCCAGAAAAGCCCGCCGCTGGCTAGGTCCGTCCTGGATGAGGGAAAGCTCCGAAGGGGAAAAGACCACCGCAAAAAAGCGGCCGGTTAGTTCCCCTATGTTTACCGGCAGGTCATTGAGGGCGGCGGCCCGTTTCCCCCCTTCTAAAATGAGCCGGGCCTCCTGCTCCCGCCCGCCCCCAAAGAAGCGGGCGGTAATCTCTCCCCTCTTTTGGCCAAAGCGGACAAAGTCGCTCTCCTTGGTCTGCCGGAAGCTCTTCTGCCCCGTCAAAAGATAGAGGGCCTCCACCAGGTTGGTCTTCCCCTGGGCGTTGTCCCCGTAGATGACGTTGACCCCGTCCCCCGGCTCCAGCTCCAGCCTCTCGATATTCCGAAAGTCCCGGATAGACAGCTCCCTTATAACCAAACCCTATCCGTCCTTTCCCTTCTGTGCTTTGTTTCTCTTCTTTTTCTTTTCGCGGGAAAAGAAAAAGAAGCAAAAAGAAAAGCGGCATAAATCATAGATAGATATGCGGTTGGCAAAAAAGGGAGAAGCTGTAAAAGGGCGGTTTATCCCTCTGTAACCAGGTATTCCCTTTCGCCGGAAACCACCCGGTCCCCCGGACGCAGCTTCTTCCCCCGCATGGTGCAGGGCTCGCCGTTCACCAGCACCTTTCCCTCCTGGACCAGCTCCTTGGCCTGGCCCCCTGTTTCGGCGGCCCCGGCAAACTTCAAAAAGCTATCCAGCTTAATAAAGGGGGTGGCAATGGACACTTCCTCGGTTTTCATTTAGCTCCTCCCCTCTCATTCCGTCTTCAGCTTCATGGGCAGCACCAAAAAGAGGAAGCTATCCCCCTCCAGGGGCAGCACCTTCATCGGAGAAAGAGGGCCGCTGATTTCCATCTTCACCATGTCCGCCTCGCTGTTCTTCAGGGCGTCCATTAAATAGCGATTATTAAAGCCCATCTCCACCTGGGGACCCTGGGACTGACACGCGCATTCATCGTAGGCCTTACCGATGGTGGTGGAGCAGGACATCCGCACCAGCCCATCGTCGAAGACCACCCGCAAGGGACTTTTCAGGCGGTCGGAGATGAGAAGAGAGGTCCGCTCGATGGAGGAGATAAGGCCCCTGGTGGAGACCTTGACGGTGGTGGAGCACTCCTTGGGAATGGCCGTGTTGTAATCCAGGAACTCCCCTTCCAAAAGGCGGGAGATAATGCTGGTTTCTCCAATAGTAAAGAGGATGTGCTTTTTGGAGACCTGCAGCTCCACCTGGGCGTCGTCGTCCCCCAGAAGCTTTAAAAGCTCATTGAGGCTCTTTCCCGGCACCACGAACCGCATGGTCTGGGGGACCTGGGCTGGCTCCCGCCGCAGGGCCAGGCGGAACCCATCCACCGCCACCACAGTGGCCTGGCTTTCCTCCAAAAGAAAGAGGCAGCCGGTATGCACCGGTTTGGCGTCGTTCTGGGCCACGGCAAAGAGGGTCTGGTCCACCATGGAGCGTAATTTATTTTGGGGCAGAAGCACCGATTCCCCCTCCCCCAGGGAGGGCAGCTCCGGAAATTCCAATGGAGCCATCCCCAGGATGGTGAATTCCGAGACGCCCCCCTTAATCTCCACTAAAAACCGCTGGTCGCAGCTTAGCTGGATCTCGTCACTGGCGGTTTTGCGGACGATTTCGGAAAAGAGCTTAGCGGGAATCACCACCTCCCCCTCCTCGATAGTTTTAGCGGGAAGATTGGAGGTGATGCCCAGCTCCAGGTTATAGCCAATAAGGGTGAGGGTGTCCTTTTTGGCAGTGACCAGGATACCTTCCAGGGCGGGAAGGGTGGACTTTGGGGAGACGGCCAGGGAGACGTTCGCGATGGCCTGGCTCAGTTGGGAGGTGGAACAGGTAAATTTCATGGTGAAGACCGTCCTTTCCGGGGTGGAAAAATTTTGGAGGCAGGGAGGGAATCGCAGCCTATTGGCCCTCTCTCTTAGATAGAAAGAAATTTAAAAATAGTCGTAGCCGTAGGGGGGTTGGAACGGTGGAAAAGTCCGGAGACCTAGAAATTCCGGGGAAAAACGGGGACAAGCCCCTGTTAAGGGGACACAGAAGGAAATGTTAAAACTTTTGAAGAAAGGAAAAATATAAACCGCGCCGTGGAAAATGGGCAGTTCAATGTTGAAAACTCGGTGGAAAGTGTGGAGAACGAACAAACAGCCGCTTTTCTTTCCGGCGTGCCCCCCGGCGTGCCGCCGGTGTCACGCCCTCCGGGGTGCCCCCGGAGTCACGCCCTACCCGCCCCCCTTGGGGGCTTAACCCTCCAAAGAGCGCAGGCGAGTGCCTGGAGTTTTGGATTGTGCACGTTTGTCTTGATAGCTTCTGCCGCTTTTCTTTTTGCTTCTTTCCGGGGTGCCCCCGGAGTCTCGCCCTCCGGAGTGCCTCCGGAGGCACGCCCTACACGGCCTTTGGCCTTACCCTTAATAGGGGCGCAAGGGAGTGCCTGGAGTTTTGGATTCTGCACGTTTGTCTTGATAGCTTTTGCCGCTTTTCTTTTTGCTTCTTTTTCTTTTCTCGTGAAAAGAAAAAGAAGACATCAAGAAGTAGCCCGGATATTTTTGATGATGTCGTCCACCGTCTCTTTAAAGTGGTTGTCCTTTTCCATCCGGGTTTCAATATGGCGGATGGCGTAGACGACGGTGGAGTGGTCCCGGTTGCCAAACTCCTCGCCGATGGCGGCCATGGACATCTGGGTCACCTCCCGGACGATGTACATAGCCACCTGCCGGGCGGTGGAGATGGCGCTGCTGCGCTTGACAGAGCGGATATCGTCCCCGGAGACGCTGTAGGTGCGGGCCACCTCGTTGATGATCCGCTCCACCGTCATGGGGATAGGCTGGTGGTCGTTGAGGACCTCCTTAATAAAGGACTGGGCGGTGAGGATAGAAGGGGGGGTTCCCATCATCTGGTGGAGGGCCTTCAGGCGCTTTACCACCCCTTCCAGCTGGCGGATGTTATTTTTCAGGCGGTTGGCGATGTACTCCGCCACGTCATCGGGAATTTCAATTTGGAGCAGCTCCGCCTTCCGGCGGATGATGGCGATACGGGTTTCGTAATCCGGCGGCTGGATATCCGCCAGCAGTCCCCATTCAAACCGGGTGCGCAGACGGTCTTCCAGGGTTTTAATCTCCTTTGGGGGACGGTCGGAGGTGAGAAGTATCTGCTTGCCCCCCTCGTACAGCTCGTTAAAGGTGTGGAAGAATTCCTCCTGGGTGGATTCCTTCCCCCCAATGAACTGCACGTCGTCCACCGCCAGCACGTCCACCAGGCGGTACTTTTCCCGGAACTCCTGGGTGGTGTTGTTGCGGATCGCCATAATCAGCTCGTTTGTAAAGACCTCTCCCTTTACATACATAATGTGAAAATCCGGGCAATTTTTCCGGATTTCCTCGCAGATGGCGTTGATGAGGTGGGTCTTCCCCAGTCCGGAGTTTCCGTAAATAAACAGGGGGTTATAGCTGTTGGCGGGGTTGGTGGCAACCGCCCAGCTGGCGGCGTGGGCAAACTTGTTGTTGGCCCCCACAATGAAGGTATCAAAGGTATAGGCGTACTCCCCCGGTTCCTCCTCTTCCTGCTGCTGGGGGGCGGCTCCCTGGGGAGCCGAAGCGCCGTCCCCAGGGCAAAGGAGCTTTACCTCCACCTCAAAGCCCACCACAGAGGCAAAGGCGTCCTTCAGGAGGGAAAGATACTTTTCCTCCAGGATGTTCTTTTTAAATTCGGAGGTGACGTAAAGAGAGGCCACCGAGCCGTCAAAGGTTCGGGGCTCAATGTCCCGAATCCAAAGATTGTAGGCGACCTCGGAGAGGTTTTGCTGGCAGTATTGACAAGCGAGCTGGAACAGGTCCTGGAAGGAATCCATGGAATTATACACACTCCTCTGGGATGATAATTGATATAAAAACAGTATACCACAATAGCCCTTCTTTTTCAAGTTTTAACAGCTGATTTCTTCGCCCTATATATTAAGGAAGGAAAGGGGCAAAAAAGGAGGGGTTTTCCACCAGAAAAAGGGGGGTTGTTTAAAAAAGTACCGGGGAAGGGGAAAAACCAGCCTTGACAGGCCTTTATCCTCTGGGTTATAATAACATATTGCAGAATAGCGAAGGTATCTTCCCCGTTTTTCCGTTGCTGGGAGGCCGGGGAGGTGAGATCACCCCAAAGAAGGAGGGAAACAAAAAATGCTGAGAACCTACCAGCCCAAAAAGCGCCAGCGGAGCAAGGTCCACGGCTTCCGCAAGAGAATGTCCACCAGCAACGGCCGTAAGGTCCTGGCCCGCCGCCGGACCAAAGGCCGCAAGGTCCTGTCCCTGTAAACACCCCTTGCCCTAGAAACCGGCGCAAAAACACCTGCCCACCTGCCCACAGCGTGGGCAATCTTTTTATGCGGGGGTTTGGGGGCCGCCCGGCCCCGGCGTCGTATAAAACCGGGCCAAAACTCTGGTACCAGCGAAGGAAACCCCCTATGAAGATGAAAAACGCCCAAATCCTAAACGACAACCGGGACTTTGTCCGGCTTTACCGCCGGGGGCAGTCCGCCGTCTCCCCTCTTCTGGTCACCTACGCCCGCCGGGGCGGGGAGCAAAAGCGGCGGCGGGTGGGCATCACCGCCACCAAAAAAGTGGGGGGAGCCGTCCAGCGCAACCGGGCCAAGCGCCTTATCCGCGCCGCCTGGCGGGAAGTGGAGCCGGAGGTTCCCTACGGCTGGGATTTTATCTTTGTTGCAAGGGCCCGGACCACCGGGGCAAAGATGCAGCAGGTCCGGGCCGCTATGGCCGCCCAGCTGAGAAAGCTCACCGCCCCGTCCCCCAAGAAAGAAAAACCCCAGGAGAAGCCATGAGCCATCGCCAAAGCCCCCCGAAAGGGGACCGGCAAAACTCCGCCGGCCTCCGGGAGCGGCTGCTTCTGGCCCCTATCCGCTTTTACCAGAAGCGCCTTTCCCCCCTGAAGCCCTCCCCCACCTGCAGGTTTATCCCCTGCTGCTCCACCTACGCGGCGACCGCCCTGCGGCGGTTTGGCCTGTTTCGGGGAGGTCTTATGTCCATCTGCCGCATCCTGCGCTGCAACCCCCTGTGCAGGGGCGGGGTGGACCCGGTGCCCCATCACTTTACCCTCCGCCCCTTTGCCGGGCTGGAGGATTCGGAGGAACCAGAATAATGAAGTTTAATCTATTTCAGTTTATCATGGAAGTCTTCGGCTACCCTCTTGGTTACATTATGTGGGCGATTTACCAAATCATCCATAACTACGGGTGGGCCATCATCCTCTTTACCATCGTCACCAAGGCGCTGCTTATCCCCTTTGCCATCAAGCAGCAGAAGTCCACCATCAAAATGCAGATCATCCAGCCTAAAATGCAGGAGATCCAAAAGAAGTACAAAAATAACCCCCAAAAGATGAACGAGGAGATACAGGCCCTTTACGAGCGGGAAAACTACTCCATGGCCGCCGGGTGTCTGCCCATGCTTATCCAGTTTCCCATTATCTTCGGCCTTTTGGATGTGGTGTACCGGCCCCTCACCCACCTGCTTCATATCTCCGGGGATACCATGAGCCAGCTTATCCAGATTGCAACCGGTATTATCGGCGAAAGTGCCACCTCCGGCTATGCCCCGCAAATCTCCATCCTCAATTCGGTGAAAGCGGACCCCAACGCTTATGCCGCCCTGGGTGGCGACGTTGTGGAAAAGATACTCACCTTTGATACCAACTTTTTAGGGCTGGACCTTTCGGTCTTTCCTAACAAAGTGATCCAATTTGGCTTTTCCGGGGACGCCCTCAACAGTATGCTGAACCCCATCATCCTCATTCCCATTCTTTCCGGCGTCACCGCCCTGCTTATGTCCCTGGTGACGATGCGCAACACCCCCAACGCCGGCAGCGCCAACGGCAGCATGACGGCGATGATGATGACAATGCCCCTCATGTCCCTCTTCTTCACCTTTATGGTGCCCGCCGGCGCCGGCCTTTACTGGACCATCTCCAACGTGGTGGCGGTGGGCCAGTCCATGCTGATGAACCACTTCTGGAACCCCAAGGAGATTGCCGAGAAGATGAAAGCGGAGGACGAAGCCCGCCGGGAGCGGGAGCGCCAGGAAAAAATCGAGGCTAAAAAGCGGGCCAAGGAGGAAGGCAGGGTGGAGGATGAAGCCGCCCTCTCCAAAAAGGAGCAGGACCGCCGCCGTCTGGCGGAAGCCCGCCGCCGCAATGCAGAAAAGTACGGTGATACCTACGTGGAGGTCACCGATGACGATTTGAAATGACCCAGGAGGTGTACTTGCTTTGATCCAGGAGACCATCGCCACCGGCCGGGACGTAAACGCGGCCATTGATAACGGATGCCGGGAGCTGGGCATCAACCGGGAAGAGGATATCTTTGATTTTGAGATTATCGCCCGGGAGAAAAAGGGCTTCTTGGGCCTTAAAACCTACCCTGCCAAGGTGCGGGTGTTCCGGGAGCTCCCCGACCCCAAGCCGGTCCGGGAGGAAAAGCCGAAGCCCGCCCCTGCCCCCGCCCCCCAGCGGGAGCCGAAGCCCCGTCCCCAGCGGGAGGAGCGTCCCGCCGCCCCGGAGCTGCCCAAAGAGCCGCCGAAGGAAACCAGGGAGGAGCCGAAGGAGCCCCACCGGGAAAGCCGTCTCCCCAGGGAGAAAAAGCCCAGAGAGCCCCGTCCCCCCAGAGAGCAGTATCCCGCCCCGGAAAAAGCGCTTCGGGAAAACCAGGAGAGCCGCCCCCCCAGGGTGGAGGTGGAGCCCAACGACAACGTCCGGGTCCGGGTGGAGCGCAGCGCCGCCTATGTGGAGCGCATCCTGCGCATTATGGGCATCGAGAATGTGAAGGTCACCCCCAAATATTATGAGGATAACGTCTGCCTCCAGCTTACCGGCACCGGCCTGGGGGTCATCATCGGACGCCGGGGGGAGACCCTGGATTCCATCCAGTATCTCAGCAGCCTGGTAGCCAACCGGGGCGAGGGGGATTATATCCGCATCAACATTGATAGCGGCAACTACCGGGAGAAACGGGAGCGGACCCTGGAGGCCCTGGCCCGGAACCTTGCCGGCTTTGCAGGCTCCGCCGCCGCCGTCATGGACGCCCGGTGCGGCCAGGTTTACGCCGGGCTGTTCTCCCTGGAGGAGGGCGAGGTCCGCCGTTTGGCGGAGGATACCGCCCTTTCCATTCTGGAACTGGGGAAACTTCTGCCTGGGTTAAAAAAACCGGTTTTCCTGGTTGGCGACGGCGCGGAGTTGTGCTATAATAAGCTGTTAGAGGAGCCCCCTCCTGGCCCGCCGCCGGAGGAGTGGCTGCGGCTGGCCCCGCAGGCGGGCCGCCGCCGCCGGGGCCGCCGCCCTTGCCGCCTGGCTCCGGGGGGAGGAGATGGACGCCGGGGCGCTGGAGCCTGTCTATCTGCGCCTGCCCCAGGCGGAGCGGGAGCTTTTAAAGCGTCAGGGGAAGTGAAGCCATGCCAAAGCTGGTCCAAAACTTAGCCATCGCCTTCCTTGGGGCCTCGGCGGTGTGCGTCCTGCTCCTCTGCCTTCTGGGCGGGGGGATATGGCTGGCCCTCGCCCTTCTTTTTGGGACGGCGGGCTATCACCTGGAGGTCCGGCTGCTGGTGGGCCGCGCCTACGACCATTGGATGGGGAACCGGGCGGACCTGAACCGGCGGTGGTACCAGCCCCGGCCCTGGGAAGGGAAGCTGTACCGCGCCCTTCGGGTAAAGTCCTGGAAGGATCACATGCCCACCTTCTACCCCGATAAGTTTTCCCCGGAAAAGCACACCTGGGAGGAAATTGCCCAGACCATGTGCCAATCCGAGCTGGTCCACGAGACCAACATTCTGATGAGCTTCCTGCCCCTTGCCGCCGCCATCCCCTTTGGGGCCTTCTGGGTCTTTTTCCTCACCTCCCTGGGGGGCGCCCTCTTCGATCTGTCCCTGGTGATTCTCCAGCGGTACAACCGCCCCCGCGTCCTCCGCCTGGCCCAAAGGCGGAGCCCCCGCAGGGTGAAGGGATAGGGATCTGCCCCTGGAAGGGGAAGTACGAAATCCGCCGGGAAATTGAAAGGAGCCTCCACTATGAAAGTTGCCATTTCCTGTGACCACGCCGCCTTCCGCCTGAAGGAGGCTATCCGCGCCCACCTGGAGGAGCGGGGCATCCCCTACCACGATTTCGGCATCTATGCCGCCGGGGAAAAACGGGACTACCCCTACGCCTCCCTTTACGCCTGCCAGGCGGTCCAGTCCGGGGACTGTGATTTTGCCATTGTGATGTGCGGCACCGGCGTGGGGGTCAGCATGGCCGCCAACAAAATGGCGGGCATCCGTGCCGCCTGCTGCTCCGATTATTTCAGCGCCAAGTATACCCGCGCCCACAACGACGCCAACGTCCTGTGCATGGGGGAACGGGTGGTGGGGGAAGGCCTTGCCATAGAGCTGGCGGATGTTTTTCTTTCCACCCCCTTTGAGGGTGGCCGCCACGCCCGCCGGGTGGGCCAGATTGCCGATTTGGAGCGGGGCGAGCTGGCGCCGGAGACAAAATAGGTATCGTTAGGGGCATTGCTGCTTTTGGCAATGCCCTTTTCAGAGGTTTTTAAAGAGACGGAGGTAAAACACTATGCCCATCAAGCCTTTTATTATGGATCATCCCCTCATCCAGCACAAGCTCACCTGGCTGCGGGACAAAAACACCGGGGCCAAGGAGTTCCGGGAGCTGGTCAACGAGATTGCCACCCTCATGTGCTACGAGGCCACCCGGAACCTCCCCCTGGAGGATGTGGAGATTGAGACCCCCATGGGCCCTGCGGTCACCAAGGTCATCAGCGGCCGGAAGCTGGCCTTTGTGCCTATCCTCCGGGCCGGGATGGGAATGCTGGACGGGGTGCTGGCCCTTATCCCCGCCGCCAAGGTGGGGCACATCGGCCTTTACCGGGACGAGGAGACCGCCACCCCGGTGGAGTACTACTGCAAGCTCCCCGCCGATATTGCCGAGCGGGATGTTATCATCCTGGACCCTATGCTGGCTACCGGTGGTTCCGCCATTGATGCCATCACCCAAATCAAGGCCAGGGGCTGCCGGAGCATCAAATTTATGTGCATCATCGCCGCCCCGGAGGGTCTGGAGGCCCTGGGGGAGGCCCATCCTGACGTGCATATCTACTGCGCCTCTTTGGATAAATGCCTCAACGATAAGAAGTACATCCTCCCCGGCCTGGGGGACGCGGGGGACCGCATCTACGGGACCAAGTAAGTAAAGCAAAAAGGGACAGGCTCTAGGGGAGCTTGTCCTTTTTTCTGCGAAGGGGGAAAGTCAGGATTTATCCCCGGAGCGGAAGAGGAGGGCGGCGATGAGGCCGAAAAAGATAGCGGCGGCGATACCTGCGGCGGCAGCGGTAAAGCCCCCGGTGAGGGCGCCCAGCAGCCCCTTTTCCCCCAGGGCCTCCCGCGTGCCCTTGGCCAGCAGCGCTCCAAAGCCGCTGAGGGGGACGGTGGCCCCAGCCCCGGCAAAATCAATAATCGGCTGGTATATCCCCAGTCCCCCCAGAATCACCCCGGCCACCACATAGGCCACCAGAATGCGGGCGGGGGTGAGCTTGGTATAATCAATGAAGACCTGCCCCAGGGCGCAGAAGGCGCCCCCCACAGCAAAGGCCTTGAGGTATGGCAGAAGCATTTCCATATAAAATGACCTCCTTTGTTTCGTGAATTCTGCGGTCCTTTCCCTTCAACCTCCCCCCGGAGAACGGAGTAAGGCCTATCTCCGGGTATTGCCTTGCCCCTGTAAAAGAGCTTTAGCCAGTGCCTGGAGCCTTATATTTTGCACCCTTATCTTGATAGCTTTGGCCGCTTTTCTTTTTGCTTCTTTTTCTTTTTTTGTGAAAAGAAAAAGAAGGCATTCCTCTTACCGCATTCCTGGCTCTTTGGAGAGCCACACCAGGTGGGCGATGCCGGGGATGGATTCCCCCTGTTGGACGGCGGTGGTGGACATAAGGGCGCCGGTGGCCATAAAGAGGAGGTTCATAATCTCCCCCCGCTGGAGGGCGGGGAGGAGGTAAGCGCAAAGGACCGAGGCGGAACAGCCGCAGCCGGATCCCCCCGCCTCCACCTGCTGGCGCTCCCGGTCGTAAATCATCAGGCCGCAGTCGTTCTGGCGGCCCTCCAGGGGGCACCCCTCCTTCTCCATCACCTCCCGGAGCAGCTCGCTCCCCACCTGTCCCAGGTCCCCGGTGGCGATAAGGTCAAAGTCGGCGGGTTTCATGCCGCTGTCCTTAAAGAACCGCCGGAGGGTATCCGCCGCCGCGGGGGCCATAGCCGCCCCCATGTTGTTGGCGTCGGTAATGCCCATATCGGTGATGGTGCCGATGGTCACCGCCCGGACATAGGGCGGGGCGGCCTTCCTCCCCAGGATGGCGGCTCCGGATCCGGTAACGGTCCACTGGGAGGTGGGGGTGCGCTGGCCGCCGTACTCCAGGGGGAAGCGAAACTGCCGCTCCGCCGAGCAGAAGTGGGAGGAGGTGATGGCGGCGGCCCGCTCCCCAAACCCCCCTTCGATGAACAGGGCGGCCAGGGCCAGGGATTCCGCCATGGTGGAGCAGGCCCCGTACAGCCCGATGAAGGGGACGCCCAGCTCCCGCAGGCCGTAGGTGGAGCTGGTGCACTGGTTCAGCAGGTCCCCGGCAAAAATCACCTGGAGGTCCTTGGGGGAAAGCTCCCCCTTTTCCAACGCGATGCGGATGGCCTCCTTCTGGAGGCGGCACTCCGCCTTCTCCCAGGTCTCCTCCCCCAGGGTGCTGTCCTCCCACAATCGGTCAAAGGCGGCGGCCAGGGGGCCTTCGCTCTCCTTCTTGGAACCCACCGCCCCATAGGAGATCACCGAAGGGGCGGTATCCAAAAACAGGGTATTTCCTTTCCGTGTTGCCATTCTTCTCCCTCCCCTAAAATGCGCCCATAAAGAACAGAATCAGGCCATAGACCACCGCCGCGGTGATGCCGTAGACAATCACCGGCCCGGCGATAATAAACATCTTGGCCCCCAGGCCCAGAACGAAGCCTTCGCTTTTAAACTCCATAGCGGGGCTGACCACCGCGTTGGCAAAGCCGGTGATGGGCACCAGGGTCCCCGCGCCCCCAAACTTGGCGATGTTGTCGTACACCTTCATCCCGGTAAGGAGGGCGGAAAGAAAGACCAGGGACACCGAGGCCCAGGTGGAGGCCTCGTCCTTTGGCAGGCCCTGGCTGCGGTAAAATTCCATCAGCCCCTGGCCCAGGGTGCAAATAAGTCCCCCAATCAGGAAGGCCAGGGGGATATTTCGCCAGCTTTTGGTGTTGGGGCTGGCCTCTTTGGTCATGCGGTCGTAGTCCTTTGGCGTAAGTGACAAGCTGTTCCCATCCCTTCTCGGTGATTTTGGGGTTATTATACACCGGCCCTCCAGCGGTTATACCTGCCGTATTTTTTGTGGTGTTGATTTCCTCTTTCCACCGTTTCCACAGAGTTTTCAACACCCCCTGTGGAAAAGGTGGAAAAGTCCCCTCCGCACCCATTTTTGCCCTTTGCATATGCTGGTAGTGGGACGGTCGCCGCCGTCTACATAGGAGGGAACGAGGTGAAGGGAGATGGGCTGCTGCAAGGGACCCCGGAAAAAGGGGCCGCCGCCGCTTTTTTCGCTGATTTGCGCCGCCTTTGGCCTGGGGGTGTTTTTGGCCCTTCTTTGCTCCCTCAAGCTGGTCCTGGCTCTGGCCGCCGTCTTCCTGGTGGTGCTGGGTATCCTGGCGGCGGAATGCTAAGAGCCTATTCAAAATCTCTCCGCACACCGCCTGAACGGGTCTTTTTCCGTC
>OFGO01001696.1_pt1 | contig 14949 bp, 15 predicted proteins | sample 1521761 | NCBI WGS metagenome assembly OFGO01 (sample SAMEA3504128, study PRJEB24116) | mouse gut metagenome | biome: mouse gut; feature: mouse-associated habitat; material: faeces | place: Denmark | collected 2011
CTTCGCGGCGGGACTATCAGTGCATTGGCTGGAGAGGGGCTGGTAAGGAACGAGCCTTTCCTTCCAAGCTCCCCCGGAGGGCAGGGGGGCACATGGGGGACCTCCCCCCGTGAGGCGCAGCGGAGCCCGGCCTTCGGCCCTGCTGGCTAAAACTCCAGGTACTGACTATCGCCTTTCTGCTAGGTTAAGCCCCCGAAGGGGCCGTGTAGGGCGTGACTGCGGGGGCCCCCCGCCGGCCGCACATCTCCCACATGAGAACCGAAGCGGCAGCGGCAGCGTTGAGGGATTCAATGGCGGGGGCCATGGGGATGTACACCGACCCGGCGCAGGCCGCCGCCACCTCTGGGGAAACCCCCCTCCCCTCGTTGCCAATAACCACCCCCAGCCCCCCGCTCCTGGGAAGCTGCTGGACGGTGCGGGCCGCCGGGTCCAGCATGGCGGCATAGACAGCAAAGCCCTCCTCCCCCATCCGGCGGATGCTCCCCGGAAGGTCCCCGGTGTGAAACACCGGCTGGCGGAAGAGGCTGCCCATGGTGCTGCGGAGCACCTTGGGGGAAAAGCAGTCGGGGCAGCCCGGCCCCAGCACCAGGGCGGTGACCCCAAAGGCCTCCGCCCCGCGGATGATGGTGCCCAGGTTGCCGGGGTCCTGGAGGCGGTCCAGGAGGAGATAGCGTCCCCCCTCCTGGAGGGAAAGCTCCCGCTCCTGCGGCAGGGCGCAGAGGCAGAAGACCCCCTGGGGGCTTTGGGTATCGGAGATGGCCTTGGCCACCCCCTGGGAGATGAGGAGCAGCTCCCCCCTGCCCGGTTCCTCCAGCCAGGGGTTTTTCTCCAGGGCCTCCGGGGTCGCCAGCAGGGCGGACACCGAAAGCCCGGCAGATACCGCCTCCCGGCAGAGACGGCTCCCCTCCGCCAGGAAAAGCCCCTCCTCCCGGCGGGCCTTGGCCCCGGAGCGAAGGCGGCGGCAGAGCTTTACCACCCCGTTTTCTCTGGACGAAATCACCCCTTGTCCCCTCCCCTCTATCTATGAAAACACGCCCGTATCCCAGCCAGACACGGGCGTTATTCATCGGCTTACAGCGCGGCCTTTGCCTTTTCCACCAGGGCGGTGAAGGCGGGGGCGTCGTTGATTGCCAGCTCGGAAAGCATCTTGCGGTTGAGGGCGATACCTGCCTTCTTAAGGCCGTTCATCAGCTGGGAGTAGTTGATGCCGTTCATCTTGGCGGCGGCGGAGATACGGGTAATCCACAGGCGGCGGAAGTCGCGCTTCTTCTGCTTGCGGCCCGCAAAGGCGTAGTTGCCGGACTTCTTGACGGCCTGTTTGGCCATCTTAAAGTGGGTGCTCTTGGCGCCGAAGTAGCCCTTTGCCAGCTTCAGGACCTTTTTCCTTCTCTTACGGGTCATCATCGCTCTTTTTACACGAGCCATTGTTCTTTACCTCCATCTTGTTGCTTCGTTCTGGAAAAGCTGCCGGATTTAGTTGTAGGGCATCAGCAGCCTGAGGGTGGCCAGGTTGGTCTTATCGGCATAGGTGGCCTGACGGAGGCCTCTCTTGCGCTTGGGGGTTTTTCCATGGCCGTTGGCCAGATGGCTCTTGTAGGCCTTGGCGCGCTTGATCTTACCGCTCTTGGTGAGCTTAAAGCGCTTTTTGGCACCGGAATGTGTTTTCAGCTTGGGCATTTTTGTTTCCTCCTAATCGGTTTACTTTGCAGGCTTTGCATTCAGGAACATGATCATGCTGCGGCCCTCCAGCTTGGGGAGCTTCTCCACGCTGCCGAACTCCGCGCAGGCCTCCGCGAACCGCTTCATGATGTCGTGGCCCAGGTTGGAGTGGGCCATCTCCCGCCCACGGAAGCGGATGGAGACCTTCACCTTGTCCCCGCCGGTGAGGAAGCGCCGGGCGTGCCCCACCTTGGTTTCAAAGTCATGGGTATCGATGTTAAGGGAAAGGCGGATCTCCTTAATCTCGGTGATTTTCTGGTTCTTCCGGGCCTCTTTTTCGCGCTTGGCCTGTTCGAAGCGGTACTTGCCGTAGTCCATGATACGGCAAACGGGAGGGGTCGCCTGCGGGGCGATCTTCACAAGGTCAAGGTTTTTTTCAATGGCCATCGCCATAGCGTTTTTGGTGGAGACGATTCCCAGCTGCTCGCCGGTATCCCCGATAAGCCGCACTTCCTTGTCCCGGATCTCCTCGTTGATCTGAAGCTCTTTGGTCGCGATTGCAAAGCACCTCCAATTTTTGGTATAACAAAGCGCGGACAGCATCGACCCATCCGCGCGCAATACACCCTTCCGCAATCAGCCCCCAAGGGGGACCGGCGGAAAAAGGCTATTGACCGTGCCGCGCCGCTGGCGGGCAGGTGAGAACGGACCGTGGTTCTGCTTTGTTTTCGTGGGACATTATAACAGGTTTTTCCCGGTTTGTCAAGGAATTTTTCAGAAAGGAGCGGGCTGCCTCTGTTCCTATATATATGTCTCTGCCTCCATGGTCCATCGCAGCCAGTGGCACCCATTCGCTGCCATTCGCTGCCATTCGCTGCCAACCGCCCCAAAGAAAAAGAGAAAGAAAAAGACAAAGATTTCTCTTTATAGGGGCTTTGCCCCTGTAAAAGGGCCGTCGGCCCCGAAAAGAGAAAATGCGTTGGGTTTTTCCCAGGGGAAGGGGTTATGGGGCAGGCAGACCTCCCCGCTGGCCCCGGCGAAGAAGGATTTTTTGCGGAGGCGGTATTCTGCCCCCCTCAAATGTAAACTTTCCGTGAACAATTGTGTGATTGTGCCATTGCATAGCACAATTGGGGGCCTTCCGCCTGTAGGGTGAAAGGGGTGTTGACAGCGGTGAAGTACCTGAAGATTTTTGTGGAGTTTGAAGAGTATATCCAGGTTCTGGACGACGGGGAGAAGGGGCGGCTTTTTGCCGCCATGCTGGCCTACGCCAGGGACGGGCAGGAGCCGGAGCTTCCGGGCAACGAGCGTTTCCTTTGGCCGGTGGCCCGCCAGCAGCTGAAAAACGCCGCCGCCCAATACCAGAAGGTTTGCGCTGCCAACAGCGCCAACGCCCGCCGCCGTGGCGGGGTGCCCCCGCAGTCACGCCCTACTCGCCCCTTGCAGGGGCTTGGCCAGAGCGAAGAATCCCAGCAGGTGCCTGGAGACCTAGCCGGGGTGCCGCCGGTGTCTCGCCCTACTCGCCCCTTGCAGGGGCTTGACCAGAGCGAAGAATCCCAGCAGGTGCCTGGAGACCTGGCCAGTGAGGCGGCGGAAGCGGTTGCTTTGGAGGATAGGTCTGGCCGGTTAGGGGAACTGGAGCCTCTGGGGGGACGGGCTATCTGCGCCCTGCCCCTGGGGGGCGGGGTGGACTACCCCATCTTTGACTGGAAGGCGGCGGAATGGGCCAGGCAGTTCCCCGGCGCCGACGTCCCCGCCCAGCTTGCCAAAATGCGGGCCTGGCTGCTGGCCCATCCGGAGCGGCGCAAAAGAAAGCAGGAGATAATCCCCTTTGTGCTGCGTTGGCTGGAAAAGGCCCAAAAGGCCCAAAGGCCCCCCGTCTGCCCGGCTGCTCCCGCCGCCTCCATGGCCAGGGCGGAGCCTCCCTCCTTCAACCTGGAGGCCATCCGCCAGCTGATGCTGGAAAATTCCGGGGCATATTAGGCGCAGGGACCCTCCGGGGCGGGTCTGCCGCGAAAAAAGGGCGTTTCGGGGCGAAGCGCGTTAACAAGGAAACTCCAGGCCAGCGGGATTCGTCTTTCTCAAAAACAAAGCCTGGAGCCGCCCTCTTCCGAATACCCTCCGAAATCCCCTGGAAGTCTTGCAAAGGCCATCCTGCGGCGGTATCATGAAAGCCGAAAAAACCGCCGGGAGGTATGACCGATGAAAAACCATGTCCGAACTGTAACCGCCACCGCCATGGTGGCAGCCATGGCCTACGCCGCCGTTTGCTTTGGGCGGGTGCCTGTGGTATTATTTTTAAAGTACGACCCCAAGGACATCCTTATCACCCTGGGGGGCGTTCTTCTGGGGCCTATGGCTGTCCTCCGGACCTCGGTGGCGGTTTCCCTTCTGGAGATGCTCACCATCAGCGATACCGGCCCCCTGGGCTGCTTTATGAACATCCTTTCCACCTGCTCCTTTGCCCTCCCCGCCGCCTTCCTCTCCCGGAGGAGCCGCAGCCGCCGGGGCCTGGTCCTGGGGCTGTTGGCGGGGGGCGCCGCCATGCTCCTCGTCATGCTGTTATGGAATGCTCTCATCACCCCTATTTATATGGGGTATCCACGGGAGGCGGTGCTCCAGCTTCTTCTCCCCGCCTTTCTGCCCTTTAACCTTCTCAAGGCCAGCCTCAACGGCCTGGGGACCCTGCTGCTCTGTCCCCCTGTGGCCAAAGCCCTGGGACGGACCGGACTTCTTCCAAAGGAGGAACACCATGGAACCTAGACCCGATTTCCACCTCACCGGCACCGTTGTCCACGGCCGGGGCATCGGCAAGCTGGTGGGGATGCCCACCGCCAACCTGGACCTCCCCCTGGGGGCTCCCCTGCCCCCGGTGGGGGTGTACCTCACCCGCGCGCTGCTGGAGGGGCGGGAGTACCACGGGGTGACCAACGTGGGAGCCAGACCCACTGTGGACCGGGACCCGGAAATAACGGTGGAAACCCACATCCTCAACTTCTCCGGGGACCTCTATGGCCGGGAGCTGGAGATTTGGCTCTATACCCGGCTGCGCGCCCCCCTGCGGTTCCCGGACTTCTCCCTGCTGCTGGACCAAATCCGCCGGGATTGCGATGCCGCCAGGGATTTTTTTGGCGTCCCCCTCTCCGCCTCCCCATTGCACATGGACCCCCAGAAGCATTTGGCGGTGCTGGAGGGGCAGGAGCTTCCCCTTTCCCCCAAGGAGTTCGACCTGCTGTATCACCTCTACTCCAACCCGGATACGGCCTTCACCCAGGAGCAGCTTTACGAAGCGGTGTGGCACCAACCGGCGGGCGGCTGGTGCCATGCGGTGGAGAACACGGTGTTCCAAATCCGGAAACGGCTGCGCCCCTTCCCCGGAGGGAAGGGGTTGATACGCACGATCCCCCGGTACGGGTACAAATACGGGGGTTAGCCTTCCTTATCCCTCCATGGCCATTACAAAGAGTATCCCCGCCGCCAGCCAGAGCATGGGCCGGACCGGGTGCTCCTTCCCCTCCTCCTCCAGGGCGGTGGGGAGCAGCTCCCCGCAGCTGATGTGAATCATCAGCCCCGCCACCGAGGCCACCATCACACCCATGGCATAGGGGGTGAGGCCCCGGAGAAGAGTCTTGCCCAAAAGATATCCACCCAGCATGGGCAGGGCGGTGGAGGCGGACCAAAGGAAGGCCCGCAGGCGGCGGCCGGTGGCCTGGTAATAGGGGGCGGAGGTGCAGATGCCCTCCGGGATGTTGTGGATGGCGATAGCCAGGGCCACCGTGACCAGGGCGCGGGGGTCCTCCATCGACCCGGCGCTAGCCATAGCCATCCCCTCCGGCAGGTTGTGGAGGAAGATGCCCAGTATCATCAGGACAGAGGTGCGCTCCAGCTCCCCCTTTTGGCCCCCCTGGGGGCGGTGCGGGAAAAGGCCCTCCAGCGCCGCCATGGTCAGCAGGCCGATGGCAAAGCCCACCGCCGTCCCCGCCAGGCCGCATTTATTCATGCTCTCCGGCAGCAGCTCCAGGAAGGAGATGGCCAGCATCGAGCCTCCGGCAAAGGAGAGCATATCCCCTGTCATCCGCCGTCCAGGGGTGAAGGCCACCCCCAGGGCGGAGCCAATCACCGGCCCTGCCACCGCCACCACCAAAATCCAAAGCTCCCTCTCCATACCACGCCGCCCTTCGCAAAATTTATTTATGTATCCTTATGCAAAAAAGGCTGTATCCATAACAGCTTTAATTTTATTATTATACACGGGTACGCCGGTTCTTGCAACCGGTATTTTTTGGGGGGCGCATGGTTTTTAATAATCTGGGCCGGCGCCGCCTTGATCTATAAAGGCCACTATAGTCCCTTAGGGTCTTTTCTTGTCTAAAAAGGAAAATGGAGCCACTTTCAATAAAGTTGCTCCATCCTCCACCTTTAGATAAGCTAGGGGATAAAAGCCACCTTTCCCTTATCCTCTGAACATACCTTCATTTCTATGAATTATTATTTTTTTAGCCTTCGAAAAATGTCCATAGAGATTCTTAACGGCTTTGTAATACGCCAGCTTCGGGAATTCGTAATTTGGTCAAAGCGTGCCTCCGCTTGCTGTATCAATGTCTCAAGCGCTTGAATCTTTGCTTCAGCATTTCTCAGCTGTTCCTCAAAAGCATTTGCTCTTGATTTAGCCTCACCCAACTGTATCTCCAGTGTTGCATTTCTAGCTTCTACATCTTTTGCTTGCAATTCCAAAACTACATTTTTTGCATCTGCATTTTTTACCTGCGCCTCCAAAATCATATTTCTGCTTTCGACATGTTTTACCTGTGCTTCCAAAATCACATTTTTACTGGTTGTTTCCTCTATTTTTTGCTGTTTTATTGCAACCGCGGACGCCAATTCATCAACCTGTTCCATCAAAAGTGGATCGTCCACAAGCCCAGAAAGTTTCTGAGTTAATTCCCCATTCGGCACCATCCGTATCATCTGCCGTACATACTCACCCTTATACGGAACAACTTCTCTCATTTTACCAAGTGCTTGAAGCAGCTGATACAAATCTTTATACCGCTTATTAACAATAAAATATGAAATCAACCTAATTGGAAGGGCACCATTTTCTTTTTGGATATATCCTTCAAAGAGGTCTAACTGTGCAGCAGTTTGCAGGAAGTCGATTTCATCACAAAAAGAAGTTAAATACGGTAGCAGGCCATTTTCAAAGTGTTCCACATTGGCAGTAGCATTTACCAGCGAATATAACAGATCCTTATATTGCTTTGTAACAAGACGCTTCATCTCACCTTCATCCGGATTTGCAATTTTAATCATACGGTCAGCTACATAAGCAAACAAGAAAAAAGCGTCCGGATAGTACCAGCTCATTCCCTGAATCCGTTCTGCTGGTTGAAATTTATAATAAATATAGAGCGGTGAAAATATATTATAGACATTTCGAGTATGCTTTAAATAGTTACACATAAATACCGAGTCATTTCCAATCACAAACCGTTCATCAAAAGATAATCTTTGCTCTTGGATAATTCCCCGCCGGAATAGTTTGGCATTAACCGTTGTAGCAAGATAAGGCATGCTATAGGGACATGTCATATCCAAATAAGAAAGTGCCGTCTCCGAAGAAGTGCAAATCCGCTGGTGTCCAGTTGCAAAATACTCTTGTTCTCCACGTTTCTCCAAATATCCGCCGATAACAAGATCGACGTCTTTTTCTCGAATTGCATCTAACATCAACTGCACTGCATTTGGAAAATACTCATCGTCCGAATCAATAAACATAAGAAACTCACCTTTTGCAGACTGCAAACCAGCGTTTCGAGCGGATGCCTCCCCGCCATTGGACTTGTGAATAATGGTTACACGTTTGTCCATAGCAGCATACTCATCACAGATCAGTTCACTGCCATCCATCGAACCATCATCCACCAGAATAATTTCCAAATTTTTATAGCTTTGATTCAACAAACTATCTATACACCGCATTAAATATTTTCCAGTGTTATAAATCGGCACACAAATTGAAATCAAAATATCCTCTTTTTTGCTTACTGTGGGGGACAAGGCCGCTGTTTTTCCCACTATATTCCGCCTTGGAATTTGGACAGCAGCAGGTGTCAGCTTTGCGCTATCGCCAATCCCCCTGCAGTTTTTACAAAAAGATACATAACCTTTTTTTGTGTAGCCCTGCCGAAATTCAAGGATCTCCATTTTTGATGCGCTATCTATCTCAATATAATCGCCTTCTTCCAACACTGCTTTTCCGGCACGGTGTGCATACTGTTGATAGCAGCATCCATAAATTCTTTTTTCTCCAATATCATGTAGAAATCGTTGGCAACTATCTTTATGGCATTCTAAATCCACTTCTGATAAAGTAGAATAGTCGGTATGTTCTATATCTAAATCAAACCAGAAGTCAACCTTATTGATAGCATACTCTATCTGATTATTTTCTAGTATTTCCTTTATATTTTCCAATTTCGTATTTTGTACAGTAGCAGAATAATCATCAATCAAAAAATGCCCATCAAGCGATTTAATTGCGGAAATTACTTTGCTGTTAGGCATAAGTGTCCCATTTGTAATTAAAAAAAAGTCAAATATGCGGTCTTTGTAATTCTCTTCAATGTAGCTAATCATTTGTGGCAACTCCTTTGCCATCAAAGGTTCACCGCCACAAAGATGAAGTGAATACAAATAATCGAACTTTGAAAAAATTGCATCAATGTTTTCTTTAAACATCTCAAAGGTGATATCGGTAGGGCTGCTAATATATTCTGTAAAGTTCAAACAATATTTACAATTCAAATTACATCTTGATGTAACAAGATAACTTGTCCAGTGTGATATTAGTTTATTATGTTTATACATCATCCATACGCAGAGAAAATTCTGTATAAAATTATCTGAGCGATTATGAGAATGTAAAAGATAAAAAATGTTCTTAACACCCTTTTGCTCTAGAATCTTTCGTTCTGTTGTCTGCGCAATCCATGGCAGGGCAATCACGGCAAATTCTGGCGCAGCTTGTATTTCTTCACACAAATCGGTCTGAAAGGCTATGATACGCTTACCACAAAATTCCCTGCGCTCCCTCTGATTAAGAACCGTAACATCCAGCACAAAGGAAATGTCAAACTCATCCGCAACCCCAAGCCAACAAAGAAACTCATAGGTTTTTTTCGCTTTCTCATCCACTCCATAGATATATAAGTTTGTTACCTCAAGATATTTTGCTCCCAAATAATCCATTTGATGGCCTGGATTTGTCCATTTCATATCTACACCTCTTTTATGGTTTAAGCTTCAAAAAGGCTAATCTATCTGCCACCACTTGGCCAATATTCTTTGCCGAAAAGCACTCATTAGCTGTATACCTGCCATTAGAAATTAGGCTTTCTCTCCATTCCTGGTCGAAGACCATTCGCCGCATATAAGCTGCGGCTTCATCAATATCCGGATCCGCCCACATTAAGCCATCCCCCACGATTGACCCGACATATTGACCATTTACAGGCACCATTGAACATCCAACCAACGCCGCATTTTTATGATTCATGTATTCCATGTTACCTGACCACTCGGTAGAAATTACCGGTGTACCAAGAGACATTGCCTCCAAAGGAAGGAGTCCAAAACCTTCTGAGCGATGTAATGTTACAAATGCATCAGAAACTTGAAGAAGGGTTCTCATTTCCTCATATGAGAGAAATTGGGTAATATAATAAATATTTTTATATGGTGAAAGTAGTTTTTTCAGCTCGTCCACATGCTCCTGCGAACTTTCTGAATAGAGTAATTTTAAGATTAGACCCACATGCGTTTCTTCTGGTGAAAAGGCTTTTAAAAATGCCTTTACAACCGCTTGCGGATTCTTCCGGGAGACAAAGCTGTTACAATCATAAGCAAACATAAATAGGAAGGCATCTTTTTCCAAATGGAAATAGTTTCTTCCATCTGGTATTATCGAATTATCTGGATTCACACAGTGTGGAATTGTCAGAACCGGAATCGTCGCCTTTTTTTCTAGCGCTGTTGTACAAAACCCTGATATAGCCCAAACCTCTTGAAAAATCTCGTATCCAGAACAAAATACATCTGGTAACTCTTTCAGCTCCCATGCCCAATATGCAATATTATAGTGATGTGAAAAATCAATATCAAACAAATGTAGCTTTGCCTGTGTCCCCGACGCTGCATGTACTACAACCAAGTTTATCTTATAGAGCATTAGGTTTTCTTTTTCTGCGTTGAACCTCTCTGGATGGCCTAAATCAATAATTTGATATGGAATTTCTACAGCATTTAACGTTGCCTGAAGCAACCGTCCTACTACACCTCCACTATTATTTGTATCATAAATAAAAAGATTGATACCAAAAGGCAAATCTATTATTTTTGCATCTGTTTTTAAGGAAGGCTGTTTTGTTTTGGCCCCTATAACATACCTTAAATAAAAAGTGCGGAGTCTATCATAACAACTGTATGGAAGTATTCTTCTTAGAATTTTCTTACAAAGCATTATTAACTTCGAATAGATACGCATAAAATGCTCCTTATCTTTTCTATCAGTATCCAATTTTAGATTTCAGGCGTACCATAGCCACTTTAATAAAGCCAATAAATCCATAGCGTTTAATTGCATTTATGACGCGAACAGAAAAGTTAACATGTGGCTCCGGAGCCGGATCCGATTTCTCATCCAAGCGGCGTCTTCCAAATCTTGTTTGAATACCTCTTCCTTCAGCTATTACCTCCACATAATCTAGGGCAATTGAATAATCAGCATAATAAAAGAAAAACTCCATATCGTTTAAAAACTCTTCAATTGAAGGGGCAATATTTAGTATTTCTTCATCGCTTAAATGCTCTAAGATATCAATATATAATAAGCTGTATTCAACATTCCCTCGTGTATGAGAACGCTTTCCTTGGCGGTCGGATGAATCACGTGCTGTAATAAGCGGTTCATCTATATAAAAATGAGGAAATTTTGCAAAAGCTCTGTAATAAAACTCAAAGTCGTGAGCAACACGCTCTTCAACATCAAACAGACCTACCACATCAAATACTTTTTTAGGAATCAAATGAGTGCAGCCATGTGTTTTATTATAAATCACTGGATAAAGATATGAGGAATTTCTTTTAGGATAAGCGTCTCTGTGCGCCTGGTAAAGTGCGGTGGTAAAGGTTCTGGTATGGTCCGTCATACCATCCAAATCAGAAATAATAATGGTATCCTTATTTTCTAATTTAGAAAGTACTTCTACTTCACGTTCAATCTTGTGTGGATAGTACAAATCATCATGACTAAGCCAAGAAAAATAAGTTCCACGCATTTTGGCAATACCCAGATTTAATGCGGTCGATGTGCCACCATTCTCTTTGGCAAAATAACGAATCTTGTCTCCATAGGAAAGCGCGATGCTTTCTGTATCATCGGTAGAGCCATCATTCACCACAATGATCTCCAAATTTTTATAGGTCTGTGCCAGTGCACTATCCAGTGCTTCTCGTAAAAAATTAGAACCATTATAAACCGGAACAACAATGCTCACTAACGGATTGAATTTTTCCATTTCTTTTTCCTTTCCATTTAACAAGTTATTTACTCTGTATGAAAAATATTTGATTTAAAAACGAAAATAGATAAAGGGACTTATAGATCCAGTAATAATTTTAAGGGCGGATATATAAAATAATAACAGCACACCGATATCCCTTATATATTGGATATTGGGCATACGACAAGTTTCTTTAATCCGACAAAAAGAAATTCCAACTGCAAGAATAAATGCAAGCCAGCCATATAAATCAATTGTCAGTATATATTCTGGCGGAACATGTACAAAATAACTGCTAAAATCAAACAAATTACCAATATAGGAAAAAGCCAGCTTCAAATTGTCTGCACGAAAAAATACCCAGCCAATGATTACTAGGAAAAAGGTCCCTCCCCATTTCAGGAAAGCACTTAATATCGGTATTCTCCTTTTTCCAAATATCATCCGTTCTATGCAAAGCAGAGTACCATTATAAGCTCCCCAAACAATAAAATTCCAGGATGCGCCATGCCAAAAACCGGAAAGAAGGAAGACAATCCATTGGTTCAAATAGGTGCGTAAAGGCCCTTTTCGGTTCCCACCAAGCGGGAAATATAAATATTCTCTAAACCATGAGGTCATAGAAATATGCCAGCGTTTCCAAAAATCTGAAATGCTTTGTGCCGTATATGGATGGTTAAAGTTTTCTGGAATATGAAACCCCATCATTGCAAGCATGCCAATTGCCATATCGCTATAAGCAGAAAAATCAAAATAGATTTGAAAGGTATAGGCAAGAATTCCTATCCATGCGTAATCAAAAGGAATTCGACTCATAGCCTGCGCCGCAAATACTGTATCAGCTGTCTGTGCAAGTACATCTGCAATATGAACCTTTTTAAAGAGACCGATTGCAAATCTCCGAAATCCTGTTAGGAACATCTCTTTTGTGATGCTGCGGTATTTTAACTCGTTGGAAACTTCATTATATTTTACAATTGGGCCTGCAATAACTTGTGGAAAAAGCAGCAAATACTCCAGCACTTCAAAATAATTTTTTGCAGGCGGTGTGCTACCTCTGGCAATATCCATACAATATGTCATTTTTTGAAAAATTACAAATGACACGCCTAATGGCAAAGCTACCCGTGTAAAGGATAATGGCTGTTTTCCCACCCCTGCTATGATTGCATTTGTGTTATCAAGAAAGAAATTAAAATATTTAAAATAAATCAGGATTGCAATGTTCATCATTACATCCAGCGCAACAAAAAGTTTTGTATATTTGCGCTTTTTGATAATCCATCCGCCTAATATATAATCCACTACTAGTGTTCCAATAACAATAAAAAAGAATTTTCCTGCACCCCAAGCATAGAAAAACAAACTAGCTAATAGGATCCATATATTTTGCCATCGAATCTTTTGAGTTGGAATCCAATAAAGAATAAGGAAAAAAATTGGAAAGAAGGCAAACAAAAAGATGATGGAGGAAAAAATCAAGCTGACAACTCACTTCCTTCAAGATATTCTAACATATTATCTACAAACGCAAATTGAGCATCTCCAGCACCACATTCCAAAAACTCAATTATAATAATATCCATTTCAAGATAATGCTCATAATCATCCGTTTGCTGCGCAATTTCTGTTCCCCACGGGAAATCGCTCGGATAGCAAATCACCCGGCTATTATACCAAGAAAACCAAGTTTCCTTCCAAATAGGCTGTGGAACACTATAGAGGGTCCGCAGCGGTAATGTTGTAAAACTTTGTCCAACTGTAAATACTCGAACATCTGTACCATCTCCTGGTACGGTGCTGTAGGAAATGTGGGGAGAAGGATAACTGGGTTGAACATTAAAAGCATTCCAACAGATTTTCCAAATATCATCATCTTCGACGGCGCCCATTTCTCCATTGATAATTACTCGTTCATTTTCCACCATCCGGCCTAATTTGCAGCCCAGAGTAGGTTCTATATATTCCATGAGGCCGTTTAAGTACTCTGCCATTGGCGCCAATGTCCAATGTGTTCCACCTTTCGCGAATACAATTTCACCTTCTTGCTTCATTTCCTCCATCAGCTCATAACGATCATATACAAGTATATCGCTTTTTCTGAGTTCCTCACAAAAAGCTTGATACCAGTTCGCACTATACTCCCCATTATGTTTCATTTTCACAAATCGTTGATAAGAAATCGGGAGATATTCTGGGTAATGCTCCGCTTTGGAAGGTGAAATGCGAACCACCAATGGAACACCACGTTCATTTAATAATGCAGCTAGCCTAGCCAAATCTGTCACTTTGCTAGAAAGGTCTTTTCTTCTTTCCGGTGTCAATTCTGTAAGATAAGCTGAGGCATAAGATTTTTCAAATAGATAATCCTCCCTGCCAACAAGAATATCTCTGTTGGCACTAGAATGCAACAACGTATAAAGAAGTTGATTATAAAACCTTGTTTGGGTTTTTCGTGTAGCAAGGTGATAAGAAAAATAATTTTCTATTTCTGATTCAAACTCCCCTGAAAGAAAAGCATCTAACGAAAAAGATGGTTTCTCCGGGATATGAACAACACCACTTAAATCTGCTTCCTGTAACAAGGGTGCCCGGCCAAAATTAACCGCAATAGAATTTACTATAGTTACTAACAGAGGAACCGTAACAATCAGCGCAATTATAAAGCAGTAAAACTTAAAATGTTTTCCCTCCACCTCTGCGTCTCCTTCATCTTTTTCACCATTTATATCTTTCCAAACCACCCAGAAATTTGTTTCATTTAGTTATAAAACATGTGGTAATGCGGATAGAAAACCTTATGAGCGGTAACCCACTCTTTTAACTCAGAAATTTGTTGCCGGTAGGGACTGACTTCAAAGCCAAAATCTATCCGAGTATTGATAAGGCTTTTATCCTGTACAAGACCATCTATTTTGTTGATATCTAGTCCCTTTCTCGGAAAAAACTCATGAAAAAGACATAATAAGTCATATTTATTGATAGGTTTGGAAAGTACTAGGTGGTAAAGTCCGCTTATAGATTCCCGCAATGCCTGGTTAATGGCTTTTGCAAGTTCCAATGTTGTTACGCCATTCCAAATACATTTACTGTATCCCTGGATTTCTCCGGTCTGTTCCATAAACCAGTTTAAAAGCCCTGTGCCTTTTGGATCTGGGTCCGGACCAATAATCGACATCCGGAAAGTTAGGTCTTTTCCATTTATAATCTCCCCCAGCGCTTTGGAACGGTCGTACATCGTCCGTCCATCTGGCAGCATATCCTCTGTGTAGCCGCCCTGCTCCCCGGAAAAGACACAGTCGGTAGAAAGATGAATTACCTTTGTTTCTCTTTGTGCAAAATGCTGCTCTAAATAATGCGGCAAATATGTATTTATCAGCACTGCCAAATCCGGGCGCTGCTCACAAGCCTTTTGAAGCAGCCCAACGCAGTTTACAACTGCTTGCGGCGATACCTCGTCTAAATATTTTGAAAGCGCTGCAAAATTTGTAACATCAATGGCTTGGCTGTTTGGACCGTTTTTCTCGCTGCGGGAAATGCAAAACACCTCGTGCCCTGCTTCCTCCAAATAGTGGGAAATCATATGTCCCGCCATTCCTGTGGAGCCTAAAACCACTATCCGCATCTTCTTACACCTCCACCGTCCCCATCATCCTTATTCGCTAAAATCTTTCCAAACCGTTCGGTTGACATATCCCGTATAACTTAAAATAATCCGCACCACTTT
>OFGO01001697.1_pt1 | contig 14947 bp, 9 predicted proteins | sample 1521761 | NCBI WGS metagenome assembly OFGO01 (sample SAMEA3504128, study PRJEB24116) | mouse gut metagenome | biome: mouse gut; feature: mouse-associated habitat; material: faeces | place: Denmark | collected 2011
CACTCCTATATGCGGTTTTTTACGGATATCTTCGTCGGAATATCCGGCCGCCTTCATCATAACACGCCTATGCGCCGCTTCGGCTCCGTTCCAATATTCTTTTCCCATTTTTAAGTCCTTCTTTCCTTTTCAAAACTAATAATATTCCCATTATTATAATCTATATATTCACTAAATACTTTAGCACAAAACGGCATTCCTGTCATTCAAAGCCTTTAGAAAGTTATCGTGAAGTTATCGTGAATTGATAAGCCAATAGACTTTCCTGCCCGGACATGATATAATACAAACGGACAAAACAACGGTATTATCGTAAGAGGGGTGGTAAGATGGCTTTAACAAAGGATGACTTACAGGCAATCGCTAATTTATTTCAGCCGACCAAAGACGATATACAAATGATAAAAAATGATGTGCAAGTACTGAAAGACGACGTACAAGTACTGAAAGACGACGTGCAGATACTAAAAGATGAAGTGCAGGGCTTAAAGGGTGATGTGAAGATACTCCAGCAAGATACCCGGGAACTAAAAAACCGTACAACGGCTATTGAGCTTACTCTGGAAAATGAGACAAATCCTGGGATTAAGATCGTTGCCGAAGGGCATCTTGATCTGAACCGCAAGTTTGACAAAGCGTTAAAAATCGAGAATGAAAAAGAAATTCTTCTCCTCAGGCTATCCCATCTTGAGAGCGAGACGCGAATCATTAAGGCGCAGCTTAATCAGCCTGCATAAATTTCAGATTGAAAAAAGAATATTGAAAAAAGTTTTTGCATATGCTATAATGCCGATAGGCAAAAAGATATGACAGTTCCATGAGAACGCAGAATGAATCCCCAAACCGTAGTAGCGTACAGTCTGGGGATTCTTCTTTTCTTTTATAGTGGCAAAGCACCCACTAGGCTATTTGTTGCCCTTTCGGTCACTGTCAAGCCATTTGATGATGTAGTGGCAGGCTACACCAGCCGCAACAGCGATTATAAAAGATATGACAAACTCCATGCAAACACCTCCTCCCGTTGCCGGGTGTAGGTTGGACAACACAAGAATTATAACATATCCATTAACATGCTTCTATCCTATTCCTAAAAGGTTTTGTGGTTGGGATTGTGGTTAACGCAATCCGATGCTCGCTATCACTGTGGACATCCCCAAAAAACATTTTGATAAGGACATCTTCTTTCGGCAAGTAAAGTTGAATATATTTTGAGTTTTATCCTTATCTGGTTTTATCCTTGTCCTTGTATCATTAACGCATAAACAGTCACCATGGCTTGATGCTTATGTTCCATATCAAAATAATAAAGTCGATAGAGATTAACTTTCCGATTTATATTGACAGTAGGGAAGTTGAAAAGTCAACATTAAATCCAAATATTCCGCAATCGACTAAGAATAAAGCCCGCAAAGGCTTTATTCATCCTCTAACCCCAAATTGCAATTGCGCCACAAAAAATGTTTCCTCCATCTGAAAATCCACGGTTCCGTTCATATGATCCATCATTTTACGCACACTTTTTAATCCAATCTGCGTGCTTTCTGTCTGATTGGACAAATTACTTTCTTTTACTTTGTTTTTGATAGAAACAATGAGAAATTGATCCAAAGAAGCCGAAAGGGAAACGGCTTCTTTTTTGTCCGCATATTTCATAATGTTGGAAAACAGATTATTCAATACGCGTTTTACCATTGTCTCATCCGCAGTCACTGCGGCAGAAGAAAAAATAGAAGCGTTGGAATCGGGGAACTGAAGGTCTGTTGTAAACCCTGCCAGACGCAAAAAATCGGAGTGTTCCTGCAAATCGTTCAAGAAAAACGAAACCGGAAGCGATACAAGCGAAAGGTTTTCTCCGGATTCTTCTGCTTCGTCAAAGACCAGCGCATATTCAAACATCCGGTCTGTCATTTCTTTTAAATCGTCTGTTTTGGCAATACAGCGGCTGATATATTCCGTCTGCATATCCGGATTCCGGTTGAGATTTAGAATTTCCAGATATCCTTTTAATATTGTAAGCGGCGTACGCAGATCGTGAGAGAGGGCGGCAATCAGCTCCTGATTGGATTTGTGTACTTCCTGTTCGTGCAGAAAATTTTCGCGTAGCGCAGAGCGGAGACTGTCAAGCTCTATTGCCAGAATACCGATTTCGTCGCAGCCTGCGCTTTGCACAGGGGTGGTAAGATCGCCGGAGGACATCTGCAAAATAGCATGTTCTAAACGGGCGATCGTTTTTATTTTCTTTCCGACAAAAAACAATATGACGAACAGAAACAGAAATATACACAAAAACATGCAGAATACGGCGTAAGGAACAATGAAAAAAGAGCTGTGGTAAAAGGAAACCAGTACCGAGGCATAACCGTTTTTAAACTTAATCGCGCGTTCATGGTTTTGGTTTACGTCTTCGTCAATCCATCGATAGGTCAATTGGAAGAATGTATTGAACGGCTCGCTCCAAAGCATAGCCTCCGGAAAACAGCTTGCCCTGTACAGCCCGTCTTCCAGGCCGTAGATTGAGATGCCGGTATAGTCATCTGCCAGAGAAAAGTACGGCTGAATGGCATTTACTGCGTCTTCATCGTCTTCAAAATCCGGAACATCGTATTTTTTTGCCTCTTCTATCAATTTTGTCCAGAAATCATCTTTCGGCATAGGAAAAAAGCGCAGGCTGGAAGGAAGCCGTTCTGCCAGACCGTAGTATACGCTCCATTTGTTATGCCAGAGAAAACGAAATAACGAAAGGCAGAGCGATCCTGTGACCAGGATCAGAAGAAAGAGCTTTGTGCGTATTTTGATATGGGAAATTCGTTCTTTTATAGAATGTAATCTAGTCAAAATGATACCCCTTTCCCCATGCCGTTTTAATAAAAACCGGTTTTTTTGGGTCTTTTTCTATTTTCTGGCGTAAATTGCGGATATGGACCATTACGGTGTTGTTCGCTCCGTAGTACCAGGGATCATCCCAGACGGCTTCATATAGACGCTGTGCGGAAAAAATCTGGCGGCGGTTGGATGCAAGCAGTCGCAGCATTTCATATTCCGTACTGGTCAGTTCTATTTTTTGCCCGTGCAGAAATACTTCTTCCCGTTCCGAATCGATCATCAGCCCGCGCACGGAGAGCTGTCTGACAGACGATGCCGCCGTTTGCTTTTCTTTTCCCTGATAGACGTGGTAGCGGCGGATCAAAGCTTTTGCGCGTCCGATCAGTTCCGGATAAGAAAACGGTTTTTCCAAAAAATCATCTCCTCCGCTGGAAAAACCGAGAATTTTATCGCTGTCGGTCGTTCTGGCGCTTAAAAATAGAATCGGGACATTGCTTGCTTCCCGAATACTCTGGCACGTTTCATATCCGTTCATACCCGGCATCATGATGTCAAGAATGATCAGGTCAAATGCCTGTTTTTTGATTTCTGTAAGCACGGATGTTCCGTCTTTTGCTTCCGTAACCGAAAACCCTTCTCCGGTCAACAGCACTTTAATAATTTCACGGATTTCAGGATTGTCGTCGGCAATTAAAATATGCGGGATCTCCTGTGTCATAATGATAGTCTCCTTTGTATTTTCCAGTATATTATACAAGATTTAATGAAAAATAGGAAATTCTTTAGAAACCTTAAGAAATACTTTATGGGATTTCTAAGGGAAGAAGCCTACCATAGAAGTAAAGGAGGCGCTTCTATGAAGAAAATCAGAAATAAAACTTATTTTTTCCTGCTGGGTTTGACATTGTTTATGGTATGGTTTTTGGTCGGACGTTTTGGTCTTTTTGCATCGAACGGTGACTGGTTCAGTCAGCACAGCGTAATTCCGGATCAGTTTAGGCAGCAGTTTTATGCGACGGGACAATGGTTCCCGGAGTTTGCGGCGCAACTTGGGGCAGGGCAGAATATTTACAATTATTCCTATTATGGTTTGTACAATCCTGTTATTTTGCCGTCTTACCTGCTGCCGTTTGTAAATATGGGTGATTATTTGATGGCGGTAAGTATCTTGTGCCTTGCAGCGTCGGTTCTGCTGATGTATTACTGGCTGGGCACGCATGGATTTTCCGCACAGGTGCGGCTGTCGGTTACGGTAGTATTTCTTTTGGCAGCGTCGATGATTTACCAGTCACACCGCCAGATCATGTTTGTAAACTATATGCCGTTTTTATGTATGGCTATAATCGGCGTGGATCGGTACTGGAATAAAAGAAAATACGGACTTTATCTGGCAGGCGTTTTTCTGATGATTATGACGAGTTTTTATTTTTCTATTGGAGGACTTTTGGCATTATGTCTGTACGGCGTAAGCCGATGCGAAAAACAGAGCCCTAAGAGACGTGTGTTTGGTTTTATCTTTCCGACTGCGGCAGCCGTGTGCCTTGCCGGCGTTTTGCTCGTTCCGACGGCATGCGCATTGTTTGCAAGAAACGACGGTTCCAAACAGGGGCTGTCTGTTTCGTTATTGTTTCCCGATTTTTCGCAAAGCCGGTTTGCGTATGACGGATATGGAATCGGGCTTACAATCGGAATTCTTAGCGTTTTGTTTCTCTGCCTGGCAGGTAGAAATCTTAAGGAGCGGTTTTTAGCGGCAGGGTGTTTGACCGTGATCACAATTCCGTTTTTTTCCTGGGTGTTAAACGGAGGGCTTTACGCGAGAGGGAAATCCTTAATTCCGTTTCTTCCGGTGTTCTGTTATCTGACGGCGGTTTGTCTGGAAGGGATCCGGCGGAAAGAATTTTCTAGCCGGATGTATCTGGCAGGATATTTGGCTTCTGTCACTTGGAGTGTCTGCTCGTTTTTGATCTGCGGTCATGGGAAACTGACGGAGATCTATGGGATGATGTTTGCAGAGCTGCTGCTGCTGCTTCTGTTTTTTCTGTGGTATCAAAAAAAGAGGGATCAAACAAAGAAGATGTTTCCTGTTTTTTTGCTTCCGTCGATGATTTGTCTTTTGTTATCCGCTGCAGTACAAAACGGAAACGGAACCGACCGGTTAAATGCCGATGTTTACAGGAGCGTGACGGATGATTCCTGGGGAGAGGAAATTTCTGGCGTACTGCGGCAGGAAGAGGGACTCTATCGGCTGGAACAAAGCGGCAGCCATGAGGAAAAAAAGGCAAATATCAATCGTACATGGGATGTGCGGCAGTGGTCGGTTTCATCGTATTCTTCCGCTTATCAAAAGTTATATAAAGATTTTCGGGAAAATGTGTTTCAGACAGAACAGCCTCTGCGGAACTGCCTGATGCAGTCGGTTTCGGAAAACCCGCTGTTTCAGAAATTTATGGGAGTAAAATACCGGGTGGGAGAGAATGCAGAAAAAGATACAGACGGTAAGATTTCTGTCAGCAGGCAGGAGAATGCAGCGCCGGTCATTTATGCGACGGATCAGGTGATTGCAGAAGACGCATATCGGAATATGGCGTTTCCATACAATCAGACGATATTGATGCGGTATGCGGCAGCCAAAGGCGGAACAGAGCCGGATACGCGGGAGATTACGGCATCTATGCCGGATATATGGGAGACGGAAGTTCGGATTTTGGAACATCTCGGCATACATAAAACGGATAGCGGCTATCAAATCGAAACAAAACAAAAAGTAAAAACATCGCTGGCTGTGGCAGGATCGGAAGCAGATCGAGAACGGATTTTATTTTTACAGTTTGATGTAAAAAACCGCAGGAAGAGTCAGGATGTCATCATAGAACTTGCGGGAATACGCAACAATTTAAGTGCAAAAAGCCATGTGTATTATAACGGAAATCGGACGTTTACTTATGTGATGAAGTTAAAGAAAGGGCAGAAAAAAGCGGAGCTTTTGTTTGGGGAAGGAACGTATTCGATCTCAAATATCCGAAGTTTTTTGGGAGATGCGGCTGTATTAAGCGAGGACTCCTTATACCAGTCTGCGTTTTGTCCGGACTGGAAGATGACGGAAGGCAGCCGGATCTGCGGAGATATGGACGTCGTGCGCACGGGATATCTTGTGACGTCGATTCCGTATGATCCTGGATTTGAGATTTGGATCGACGGAACGCGCACGGAAAAAGAAATCGTAAATACGGCGTTTCTCGGAGCGAAGATTTCAAAAGGTGAGCACAGGATCGAGATTGTGTATCATGCGCCCGGCGCATTCCTGGGAAAGGCAGTATCCGGAATGGCGCTTGTATGCCTGGCGGCTGCGGGAGTTTTGGAACGAAAGAAAAATTATGTGGTTTCTGCTGCATTTCGTTACAACTTTCTAACAATTTTGATGTATCATAAAAAGAAAATAAAGGCGATAGGTGGAAAATAGAAAAATGAAAGAGTAAACCGACGGTAAAAAAAAGAAATGAGACCGGAGATTTCGGATGCAAAACTCCGGTCTTTTCCTGCGTCATGCAAAATAAGAACGTTTGTTCATAATGTGCATTGACAAACATGTATGTTTGCTTTATAATGAGCAATAGAAAAAGAATTCCGGCATTTCAGCAAAATTTCAAAACAATTAATTTCATAATACAGAGAACAGATTTCCCGATTTTGTATCGGGGAATTGTTACTTTTATGTTGTGTTCGGGTTGTGATGCATATATAAAATCATACCTTTCGAACCTGTATTTTTTATACACTTTTTTAGGGAGGCGGTGATTCATTACAAGAAAATGGTAAAACACATGGAAATGTCTGAGACAGCTTTTGGATGAGAAGTCGTACGTTTGATGAAATTATGCTACAGCAAGAGGAACGCCAAAAAAGATAAGTAAAAGGAGAGGTTTGGCATGTGTCAATTTAAAAGCGGGATTATTTTAAGGAACAGAGTGGTGCTGACACCGGACGGAAATGAAAGTCATACTGATTTATTGAATCAGCTTGGAATGGAAGATAATTATATGAATGCTTCCAAAGCATTTGTAAAAGCAGAACTGATACCAAAACATGGGAACCGGGCGGCGGATGCCAGCGAATGGACGTATCGGGCAGATCAGGATATAGTACCGGACTGGTATGAAACGAACGCCGGCAGATACGAAATGGAATTTCGGAACGCCGTAAGGGACTATATGCACAAAAGAATCTGCGTCATCTGCAACCGGGCGTGGACCGTAATGAAAACGGATGAAACGGGTACATATTATCTGATGGACGGAAGCCTTGGAAAATCGGAGTTTGGTGAGTCCAATAATTATGCCGATTCCTATGTCCGCAGAAATCTCAACAACAGTGATCTTGCCAGAGATTTACGGGAAGAATTCGGAGAGAGGCTTTCGCCGATTCGGACAAATTTACTTTCATTGGACGGGTTAAAGGATTATGGAGAAGTGGATGGGGATATCCTGGCGATTCCCACGTTGGATTTATATCGGGAATGCAGGGAACATATTTTAAATTCGGATGGACGCTGGTGGCTTGCTACTCCAAACTCCACGCCATCCGGCTGCAGTTCCGGTTGTGTACATTACGTGGATGCGGGCGGAGATGTGGATTATGACTGGTGTGATGCGTTTGGAGCGGTACGGCCGTTTTTCATTCTGCCGTCATAGAGAGTGCGGGCAGGGCAGACCTTACAGAATATAAAAATTCCCCACAGGAATGGAAATACATTTCTGTGGGGATGGTTGTGTGTTTTGATTATGCGCAATCTCCCATGACAAAATAGATGAATCTGAGATAATCGCCGGTATCGGTAAGCTGAAATTCTACTTGATGATTTTTTTCTGACTCTTCTTTCATTAAACGGAACGCAGATTGATCGCTTTTTAAATTGTGAAGCGACTGGTCAGCGGAGCATAAAAGCACCGTTCCTTTGCTTTCCTCTACAAGTTTTGTAAGTTTTTCGACATCTGGATTCTGATACATCTTCACTTTTAACATTCTTTTTTCCTCCTCATTCTTCGTTTCAGCAAGAGGATACTTCCAAATTCTGGTTGAAACAATTCCATTCCCGACATATAATATAACAAAACCGCCAAATTGAAAGGAGATCTTATGGTACGCAAAGATTTCGGATTCCTGTTAAACCGGGCATCAAAAGAGCTGAAACCGCACGGAACGACGGAGTTTCCCTGCGCCGTGTATGCTTCACGACACACGGAGAGATCCAAAAATGTCATTCCCTGGCACTGGCATGAAGAGATGGAGATTATTTATATTGCAAGCGGGACATTAAGAGCCAAAGTACCTTCCCGGACATTTATTTTAGAACAAGGAGACTGTATCGTGATAAATTCAAATGTGCTGCATTTTGCCGCTGCGGAAGGCGAATGCAGCCTGCATTCGCTTGTGTTCGCTCCATCGTTGATCGGCGGAACGGAGGAATCGGTATTTACCAGAAACTATATACGCCCGCTTTTATCCTGTCCCTCTTTTTCTGGTTTCTGCTTTCCGGCATCCAAGGATGAAAGGGCGGCGGACTGGTTTTGTGAGGCGTTTACGTCTATGACGCAGAATGTACCGGGATTTGAATTTACCGTCAGGGAAAATCTGTCGCGGTTTTGTTATTCCTTGTATGAAAAATTCCAACCGCAGCTGGGCAGGTGGAATCCTGCTTTGAATCAGGATTCTCTTCGGGTAAAGAAGATGCTTGCCTATATGCATGAGAACTTTGCGGATAATATTACGCTGGCAGATATTGCGAGATCTGCGGACATCAGTGAACGGGAATGCTTGCGCTGTTTTCAAAGGACGATCCAGCTTTCACCCATGCAGTATTTGCTGAAATACCGCATCATGCAGGGGGCGGAGCTTCTGATCAGCCGTCCGGCGGACGGCGTGGCTGAAATCGCTGGTTTCTGCGGATTTGACAGTCCCAGTTATTTTACGAAAATGTTTGGCCGCTTTTATGGCTGTACGCCGCGTGAATATCGGAAATTGAATGCAGAGGGGTAGAAGATTATTGATATTTTTTTAAAATAAAAGAATTTTACTGATAAGATGAAAAATATACCGAATATGATGTACATCAGTTGTGGAAATAAGGAAAAAATTGTATAATATCACAGGTGGATTTTTAAAAGAAATGATAACAGTGTAATAAAAAATGTGAGATTAATTAAAAGGAATATAACGTATTTTACTAATTAAATAATTGTAAAGGAGGATAAATGGCAGAGTGATTTATTTTAAATGTGTGGAAGAGCAGTCAGAGAGAATTCCATCTATTATAAATACGATAGACAGATGGATACATTCTCCCGCATTAAAAAAGATTCTGGAATCATTTGGTACGGATATTCCGGATGGATTAAATATTACTGAAACAGTTCAGTGGTTATTAAATTTCAGCGATGAATGGGATTATCGAAAAAAGCAGCAGAACGCAAAGGATCAAGCAACAAAAGAAGCGGCGCGCTGGCTGTTGAATGATCATGCAGTCACAGAGTCACAGAGTAGGGCAGTATGGGAAGGAATTGCCGATTTGGGATTGCAAGGCGCTGATACGCCCGCAAGAAGCGATTATGATTATATCATTGCATTGGGAGGTGCAAGACTGTCATGTCTTTTGCGTCCGCAGTATGCCAAAAGAGTGATGGAACAATATGTATTATATCCCAAAGCCGTAGTTATGCTTTCAGGAACACGCCCGATTGCAGATTCGGAAAGAATCGTTACGGATACGTATGCCAAAGGGGCAAACACAGAGTATGATTTGATCTGCAAAGGTGCGGAACAAAGCTTCGGGGTATCTGAATTCCGAGAACAGCGTCATGATGACAGTAATCAGAATCTTTCCTGGGCAATTCGAACATATGCTAACGAATTTCCTGTGATTTCCATTGCGGGACCGTCTACGGAGCCAAACATACGTAGGGCAAATTCCGCAGATACCTATCAATTCTTTTTTGAGAAGTTCAAAATTTCAGAAGGAGAGAAGCTTCTTCTGGTTACCAGTCAGATTTATGTGCCATACCAGCAGATCGAAGCGATCCGAACCTTATCACTGCCATATGGTGTTTTGACAGAAACGATCGGATTTCCAAATGAATGGTCGGGCAATCTGCAGGGGATGCAGCAGCCTGTGAATTATTTACAGGAAATCAGATCAACGATACAGGCAATCAGCCGGTTTTTGTTGTCAATATCACAAGTGAAAGGATGAAAGAAATGATTATACCAGAAGATTTGAAACAGTTAAACAGAGGTTTTTTTGCCGAAATATCATTTGCTACAAATTGTGAGAATGTAATGAATTGTATTCCATTTATTGGAGCAGGCATGTCTGCCGATTTTGGATTTCCACTGTGGACGCAGTTGATAGCTAAGATTGCTGAAGATTTAGACAGGCAGGACATCCTAGAGGACTTAACAAACGGGAAAATGGATTTTGAACAAGCAGCCAGTGAACTATATCAGGCTGCGGGTGACAAATTCTTATTTCGTAAAATTGGGGAAAACTTATTTAACAAAAATGTAACAGATGATGAGATTGCCGGTTCCGCAGTAGAGTTGCTGCCGTATCTATTTGGAAATAGGCTGATCATTACTACGAATTACGATAACGTTTTGTCTGATGTCTATGCAAAACGTGCCGGCGGAACAGCTATGAGTGTGTTGAGTTTTCAGGATGATGTTGCTGTACAAGCGGCGCTTTTTAATATGGCTCCTGCTATTTTTAAACTACATGGAGATTTTAATATAGGCAGAGAGTATATCCTTACAAAAGAGCAGTATAACAGATATTATAACAACTGTAGTTTTAAAAGGGAATTATATCGGGTTTTAACAACCAGAAGTTTGTTTTTTTTGGGCTGCAGCTTAGAGCATGAGAGGTTTTTAGATGTATGGGGTGAGGAGATTCGCAATAACCCTCATATTCATCACTATGCGATTTTGGAAGCAGACGAAGATGAGACAAAACAAAGAGATCGTAGAGAAAGGTTTGAAGGAAAAAATATCACCGTGATTTGGTATCCGCATGGAAGACATGACAGGGTTCGTGATTTATTGGAGATAATCGGAAAAAAAGTCGGACGTTTGGATTATGATTATCCTGCTGTAGCGTATCAGCACAGTTTCGTAGAAAGAAAAGATGCATTCAGCACGGAAAATCTGATGAAAACCATTTACGGAAATTCAGAAGATGGACTGCTTTCCAGCATACAAGGAGATTTTCAAAGCAAATTTATTTATATCACTGGATTAGGAGGTATCGGAAAGACGACGCTTTTAAATCAACTTTATCATCAAATAGAAAAGAAGATAAATTCTAATGTACCGGAAGATATAAAAATTTTTCATATGGAGTTTTGCGGCGATTGGAGTACGACGCTTAAAACAAGAAAAATTAATATAAAAAGCAAACGCCGGCATTATATTTTATTTGTAGATAATTTGCCGGAAGATTGGTATGTAAAGGAAGGGGAAGAGTTTAAACAATTCGCTGGAAGATGCCAGATTTTTGCAACTTCCAGAGCGCGCATGACGGACGCAGATTTTCACTATGCCATTCCAAATACCGAACAGAGATATTACGTTGACTTAGGATGGAACTTTCCCAATCCAGAAGATTTATTTATGAAATATTTTAATCCGACGGATCCGGAGCTCTTTAAAGGGAATGCATCTATCAAAGAAATCATTCAAATTTCAGGCGGTCATACGCTGGCAATTGAAATTTTAGCAAACCATGCCAGAGAGCGGTGCAAAGGAACGAACGCGGATGGCTCTGTTGAAATCATTCAAGATTTTTTGAAAGAACTGAAAGAAAATAAATTTGATTTAAGTGAATTATGTGATATCAGAAATCTGAACAATAACAAGAATTTTTATGAAGAAATCACAGATCATCTGGCTAAGCTGGTTCAGATGGATGAATTGTCAGAAGGGGAAAAGGAATTGATGCGTACGTTTTCTTTGTTGGCAGATGCTTTGTTTCACCCGGAACATATTCAATATCAATTTCCATATGACTGTATGGATCACTTGATTCGTCTGGGTTGGATACAGGTTTATGGCGCAGACGATTATGTCATGCATGAAATTGTAAAAAAACTGGCTTATGACAGAGAAAGAAACGATGAATTCGGATATTTAAAGATACGGAACTTGGTTGCCTGTCTTGCAAGAACGCTGACAAAAAGAAATATTGAAAAGGCAGGGCGCACGGTTTTTGATGAAATGGATACGATTCATCATGCACAATCGATTTATGATTATCTTAAACGTATCTTGCCGCAGCAGGAAGACGTTGATATTTTAGATGTTTCCAATCCTTATAATGACAGTGATTTTGTCGAAATGATAAATAATCTTTTTTCCTCTTATGATGATATTGATTTAAGAGATAAAGCTTTTTTGGGTAGTCAGGAGGCGGAATTATTAAGCCGGAATACGCATGATTATGCCCTTTATACATATGCGGTATCAGCAAATAGTATAGGTTTCTTATGCGCTCATTCACAAAATAACCGTCTTCCAAATAGGGAACATTTACAGCAGGCTTTTACCTATTTAAAAAATGCGGAAAAAGCATTAGATGAGATGTTTGATCAAAGCAATAAGGAGGCAAGAATATTAAGAGGTAAAATACTTAGTAACTATGGAGCATGTTACAATGCCTGTCTGAAATTGGATACAGCATTAAAGAGAGAAAAAATACAAATGGGAGAGCCGGCTGACAAAGAGTTAGAAGATAGGATTTTACAGGATTTTCAGAATGCCGTGAAATATCATACACAATCGCTTGAATTGCGAACAAAATTGTATGATGAATATGGGGATGAAGATCTTCCTGATTTTATCTTTACCAGTAAGGAAAATATAGCAAACGATTATTTTCAATCCGGTCATCTTGCGGAAGCGGTAAATTTGCGGTTATCATTTTTGCCGGATTTTGAAAAATATTACGGGGATAAGGTACATACCAAGAAATTTGTAACATTGCGGAATCTTGGCGATACCTGCAAATATATCGTTTTAGAGTTAAAACAAAAGAAAGAGGTTTCCGGTGTTTCTCAGGAAGACTTGCCAAAATATAAAGAAATGGCAATTCAATATCTTGAAAAGGCAAAAATTATGAGACGGGCTTTGGATAATCACAAAGATATTATAGGGGAAATAGATAAGAGTTTGGAGTTACTAAGAGAACAGTGAGTATGCGTGTGAATATTTATATGAATTGAGTTTTTTATGATCATTGACAGACCTGGTAGCAGACTTTGCTGCCAGGTTTTTGTAGAATACATGTAGAACAATATTTCATTACAATTCAATTCAGAGGCGGTTTAAGTTTGGACCTATGATTTTGTGTCTGTGTTAGAGTAGCTTCTTTGTTATTTAATAAAGTCGAGTCAGAAAATACATACATAGAAAACGTTTTACTTTTTGCCTATGGGGATATGATGTATAATATGGCTGCCGTATGAGAGCTTAGTCTTGTACCCGTAGGTTGTCGGTTTTATTGCTGTTTTTTTGAAAAAAGATGGTAAATAATTTGATTGAATATTGGTATTTGAAATTGAATCAGTTTGTAAATTAGAAAATAAAATTCCGCTATTGAGGTAATTAGGGTTTTTATTAGAAAATTATGAGTTGGTCAATCTGGATATGTTATTTAAAAAAGTTCTTATATCCTACTCTTATATTCAGATAAAAAATATTTCATAAATATCCGTAGTATGCTTTGATTTGAAAAATATAAAAGGAGACTGAGAGATGGGTAAAACATTGAGAAATGTTCAAATGAAAAAAATAGAAGAATTATCGGCTCCACTACTGTTTTAGCTTCCTGTCTTGATTTATAATAGTTTTAGGCAGGATTAAGTTTGGACGCACCTTGGAGGATCTGCACCCCGTTTGTCAACGTAAATGTTTTGCCCTTGAGCACAGCATATTGTCGCGCCTTTTATGGTTAGCACGAGTAGCAAAGTCCGTATCACCTCGGGCAAATCTCCTGCCCATTCTATTGCAAAGGAGATGCTCTGTATGAAAGACCTTCTGGAAATTTCTTGTGGGCTGGATGTCCACAAAGATAAAATTGTTGCCTGTATCCTGACTGGCCCTTTGGGTAAGCCGACAAACTCTGAAATCCGGGAGTTTACCACCTTAATCCCGGATATGATTGCTTTACGGGACTGGATCGTTTCTCAAAGCTGCCATCATGTCGCTATGGAAAGCGCAGGTATTTACTGGCTGCCTATTTATGAAATACTCGAAGAAGCGTTTGGCGGCGATATTACTTTGCTGGTTGTAAACGCACGACATATGAAGAACGTCCCTGGCAAGAAAACAGACATGCGGGATTCTGAATGGATTTCCACCCTGCTGCGTGCCGGGCTATTGAATGGCAGCTTTATTCCGGAAAAAAGAATCAGGGAGTTCCGTGATTTAAACCGTTACCGTAAGAGCGTCATCCGTGACATCACATCCCAGAAAAACAGGGTTGAGAAGTCCCTGCAAAGCTCTGGCTTCCGTCTTTCCTCCTTTATTTCTGATATTTTTGGCGCTTCCGGCAGGAACATCATCCGGCATCTCACTGAGCATGGACAGATTGATCGGTCTGCTTTGGATTCCTGCTTAAAAACAAAGACAAGAAACCGTATAGATGAAATCCTCATGTCCGTAAATGGAACCCTGTCAGAACATCAAAAAGCCTTCCTGAAGATTCTTATGGACCATTATGACTCCTTAAAAGAACATCTTGTTGAAATCGAAAAGAGTCTTGAGGCGGACATGGCCCCATTTGCTTTGCAGGTGGAGCAGTTAAGCAGCATTTATGGAATCAGCACAACGGCCTCCTGCGCAATCATTGCTGAAATTGGCATTGATATGAAACCGTTCAAAACCGCGGAGCATATCTGTTCATGGGCAGGCCTGTGCCCCGGCAATAATGAAAGCGCCGGGAAACGGAAAAGCACATCTGTCACGAAAGGCAATCCTTACATAAAAAGTATGCTTTGTGAAATTGCCTGGGTAATCGCCGGAAAACGCAATACCTATCTGTCCGCCTGGTATTGGAGAATCAAACAGAAGAAAGGGGCTA
>OFGO01001715.1_pt1 | contig 14834 bp, 17 predicted proteins | sample 1521761 | NCBI WGS metagenome assembly OFGO01 (sample SAMEA3504128, study PRJEB24116) | mouse gut metagenome | biome: mouse gut; feature: mouse-associated habitat; material: faeces | place: Denmark | collected 2011
CCCGCGCCGCTGTGCGGCGCTGGGCCTTGTCTCACCTTCGGTTCGGTCGGCGCTGGACGTGTGCCACTGGCACACAGCGCCCCTCGCTGCGGTCCAAGCTCCCCTATGCGCCTATCGTCGCGCTATCAATTCATCAACGAGCACACCAGCTCGGTATACGCCGCCGGGTCGTCGATGGGCAGGCCGGCAATCAGCAGGGCCTGGTGGTAGAGCACCTGGGCGTACTTGGCGGCGCGGTCCCGGTCGCCCCCGTCCAGCGCGGCCTTCAGCGCCGCGAAGGGGGCGGCGGCGGGGTTGAGCTCCAAAATGCGCTCCGCCTTCATGGGCCCCATGGGGGAGGAGCCCTCCATTTTGGCGAAATACTTTTCCATCTCCAGGGACACGGGGCCGTCCGCCGTCAGGCACACCGGGGCGGTTTTCAGCAGCCTGGACACCCGGGCCTCCTTGATCTTGCCGTCCAGCGTCTCCTTCACGAAGTCCAGCACGCTCTTGGCGTCCTCGGCCTGCTTCTCCTGCTCCGCCTTCTCCTCCTCCGTCTCGGGCAGGGCGTCCGGATCGGACACCGACTTCAGCTTCTTGCCCGACACCTCGGCCAAGGCGTTCATCACGAACTCGTCCACCTCCTCGGTGAGACAGAGAATCTCCCAGCCTTTGTCGGCGATGCGCTCCACCTGGGGCAGACGCAGGGCCTGGGCGGCGGAGTCCGCGCAGACGTAGTAGATATACTCCTGGCCCTCGGCCATGCGCTCCACATATTCGGCCAGGGAGGACAGCTTGGACTCCTTGGAGGTGGTGAACAGGAGCAGGTCCTGGAGGAGCTCCTTTTTCGCGCCGTAGCCGTCCACCACGCTGTACTTGAGCTGGCGGCCGAAGGCGGCCCAGAACTGCTCGTACTTGTCCCGGTCGTCCTTCATGAGCTTGAGCAGCTCGTTTTTGATCTTCTTCTCCAGGGCGGCGGCGATGATTTTCAGCTGGCGGTCGTGCTGGAGGACCTCCCGGGAGATGTTCAGGGAGAAGTCGGGGGAGTCCACCACGCCGCGGACAAAGCGGAAGCAGTCGGGGAGCAGGTCGGCGCACTTGTCCATGATGAGCACGCCGGAGGAGTAGAGCTGGAGGCCCTTCTCAAACTCCCGGGTGTAGAAATCGTATGGGGTGGCGGATGGGATAAACAGCAGGGCCTTGAAGGTGACGGTGCCCTCGGAGGAGGTGGTGACGGTGGCCAGGGGGGCCTGCCAGTCACCGAACTTCTCCTGATAGAAGCGGTCGTACTCCTCCTGCTCCACCTTGGAGCGGGGGCGCTGCCACAGGGGCACCATGGAGTTGATGGTCTTTTCCTCCACCACCGTCTCCCACTCCGGCTTGTAGTCGTCCGGGGCGTCCTCCGGTTTCTCCTTCTGCCGGTAGTCCTCCACCTCCATGCGGATGGGGTGGCGGATATAGTCGGAATACTTCTTAATCAGGGCTTGCAGGCGGGAGGTTTCCAGGTACTCGCCGTAGGTTTCCTCCTCGCTGTCGGCCTTGATGTGCATGACGACGTCGGTGCCGGGGGCGTCCTTTTCGCATTCGGTGATGGTGTAGCCGTCCGCCCCGGAGGACTTCCAGCAGTGGGCCGTGTCCTCCCCGTGGCGGCGGGTGATGACGGTCACCTCGTCCGCCACCATAAAGGCGGAGTAGAAGCCCACGCCGAACTGGCCGATGATGTCCGCCGCGCTGTCCTTCTCCATGCCCTCCTTGAACTGGAGGGAGCCGCTGCGCGCGATGGTGCCCAGGTTCTGCTCCAGCTCCTGGGCGGTCATGCCCACGCCGTTGTCCGACACCGTGAGGGTCCGGGCGTCCTTGTCCGGGGTCACGGTGATGCGCATGTCCCCCCGCTTGACCTTCACCGTGTCGTCCGTCAGGGACAGATAGGCCAGCTTGTCGATGGCGTCGCTGGCGTTGGAGATGATCTCCCGGAGGAAGATCTCCTTGTGGGTGTAGATGGAGTTGACCATCAGGTCCATCAGCCGCTTGGATTCCGCTTTGAACTGCTTCTTTGCCATAATTCGCGCACCTCATTATATTAAAATTTAAAAAAACAAGGTTTTAGCACTCTGAAAGAAAGAGTGCTAACGGTATGATAATACACCGGTTTGGATTTTGCAAGGGGTATCGCAGAAAATTCACAAATTTCCCGGAATATCCGGGGGTCCGCTGGACAAAATATGGCTGGATGAAAGAATCAGGTCGGGAAGAAGGAAAAGGATGAAAGTTTTGGTTGCCTTTACTTACACGTGGTGTTATAATGTGTTGATGGGAAATGGGCTCCCCGGCGAGGGCTGTGGTTGAGCGGTTTCCCCTTTGTGAAGATTTTTAGAGGGAACCACCCCTCTTTACCCATTAAACCGGTATTGCCGGGAGTCAGAGGTGCTGATTTGAAAAAGTATGTGATTCACGGCGGGCGTCCGCTGTATGGCAAGGTTGAGATCAGCGGCGCCAAGAACGCCGCCGTCGGTATTATCCCCGCGGCCCTTTTGGTGGAGGGGCCCTGCCGCATTGAAAATATTCCCGCCATCAGCGATGTGGATCTGCTGCTGGACATCCTCCGGGACCTGGGGGCCCGGGTGAGGCTCATCAACCGCACCACCGTGGAGGTGGACTGCACCGCCGCCCGGTGCCAGGCCGTCCCCTATGACGCGGGGCGCAAGCTCCGGGCCAGCTATTACCTGATGGGGGCGATGCTGGGCCGGTTCGGCCGGGCCGAGGTGCCCCTGCCCGGCGGGTGCGACTTCGGCAGCAGGCCCATCGACCAGCACCTCAAGGGCTTTGCCGCCCTGGGGGCGGAGGTCACGGTGGAAAAGGGCTATATGTGCGCCGGGGCCGACGGCGGGCGGATGAAGGGCAGCCAGATCTACCTGGACGTGGCCAGCGTGGGGGCCACCATGAACCTGATGCTGGCCGCCGTGCTGGCAAAGGGCACCACCGTCATCGAAAATACCGCCAGGGAGCCCCATATCGTGGATTTGGCCAATTTCCTCAACTCCATGGGGGCGGATATCACCGGCGCGGGCACCGATATGATTAAAATCCGGGGTGTGGACAAGCTGCGGGGCGGGGAGTACTCCATCATCCCCGACCAGATCGAGGCGGGCACCTATATGGCCGCCGTCACCGCCGCCGGGGGCGAGGTGCGGGTGTGCAACATCATCCCCAAGCATATGGAATGCATCACCGCCAAGCTGGTGGAGATGGGCGCCGAGGTGGAGGAGGAGGGGGATTCCCTCATCGTCCGCCGCCATGACCCCCTCCAGCGCACCAATGTCAAGACCATGTTCTACCCAGGCTTCCCCACCGATATGCACCCCCAGATCGCCGCCGCGCTCTGCCTGGCCCGGGGCACCAGCGTCATTACCGAGGGCGTGTGGGACAACCGTTACCGCTATACCGAGGAGTTCCGCCGCCTGGGCGCCAAGATCCAGGTGGACGGCAAGATCGCCATCATCGAGGGCGTGGAGAAGCTCACCGGCGCGCCCATGGAGGCCTGCGACCTGCGGGCCGGGGCGGGCATGATTATCGCCGGACTGGCCGCCCAGGGGACCAGCGAGATTTCCAACGTGAAGCACATCGAGCGGGGCTACGAGGACATCATTGGCAAGCTGTCCCGCATTGGCGCGGACATCCGGGTGGTGGAGGTGCCCGACCCCGAGCGGAAAAAGGAGACGATCGCCGGGTAATGGCGCGGAGCCGCCGTGAGCAGCGCGGATGGAGCGGAGCGAGGGCAAAAGCCCAAGGCCCGCAGGGGCGGGACAGGGCTTTGCCCGAGACGGAGCGGAAGCGACTGAACGTCTGGGGCGCTTCGCAGCGTGAATAGGCAGGCCTAGTTAAATATACAGCTTTTGCCGGAAAGGACGGTATCCTTTCCGGCTTGTTCGTGGAATTGAGACAATGGGGTGGTGCGTTATGCTGAGGGTGGCCACGCTGGCCAGCGGGTCGTCGGGAAACTGCGCGGTGGTCAGCGACGGGCGGGTACATATCCTGATCGACGCGGGTATCTCCACCCGGCGCATCGCCCAGGGGCTCAAGGCGCTGGGGACGGAGCTGCGGCACGTGTCCGGCGTGCTCATCACCCATGAGCACACCGACCACGTATCCGCCCTGCCCGTGCTGTGCCGCCAGACGGGGGCGGCGCTGTATACCGCGGAGGGGACGGCCTGCGAGCTGTGCGGACGCTGGCAGGGAATGGTGGAACGGTTCCGGGTGTTCGAACCGGGACAGCGGTTTGAGCTGTGCGGGTTGGAGGTCGGCACCTTCCCCACCAGCCATGACTGCGCCTGCCCGGTGGGCTACTGGGTGACGGACGGAAAACGGAAGGTGGCGCTTTGTACCGACACCGGGGCGGCCACCGCCCAGGCCCGGGAGGGGGTGCGGGGGGCGCACACCCTCATCGGGGAGTTCAACTATGACCCGGAAATGCTCAGGAGGGGGCCCTACCCCCTCCACCTCCAAAACCGCATCCGGGGGGAGCGGGGGCACCTGTCCAACCAGGCGGGGGGCGAGCTGGCCGCCTGGGCGGCGGCCCGGGGGACAAGCCGGGTGATCCTGGCCCACCTGTCGGCGGAGAACAACCGGCCCGGGCTGGCGCTGGAGGCGGCGAGAAAAGCCCTGGGCGGGCTGGGGCTGGGGGAGGACGACGTGGAATTGATCGCCGCGCCGCGCAGTGAGGCGACAGGGTGGTTTGAGGTATAAACGGGGCTTCCGCAAAGCCGGCCTTCAGGCTTTGCGGTGAGCGGGCCTTTGCCGCGGGCGCGGCCAATCGGGACGTGAATGGGAGGGCTTGCGATGGTGGACATAACGGTTATCTGCGTCGGGAAGCTGAAGGAGAAGTTTTACCAGGAGGCGGCGGCGGAGTACGCCAAGCGGCTGAAGGGGTACTGCAAGCTGAATATTGTGGAGCTGGCGGAGCAGAAGCTGCCCAAAAACCCCTCCCTGGGGGAGATCCAGGGGGCGCTGGAAAAGGAGGGGGACGCCGTCCGGGCCAAGATCCCCCCCAACTCCAGCGTCATCGCCCTGGCCGTCGAGGGGACGCTGCGCTCCAGCGAGGAGCTGGCGGCCATGATCTCCACCTGGAGCCACAACGCCGCCAAGCACCTGGTGTTCGTCGTCGGCGGGTCCTACGGGCTGCACCCCTCCGTCAAGGCGGGGGCGTGGGCCATGCTGTCCATGTCGCCCATGACCTTTCCCCACCATCTGGCGCGGGTGATGCTGCTGGAGCAGATTTACCGGGCGTTCAAAATCCAGGAGGGGGGAGACTACCATAAATAAGAAGCGCGGAGCCGTCGTGAGCAGCGCGGATGGACCAAGGCGAGGGCGAGCGGAGGGGCGCGCAGCGGCCCGCAGACCAGCCCGAGCCGGAGGGAAGCCGCGCGCCGCGAACAGGCGGAGCGTGACAGGGAAGAAGCGCGGAGAAGCGGACAGCGAGGGAGCTTGGAGGGGAGCGAAGGCGAGAGCCCAGGCACAACGGAGTTGGGCCGGGTCTTGCCCGAGGCGGAGCGAAAGCGACCGAGCGCCCTGGCCGCATCGCAGCGTGACAGGGAAGAAGCGCGGAGAAGCGGACAGCGCAGGGGCGCGAATCCGCAATAAACGATTTGATCCCGGAGCAGAATTTGCTCCGGAATTTTTTTGTGCCTTGCACCGGGACAGGCAACCAAACGGGTGTTTGGACGAGGCGCGAGGAGGCTGGAAATGGGTACGCAGAAAAAATCCGAGGAGCGCAGGGCCCGGCAGGAGCTGACGGACGAGCTGCGCAGGCTTGCGAAGTGGAAAAACAACGATGTGGTCAAGCTGGCCTTCCTGGACGGGGAAGAGGCGGACAAGGTGGACGCATTGGATTTGTCCGGGGTGGTGGAGCTCAGGCGCAACGCCAACGGAACCTTTGAGGCCAAGTTCGTGGACAAGGTGCGGGTGCTGGCCATGCTCCGGGAGGTGCTGGACGAGGGGCATGGCGGGGCGCTGGAGGACTTTTTGGACGGACTGTACCGGGACAAGGACGGTGACAGGGCGTGAAAAGGGTGGAATTCTCCCCGAAACAGCGGCAGGTGCTGGACTGGTGGAGACAGGACGGGATGGACGCCGTCATCTGCGACGGGGCGGTGCGCTCCGGCAAGACCTTCGCCCTGGGCGTGTCCTTCTTCCTGTGGGCCATGGCCCGGTTCCAGAGGCAGAGGTTCGGCCTGTGCGCCGCGTCCATCAACGGGGTGCGGCGCAACCTGCTGGCCCAGGCCCGGCCTGTGCTGGAGGGGCTGGGGTTCCGGTGGGAGGAGAAAATAAGCCGGAACGAGGTGGTCCTCCGGGGCGGGGGACGGGAAAATCTGTTCTACCTCTACGGCGGGGGGGACGAGGGGAGCTACGCCTCCATCCAGGGGGTGACGCTGGCGGGGATTCTGCTGGACGAGGCGGCGCTGATGCCCCGCTCCTTTGTGGAGCAGGCCTGCGCCCGGTGCTCCGTGCAGGGCGGCAAGGTGTGGTTTTCCTGCAATCCGGCCGGGCCGGAGCACTGGTTTTACCGGGAGTGGATCTGCAAGGCGGAGGAGAAGCGGGCGCTCTACCTGCGCTTCACCATGGAGGACAACCCGGGGCTGTCCCCCAAGGTGCGGGAGCGGTATGGGCGGATGTTCCAGGGGGCGTTTTACCGGCGGTATGTGCTGGGGGAGTGGACGGCGGCGGAAGGGCTGGTATATGACTTCTTCGACCGGGACGCCATGCCCGACGCGCCGGAGGGGGAGTTCGCCAGATGGCGGATTTCCTGCGATTATGGCACCAGGAACCCGGCTTCCTTTGGACTTTGGGGGGAAATGGACGGGATCTGGTACAGGGTGAAGGAGTTCTACTACGACGCCAGGGAGCGGGGACGGCAGAAAACCGACGGGGAATACGCGGAGGATTTGAAAAATTTGGCCGGGGGGCGTTGCATTGAAATAGTCATCGTAGACCCGTCGGCAGCCAGCTTTATTGAGGCGCTGCGGCGGGAGGGCTGGCGGGTGCGCCGGGCGGACAACCGAATATCGGAGGGCATACGGCGCACCGCCCAGGCGCTGAAAAGCGGGAAAATCGTGATCTGCCGGGGGTGCCAGGCGGCGGCAAGGGAGTTCGGGCTGTACCGCTGGGAGGAGGACGGCCAGGACCGGGTGAGAAAGGAACATGACCACGCCATGGACGATATCCGCTATTTCGTGATGGCGCTGGACTCCGACGGGGGGAGCGCCGCCCTGGCTGTGGAACGGCGGGTGTTTTAGGAGGGGGAAACTCCCCCGGAAGGGGGTTTCCATAGATATTTTGCAGACGAGAGGAGAATGAAGTATGGATATCTGTTTCGAGGGCATCGGCCAGACGGCCGCCACGTTCCGGGCGGAAAGCGGGATCGGGCCGGGTATGGCGGTGACGCTCACGGGGAGCGGCACCGTGGGACTGGGCGAGGACGGCGACCCGCCCTGCGGCGTGGCGCTGGGCGGCGCGCGGGGCGGGGCGGCGGCGGTGCAGATCGGCGGCGCGGCCAAGGTGGGCTGGTCCGGCGATACCCTGCCGGCGGGCTGGCAGAGCCTCGCCTGCGACGGCCAGGGCGGCGTGAAGACCGTGAGCGCCGGCGGGGTGAAGTGGCTGGGGCCGGCGGTGGACGAGGACGATAAAACCGCCGTCGTCAAGCTGTGAGAAGCGCGGAGAGGCGGACAGCGAGGGAGCTTGGAGCGGAGCGAGGGCGGGGGCCCAGGCACAACGAGGCTGGGCCGTGCCTTGCCCGAGACGGAGGGAAAGCGAGCGAGCGGCTTGGCCGCATCGCAGCGTGACAACAACACGGGACACATCAAAGGAGGGCTATTGATGGCGCAGAGATTTGACAACGTAAAGCTGGAAAAGGGCATGTACCACGAGGCGGGCAGGTCCTTTACCCAGGTGCTGGAGAAGCTGGACCCCAGCGAGCAGTACCGGGGCACCGCGATGGAGGGGCTGGACGCCTACCAGCGGCAGCTCAAGCGCTTCGACATCCGGGTGAAGGGGGCCGGGTCCGACCTGGTGGACAAGTTCTTTTCCACCTCCCAGTCGGCGGTGCTCTTCCCCGAGTACATCGCCCGGGCGGTGAAGGTGGGCATGGAGGAGGCCAACATCCTCCCCGACATCACCGCCACCGAGACCCTCATCGAGGGGATGGACTACCGCTCCATCACCTCCGCGCCCGAGGATGAGAAGCAGCTCAAGCAGGTGGCCGAGGGGGCCGCCATCCCCCAGACCACCGTGCGCACCCGGGACAGCCTGGTCAAGCTCCACAAGCGGGGGCGGATGCTGGTGGCCTCCTATGAGGCCATCCGCTTCCAGAAGCTGGACCTGTTCTCCGTTACCCTGCGGCAGATCGGCGCGCAGATCGGACGGATGCATTTGGAGGACGCCATCAACGTGATCGTCAACGGCGACGGCAACGGCAACCCCGCCCAGGCCAGCGCTGTGGAGACGGCGGGCACACTGGCCTATAAAGATCTGCTGGCATTCTGGAACAGCTTCGAGCCCTACCAGCTCAACACCCTGCTGGTGGGCGCCGACACCATGCCCATGCTGCTGGCCCTGCGGCAGATGCAGGACGCCGCCGCCGGACTGGACTTCCACGGCACTGGCAGGCTCATCACCCCCCTGGGGGCCAAGGTGCTGCGCACCTCCGCCGTGCCCGTGGGCAAGATCATCGGCCTGGACAAAAATTACGCCCTGGAGATGGTCAAGGCGGGCGACGTGATGGTGGAGTACGACAAGCTCATCGACCGGCAGATGGAGCGGGCCGCCATCACCACCATATCCGGCTACGCCAAGATCTTTGAGGACGCCAGCCGGGTGCTCAGCGTCTGATGGGGCTGCCGGTGCGGAAAAGAAAGGAGTGGGGGATGGCGGCCGCCGCCGCCCAGCTCCGGGACACCGGCCGCCACCCATTTATCCAGTTGGACGGGTATATCCCCCTGGGCAGGGGGGAGACGGCCTTGTACCGAGCCGTCCGGGAGGCAGTCCCCGTGGTGGATGCCGCCATCGGCAAGCTGGTGCGGCTGTGCGGTGGGCTGCGGGTCGTCTGCCGGGACGGGAAGGCCCAGGAGGGGCTGGACCGGTTTGTGCGCACGGTGAGCGTGGGGCGGGGCCAGCGGGGCCTCCAGGCCTTCCTGGATCAGTACCTGGATTCCATGCTCGTGTGCGGCAGGGCGGTGGGCGAGATCATCCCCAGCCCCGACGGGCGGGACATCGCCGCGGTGCTGTGCGGCGATGTGGACCGCATCGAAATCAAGGAGGGGGACAGCCCGCTGGACTTCGCGCTGTGCCTGCGGGACAGCGGCGGGACGGCGCGGGAGCTGCCCCGGCAGGGACTGCTGCTGTTCACCCCCCACCAGCCTGAGACCGGCGCGCCCTACGGCGTTTCCATGCTGCGCTCCATGCCGTTTTTGGCGGAGATTCTGGTGAAAATCTTCCAGGCCGTGGGCAAGAACTGGGAGCGGACGGGCAATGTGCGCTTTGCCGTGGTGTGCAAGGGCGAGGACGGGGCCGCCCAGGAGCGGTGCGCCCAGGTGGCCCGGGAGTGGAGCGCCGCCATGCAGGCGGGAAGGGACGGGACCGTGCGGGATTTTGTGTGCGCCGGGGACGTGGAGATACGCGCCATCGGGGCGGACAGCCAGGTGCTGGACAGCGAGGTCCCGGTGCGGCAGATTTTGGAGCAGCTGGTGGCCAAGACGGGCATACCCCCCTTCCTGCTGGGGCTGAGCTGGTCGTCCACCGAGCGGATGAGCGCACAGCAGGCCGACATACTCACCAGCGAGATCGCCGCCATCCGGCGCAGCCTGGAGCCGGTGGTGGAGCGCATCTGCGAGTGGTGGCTGCGGCTGAAGGGGTATGACGACCAGGTGGAGGTGGACTGGCTGGACGTAAACCTCCAGGACGAGGAGTCCGAGGCCAGGGCGGCGCTTTACCGGGCCCAGGCGCGGGCCATTGAGGAGGGGAAGAATGGAAATTTGTAAGGACGCGGCGGTCAAAGGGATCGGCACGCCGGACGGGGAGGAGCTGGCCCTCATCAACGCCCTGAGCCGGAGGGAGCTGGGGGCGGACGAGGTGTACACCTTCGCCCTGCGGCTGTGCGACAACGACATAGACCGGGATTTCGAGCGGTTCGGCGACGAGACGCTGGACCAGCTGGCCCCCCTGTTCGTGGGGGTGGCCGGGGTATTCGACCACCAGTGGTCCGCCCGGGGGCAGACGGCCCGGATTTACCGCACCCAGGTGGTGGGCGGGGACGGGACGCTCACCTCCGACGGGCGGCCCTGCCGCTACCTGAAGGGGTGGGCGTACATGATGCGCACCCAGGAGAACGCCGCCCTCATCGCCGAGATCGACGGGGGGATCAAGCGGGAGGTCAGCGTGGGGTGCGCGGTGGACAGGGTGCTGTGCTCCGTGTGCGGCGGGGAGCTGGATTCCTGCCCCCACGAGAAGGGGGAGGAGTACGGCGGACAGCTGTGCTGCGGGGTGCTCACCGGGGCGTCCGACGCCTATGAGTGGTCCTTCGTGGCGGTGCCCGCCCAGCGGAAGGCGGGGGTCATCAAAAGCGCCGGGGGACGGACGGAAGCGGAAGCCAGGCTGGGGCGGAAGTACCTGAAAAGCCTGCGCCGGGAGCTGGTGCGGCTGGCGGGCATCGCCGAACAGGGCGCGGGCCATGCCCTGCTGGAAAAGGTGGCCGGCAAGCTGGACGAGGAGGAGCTGCTGGGGCTCATCAAGCTGTACCGGGGCAGGGCGGACAAGCTGCTGGCGCCGGAGGCGCAGCTGGGCTACCGCCGGGAGGACGCCCCGGGCGGCAGGGGCGACGGGGCGTTTCTCATTTAGGGGGCGCGGCGGCATGACGGAACAGGTTTTGGAGCTGGCCCAGGCCCTGGGGGGCGCGGGACAGGATGAAGAGGCGCTGCGCACCCTGTGCGCGGCGGCCTGCCAGACGCTGGACCGGAGGCTGAAGGACGGCCTCACGGCGGAGGACTGCCGGGGGGCCTACCCCCTGGCGGCGGCGTGGCTGGCCATGGACTGGCTGCGGGAAGGCCGGGGGCTGGAGGGCGTCACCGCCCTGTCGGCGGGGGATATCTCCGTGCGAAGGGAGGCCGGGGGCGGCGGGACGCTGGCCCGGAAGGCCCTTGAGCTCATGGGGCCGTTCCTCAAGGACGAGGGGTTTGTGTTTCGGGGGGTGGAAGGTTGATCGAGGCGTTTGAGTGGGTCATCAAGACCTATGGGCAGGAGATGGTGTGCTGCCGGGAGGACGGAACCGAGGCGGGCCGGGGTATGGCCATTGTCCAGCCCATGACCCGCGCCGACTGGCAGTACACCGCCGGGACGCTGGGAAGCTATACCCAGGACCGCTTCCTGGGGCTGGCCGAGCCGGGGCTGCCCCTGGACCGGACCGGCCCGGGAGGCTGGCTGGAATGGGGCGGCGGGCGCTATGAGGTGATGACGGTGCGGCCCATCTGGGTGGGCGGACAGGTCACCCACCTGTGGATGGCGCTGCGGCCCTGCGGGGAGAACAGGCCGTGAACGGGGCGCTGAACGCGTGGCGGGACGGTGTGGCGGAGCAGCTGCGGCAGGCTGGGCTGAACGCCGTGGCCGCCATGGACTGCGCCGCCGCCGCCCGGTGGCGGGAGGCGGTGGCGGCGGTGGCCGTGAGCAAGGTGGCGTGCGCGTCCGGCGGGTTCCAGGACTACCTGGGCGTGGGCAAAGACCCGGAGACCGGCCGGGAGGGGGAGGTCTTTGGGCGCCGGGCGGAGCTGACGCTGGCGCTGGATATCTTCGCGCCCAGGGACGGGGGCGGAGACGCCTGCCGCAAAGCGGCGGAGGCCGCCGTGGAGTGCCTGGCGTGGCGGGGTGCGGCGGGCCTGCCCGCCCTGGAGGTGCGGATGGGCCGGGTGGAGTTTTTGGAACGGGACGGACTGTACCGCCAGGAGGTGGCCTGCCGGTGCGGGGCGTGGCTGACCGCCCGGGCGGACGGGGATACAGGCGCGTTTACCGACTTTGAAGTGAAGGGGAGAATGGAATGAGCGCGGTGACCAAGCATGAGAGACCGGGGGTGTATTCCTCCTATGAGGCGTCCAGCCTCACCGCCGCCGCCGCAGGGGGCGGCAATGTGGCGGTGGTGGCCGCTGTGGACAAGGCGGAGCTGGAGAAGTGCTACCAGTGGACCAGTTACAGCCGGGCGGCGGCGGACGTGGGGGACTGCGTCCTGAGCCGGATGGCCCAGGCGGCCATCCGCAACGGCGCGGGCATGGTGTACGGCATACCCGCCGGGGGGGACTACGACGCGGCCTTCGCCGTGATGGCGGCGCTGGAGGATGTGGACGTGGCGGTGTGCGACAGCACCGAGCTGGCGGTACAGCAGGCGCTGAAGGACGTGGTTCTGGAGTGCTCCGCCGCCCGGCGGGAGCGCATCGCCGTGGTGGGCGGCGAGGACGGCGAGGATGTGGAACAGCTCACCCAGCGCGCCGCGCAGCTCAACTGCGAGCGGATGGTGCTGGTGGCGCCCGGCATGGAGGACGGATCCGGCGGGGCGCTGTGCGCCGCCGCCGTGGCCGGGGCCGTGGCGGGGAGCTCCGACCCGGCCCTGCCCCTGGGGGGCGCGCAGCTGTATGGGCTGGAGGGCCTGGGGCGGAACTACGACGACAGGGAGGTGGACCTGCTGGTGCAGGGGGGCGTGACAGCCCTGGAGACGCTGGCGGGATCGTGCTACGTGGTGCGCGGCGTCACCACCCGGACCAAGACCGGCGGGGCGGCGGACGCCACATGGCGGGAGCTGAGTACGATTTTAGTGGTGGACGAGGTGATACCGGGCATCCGCAGCGCCCTGCGCGCCAAGTTCAGCCGGGCCAAGAACACCCCCCAGAGCCGGGGGGCCATCCGCTCGCTGGTGGTGATGGAGCTGGAGAAGCGGGTGGGCCGGGAGGTCATCGACGGCTATGAGGACGTGACCGTGTCGGCGCTGGACAGCGACCCCACCGTGTGCCTGGTGGAATTCGCGTTCACCGTGGCCCACGGGCTCAACCAAGTGTGGCTGAGCGCGCATATTACCGTATAGCGCGGAGCAGGCGGCTGCGAGGACGCTTGGAGCGGAGTGAGGCCGAGCGGAGGGACGCTGTGCGCCCCGCAGACCAGGCCGAATCGGAGGGAAAGCGGCCGAGCGGTCAGCCGGCTGCGGAGCGTGAAAGGGGTATAGCGCGGAGCAGGCGGCTGCGAGGACGCTTGGAGCGGAGCGAGGCCGAGCGGAGGGGCGCTGTGCGCCCCGCAGACCAGGCCGAATCGGAGGGAAAGCGAGCGAGCGCCCCGGCCGCTTCGCAGCGTGGATGGGGTAGCGTCCGAGCCGTCGCGGGCAGCGCGGGACCATTGTGAATGAGAGGAGGAATTTGATTGAGTACGAATTTCAGCGCGGGGCTGGGTGCGGCGGGGTTCCCCACCAGCTCCGATATCTGGCTGGAGCTGGACGGACAGAAGGTGGCGGTGGTGCAGAGCTACAACTGCAAGACCACCCGCAGCTCCTACTCCGTGGAGGCCTTTGGCGAGGAGGAGCCGGTGGCCACCGTCCAGGGGCCCCAGAGCTATGTGATCCAGCTCACCCGGCTGTATGCCACCGACAAGGCCATTGCCGACGGGCTGAGCTTCTATGACATGAGAAACTTTTCCCTGGTGATCTGCAAGCCGGACAGGAAGGTGATCTACTCCGACTGCCAATGGAGCGGCATCGAGGAGGACGCCCAGCTGGGCAAGACGGTGGTGGAAAAGCTCACCCTGGTGGCCCGCCGCCGGATGGAGACGGCGGCATAAGATGGGGGGCGGCTTCTGGAACGGCCCCGACGGGGTGAGGGTGAAGGAGGGCCGGCTGCGGCTGCTGTCCGCCCGGGAGGTGCTGGACGCCCGCCGGGAGGGGGACGGGCTGGCCCGGGACGGCAGGGAACGGGCGCTCTGCCGCAACGCCTGCCTCATCGCCAAGGCGCTGGAACGGCACGGAAAGGCCGTGTTCAGCGACGGCGCGGCGGCGCTGGAGGGGCTGCGGGTGGAGGATATCGCCCGGCTGTCCGACGCCTGGGCGGCCTTTAACCGGGAGCACAACCCCTCCGCCCTGGACGGGGAACAGGAGATCGAGCGGCGAAAAAAAGCCTGGAGCACGCGCCTTATGAGCGCCTTCAGTGGCGCGTGCTCCGCATGTTCGGCGCTCTGCCCACCGAGGAGCGGGCGAAACGGATGACCGACCGGGATTACCTCTGGTGCGCCCTCAACCTGGCGCTGGACCGGGAGGAGGAGCTGGCCCGGCTGTGCCCCGCGTGCCGGACACAGGCGGAGGAGGAGCCCTGCCCGGTGTGCGGCGCGCCCAGGGGGAGCTGGGAGGTCAACCAGGGGTTTGACTGGGCGCGGTATGAACAGCTGAAAGGGGGCGGGGGCGCTGATTGACCGGGTGGAAGAGCTGCTGGAGCTGGTGGAAGAGCAGCCGGACGGGGACGAGGACGGGCCGGAGCTGAAGACGGAGGTTCCCGCTGTCCCCGGAGGCGGGCCGGAAGCGGGGGAAGGCGCAGGGGATGGGCCGCCCTTCGGGGCGGAGGAGGACGGGCTGCCGGAGGAGAGCGAGTCTCCGTCCCTCCCCAGGGGCGGGGACAACCGGGCTGAGGGTGCGTCCGGCCCGCCGGAGGGGGCGGCGCGGGGCCTTTGGCGGGAGGACGGGCCGGAACGGCGGGAGGCGGATGGCCGGACCGCCGGGGAAGCCCCGGCGCCTGCCTGGGTGGCGCGCAGGCCGGACGGGGCGGCAGGCCCGCAGGTTTCGGCCTGGGAGGCCG
>OFGO01001721.1_pt1 | contig 14780 bp, 19 predicted proteins | sample 1521761 | NCBI WGS metagenome assembly OFGO01 (sample SAMEA3504128, study PRJEB24116) | mouse gut metagenome | biome: mouse gut; feature: mouse-associated habitat; material: faeces | place: Denmark | collected 2011
CTCGTCCAGCAGCCGACACGCCACCGGCTACACGGTAACAGCCAGCTACACCGGGGAGGTTGCCAAGACTAACTGCGAGGTCGTTACCTATACCGCCATTTTTGGCAGCACCAAGATGGAGGAACCGGAGCCGACCTCTGTGCCCGAGCCCGCGCCGGAAGCGGAAGCCCCGGCCAGCCAGGAACTGGGCACCAACTATCTTCCTGTGCTGGGAGTGGTCGGCGGCGTGATCGCCCTGTTGGTCGTGGCTTGCTGGGGATGGCAGAAAATGAAAGAAAGGAAGATGCACACTTGAAAAAGAGCTTGAAATCCCTGCTTCTGGCGGTGATGCTCACCACCCTGTGCGTGGCCCCTGCCCACGCTTTGGAATACACCATCGACGGCGCGGACGATTACCTGTTCGGACGGCCCACCAGCGATGACACCACTTATGAATGGGAGAACCCCAATGTGGATCGCTCCAAGAACACCGCCCTGATCCCGCCCGGTTTCGGGACGCCCACCAGCTACCTGCCAAACTCCGGGGAGTACCTCACGCCCAACTTTGTCCCCGGTGCGCTTAACGGCGGGCTGGTGAACCAGGTGGGGAGCGTGGGCAATCCCAACGGCGGGACATCCACCAATACCATGGGGGGAGGCTACCCCGTCCCTGATACCAGCCTGGACAGTTCTGGCTTTCCTACGGTAGACAGCGGCAGCTCCACGGGCGGACAGGCCACCGCGTTCACCGAGGTCACGTCCGGCCTCTACTACGCCAACGGGAGCCTGGGTACGCTAAAAATCCCCTCCATCGGCCTGACGGTGGGGGTGTATGAGGGCACCGGGTCCGCTCCCCTGCTGAAAGGCGCGGGCCACTTCGAGGGCACCAGTATTTGGAATGGCAACGTCGCAATCGCGGGGCACAACCGTGGCGTCCGCAACGACTTTGGCAAAATCCACATGCTGAAAACGGGTGATACGATCACCCTCACCACCGCGCTGGGCACCCGGACCTATGCCGTCACCAGCGTGTCCAAGGTGTCCGTCAACGATACCTCCGGCCTGTCCGCCTCCACGGACAACCAGATCACCCTCTATACCTGCGTGGAGAACCAGCCCGCCTTCCGCTGGTGTGTCCGGGCCCTGGAAAGCTGACGCTGGACTGAAAAAAGAGAAAGAAATCTGTCAAAAGCTGTTGACAATACTGGAAATATATGGTAATATATAATTGCGAAGGAACACGCAAATGATGAAGGGGGACATTACCATGAAGCGTTTTCGGTTTTTGACAGGCTTTCTCTGCGGCGCGCTGATGTTCGCCGGGTTCACGTCCATAGCGTCCGCCGCGTCCGGAATTATGGCGGCGATATCCAACCAGCCCGTCTATGTAGACGGACAGCGGGTATATCTGACGGCCTACCAGATCGGCGGCAACAATTACGTCAAGCTCCGGGACATCGGCGAGGCGGTGGGTTTCAACGTGTACTGGGACGGCGCTTCGGTGCAGGTGGAGAGCGATAAGCTCTATACGGGTGTGGGCCCGGAAAGTCAACCCTCCCAGCAGGTCCCCGCCGCCCCCACCGAACTGACGGAAGAAAATGTCCGCGCCACCATTCGGGCTTTGAAAAATACTTACCCTTCTGGCACAGTTTATCCCGCGCCTTACGTTCCGAACAATCCCTTTGACCGGCCCTATAGCAATTGCGATAAATGCGCTGGCTGGGCAATGCTCTGCTCCGATGCCGCCTTTGGCGACCTGCCCTGGCGGAGAGTGGACCGCCCCAGTTGGGATGAAATTCGGGCGGGAGATCTGGTTCAGTATGACGGCCATGTGGTCGTCGTCTTGAACAAAACAGACGAATATATCAGCGTCACTGAGAGCGGCAGCAACAATAAAGCCCGCTGGGGCGGGCAGTATTTCAAGTGGTGGCTGGAGGAACAGTCCGGCTACGCACTCCGCACCCGATATCCACAGTAAACAATCAAATCAACCAACCCGGCAGGGCCAGACTATAAAATAGTTTGGCCCTGCCAAGCTGTTTCAAGGTTTGGCCCTGCCCTGCTTTAAAAGGAGGAAAACCTTGAAACATAAGTTTATCAACCGCGTTATCTCCCTGCTGGTGGCGTTGGTCTGCGTCATGGGGGTCCTGCCCTTGTCCGCTTTTGCTACCACTGGCCTGTCCTCGGCCCCCGCCAGTATCACGCAAAAGTCCTCGGACTATATGAAGATCGGCGGACGGTCTGTCCGTTACAAAGCGGCCAGCAGCGTCATTAACAACGTGGGCCTGCCCTATGTGTTCGACGAGCAGGTGGACGTGCCCGGTTTCGGCTCCACCCGCGCCCTGTGCGCCTATCAGAAGGGCACCCTGGGACCGGGGGCCAACGGGCAGAAGTGGGACTTCAAGGAGGAAGTGAGAAACGCCTCCCTGCGGGTACTGCTTACCTACGTCTACGCCCATACCTACGGCAGCTTCACCGACGCGGGCAACGCCCGAGGGCTGGAGCATTGGAATGAGTATTGGTCCAACATCTGGTTCATGGTGGCCCAGGCCATGTCGTGGTACTATGAGCACGGCATCATCAAGGATGTGAATTCGGACCGGGAGGGCTTCAAGGAGCAGTGTGCTGAGGAGTTTGTCGCGGCCATGCGTCTGTACCACGATACCTATGGCCAGTCCTCTTTCATCAAGGACTGGAGTAAAATCGGGACGCACAGCATCATTGACAGCGCGGACGGCGGGGCCACCGGCAACTCCGCCTATGATTACATCTCCACCGGCGTCGAGCTGGTGTTGAATCACCCCGAGTATTACCACAACTACCACCTGTGGATCTATGAATGGGACAAATCCCAGCCCTGGAAGCTGGCGGGCCAGTCCGGGGTGCCCATGCAGCGGCTCTTGATTGCCGTACCCGACGAGCAGCAGGAGGATACCAGCGTTCAGCTCACCGTGAAGAAGCTGGAGGCGGGCACCAACAAGCCCATCCCTAATGTGACCTTCAAAGTGGAGGGTATGGACGGGGACAGTGCATTTTCTGTGACCCGTAAGACAGGCGTAGACGGTACTTTCACCTTAACTGCCGAAGCAGATGATCTCATCGCTGGTCAGTACAAAATCACCGAGGACGCCGTGCCCGAGGGCTATGTGGCCCAGACCGCTTCTCAGATCGTTACCGTGATGCCCAACGGCTCCGCCAACAGTGTATTCACCTTCTACAACGAGCCGACTACGACAACCACTACCCCCGGCACCGGCTCCATCAGAAAAGTTGACGCGGACAACCCCACCGTGGGCATCCCCGGCGCGGTGATCCGCATCACCAGCGTGAAGCTGGACGATGGCGGGAGCTATTTTGGGGAGTTTGTCACCAAGGATGGCGGCTACATTTTGAAAGAGGATCTGGACTTTGCCAACCTCCCCACCGGGGCGTACCTCGCGGAGGAGATCACCCCGCCCCAGGGCTTCATCCTCAGCTCCGATGTGTCCAAAGTGAAGCAGCCCTTTGTGTGGGATGGGGAGCATGACGTGTCCCTGGTGTTCGAAAATTCCAGCAAGGTAAAAATCCAACTGAAGAAAGTGGACGAGAGCGGCAGCCCCCTGGCTGGCGCTATTTTTCTTGTCCTCCGGGATGGGCAGATCATCTCCACCGAGGAGACCCAGCCCGATGGCACCATCACGGTGTCCAATGTGGTGGAGGGCCACTATGAGTTCGTGGAGGTGTCGGCCCCCGCTGGCTTCGACTGCGACCGCTCCCCGGTGGGCGTCCATGTGAACGCCGAGGATTTGCAAGGAGAGCAGACCATCGTGGTCACCAAGGTCAACCACCACAAGCGGACTTTGACGATTTCCAAGCGGGACGCGGAGAGCGGGGAGCCCATCCCCAACACCTCCTTCCACATCCGGGGTGTGAACCTGGGTTATGAAAATGATGTGGTTACCGGGGCGGACGGCAAAGTGGTGCTGGAATCCATGCCCAGCGGGTGTTTTGAGATCGAGGAAACCGCCGTCCCCTCCCCCTGGCTCCTGGACGCCAACAACCGCAAGACCGTCTGGATCGACGCCAAGCAGGACAAGGACGTGACGGCGGATTTTGTCAACAGCACCCGGCCCGGTATCCGGCTGTTGAAACTGGACGGGCAGACTGGCAAGCCTGTCGCCGGGGCCACCTTCCTGATCGAGGAGGTCAACGGGGGCTTCTCCGACCGCCGCCAGACCGACAAGGACGGCCTGATCGTGCTGGAGGGCAAGGACGGCGTCCGGCCCGGCGCATATAAAATCTCCGAGGTGGAGGCGGCCCCCAATTATGTGCTGGACGATACCGTCCACATCGTGCAGTTGGAGGAGAACCGCACCACCACCATTGAGCTGACCAACCTGATGAAGCCTACCCTCAAAATTTTGAAGGTGGATTCCATTACGAAGAACCCCGTGGCCCACGCCAAATTCCAGATCTGGCGGGCCTCCGGCGAGACCAAAACCGGGGACTATCATGATCTGGGCACGTTCTATTCGGATGAAAACGGCGAGATCGTGCTGGAGCACACCGACCCCGGCTGGTTCAAAATTTCTGAATTAGAAGCCCCCTCCGGGTACTCCATCAAGCAGGCGGATCACGAGTTTTATCTGGCCGCGGGCGAGGAGAAAACCGTCCAGGTGGAGAATATCCCCCTGTCGGCATTGGTGGTCTATAAATATGACCGGATCAGCGGGGAGCCGGTTGAGGGCGCTATTTTCCAAATCCGCTATATCCGCGAGCTGGATGCCGCCCAGGGCTACGAGCTGGACAAGGAGTACAAGACCGTCTACGTCCAGCCCGGGAAAACGGTGGAGTTTGAGTGGGAAAATGTGCCCATTACCGGGCAGTTCCAGCTCCGCAAGTACGCCGCCGAGTACAACGAGGTCACGGGAACCCCGGCGGGCGCCCCGCTGAAGGGCGCGGTGTATGAAAACGGCGGCTGGTGCAAGGGGCAGGGCTCCTACCACTTCCTGATCCCCAACGCGGCCAAAGCCTGGGGGTTGAATGTGGAGGGCTGCAAGGCCAGCGAGCCCCAGCGCATTTTGGACGCGCTGAGCCAAGGCAAGCTGGTGGTAGCCATTATGGGCAGGGGGCATTTTACCACCAGCGGCCATTTTATCGTCCTCCGGGGTGTGCAGGACGGGAAGATCCTGGTGGCCGACCCGGCCAGCACCTCCCGGAGCCGGAAGGCGTGGGAGCTGTCCATCATCCTCAACGAGGCTGGGAAACGGGCCGGGGCGGGCGGGCCGTTTTGGTTGATTGGATAGGCAAAGGGCACGGAGCGGGTATGCTCCGTGCCCTAATTCATTTACAGCGTGCCTGTGTAACTTCAATCTCCTCAATGGTTTGTTCCATATCAGCCAGCACCTCCCGGGCATTTCGGCCCTGGTATCCGTCGTTCCTTTCCTTTAAGGCTGCGAGCAGTTCGGAAGGCACAGCCTGACAAATGCCACCTGCCTCATTGCCTTTCATCGGAGAACACCTCCAACATCTGCTCTGGCAGCCATATCCTGATGTTTGAATTCTGGTAATCGGTGGGGTTTCTCGTGACAATCCCATCCATTTCATTCAGCAGGGCAACGGAGTATTGGACAGAATCTTCAAAATCAGCCCAATCCAAATTGAGCGCATTTTGGATTTTCTGTTCAGAAACTGCCGCAATGGAGACAACCATCAAAAGCCGTTTCAGCAGATCTTTGACAGCGGCATGGTTCTTCATCTGCCGCTTTGCGATGTAATAGATGTCCGTGACTGCGGAGGCGGACACATATTCCTGCACATCACCCCGCTGGGTCAGGTTGAGCACATCTGCCGCCGCATGAAAATACGGTTCCCGCTTCAACAGGACATCCAAAACCACATTTGTATCAATGAGAAGCTTCATATTTTCCTAACCTCTCCTCGCGAAGGGCGGACAGCGGCAGCTCAGTTGTAGGGATCGCGCCAATCAGCGACTGCACGATGCTTTTCGTATCTGGTTTTTTCACAGCAGAATCAGCTTCTTCCGTTGGCAGAACGATAATCTCCAGTTTTCGGCCCTGAAAGGCCTCCGGCAGCGGCATAATGGACATGAGATTGCTTGCGTCAATAAATCTGCGCACGACTTCCACGGGGGCCACCTCCAAATCTTGATTTACCCACATTATACACATACCCAGGGTATTTTACAACCCCCAGAGGACATAGGAGGCAATATGGATACCGCATCCCAAAAACTATATATCTTTCTATCGGCTTGCGCCGGTAACTGGCATAACGCTGCCTTTATTGCCGGACACAAGGAAGACAGCCCGGGTTATCTGTTGTCCGCAAACCGGGACGGATGGCCCATCGTGATGGCCGTAGAACAGTTCCAGCAGCTCACAGGCGAGTCCATCGACCCCACCGAGTGCTGCGGCCAGCTCACAGAGGATGCTTTCAAATCGCTGTACGCCCAATATCTGCTCTGGCAGATGCCATCGGCGGAGAGCAACCCGCTTCTGTATCTCAGCCGGGACAACTCCAATCAGCCCTAATCCCCCTGGGAGCACTTGGCCGCGTCAATGGCCAATACCACCATCAGGCACAGCAGCGCGTCCTCCGGACGGGAGATGTCCATGCTGTAGGTGTCCGTCCAGTTCCACAGCTCCTTGGACAGGGACATCACCGTGCGGGGGCCGTCCATCACCGTGTAGTCCCACTCCCAGAAATCCCCCTCCACCGTCCAGCCGTTGCAGTCCAAATTGAACTTGGGCCGGAAAAAGGTGAACTCCTTTTCCAGCACGCCCACCTGCCGGTTTCCCACATACAGCTCAAACTTGGGCAGCCAGGTAAGCACCTTTTCCTGCACTGTGCCCAGATGGTTCCCATAGGCGTCGTAAATCTGAAGCCGGTGGCCCCAGCTCAGCTCCCCTTTTACCACATAGACAGTATTGCCGTCCTCATCGTAGATGTCATAGCTGTCAAACCAGGAGAAAAACCTCTGCTTAAAAAGTAAGCGCATCATAACACCCTCCCTTCCTGGCTTTATTATAACAGACGCACGCCCCCTTTGAACAGCTTTTTCTAATCTGCCCACCCTGGAGGCCACTCCAGGGCGGGCTTTTTTGCCGTTCACAGAAATTTTACACAAATGAGGGCCCATTTTATGCCCTGAGCGGTGCGTAATAAATCAGGAAGTATTTTCAGGGCCATCCCAAATTGGTGCAAACTCATCCAACCAGGACAGAGGAGTGATCCCAATGAAACGAGTGAATATCAAATGCCCTTACTGTGGCTCCCGGGCGCTCCTGCGCCCTGCGTCCGTTGTATACGGCAACAAAGCTGTAGATCCAGCTGCGCCCTATTATGTCTGTGCCCGCTATCCGGCCTGTGACTCCTATGTGGCCGCCCACAGGGATACCCGCCTGCCCATGGGCACCCTGGCGGACAGTAAGTTACGCCGCAAACGTGTTGAGGCCCACAAAGCCTTTAACCGGCTGTGGACAAGCGGACTGATGGGCAAGAAGCAGGCGTACCGCTGGCTCCAGGCCAAGCTGGACCTGCCAGAACAGGAGGCCCACATCGGCCGGTTTTCCCTGTTCCGCTGCGAGGAGGTCATCCAGCTGTGTAACAGCCGGTTCCCCGCCGTGGACAAAGCATCATAGCAAAGGAAGGTGAACACCATGAAGTTTGATTTTACCCTTACCCCGGAGCAGAGCCTCTTGGCGGAGGATAACCTGGCAGTGATCGACAAGGTGATCTCCCGGTACATCCACACAAACGAGAATGTCTGCGGACTGGGCCAGGACGATCTCCACCAGGAGGGCGCCATGGCGCTGTGCAAGGCCGCCGCTACCTACGATGGGCTCTCCGCCCAGTTCAGCACCTATGCCGTCACCGTGATCCGCAACCACCTGCTTAACCACTGCAAGGCTGTCAACGCCGGACTGCGGAATCTGCCCGCCGTCTCCCTGGATGCCGGCGATCCCGAAGATAGTCGGCCCCCGCCCTGCCCGGAGCCGTCCGTGCCGGACGGGGTGGACGAACTGCTGGGGCAGTTGGACACCGCCGACCTGCTGGCGGACTGCAAGCGGCGGTACACCGGCGTGGCCCGGCTGGGGGTGGAGGCGCTGGAGTGGAAGGTGAAGGGCCTGAGCGGGGCAGACATCGCACGGCTCTACGTCGCGAAGCCCAACCAGGTGGGGGCGTGGATCTCCCGGGCGGCACAAAAAATCAGAAAAGATTTTGCCGTGCCAAAATAAAGAACAGGCTGTTGACATATAATATATATCGTGGTATATATTATTTAGGAGGTGCTGACGATGGAGACCGCAAAGGTATTTGAGAACGGAAGGAGCCAGGCTGTGCGCCTGCCCAAGAAATTCCGCTTTGATGTGGATGAAGTGGTGGTGCAACAGCTTGGGGCGGCGGTTCTTTTAGTGCCAAAGGAGGCCCTATGGCAGACCTTCATGGAGGGGTTGGAGGGCTTCACCGGCGACATCTTTGAAGATGGGCGGGATCAGGGTGTTCAGAAGGAGCGGGAATCGCTATGATCTATATGCTGGAGACGAATATCTGCATCTACGCGATGAAAAACAAGCCGGAGAAAGTGCTGCGGCGGCTCAGGGAGGAGCTTGATGACGGGGTGTGCATCTCGTCGATCACGCTGGCTGAAATGGAGTACGGTATGAAGCACAGCTCAAATCCGGCAAAGAATGAACAGGCCCTGCTCCGTTTTTTAGTCCCTTTCAGCGTTCTGCCCTTCGGGCTGGCTGCGGCGGCGGAGTATGGGGAAATCAGGGCGTATCTACAGAACCAGGGAACGCCAATTGGGCCCTTGGATATGCTGATCGCGGGCCACGCTAGGGCTGAGAAAATGATCCTGGTGACAAATAACGTCCGGGAGTTTGAACGTGTACCGGGACTGGAGCTTGAAAACTGGGCCGAATGACGTATGCTCTTAGAATCTCCTCTCTCAAAAATCCCAATCATCCTTGGTGTGGCCCAGGGATGATTGGGATTTTTTATTTTTCGTGTTGAAAAGGGGCCTCCCAAACTGTAAAAGGTACTATCAAGGCATGGAGGCGAGTTTATGAACATTGAGAAGAAAAGCACTTACTACACGGCGGTGGGCCATTTCCGCCGCAAGACTGACACCAATGGGCGCACCTACCCTGTGATCCTGGTGAACCAGGAGGAGCATATGGTGGATATCCAGGAGATGGCGGTGTGGACGGTTCTCATCTGGCGGTTCCTGCGTTTGGAACAGATCGAAATGAAGTACGGCCAACTGGCCGGGGACCTGCCCCCCACGCGGCGGACGCTGGAAACCTGCCTGAACCGTCTGGAGATGCGAGGCCTCATCGCCCGGGGCACGGGCAACACCGACTTTGAGGCGCTGTACGACCTGCTGGGGGACCTCTATGTGGTTCCCATCGCGGAGAGCCTGTCCCTGCGTCTGTTGACCTTTGGCAAGTTGTTGCTGGACGGAGTACCCATCTCCAAAGCAATGCAGCTGTTCCATAAGGACAGGCCCAGTGAGCGGGAAGCTCAAGTATTGGCCCTGTCCCGGCAGGCGTTGCTGTCCACCGCGGAGCTGATCAAGTGTGCAGAGAAGGGATCCACCGATGTGTCCACCGATGAAAAGCTGATGGGCGTCCTCATCGACAATGACTACACCAGCAGCGACAGCCTTCCCTTCGAGATGCTGGAGGCAAAGCAGCGCACGCCCGTCACCATGGCTGTGGCCAACCTGTACCTGCGGAAGCAGATCGTCTTTGAGCGGGGGTAAAATTTTTTTGGGAACGTGCAAAAAATAAGCGTGCAGCCACTATTTATTATGTGGACAGCCTAATCAACGACAGGAGGAATCCCCTATGAAGAAACGGATCAGCCAGATCAAGCTCCCTGGCCTGGTGTGACTTTCTGTGATAAGAGGAGCGTAAAAGGGGCCCCCGCAAAGCCGTCCTTCAGGCTTTGCGGGGAGAGGAGATGCAGCGAAGCGTGCGGATTTCGGCGGCGCAGCCGCCGAAGGAGCAAAGCGCAGCTTGCATCGACGAGGAGGTGGCCTGGGAGATCACGGGCCCCGGGTGCTGGTACATCTCCACCCCTGGTTATAAGGACGTGTGCCCGGTGGAGCTCTTTGTGGAGGTGTAGGCACGGTGGGGAGACAGTCTGGATTCTCTGCCTCCCCGCCGTGCTGCGGCACAGCGGGCACAAGTTCTTGTGCCTCTTAACATCAAATAATCTATATATTGTGCTTTTGCTATTGACACCACCGATATCTTGTGGTATAATCCTCTTGTAATTGATTCTATGTGCGTTTCCTCCCCTTGCGGGAGGGCAGGCCAACCCTGTTGGCCTGGGAGCGATAGGTTTCGCATTGCACACGTTACAGAAGTTACCGTCCCCTTCCCAAGAAGCGGAGGGGGAGTTGTACGGGTCTTCTGGGGTTTGTACGCAAGAGCCGGTGGAAAGCTGGCCCCTATGCTGTTAGGGGATCAGTCTGCCCTCTGGCTCTTTTTATATATACATCATGGCCCGAAAGGGCGGAAAGGAGTGCTATGTCCCAGTTGTACTGCACTGGCCGGGTCACGTCTGAACTGGAGCTGAAGACCAGCGCAAAAAAGGTGCCCTACCTCAACTTCCCCATTGTGGAATACGTGGGGTATGGCAGGAATGCCCACCCGCAGTATCTCTCGGTGTGGGCCTGGGGCGCCATGGCACGGCAGCTTGTGGACGGCGGCGTGGGCAAAGGCAGCGCGTTGTGGGTATCCGGCTCTTTGGAGCTGGAGGAGTACGCCAAAAAGGACGGCGTGACCCGCGACAAGCGGCTGAAGCTCAAACTGAAGGACTGGGGGTTCGCCCCCACTCAACAGCCCCAGCGCAGACCTGGCCAGGACCAAAGCATCCCGCCCCCGGGCACCATTGACGGGGAACGGGAAGACCTGCCGGAGTAAGCATCCGGCACAACTGAAGGAGGCGCTATGCCTCGTCCAGACTTTGTCTGTCCTCTAAACCAAATCGAAGCCCAGCGCAAGCGGGTTCGATTTGGAGGATTTGGAGAGGAGGAGCAACGAAACGGTGCGAAGTTTTCGGGCGGATGCCCGGAAACGGAGTGAGTGGAGTTTGCTCCGACGAGGCGTAGCGCCTCTTTTTTTGTTTTCCGACAAAAATTGAAAGGTGGCAAACGAAATGAAACCGAAAGTCTCCCTCGCCTCCAGCACCTCCATCCTGATCGGCGCGGTCATCGCCATCCTGGCGTTGCTGCGCGGCACCCCCCAGACCGTCCTTTTGCTCCTCACCTTCGCCCTGTGGGGCCTGTGGGTGGTGCTGACCCTGCTCCGTCCGTCCTGGCGGGCCAACCGGGACTACGCCGAGGACGTCCGCGTTCTGAACAAGATCATCCGGGAGACCCGGAAGAAGGGCCTTGACCTCATGAACGACGACATCGACATGGAGGACATCCAGGGCGAGCTTGAGACCCGCTGCAAATTCCTCTTTGAGCCCTTGCAGCGTATGATCGACGCGAAAGAGATCAGCGCCGCCGAGATCATTCTCATGGAGGGCCACGAGGAGACCTTCATCGAGGACGAGACCATGCGGACGAAAATCCGCTACCTGTCCCGGGGCTACATCCGCGAGGTCTACATCAACCTCGCCCGGCGTCGGCCCAGCGCCTAACGGAAGGAGGATAGAACCTTATGAGTATCAAGGTCAACGGTATCAACTACGGATGGGGAGACGTCGACACCAAAATCCCCGGCCTGAACCTCGTCCTCCAGGAGATCAGCTACGACGACGAGCAGGAGATGGAGGAGTCCTACGGCAAGGGCAGCAGACCCCGGGGCTACGGCAAGGGCAACTATAAGGGCTCGGGAAAAATGTCCATGCTCCGGGATGACTACGACGACGTCCTGGACTACTGCAAGGCCACGGGTCGCCCCTTCTACGGCGTGGAGCTCCCCTCCGTGGTCGTCTCCTACGGCAACCCCGGAGGCCGGACGCGCATCGACGAGCTCAAGAGGGTCGTGTTCGTCAAGCGTAGTCACAAAGCGGCCCAGGGCGACAAGACCCTCACCGTCGACATCGACCTCATGATCGTCGGCGGCATTGTGGAGGACGGCGTCGAGCCCGTTTAACGCACACCGCGCCGTCTCAACTAATTCGAGAAAAACGGAGGTATTAACACATGGAAGACATCAAGAAGAACGAAGGCACCAACCCCGCCCCCGACTCCGCCGAGGCTATGCGGCAGAAGTACGGCAAGGTCTACAAGGTGAGCGTCACCGTCCCCGTCGATGATGAGGAGTCGAAGGACTTCTCCTATCACTTCAAGCGGCCCAGCGTCCCCAGCTACGACCGCTACATCAAGACGGCCTCCAAGATCGGCATGACGAAGGCGAGTAAGACCTTCATGCTGGACGCGGTCGTCGACGAGGACAGAGACCGTCTCACCGCCGATATGGAGGAATATCCCGGCGTCGCGATCACCATCGGGAACAAGCTCACCGAGCTCCTGGGCCTCACTGACGGGGTAAATTTGAAGAAGCTCTAAGAGAGAGGGTCGCGGGGATAAAGGAGAGCCTCACGGAGAGCGCCCTCCTCGAGATATACCGCTATGTCCCCCCGCCTCTTTTAGAGCACTTTGACCCCGAAGCGATCGACGACTTCGGCGAACTGCTGGACTATCTCGCGAAGGCGCGGTTCATCCAGCGGCTCGAGCAGGACATCGTCGCCCGGGCGATCTCCGAGGTCTTCTCCTCGGACTGACCCGGGCGGCGCGGTCGTTTCTTCGGACAGCCTCCAAACTATGAGAAGGAGGTGAGCGGCTTGAGTTTAGAGTCTGTTTTCAAACTATCCCTCGTCATGAATATGGTCGACAACCTCTCCGGGCCCATGGCGAGTATTGCCTCCCGGGTGGGAGCCGACGTCTCTAAGATGGACGCCCTCGGCGCTACCTTCGGCAACGTGGCGAAGTCGGGGGCGGTCATGCAGGAGATGGGCTCGCAGATCACGGGGGCCGTCCTGGCCCCGGTCGAGGCCACCTTCGAGACGCGCCGGGCGATCGGCGAGCTCGCCTCGCTGGGCGTCAAAGACCTGGAAGCCGTGGAGAACGCGGCCCGGAACTTCTCCGACCAATGGGCGGGGACGACGAAGGCCGACTTCATCAGCGCAGCCTATGACATCAAGAGCGGCATCGCCTCGCTCTCCGACGAAGGCGTCGCCCAGTTCACGGAGCTCTCGGGCCTCACCGCGAAGGCGACGAAGTCCACGATCGGGGAAATGACGTCCCTCTTTGCTACGGGCTACGGCATCTACAAGGGCTACTATGACGACCTCACCGACCTGGAATTTGGAGAGATGTTCTCGGCGGGTATCGCCCGTTCGGTGCAGCAGTTCAAGACGGACGGCTCGCAGATGGCGAGCGCCATCCAGACGCTCGGCGCTTCGGCGACGACGTCGAACGTCCCCCTCGAGGAGCAGCTCTCCATCCTCGGTATGCTACAGGCCACCATGAGCGGCAGCGAGGCGGGCACGAAGTACAAGGCGTTCTTGCGATCGGCAACGAAGGGCGGCGAAGCCCTGGGCCTATCGTTCACGGACGCGAACAATCAACTCCTATCTATGCCCGAAATCCTGGACTTACTCCGGGGAAAGTTCGGCGAGACCATGGACGCAGCCGAAAAGATGGAGCTACAAAAAGCCTTCGGGGACACCGAGGCCGTGGCCCTCATCGACCTCCTCTACAACAAGACCGACGACCTACAGGGCAACATCCTCGATATGTATGACGCCCTCGGCTCCGGCACGGGCGTCGCCACGGAGATGGCGAACGCGATCAACGAGACGGAGCCGGAGCGGTTCGAGCGGCTCACGCAGCGCATCCAAAACGTCAAGGAGTCCATCGGGAACTCGTTGCTCCCCACGATCAACGACCTCATGAGCACCGGGGAGACCGTCCTCACGAAGGTCGGGTCGTGGATAGAGGAGAACCAGGAGCTCGTCAAGGTCATCATGCTTGTCGTCCTGGCGATCGGCGGGTTCCTCACCATAGCGGGCACCGTCGCCGCCGTGGTGGGCGGCGTGGGCCTCGTCATCACGAAGGCGGTCTCCGCCTTCAAGATACTCAAGGCGGGGTTCGGGATAGCAAGGGCGGCGCTATCGCCGCTTATAGGCAGCGTTTGGAGCTTCACGGCGGCACTCCTGGCGAACCCGGTCACATGGGTCGTCATCGGTATCGTGGCCCTGATAGCGGCGATCGTGCTGCTCTATAACAAATGCGAGTGGTTCCGAAACCTCGTCAACAACATCCTCAACTTTTTCCGCGAGAAGCTGGGCGCAGCGTTCGAGACCGCGAAGGCGATCTTCTCCGGCATCGGCAACGTGATCGGCTCCGTTATGGGCGCAGCCCGCGACACGGTCGCCGAGAAGCTGGACAACATGAGGAACGCCTACGAGTCCCACGGCGGCGGCATACGCGGCGCGGCAGCGGCGGCGATCGAGGGCGTCAAGGGCATATATACAGCGGGCTTTTCCTTCCTGGATAACCTCACAGGCGGACGGCTCACCGCGATCAAGGACAAGTTCATCTCCGGCGTCACGAATATGGCCTCCGGCGTCCGGGAGCGGTTCGAGGCCGTGAAGACGGCCTTCTCCAACGGCATCACAGCCGTCAAGAACACCGTCACCGGGGCCGTCTCCTGGTTCTTTGAGTCCGGGAAGAAGGTCATCTCGACATTTGCGAACGGCATCCGCTCAGCGTTTACGGGCGCGGTCGACGCGGTCAAGGGCGGGCTCCAGCGCATCCGAAATATGCTCCC
>OFGO01001735.1_pt1 | contig 14664 bp, 12 predicted proteins | sample 1521761 | NCBI WGS metagenome assembly OFGO01 (sample SAMEA3504128, study PRJEB24116) | mouse gut metagenome | biome: mouse gut; feature: mouse-associated habitat; material: faeces | place: Denmark | collected 2011
CTCCATTCCGGCGGCTATGGGAGCCAAACTGGCAGCGCCGGACAGGCAGGTGGTAGCGGTATGCGGTGATGGTTCTTTCCAGATGTCCATGATGGAACTGGCTACTATGCGGCAATTTAATGTGCCGGTGAAGATCATTGTGCTCAAGAATAATTTCCTGGGCATGGTAAGAGAATTCCAGCACTATACCTATAAAGATAATTACTCGGTGGTGGATCTGTCCGGAAGCCCTGATCTGGAAAAACTGTCTTCGGCTTATGATATGAAGTTCATGCGGCTGCATACGATGGAGCGGGCGCAGGAGACGATCGAAGAGTTTTTGGCGAAGGACGAGTCTGTACTGTTGGAGTGCATCATCGATCCGTTGGATCTTGTAAAATAGAAAATGGGGGATTGCGATGAAGAAAATATATTCGGTTTTGGTGGAAAACAGATCCGGTGTTCTCTGTAAAGTGTCCGGGCTTTTTTCCAGAAGATCTTTTAATATTGACAGCCTGGCGGTGGGAGAGACCGATGATCCTACGACTTCCTGTATGACGATCGTCAGCAGCGGCGACGAGCGCACACTGGAGCAGATTGAGAAACAGCTGAACAAGAAACTGGATGTCTTCAAGGTAAAGACTTTTGACGAGACTGCCAGCATCAGCAGAGAATTGATGTTGATGAAGGTGAAATATAACAAAGGCAACCGTCGGGATATCATGGAGACTTGCGAGATCATGAAGGCGCAGATCGTGGATATGTCCAAGAAGACGATGATCATCCAGATCTGTGACGTGCCAGAGCGTATCCAGTTATTTATCGGCATGATGCAGTCTATCAGTATCGTTGAAGTTGCCCGTACCGGAACATTGGCGCTGCAGAAATGTCTGGAGACGGATAATTAGTAGTTACGTTACTACGAGCGGCCTCTGGGCTGTGAATAGTAGCAATTAGTAAACGATCATAAGCCAGAAGAAGCAACAATTATTGACTTTTCTCTGGTAAATTGTTAAAATAATGGTCAGCGTGTGGCAGTTAAATTGTCATGTGCGGAAAGGTTTACTTTATGCAGAAGAAAGTATTTCAGTTATTAGTAGATAATACCTCCGGTGTGCTCAGTCGTATCGCAGGACTTTTTTCCAGGCGGGGCTATAATATCGATAGTATTACGGCGGGTGGGACTGCAGATGAGCGTTTTACCCGTATCACGATCGTCACATCGGGAGACGATGAGATCTTAGATCAGATCGAGAAACAGGTGGCGAAGCTGATCGATGTGCGGGATATCAAGGAATTAAAGCCCAGTGACAGTGTTTACAGGGAACTGGTCATGATCAAGGTCAGGACATCAGCGGAGGAACGGCAGGGTGTGATTGCCATAGCCGATATTTTCCGGGCGAAGATCATTGATGTGGCGCCGGAAAGCCTGGTGATCGAGCTGACCGGTACGCAGGATAAAGTGGGAGCGTTCATCAATCTGTTGGAAAGTTATGAAATTCTGGAGCTTGCCAGGACCGGCATCACGGGATTGGGCCGGGGCATCGAGAATGTCACGTATTTGGAGTAGAGTACTTTTACGGATCAAACAGTGCACTAAGAGGCAGTGTGCCTGTCCTATGGCGGGCACAGGGCTGGTAACAATATAAGAAAGCAAATGGAGGAGTAGAAAAATGGCAAATATTTTTTATCAGGAAGACTGTAATCTGTCCTTATTGGAGGGAAAGACGATCGCAGTGATCGGATATGGAAGTCAGGGACATGCACATGCCTTGAATGCGAAGGAGTCAGGCTGCCATGTGATCATCGGTCTGTATGAGGGATCTAAGTCCTGGGCGAAGGCTGAGGCACAGGGATTTGAAGTGTTCACAGCGGCAGAGGCAGCGAAGAAAGCTGACATCATCATGATCCTGATCAACGACGAGCTGCAGGCTTCCCTGTATAAGAAGGACATTGAGCCTAATCTGGAGCCGGGTAATATGCTGATGTTTGCACACGGTTTCAATATTCATTTTGGCTGTATTGTACCGCCCAAGGATGTGGATGTGACTATGATCGCGCCTAAGGGACCGGGCCATACGGTGCGGAGCGAATATCTGGCAGGCAAGGGTGTTCCCTGTCTTGTGGCAGTGCATCAGGACGCGACCGGCAAGGCGCAGGATATGGCATTGGCTTATGCTCTGGCCATCGGCGGCGCGAGAGCAGGCGTGCTGGAGACCACGTTCAGGACAGAGACAGAGACAGACCTTTTCGGCGAGCAGGCAGTTTTGTGCGGCGGCGTATGTGCGCTGATGCAGGCAGGGTATGAGACACTGGTAGAAGCCGGTTATGACCCAAGAAACGCATATTTCGAGTGTATCCATGAGATGAAGCTGATCGTAGACCTGATCTACCAGTCCGGTTTCGCGGGCATGAGATATTCTATCTCCAATACGGCGGAATACGGCGATTATATTACCGGTCCGAAGATCATTACGGAAGAGACCAAGGCAAATATGAAGAAGATCCTGTCCGACATTCAGGACGGTACTTTTGCGAAGGACTTCCTGTTAGACATGTCTTCCGCAGGAGGCCAGGTACATTTCAAGGCGATGAGAAAGTTAGCGGCAGAGCATCCTTCGGAGATCGTTGGCGAAGAGATCAGAAAGCTTTACAGCTGGAACGGCGAAGATAAGTTGATCAATAATTGATCGGTCGGAGACAGACATGCAGTCCAAAACCAATGTGGATCAGATGCTGGCGGAGAGTTTTAAGGATCTGGCACTCAGAATGCCGATCGACAAGATAACGATCAAGCAGATCACAGACAGCGCTGGCGTGATCAGACCTACTTTTTATAATCATTTCCAGGATAAGTACGAGCTGCTGGAATGGATCATCCGTACGGAGATCTTAGATCCGGTAAAACCGTTGATGCAGTCGGGGAATCTGAGAGACAGTATGGTGCAGATCTTCTGCAACATGCTGCAGGACAAGAAGTTTTACAAGAAAGTCGCTCGGCTGGAAGGGCAGAATTCTTGTGAGCGTATTGCCAGGAAATTCATTCGAGAGATTCTTTTGACCGTTATCAATGAGAAGGCCGGTGAGAAGAAGCTGTTGCAGAGAGGTCTGACGGTCGGTATGGTGGCGGAGTACTATGCACAGTGCATGGCTTTTGTTGTCATCCAGTGGACGAAGATGGATATGAGTCTGACGCCCGAACAGATGGCGGATCTTTTTGAATACATTACGACTCATTCCATGGATGATGTGATAGCAGAGATGAGTTGACAGCAGGGCTTGTCTGGATTTCCGGATAAGCCTTGTTTTCGGCAGAAGAATAACAGGTAAGGAGAACGGGATTATGGGAATGACAATGACACAGAAGATTCTGGCGGCCCATGCGGGGCTGGAATATGTGGAAGCGGGACAGCTGATCGAGGCCGATCTGGATCTGGTGCTGGGAAATGACATCACCAGTCCGGTAGCCATCAAGGAAATGGAGAAGATGAATGTGGACGGCGTGTTCCACAAGGATAAGATCGCGCTGGTGCCGGATCATTTTGTACCGAATAAGGATATCAAATCGGCAGAGCACTGTAAGTGTGTAAGAGAGTTTGCAAAGCGCAATGAGATCACGAATTACTTTGAAGTAGGCGAGATGGGCATCGAGCACGCGCTTTTACCGGAAAAAGGACTGACAGTAGCGGGAGATGTGATCATCGGAGCAGACTCTCACACTTGTACCTATGGTGCGCTGGGCGCTTTCTCTACAGGCGTGGGCAGCACAGACATGGCCGCCGGTATGGCGACCGGTAAGGCATGGTTCAAGGTTCCCGCTGCCATCAAGTTTAATCTGGTGGGAAAGCCTGCCAAATGGGTGAGCGGCAAGGATGTGATCTTACATATCATCGGTATGATCGGTGTGGATGGTGCGCTCTATAAATCTATGGAGTTTGTGGGCGAGGGTATACAGAATCTGTCTATGGATGACCGGTTCACCATCGCCAATATGGCTATCGAGGCGGGCGGCAAGAACGGGATCTTCCCGGTAGACGAGCTGGCTGTTTCCTATATGAAGGAGCACTCCAAGAAGGAGTATAAGATTTATGAGGCCGATGAGGATGCGGTGTATGATGAGGAGTATATCATCGATCTAAGTACGCTGCGGCCGACGATTGCTTTCCCGCATCTTCCGGAGAATACGAAGACCATCGATGAGATCAAAGAGGATATTGTAGTCGACCAAGTAGTGATCGGCTCCTGTACCAATGGCAGGCTGGATGATCTCAGGATCGCAGCTGAGGTTCTGAAGGGCAGGCATGTGGCTCCGGGAATGCGTTGCATCGTGATCCCGGCGACGCAGGCGATCTACCTGCAGGCAATGGAAGAAGGACTTCTGAAGACCTTTATCGAGGCTGGAGCGATCGTCAGTACGCCCACCTGCGGCCCCTGTCTTGGAGGTTATATGGGTATTCTGGCGGAAGGGGAGAGATGTGTCTCCACGACCAATCGTAACTTTGTAGGACGTATGGGACATGTCAATTCCGAGATTTATCTGGCAAGTCCGGCAGTAGCGGCTGCAAGCGCGGTAGCCGGGAAGATTTCCTGTCCCTGCAGAATGGGATAAAACTATGAAACGGAGGTAGGATCGATCATGCAATCAGCAAAAGGAACTGTTTTTAAATATGGAGACAATGTGGATACAGATGTCATCATCCCGGCACGGTATCTGAATTCTTCCGATCCGGCGGAATTGGCGACACATTGTATGGAAGACATCGATAAGGAATTTATTCATAAGGTTAGTAGAGGGGATATCATCGTGGCGACCAAGAATTTCGGCTGCGGTTCCTCCAGAGAGCACGCCCCGATCGCCATTAAAGCTGCGGGAGTGAGCTGCGTTATCGCCGAGACCTTTGCCAGGATCTTCTATCGGAATGCGATCAATATCGGATTACCGATCATCGAGTGTCCGGAGGCCGCACAGGCGATCGAGGCGGGTGATACCGTGGAGGTGAACTTTGACACCGGTGTGATCACGGATGTGACGAAGAGTACGAGTTATAAGGGGCAGGCGTTCCCGGAGTTTATGCAGAAGATCATTGCTGCGGAAGGGCTTGTGAATTATATCAATCAGAAATAGAAGCCTTCTAAAATGAGATATTTTAGTTCTATGAGAAGAAGCCGTCAGAAATGACGGCTTCGTTGCGCTCATACGTCGGTACGGTTGATCTGCCGGATCACGCGGCAGGGATTGCCGACGGCCAGTGAATTGTCCGGGATATCTTTCGTGACGACACTGCCGGCGCCGATCACACAGCCATCCCCAATAGTCACGCCTGGCAGCACGATCACGCCGCCGCCCAGCCAACAGCCGTTGCCGATTCTGATCGGCAGGGCATAAGTACGGCAGAAATACTGGTCTGTCTCAGGACTCCAGTCAGGTGTGAGCCTGTCTGACAGTTCCACGGGATGTGTTGCCGTATAGAGCTGCACATTGGAGGCGATGAGCACATTATCGCCTATGGTGATCTTATTACAGTCTACAAAGGTGCAGTTCATATTGACAGATACGTTATTTCCGATATAAATATTCTGTCCGTAGTCACAGATAAACGGCAGGCCAACGGATACGTTGGTGCCGATGCTTCCAAATAATCGCCTTAGTATATCGGCTTTTTCCTCTTTTTGCTCATAGGCGAGCATATTATATTCTTTCAGAAGCTTTCTTGCCTGCGTCTTATATCCCAGAAAAATTTCATCGTGGCAGTTATAGTATTCACCTGCCATGCACTTTTCCAGTTCATTCTTCATTTCGCCCATCTTTACCTCCGTGCCGAAGCAGTTTTTTGTGAAGACTGCGAGCCAAATTTCAAATTTGTCTCTACGATCGATAGATCTTCCATTATCCCTGTCAATGGAAGATAATGAAACTATACCATAGCATAGAGGACATCACAATGCTGTTTTCCTTAGCTTCGATTTTGTACTGGTTGAATCATGCTTTAACGGACAGTTGTTTTACAATGCCGGATATATGAGATATCATACAGGTAGAAACACAAAAAAGCTTCAGAATGGAGGAAAATATGCAGCATTTAAGTGAAAACATCAGCAGGTTTCGGAGAGAACAGAACATGACACAAGACGAATTTGCGCTGCGGCTCGGCGTAACGCCGCAGGCCGTAAGTAAATGGGAGCGGGGTTACAGTCTTCCTGATGTTACCCTCGTTGCGGAAATTTGTCGCTTGTTGAAGGTACGGGCGGATTCTTTACTTGGCATGGAAAGCGTGCCTTTGTGTGAAAATGAGAATACCGTGGTAGAACGGGAGATCAAGCAGAACCTGATCGCGGAACCCCTTCGTATCGAAGTGGGAGTCGGATTGATCTCCTGTATCACAGAAGGCTTAAAAACCGATCATGTGAACGAGTGCCGAAAGAAACTCGCCGCAGAGACAGGAATGCTACTGCCAATCCTCAGGATTCGGGATTCCCTGCACTTATCGGAGAAGGAAGTCTGTATCACATCCTATGACCAGGTGTTACTGCAAAAAGAATATGTGGAGTCGGATGAGCATACATTTTACGCGATCATTGACGAGACCGTCAGATTGTGCAGAGAGCATTATGACAGAATCTTAAATAAGCAGATCGTAAAAAGCCTGCTGGATAATCTGCAGGAACAGTATCCGGGCACATTAGACGGACTGGTGCCGGACAGGATAGGTTATTATGAAGTGATGAAATATTTACGTGCGGAGATCGCGCAGAAAGGAACTTTACGAGATCTGATACATATCATGGAGGAACTGGAGAATATGATCCAAGCTTAAGGGGCGGGTTTTACAGAGCCAGAAACTGATAGTAGTTGCTTTCCGGGGTGGAACAGGATATACTTATACAAAAGATGAAAAAGAGCAGATCGTGTTTACAGGATGCGCGCACAGTATGTTCACCACGGAAAGAAAGATACCATGATAAATAGAGTCAGTGACAACGATTATTATGATTACAAAAAATTAAATATGCCTACGGCAGCGGATACGAACAGCAACGGTGAGAAATTCAGCCTGGACTATCAGCGTGCCGATGACAAGAAAGAAGAAGACGAGAACAAAGAGAAGGTTTCCAAAGAAGGGCTGGATAAAAATCTGGCCGGGAACAGATCCCGCACGGTAATGCAGAGCGGTGTTAAATTGGAGCTGTCCGGAAACGGGCCGGAGAAGGAAGCATCGGCGCAGAAGGATACCTTTGCGGACTTGTTTCGCACTGTCCGTTCCTGGTTTGCCATGTTTGTCCAGTCTTTCAAGGGACTTCTTGACAGAGTATGGAATGATCCCGTACCGGAGGAGACGGTGCTGTCTGCGGAAGAAGCGCCGCTGGAAGAGACGGATCGCTTATCGGAAGAGTATCTGGAGATGAATCAGGATGCCTTATCTGATGAGACGGTAAAAGCAGCTGCGGAATTGCCGGAGGAAGTATTGTCCGGGAGGATAGAGAAAGATAAGGAGATTCAGAAATATCTGCGTTCCGGAAATCTGGATCAGGTGATCAGTCTGCTGACAGAGGACGGGCAGCGGACCATCGCCAAGAATTCTTCCCTGTTGACCTATTACGACCGGACCGGCAGATTCACGTCTTTAAGTGCGTCAGATCAGGAGCGGATCCTGTATGGCGACCGGAATGTGAAGAAACTGTAAGGAATTATTGAGCTGAAACCAACGGTGTTGTCAGCTCTTCTTTTTTGTCCGCGCGTTGCAGGGCATCGCGAACGGCATCTTTCATACGTCAGGAGAAACTGCGATCTTATGATAGTAGTTGCTTTTGGCAGGAGAAAAAGATATACTGAAATAAAAACAGTGACCTTTCGATATTTGGTAAGGGAACGAAGAAAGAATATATCAAAAGTACTGGAACCTTTATGACAGACATTTTGTGGAACAAAACCTATAGAACGAAGATCTGAACTTTCTCACGGACATGTCTTTTCCAAAAGAACTCGATATACTTGTCGAAACAAAACGCTTGTTCGATGCCGGATTTTTTGTTATACTAATAAAAGTTACGACATTCGCAAGCTTTTATACAGACGGTCTGACAAATTCACTCGTGACAGTAAGGAACAACGGCTGTGAACACACTAAACCAGGAAGCCTTCGAGCAGGCGAAGCTCAAAGTACTCTTAAAACAGAATGATCCCCATGGGTTCGGTACGCTGCAGGAGAAGACGGTACATGCGGTGATGAAGCTGTATTATGAACCGAATGAAGACTACCATGAGGTGCCTATCGAGGGATACATAGCGGATATTTATACGGGAGAGCGGATCATAGAGATTCAGAACGGCAATTTCAACAGACTTTGTCCGAAGCTGGCGGTATTTTTGCCGTTGTATCCTGTGACGGTGGTTTATCCGATTCCACACCATAAATGGGTGATCTGGATGGAGGAGGAGACGGGAGAATTATCGAAGAGGCACAAGTCTCCGGTCACGGGTAATGTGTATCACGCGTTTCCGGAACTGTATAAGATCAAACAGTTTCTGGGACATCCCAATCTGTCTTTTGCTTTTCCACTGCTGGACATAGACGAGTATCGGCTGTTAAACGGATGGAGCAAGAATAAGAAGCGGGGATCGAGCCGTTATGATCGGATGCCGGTAGCTTTATTTGATGAGGTGCGGATGGAGCGTGTGGAGGATTTTCTGCAGCTTGTGCCCTATGAATTGGAAGAGCCTTTTACGGTAAAGGAGTTTGCGAAGGCCGCCGGGATACACCGGGACCTGTCAGGAAGTGCGCTGCCGCTGCTTACTTATATGCAGCTGCTTTCGCGGGCCGGGAAGCGGGGCCGGGAATATCTGTATGAAGTGAATGAAAATAATTAGGTAGATGTATAATGGGGTTTTCTTATGGGAGTGATCATAATAATACATGGGATCGGCGTGCTGATCTGCTTTGCCATGATCTTGTTTGTGGGGATGGCCAGACCTTCCGTACAGCAGAAGATTCTGCTGGTGGGGACAATCTGTACCTTTCTGGACATGACAGGATATTTCCTGGAATTGCAGAGTATCAGTGAGGAGGCGGCACGGCTTTCGATCAAGGTCGAATATATCGGCACTACAATGGGACTGCTCAGTTTTCTGTATTTTTCATGTCTGTACAGTACGCATCTGAAAGATTGGCATGTCAGGATGATTAAGCGATTTTATGCGGTGGATCATCTTTTTATCCTGATCGTTGTATTTACGATCGATCATAATACGATCTTTTACAGGAAAGTGGAACGTGTCGCGCAGAACGGATATTATCTGTGGTCCATCGTACCGGGACCTGTCTATTACTGGTGGGTCATGACAACGATGATTCTCGGCATCCTGATCACTTTTATCGTGCTGCAGTCGGCGTTGGAGCACCGGGGAGAGAAACGGCCTGAGCTGTACCTGCTCTGTCTGGCTGCCCTGAATCCGATCTGCCTGTGGCTCCTTAGAATGTCAGGAGCGTTCGGCTATTACGATCCTTATCCCATGTCTATGATGATCACAGAGTGTTTTCTTGTATTTGTCATGTACAAATATCGTCTGTTTGATACGGTCAAGACGGCCAAGGACCGGGTGATCGATAATATCAGGGAAGGCATTCTTGTCATTGACCGCCATGGGGAGGTTATTTATTTAAACAGGGAAATATCGAGAATCTTTCCGGAAGTTGACTGGAAAGACCGACGGGACATTGAAGAGACGGTATTTGATTTTTTGGAGAAGAATCAGGAAGGATTTACGGTAAGAAATAAATATTACCAGTGGGAATTGAGCGATATCTTTGATGATAATCACCGTCGGGCAGGTACGATCTATCGGATCAGCGACAGGACGGAAGGACATCTGTACACGCAGCAGCTGATCAGCCTGAAAGAGGAAGCGGAGCGTGCCAATACGGCCAAAAGCGTTTTCTTAGCCCACATGTCTCATGAGATACGAACGCCGATCAATGCGGTGCTGGGGATGAATGAAATGATCCTGCGGGAGAGTTGTTCCGATTCTATCAAGGATTATGCCTTGAATATCCAGAATGCAGGTAAGATACTGCTCTCTATCATCAATGATATTTTGGATCTTTCCAAAATAGAATCCGGACAGATGGAGATTGTGGAGAAGAACTATCATCTGGGGAAGATGCTGACCGATATTGAGAATATGATGACCATGCGGGCGGAAGAAAGCAGTCTTGCCTTACATATTCAGGCAGATCCGATGTTGCCGGAGATGCTTTACGGGGATGAGCAGCGGATCAAGCAGTGCATCATTAATTTTCTGACTAATTCGTTAAAGTATACGAGAGAGGGTCAGGTCACACTTAAGATAGATTTTACGGATAAAGATAAAAATAATATCGACTTGCAGGTCACAGTGTCGGATACCGGTATCGGCATTGAGGCGGATAAGCTTTCCGTATTGTTTGAGCCTTTTGTCAGATTGGACAGATTGAAGAATGAACATGTAGAGGGTACGGGGCTGGGCCTGAGCATCACGAAGAATCTGATCGACAGGATGAACGGCAGCCTGCGCGTTGAGAGTGTATACGGTGAGGGCAGTGTCTTTACCTTTACCGTACCGCAGAGAGTTGCCGGACCGGAGCTGCTTGGAGACTATAAAGAGAGACTTCGCCGGTTCGCGGAGCGGGAGCATTCCCGCGAGAAATTCATCGCACCGGCAGCCAGGATCCTGGCAGTGGATGATAACCGTGTCAACATTACAGTGGCCAAAGGACTGCTAAAGAGATTAAAGGTTCAGTTTGATTCTGCAATCAGCGGACAGGAATGTCTTGATAAATTTAGCAAAAACGATTATGATATCATTTTGCTGGATCATATGATGCCTGTGATGGACGGTGTGGAGACGCTGCACAGGATGCAGGAGACGGAACGTTTTCGACAGAATGCGCCAGTCGTTATCGCACTTACGGCGAATGCGGTCATAGGAGCAAGAGAGAAATATCTCGAAGAGGGTTTTACAGATTATCTGTCGAAACCTATCGATCACAAGAGATTGGAAGAAATGATCCGGGAATATCTGCCGGAGGATATGGTTCAGTACAATGAATGAGAAGAGAAACAAGAGGTGTATGACAATATGGCGAAGACAAATACAGCAAACACATATGATGCGTCCAGTATCACCGTTTTGGAAGGATTGGAAGCGGTGCGCGTTCGGCCGGGCATGTATATCGGCAGTGTTTCCACGAAAGGCTTGAATCATCTGATCTATGAGATCATGGATAACGCAGTGGATGAGCATCTGGCAGGATTCTGTTCTACCATACATGTGACGTTAGAGGCGGACGGATCGGCCACGGTGTCAGACGACGGACGGGGAATCCCGGTCGGAATGCATGAGAAAGGCATCAGTGCGGAGCGGCTTGTCTTTACCACACTTCATGCGGGTGGTAAGTTTGACAATGATGCCTATAAGACAAGCGGCGGTCTGCACGGGGTGGGTTCTTCCGTTGTAAATGCCCTGTCGGCACATATGCATGTGACGGTGAAGACAGGCGGCTATATCTATGAAGACCGGTATGAGCGCGGTATCCCAACCCTGGAGCTGCATGAAGGTCTCCTTCCAGTGGTGGGAAAGACGAAGGAATCCGGGACTACTATAAATTTTCTGCCGGACGATACCATATTTGACAGGACACGGTTTAAGGAAGATGAGGTCAAGAGCCGTCTGCATGAGACTGCTTATCTGAACCCGGCTCTGACGATCGTTTATGAGGATAAACGCAAAGAGGAGATCGAACATATTGAGTACCATGAGCCGGAGGGTATTATCGGTTTTATAAAGGATATGAACAAGTCCAAGGAAGCCATCCATGATGTGATCTATTACAAAGGGGAATCAGAAGGAATCACAGTGGAGGTAGCCTTACAGTACGTGAATGAATTCCACGAAAATGTGCTGGGATTCTGCAACAATATCTACAATGCAGAAGGCGGTACTCATCTGACCGGATTTAAGACCATGTTTACCAACGTGATCAATACCTATGCCAGAGGTTTAAATATCTTAAAAGAAAAGGACGTTAATTTTACCGGTGCGGATGTGCGTAACGGCATGACCGCCGTGGTGTCCATCAAGCACCCGGATCCACGTTTTGAAGGGCAGACAAAGACCAAGCTTGATAACCAGGATGCGGCGAAGATCGTGAGTAAGGTGACGGGGGAAGAGATTGTGCGGTTCTTTGACCGCAATCTGGAAACTTTGAAGAGTATTATCGGCTGCGCGGAGAAGGCGGCGAAGATTCGGAAGACGGAAGAGAAGGCGAAGACCAATCTTCTGACCAAACAGAAGTTCTCTTTTGATTCTAACGGCAAGCTGGCTAACTGTGAGTCCAGGGACGCCTCCAAGTGTGAGATCTTTATCGTGGAGGGAGATTCGGCAGGCGGCAGCGCCCAGACGGCACGTAACCGTATGTTCCAGGCAATCCTGCCCATACGCGGTAAGATCTTAAATGTGGAGAAGGCAAGTATCGATAAGATTCTTGCCAACGCGGAGATCAAGACTATGATCAACGCCTTCGGCTGCGGGTTTTCGGAAGGATACGGCAACGACTTTGACATCAGCAGGCTGCGCTATGACAAGATCATCATCATGGCCGATGCGGACGTGGACGGGGAGCACATCTCCACTTTGCTTTTGACATTGTTCTATCGGTTTATGCCGGAATTGATCTATGAAGGGCATGTATATATTGCCATGCCGCCGTTATATAAGGTCATGCCTTCAAAGGGGGCGGAAGAATACCTTTATGATGATAAGGCACTGGAGAAGTATCGGAAGCGGCATAAAGGGCCTTTTACCCTGCAGAGATATAAAGGTCTTGGTGAGATGGACGCCGAACAGCTGTGGGAGACAACCTTGGATCCGGATACCAGGCTGCTTAAACAGGTGGAGATCGAGGACGCCCGTATGGCTACGGAAGTGACAGAGATGCTGATGGGGACGGAGGTACTGCCCCGTAAGGAGTTTATCTACCGGCACGCCCAGGATGCGGAGCTGGATATCTGATCCAAGGATAGGGTAACGGACAGATACCGGCAAAACGCTTCGGAATGGAGGCAAGAATGAAAGATAATATGAGTGTGAATGATAGAAACGACAGGATCATCAAGACAGAATATTCCGAGGTCATGCAGAAGTCATTTATCGACTATGCCATGAGCGTGATCGTCGCCAGGGCGCTGCCGGATGTGCGGGACGGTCTGAAACCGGTACAGAGAAGAACGTTGTATGATATGTATGAGCTGGGAATCCGCTACGACAGGCCCTACCGTAAATCAGCGCGTATCGTGGGCGATACCATGGGTAAGTACCATCCCCACGGCGACAGTTCGATCTATGAGGCGTTGGTGGTCATGTCTCAGGATTTCAAGAAGGGGCTTCCCCTGATCGACGGACACGGCAACTTCGGAAATATCGAGGGGGACGGCGCCGCCGCCATGCGTTACACGGAAGCCAGACTGGAGAAGATCACGCAGGAGGCGTTTTTATCCGACCTGGATAAGGACGTGGTGGATTTCCTGCCCAACTTCGATGCCACAGAGCGGGAGCCTAGTGTATTGCCGGTGAAGATTCCCAACCTGCTCATCAACGGATCCGAGGGTATCGCGGTCGGCATGGCCACCAGCATCCCGCCTCACAATCTGGCAGAGGTGATCGAAGCTGTAAAGGCCTATATGCTGGACGAGAATATTACCACCAGGGAACTGATGCGCTATGTCAAGGGCCCGGATTTTCCCACCGGCGGCATTGTCATCAATGAAGACGAACTGCTGGAAATCTACGAGAGCGGAACGGGCAAGATCAAGATCCGCGGTAAGGTGGAGATTGAGAAGGCCAAAGGAGGCAAGACCAATCTGGTGATCACGGAGATCCCCTATACCATGATCGGCGCAGGGATCGGCAAGTTTCTGATGGATGTGGCGGCTCTGGCAGAGACCAAGAAGACACAGGATATCGTGGATATCACCAACCAGTCCTCCAAGGAGGGCATCCGCATCGTCATTGAACTGCGCAAGGACGCAGATGTGGAGAACTTCAAGAATCTGCTGTATAAGAAGACCCGGCTGGAAGATACCTTCGGTGTCAATATGCTGGCCATCGCCGATGGCAGACCGGAGACCATGGGGTTAAAACAGATCCTTAAGGAGAACGTTAAATTCCAGTTCGAGGTGACGACTAGAAAATACACGAATCTTCTGGCGAAAGAGCTGGAACGCAAGGAGATACAGGAGGGACTGATCAAGGCCTGCAATGTGATCGATCTGATCATCGAGATCCTGCGGGGCTCCAAAGACAGGGCGATGGCGAAGGCCTGCCTGATCGAGGGCAAGATCGACGGTATCAAATTTAAGTCCAAGGAATCCAAGATCATGGCCGCGCAGCTGATGTTCACCGAGAAACAGGCAAATGCCATTCTGGATATGCGGCTCTACAAGCTGATCGGACTGGAGATCGAGGCGCTGATCAACGAGCATGAGGATACCATGGCCAATATCTACCGTTACGAAGATATCCTGGCCCGAAGGGATTCCATGGCCCAGGTCATCATCAATGAATTGGATGAGATCCGGGAAGAATACAGACGGAGCCGCAGAACGGTGATCACACAGGCCAGCGAGGCAGTCTATGTGGAGAAGAAGGTGGAA
>OFGO01001736.1_pt1 | contig 14663 bp, 15 predicted proteins | sample 1521761 | NCBI WGS metagenome assembly OFGO01 (sample SAMEA3504128, study PRJEB24116) | mouse gut metagenome | biome: mouse gut; feature: mouse-associated habitat; material: faeces | place: Denmark | collected 2011
CCTTCCCTGTTATGGCTTGCATCCCATGCAAACAGAGTATCCCCTCCACTTTTTCCATTAAATGAGTATATAAAAAGGAAGCATGATCAATTATATAATAAATATTTGTACATTATAGATTCGAGAATAAATACTTTAAGCGCTCTTTTGAAACTTTTTGAGAGTTATCTTGTATCAAAAAAGAAAGGTGGTTTTGAGAAGGAGCTTATTAATAAACATCTTCAAATATTGGATATACAGGAAAAAGAAAGACATCGTATTGCAAGGGATTTGCACGATACTTCTTTGCAGAATTTGACTCATTTAACGCATAAAATAGAGTTGAGTTCTTTATATATTGATGAGGATCCGGTGAGAGCGAAACTTGAACTCGAGATAATAAATAAAAAATTGCGATCTGTCATACAAGAAATTAGAAATACTATATTTGATTTACATCCTATGACATTTGATGATTTGGGCTTAAAAGAATCCTTTGAAAGATTAGTTGAAAAATTTAACGAGACATCAAAAATAGGTATAGATTATAATATTGAAAATATAAACTGTAATAATTCGCTGATATTAATGACTATCTTCAGGATAGTAGAGGAATGTTTAAATAATGCGATTAAGCATTCAAAAGGAACCAAGATATTTTTTGAAATTAAAAAGGATAATGATGATAATTGTTTAATTACAATTTCAGATAATGGAATAAGTTTTGATAGTAGGGATATATTATTTTCGAAGGATAATCATTTTGGACTTTCTATTTTAAGGGAAAGAGTTGAACTTTTATTAGGAACTATGGAAATTGATTCTAAGCCTGATTACGGAACTACTATTAAAATTTTGGTTCCATTGTTAGATTAAATTAGGGAGAAAAATGAACATGAGTATTAAAGTGATGATAACGGATGACCATGTTTTAATGAGAGAAGGGGTTAGGCAGCTTTTAGAATTTGATGGTAGTATTGAAGTTATTGCAGAGGCGGCGGATGGTATAGAGTGTCTGGAATGTTTAAAAACAGTAAAGCCGGATGTTTTATTATTAGATATAAATATGCCGAATAAAAATGGAATTGAAGTATTAGAGATAATTAAAAATAATAATATGGATGTTAAGGTATTAATTCTTACCGTTCATAATGAAGTAGAATATTTATTGAAGGCAGTGGATATAGGAGTAGATGGTTATATTTTAAAAGATTCAAAATCAGCTGAATTAAAAAAGGCTATTAATGCTATTTATTATGGAGAAAGCTATATACAGGCGAGTTTAATTCCTTCTTTAAATTATAGATTAGCAAATAGAGATTTTGATAAAGAAAAAATTGACTCTTTGACGAAAAGGGAATTGGAAGTCTTAATACAAGTAGCCAATGGAATGTTTAATAAAGAAATTGCTATTATATTGAATATTAGTGAGAGAACTGTAAAGAATCATATATCTAATATTTTTAAAAAAATAGAAGTAAATGATAGAACACAAGCAGCAGTTTTTGCTATTAAAAATAATTTAATTCAGTTATATTAAGATCTGTAAAATTGTAATTTTGAAAATTCTATGTTTCACGTGAAACATAGAATTTGTTTTTTATAAAAATACTATATAATGTTTCACGTGAAACAAGTAGACCCAATATATTGTAAATAGTAAATGTGAAACATTTTATTTCATATATTATTGCGTGAAACATGTATTTTTATTAAATATTATTAACGGATTACGCCTATAAAAGATAAAATTATATAAAATATGTATGGATTATATATATATTTAGTGCTATAATTTTAAAAGTATAAAAAATGGAGGAATTGGTATATGGGAAAAGCTATTGCGGTGGCAAATCAGAAAGGCGGTGTAGGAAAAACAACTACATCAATTAATTTATCTTCGGCTTTGGCATCAAAAAATAAAAAAGTATTGGTAATTGATACAGATCCACAAGGAAATACAACGAGCGGATTTGGAGTAGATAAAAATAATTTGGATAATACAATATATGAATTGTTTTTAGGAGAATGTTCTATAGAAGAATGTATTATAAAAAATGTAATAGAAGGGGTATCTTTAATACCGTCAAATGTAAATTTAGCAGCTACAGAGATTGAATTAATAGGAGTAGATAAAAAGGAATTTATATTAAAAAATGAAGTGGATTGGGTAAAGGATCAATATGATTATATTATTATTGACTGTCCACCCTCTCTTAATATGTTGACGATTAATTCGATGACTACTGCAGATTCCGTATTAGTGCCTATCCAATGTGAATATTATGCCTTAGAGGGATTAAGCCAGTTGATACATACAGTAAATCTCGTGAAAGAAAGACTAAATCCAAAATTAGATATGGAAGGAATTGTATTTACTATGTATGATTCCAGGACAAACTTATCTTTGCAAGTAGTAGAAAATGTAAAAAGCCATTTAAACCAAAATATATATAAGACTCTCATACCAAGAAATATTCGTTTAGCGGAAGCTCCAAGTTATGGAATGCCAATTAATATGTATGATCCGAAATCAGCAGGAGCAGAAGCTTATATGATGTTAGCAGAAGAAATTATTAACAAGTAGTCTTGAATCGGAAAGGAATGAATATGGCGGCACGAGGATTAGGAAAAGGATTGGGAAAAGGGATTGATGCCTTAATACCGAATGTTGAAACGAAAGAAATAAAAATTAAAAAAGAAAATGCCGGTAATGAAAATCAAGATAAAGAATTTGAAAGAACTGTAAAGATAACAATGGTGGAACCTAATAGGGAACAGCCAAGAAAAAATTTTGATGAAGATTCTTTGATCGAATTAGCGGAATCTATAAAGCAATTTGGTTTATTACAGCCTATTTTGGTGCAGGATCGAAAGACATATTTTGAAATTGTAGCAGGAGAAAGAAGATGGCGTGCTGCTAAAATAGCAGGTTTAAAAGAAGTTCCTGTTATTGTAAGAAATTTAACGGAACAGGAAATTGTTGAAATATCTCTGATAGAAAATATTCAACGTGAAAACTTAAATCCGATTGAAGAAGCTATGGCATATAAAAGGCTTCTTACGGAATTTGATTTAAAACAAGATGAAGTAGCTGAAAGAGTTTCCAAAAGTAGAACGGCAGTAACAAATTCTATGAGACTTTTAAAGCTTTGTGATGAAGTACAGCAGATGATAATAGATGATATGATTACAACAGGTCATGCCAGAGCCCTTATTTCTATTGAAGATAAAGAACAGCAATATGCAATCGCACAAAAGATATTTGACGAAAAACTCAGTGTACGGGATGTGGAAAAATTAGTAAAAGATATGAATAAGCCCGTAAAGGAAAAGAAAGAAGTAAAAAAAGATAAGAGTTTGGAAATTATTTATCGGGATATAGAGGAAAAAATAAAACAAGCCTTAAGTACAAAAGTAGAAATTATAGCGAAAGGCGATGGTATAGGAAAAATTGAAATAGAATTTTATAACCACGATGATTTGGAAAAAATAACCGATAAACTTACGCAATAAAAAATGATATGATTAATTTATCATATACGGTATAGGATACGACAGGAGGAAAATGTGAACAGTCAGATATTGAATTATATTGGTTTAGGTGGTATTGATATAGGATACATATTGATAGGAATGGCAGCTATGATAGTGTTATCTTTTCTATTAATTATTATACTGATGATAAAGGTATCGAAATGGAAAAAGAAGTATTCTATTTTTATGCAAGGAAAAGATGCAAAAAGTCTGGAACAGGATATCATAGGCTTATATGAAGATAATAAGTTTGTGAAAATAGCGATAGAAAAAAATAAAAATAACATAAGAGAATTGTTTAAGAAACATGAGTTATCTTTTCAAAAATTTGGCATTGTTAAATATGACGCTTTTCAACAGATGGGAGGACAACTTAGTTTTAGTCTCGTTCTGTTAAATGAGAACGATAATGGATTTATTATTAATTCTGTTCATAGCACAGAAGGATGCTATTCTTATTCCAAAGAAATAAAAAATGGAGAGTGCAGCATTTCTTTAGGTGAAGAAGAAAAAAAAGCTTTGAATATAGCGTTGGGGATTAATTCTTAGTAAAAGATAAAATAGGGGAAATTAATATGAGAATACAAAAAATTACCGAATTAAAAGGAGGAGAAATACTTGCCAAGATGGTTATGACTTCCGATTATACGGTATTATTGTCTGAAGGAACAAAACTAAGAAAGGAATATATAGATAAACTAAAAGAACTTGGCGTGAAAGAGGTTGTTGTCGAGGATGAAATAAATACGGAAGAAGTTAAAATATTAAAAGATGAAACCGGAAAAAATTTCAAAGATAAAGTAAAAGGCATTATAGAAAAGCATACCTACAGACACAGTAAAGAATTAGTGGAACTAAGCAAGACAGCCGATAATATTATTGATAATCTTTTAGAAGAAGAAGAAGTGGTCGAGAGAATTTATGATATTAAGGAAAGAAGTTCCGATATTTATGAGCATTCTATCAATATATGTTCTTTAGCAATATTGGTAAGCCTTAAAATGAAAATTCCCCAGAATAAGATACATGATATTGGCGTGGGATGCCTTCTTCATGATTTAGGATTAAGGTATATTACTGTCGATTATACAAATAGAAGTATAGAAGAATTTTCAGAAGTTGAATTGGCAGAGTATAAAAAACATCCTATATACGGGTATTCTGCATTGAAAGATGAAACATGGATATCTGACTTAAGTAAGGATATTATTTTGTATCATCATCAGAATATGGATGGATCAGGATATCCTCTGAAATCTATTCATGTGCCGATGGAAGTAAAAATTGTTAATATATGTGAACAGTTTGATGAGATGATATGTGGTATAGGACACAATCGTTTAAAGGTTTATGAAGCAATTCAATATTTAAAGAAAAATAAAGATATTCTGTTTGATGGTTCAATAGTAAGTGTATTTCTTGATTTTACAGCGGTGTATCCGGCAGGTTCTTATGTCCTCACGAATGAGGGAGAAATAGGAATTGTTTTAAGACAGAATAAAAATAATCCGGACAGGCCCTTTATAAAAATTATTTATGATAAATTAGGAAACAGAGTTCAACATGATTTTGTGAAAGATCTTTTAACAGAAGAAAATGTTTTTATAGAAAAGGTAATAGAAAATATTTAATAAATATATAAGAGGAGAATGAATTATGATTGATATTAAATTTTTAAGAGAAAACCCGGAAAAGGTAAAAGAGAATATAAAAAAGAAATTTCAGGATAATAAAATTGAACTGGTAGATAAAGTTATTGAGTTAGATGCGGAAAGCAGAAAAACAAAACAGGAAGCCGATGACCTGCGGGCAAACAGAAATAAAATTTCCAAAGAAATAGGCGCTCTTATGGCTCAAAAAAAGAAAGAAGAAGCGGAAGCAAAAAAAGCGGAAGTTGCTGCGGGAGCAAAACGATTAGCTGAATTGGAAGAAATGGAAAAACAGCTGGAAGAAGAAATTAATAAGATTATGATGATAATTCCAAATATTATTGATTCTACCGTTCCGATTGGTAAGGATGATACGGAAAACGTAGAAATAGAAAAATATGGGGATCCCGTTGTTCCTGATTTTGAAGTGCCGTATCATACAGAAATTATGGAAAAATTAAATGGTATTGATTTAGACAGTGCAAGAAAGGTTGCCGGTAATGGATTTTATTATTTAATGGGTGATATTGCAAGATTACATTCTGCGGTAATTTCTTATGCCAGGGATTTTATGATTCAGAGAGGATTTACTTATTGTGTACCCCCTTTTATGATTCGAAGCAATGTAGTTACCGGTGTAATGAGTTTTGCTGAAATGGATGCGATGATGTATAAAATTGAAGGAGAAGATTTATATTTAATAGGTACTTCAGAGCATTCTATGATCGGTAAATTTATTGATACAATTATTCAGGAAGAAGAGCTTCCGAAAACCCTTACCAGTTATTCTCCTTGTTTTAGAAAAGAAAAAGGAGCACATGGATTGGAAGAAAGAGGAGTATATCGTATTCATCAGTTTGAAAAACAGGAGATGATAGTAGTTTGTAAACCGGAAGAATCCCCTGTATGGTTTGAAAAATTGTGGCAGAATACAGTAGATTTATTCCGTTCTCTGGATATTCCTGTCAGAACGATCGAATGTTGTTCCGGCGATTTGGCCGATTTAAAAGTTAAGTCATACGATGTGGAAGCCTGGTCTCCAAGACAGAAAAAATATTTTGAAGTGGGGAGTTGTTCTAATTTAGGAGACGCACAGGCAAGGAGATTAAAAATACGCGTAAATAGTGAAAAAGGAAAATACTTTGCGCATACATTAAATAATACGGTAGTAGCTCCTCCGAGAATGCTTATTGCATTTTTAGAAAATAATCTGAATGAAGATGGCTCTGTCAGGATTCCTGAAGTACTCCGCCCATATATGGGAGGTCAGGAAGTAATAAAATAACGTTTGGTTTGAGTGAAAAATATACTATTGAAAAGAGGTGAAATCTTTGCATAGATATATGAGGGCAATAGGCTTTAGCGAATTAAAGGACAGAAAAGAATTGCAGAATCTAATTACGGACATTATTGTAAATGCGGATGAGAGAACATATACATCAAAAGACGATGATACAATATTAGCGGAATTTTGTAAAGATTTTGCTGAAAATATTGGTATAGCGGTTTGCGGGGAATTTGATTCCGAAGATAAATTTTCTTTTGATTATTATTATCCTTATTTAAGAGGAAGTGAAATCAGTTCGGAAGAAGATGTATCCGTAGAACGCCATGCCGGTACGGAATCATATGCCGGTATATGTGACGATATTAAAGTCGGGGTTTCTCTCATTTTTTATTTGCAAAATATGATTCCATATGTAAAAGCCCATAACAGCAAAAAACTTCCGGTTATAGGAACGACAGTTACTTTATCCGCACTTTCTTTGCAAGGCAAAATTATGATGCCTATTATTAAAAATGAGAAAGACAAGAAAAAGATTAAGAAAGTATCGAATAATAGAAATTCATTAATTGCTGCCGCCAGAAAGGGCGATGAGGAAGCGATCGAAAGTTTAACTCTGGAAGATATGGATACTTATACTGTTATATCAAAAAAAATACAAAAGGAAGATGTATTTACTTTGGTGGATACTTATTTTATGCCTTATGGTGTAGAGTGCGATCATTATTCCATATTAGGAGAAATATTAGATTGCAATAAAGTAACAAATAAAATAACTTCAGAAGTAATATATCAAATGACGGTAAACTGTAATGATTTAGTATTCAGCATATGTATCAACGAAAAAGATTTGTATGGAGAACCCCAGGTCGGCCGCCGGTTTAAGGGATCTATATGGATGCAGGGATATATTAATTTCCCGGAAGGAGTTTGATTTTTATAAGAGTATTTTATCAAAAATGCAGTTGATATTGCTTTCATTTTATGATAAAATACTCTACGGTAGAAATACACGTTTCCGTAGCTCAGATGGATAGAGCGACCGCCTCCTAAGAGAACCTACAACGGAAACTTTTTGGAGGACATGAGGTAGTAAGTCACACACAATTTTATACACGTTTCCGTAGCTCAGATGGATAGAGCGACCGCCTCCTAAGCGGTAGGTCGGGTGTTCGAGTCACCTCGGGAACGCTGGGAACATAGCCGAAAGCCTTGATTTTAGCGGGTTTTCGGCTTTCTTCATTTTAGCACTGAAATCCGGTTTTGCTAATATGCTAATACATCTGAAAATCGAACCTACATGCTAATACGAGTTGAATGGTTAAATGTTCAAATAATCCGCCCCATTTTTCTGCTAATAAAATCCCCGTTTTGAGGCTTCCCAAACACCAGATTTTTTCTTTTTTGCTAATACGGTATTTTTATCCGTTCATTTGCCTGCTAATAGATTTACTCTTTATTAGCATTTTGGATAGACCTGGCAAATTCTATTAGCAGTTCAGGATTGGATTTCATAAGCTGCTGCAATATCTGTTCTGCAGAATCTGCCTTATCATTATTATTTTTTGGTGGCTCGTTTATGCCTTTGCCGTCAAGAAACTCATCCATTTTGCCAGCCAGCTTTTCACGTTCGCTTGCAAAAGAATGCTTCCCGTAACGTCTGGTCAGCATTTCCAGATTAGACCAGCCGCCAGCCTGCATAACCGAATTATAATCACCTCCGGACATAAGAAGTTTTGTGGTGGCACTGGTGTGACGCAGGCTGTGGAAGACAATTTCCTGGGGGTTCATATCCGGGTCATTCATTTCTGTCAGAATTTCCTTAAACCGTTTATTCAGGTGTTCTGTCATGATAGGACGCCCATTGGCCTGACAGATGGTAAGGTTATAATCCATATATCCATCAGAGCCCAACTCCTTTTTCAGCCTGTCCTGCATCTCTTTCAATACAAGCAGCGCACTCAGCACACTCTGGGGAACATCCACATCCCGGATTGTGTCATCACTCTTGGGCTGTTTCAGTACAATCGTTGTCTTGGTTCCCGGATAAAGATTTGGGAACTTAAAAAGAATATTCATCTTAGGCATGTCCATATTTTTTTTTGACACCCTGTCGATTGCCCTGTCAAAATGGATGATCTGCTTTTCAAAGTTGATCCTGTCCCACTGTAACCCACCGATTTCACCGCCCCGCACAGTACATCCAATGGCAATCAGGACTGCGCAATGAATTAAGTAGTAATCATAATATTCTGGACGGTTCGTGAAATTCAGAACCTTTAAAATCTGTTCTGGCTCCAGGACTACCCTTTCTTTTTCGTGGTGTTCAGGAAGGGTTGCGTTGAGAAATGGGTTTTTACTGATATATTCCCAGCGCACCGCAAGGTTGAATGCACACCGCAGTACTTTATGGATGTCATGGATGGTAGCTGCCGTGATATGATCCCGCATGGGCTTTCCCATATTGGTAGCCGGTTCTGCTTCTGTTTCCAGAAAATGATAATAGTCATCCACCGTTTTTGTCTTAATGGAACGGAGTTTTTTGTCACCCAGATAGGGATGCACATAATTCTCCAGCAGTCCGTTATTGCCGTCATAGGTAGATGCCCGCCACTTCTTCAGTCCATATTTTTCAATGAATTCATAAAGGAACTCACTGACGGTCATATCCTTACTGTCTGCCGTAGGAATGGTATTTGTCGCCTGCTCGTGTTCAATCTGGGCTTTCCTGCTTTTGGCAGTGGAATAACTAAGACCGGATTCCCAGACCTGCTGACGTTTTTTTCCTGTACCCTGATAATAAACAACAGAATAAGATTTTCCCCGTTTTACAATAGATGCCATACTGATTCTCCTTCTTTCTATTTGCTGTCCAGCCATTCATCGAAAGAAGGTTTAGATACCCTGACATACTTTCCCACCCTGACAGTCTTAAAAAGAGACTGGGAGCAGAGATTGTAAGCCATACTGCGGCTGATCTGCAGGATATCAGCTATTTCCTGGACGGAATAAGTCCTTTTTTCGTTGTCGGCTGGTGTTTTCATGTTCTTTTCTTCAGCTGCCATACATACTCCTTTCCTTGCAGCTGAAGCGGAATCAGCATAATCCTGTGTAATACTCTCCATATATAATATACGAAGTGAACTGCTGACATTTCAACTGCAATTAGCAAAAAATTAAAATTTATCCACATGGCAGCCTGGGTCATTTCCTGCGCCAGAGTCCTGCCGCGTATTTCCAGGCCGTGCTGTGCAGCGATTAAGCAGGGGCAGGGCTGCTTTTGCGGCATACCTATCCCATGCACCTGTATAACTCCCAGTACCATGCTATGAAATTGTCAATGTGCGATCATATGGCATCTCTTCTAAATGACCTATACAATAATAAAACAGGTGGGAAATCAGATATTTCTGCAAGAATCAGAATTTTTTTCTTTTATACTATATATAGTTTAGAATCATTGACTGATTCCATATCCTGTGTTACACTTCCCTTGTAATTGATTTTTGTGCGCATCCTTTTATGGAGATGCAGATGGAAATGTCTGTATGCGGCAAAGCTCCGCATTGCACACGCTGTTAAGTTTGTATGACCGTGCCAGCAGTATCACTACGCCCTTTGAGTGATATACTGCTGTTTTTTTGAGTAAAAATTTATAACCTCTGTTAAGAGCAGGAATGACACTGGTTCACAGGAAACTGTGGACGCCAGATATCAGTGAGGTCATTCCTGTTTTTTTGCTGTCCGGAAACCGGAGGGCTTATAAGGATAGAAAATATTAACAAGGAGAAAAGGAAGGTGAAGAACGATTGCAGAAAGTAAGATGGCTGGATCAGGACTGTAACAAATGCGGCAGACAGTTAAACAGCTGGGATGCCCGGTTATCAAAGACTCTGGCATATAAATATCCCTGCTGTGAATCCTGTATTGCAGGGGAATATGATATGCCGGCGGAGAAATTGCGGGACCGTATGGAAGACTATTTTGGGATACGTCCCTGCCAGGGGCTGTAAGAAAGGAGCAAAATGACAGAAAAATATTACAAGGAGTATAATCTTCTGACGAAGCAACTTTTAGATAAGGGGTATACAGTAGATAATCACCCAGAATATGTAAGGGTTAGGGTCTGTTTTGGATTGGAGAAGAGCCTGGACAATTATTATGGTGGCTTTACCTATGAACGGTGGTGGATATTTAAACAGACATTTAAGACGCCCTGTGGTCTGCAATGTAAAGGTCTTCAGTGTCACAGTAATATGAGCTATATGGGGATTGAGTGGACTTATGAAAACGATATGGCTACCATCCATTGCCCATATAAAAAGAAAGACTGTAGACTGAAACACGAGTATCTTCAAGATGCCAGAGTGCTCAGATATGATTGTGAAGTTCATATGACAGATGAAGAATACTGCTATGAAGGAAGTGTGGAACATATTTTAAAACTTCATGATGATGAAATAACAAGACAAAAAACCAGTTTCAGTCTGCAACGAAATGGGCGTGTCTGTTCAGAGCATATGTATTTTGACAAAGATATACTGGAATGGAAAATGGATTATGATCCATATTCCTGTGGTTTACACCGGTGCATGGGAATGTGCCCTGTTCTCGGATATGAACTGGACAGAAAAAAAGGAAATGTATTTTATGATTTGAAGATATCCTATCTCAGAAATGACTTGGATGGCACATTATTTGAAGGTCAGGTGGATACTCAGATTATCAAAGGGGAAAAACTCTTTGACCACCCAGTGAGCATGGATATCTGTAAGATAAGTGCCAGGCTTTGCCTGGACAGGATAAAGGACAAAGTGCGGAACCGTTATTTTACGGAATTGTTTTTCTCTGAATATCACGGCAGATATTTTTCCTTTGAGATACAGAATGTCCGTGCAGAGCGCAGAGAAAGCAGGGATCTGATGCAGGATTTAGAGGATATGCGAAACGGAATCCAGATTGTACATGCCTCTGATATGGAAAAACGGAATTCAGAAAACAAAAGGGAAAGGAGACAGCAGCTACGGGAATCTGCGGTCAGGCGTCTGGAAAAAAAGCTGGTGGAGAACGGATATGAAAGTCTGGAAAAATACAGCGTAGACCGACGCCATGCGGATAAATGGCTGGGTCAGGAGCGGATTAAAGAACTGGAACGACTGCGTAAGGAAAAAGAAAAGGAGAGAAAAGAACAGCCGGTACAATTAAGCCTGTTTGATATGGAACTTTTATAAGATGCAGGAAGGATTGCTGGGAGTTGCAGTATATTTTTCATGCCAGTATTTTTCATTCAACCACTCATACCACTATGGTTGTAAAATTTAACAGGCAATGATATAATTTCATAGATTTTTGAGAAGCACGTTTGAAACAAGATTTTACATTTTACTATTTTATCTGTATTGGACAACAAAAGTCGGGGCTATCCGAATTGTTGATCAAAGGGAAAAAACAAAAGAATTTTTCTAATATTTTATTGCCAGATTTTCAAGGAGAAGGCATTGCACAGAAAGCGATCCAGCCGTGTGAAGAAATGCATGGAAATGGAAATTGGGAGCTGGACACAATTTTGCAGGAGCCTAAAAACTGTCATTTGCATGAGAAAATGGGGTATCGACAGACAGGCAAAACAAGGGTCATTAACGAAAGACTTACATTAACATTTTTGAAAAAAGGAGGCAGGCAGAACATGAATGTAATCATACTTGGTTCTGGAGGGTGTGTTAGCACGCCAAGGGCATGTTGTAACTGTCGTGTATGTACAGAAGCGCGGCAGAAAGGATTTCCTTATGCAAGAACGGGATGCAGTCTGTTTATTGAAGATGCGAATATATTGATTGATACACCGGAAGACATCAATGCTGCATTGAATAATTCCGGCATACAGAAAGTTGAACATATATTATACAGCCATTGTGATCCCGATCATACAATGGGAATGCGTGTGATTGAACAATTGAAAATGGATTGGCTTGCCGATTCGCTGGGAAAGAAACCGGACAATCCGATAGAAGTTGCTTCTTTACCTGCCATTCTTGAAGATATTAAAAAGCAGTGTACAAAGCATGGTTCAGCCATTGAATACTATGAGGCAAGAGGTCTTGTATATACAAAAGAAATTCGTGCTTTCAAAAAAGACAATATTTTGATTGAGTTGGTTCCGGTAGATGAACAGGAACACGTGGCAATATTTATTATTTCTTCAAACAGCCAAAAGATAATTTATGCCCCATGTGATGTAAAGCCGTTTCCAAAGTCAGAGAAATTTCAAGGTGCAGATGTTTTAGTCATTGGCAATACAATTGTCGGGGACATATTAAAAGATGGCTTTGTATTAAATGAAGATAACCCGCTGCGAAAAGAATTATTTACTTTAGACGAAATTGATATGATACGGAAAAAGTATGGAATCAAAAGGGTTATTATTACACATTTAGAGGAGGACTGGGGAAAATCATATGATGATTATAGAGAATTGGAGAGGGAATTGAATTTAATACATTTTGCATATGACGGGTTGAAAATAAGGCTGTAAGCGGGGGCAGGGCTGGTTTTCCAGCCCTTAAGATTCTTACCACAGTTCTAACGAATCTTCCGCATCTATCCACATTTGCATATTTCCCTCAAGATAGAGCAAATCCATCGGAAATCCGATGGATTGCATATATCAAGCAGTTCGTTTATTGCTAAAGCGATTAAGGCACATTCAGAACAGGGAGTAGTTTTCAGTCCTTCCCCTGCTTTATTGCAGTTTATCCGTAAAAAGTAACCTGCATAGGTGCATATATCAATGTTTTATGATCTGGACGGACATATCAAAGAAGTTGGCGAGGAGATGAAAACAGTGATAAAACGTTTCCCTGCTTCCGGCATGACGATGGAAGAAATTTCTGTGAAAATGGATGTTTCCATTCAGGACTTAACAAAACTTTTAAACAGCTAATATATGGTTGCATGAATAAATGGGCCAAGATTTACGGAGGTAATAGAATGGTACTTTTGGTTGTCGATACTCAAAATCTGATTATGAATAATGGCCTATATGAATTTCAGACCCTAGTATATCGGATCAGAACATTGATAGATAAGGCACGCAATAATAATATAGAAGTTATTTATGTCAGGCATGATGATGGTGTCGGACAGAAATTGACGAAAGGCACATTGGGTTATGAAATATACGAGGAATTTCAGCCGATGCCAGATGAGCGTATTTTCGATAAAAATGTAAACAGTGCCTTTAAAGGTACAAGATTATTAGATTACCTACATGAAAAGGGTGAAGATACAATTATTATTGTTGGGCTGCAAACAGACTACTGCATAGATGCAACGGTAAAATGCGGCTTTGAGCATGGCTTTAAAATGATTGTCCCGGCAAATGCAAACAGTACGGTTGATAATCCATATATGTCAGCCGAAAGTACCTATAAATATTATAATGAATTCATGTGGAATGGAAGATATGCAGAATGTATCTCATTTGAAAAAACGCTTGAATTGATAAATGAATAAATCAGGAAGTGGCAAAGGTGTCTGCAGATATGAAAAGATATGTTGCTTTATTAAGGGGTATCAATATAAGTGGAAAAAATAAAATACCAATGGCAGAGTTAAAGAAAGGCTTTGAGACAATTGCTTATGGAGAAGTGAGAACGTATCTGAACAGTGGCAATGTGATTTTTTCCAGTGATGAAGATAATATAAGGAAGCTTACGGACCAGATTGAGGAAATGATAAAAAATCAGTTTGGATTGGATATTCCTGTTTTTGTCCTGTCAAAGGAAGAGCTTGAGGATATTTTAAAAAATGCACCTGACTGGTGGGGCATTGAGGACAAAGATATTTATGATAATCTGATTTTCATAATACCGCCAGCTGCATTTTCCGATGTATATAATGAAATTGGAGAACCTAAAAAGGAATTGGAGAGAATAAAGGATTATAAGGAAGTGATATTCTGGTCTTTCAGCCGTAAAGATTATCAAAAGACAAACTGGTGGCCTAAGACAGCAGGTGCGAATGTCAGCACGAAGCTGACCATAAGAACAGCTAATACGGTTAGAAAGATCGCCAGTATGTAGTTACCTTTCAAAATTTGATTTTATTTGAAAAACTCTAATATACTATATATAGTGTTAATTGCTTGATTAAATCAATATGGAAAGCTCAACTTTTCTTACAATCTTCTAATTGGGAAAAACAGATATCCCTTT
>OFGO01001737.1_pt1 | contig 14661 bp, 13 predicted proteins | sample 1521761 | NCBI WGS metagenome assembly OFGO01 (sample SAMEA3504128, study PRJEB24116) | mouse gut metagenome | biome: mouse gut; feature: mouse-associated habitat; material: faeces | place: Denmark | collected 2011
ATGACAGTATCGGCAAGGAGCAGACCAAGACCGCCACAGAATTAGCGTATGCGGAAGTTATCAGCTACAACAAAAAGAACCTTGAGAGGGAACTTCAGAACGAGAGCCGACAGCAAGCTATCCAAGGGATAGCTGACAGGCAACAGGGCAGACCGAAACAGAGAGAGGAAGAAATTTAATAGAAATCCAATAGAAATGTGCGTGTGATTGTGGTATTATGGTAAGGATTAGGAGGAAATTCAATATGATTTATAGGTTAGCTAAAGAAACGGACGTAGATAAAATATGTTCTTTGGTTGAGAGTGCGGTGAGAAAAATGGAAATTTAACAAATTTTTCAATGGGATAACTTATATCCAACCAAGGCTGATTTTCTTGATGACGTTCAAAAGCAACAGCTTTTTATAGGTATGTCTAATAATGATATATCGGTGGTATATGTGTTAAATAAGGATAGCGATAAAGAATATGAAAATGGTGCATGGAAATATCCCAATAGTGAATACCGTATCATACATAGATTGTGTGCCAATCCCGAATATCAGAATAGGGGCATAGCGAAAAGCACTCTTATACACATTGAAAAAGAATTACGGGAAATGGGGATTGAAACAATACGTCTTGATGTATTTAGCAATAATCCATTTGCTTTATCCCTATATCAAAATAACGGATATAAAAAAGTAGGCAATGCTGATTGGCGAAAGGGAAGATTTTATTTAATGGAAAAACATTTATAACTCATTTATCTAAACAGCATTGTTGCAATCACACAAAATAGTTACACAGCGTTAAAAGCGTATAGAAACTTGAGAAAATTTACGAGAAATTTAGTTTTCAAAAGGTATTGTCTGATGTATAATAAAAGCAGTGGAAGAAGGTGATATTTTTGAGTACAACAGAGCAGACACATCAACAGGACTTAGAACGTCTGAAATCACTCCGATATATGGACGATGATTTTATGTCTGTCTGCCTTGCAGATAATTTTGAGGGTGTGGAACTAATACTTCGGATTGTTTTAGGGCGGGAGGATATAAAAGTTAAATCGGTTAGGACACAAGAGCCATTGAAGAATTTGCAGGGACGTTCGGCTGTTTTAGATGTTCATGCGGTTGACAACGCCGATAAGGAATTTGATGTTGAAATTCAGAGGAAAGACGCAGGAGCAGGCGCAAAGAGGGCAAGGCATAACAGTAGCTTGTTGGATGCGCACATATTAAAGGCTGGTGATGATACAGAGGATATTCCTGACAGCTATGTTATTTTCATAACAGAAAATGATGTAATGAAAGGAAACCAGTCGATATATCTGGTAGAAAGATATGTCACTATCGGGAAAAACAAAGTATTGTTTGGCGATGGTTCGCATATCATATATGTTAATGGGAAATATAGGGGTAACGATGAGATTGGAAAGCTGATGCACGATTTTTCATGCACTAATCCCGATGATATGAATTATGAAACACTTGCTAAAAAAGCACGTTATTTTAAGCAAGACGAGAAAGGAGTTGCGGCTATGTGTAAAATTATGGAAGATATGAGGAATGAAGCGGCATTAAACAACGCAAGAGAAACCGCAGAAAGATTGATAAAAAAGGGAAAGATGACGCTTGAAGAAATTGCGGAGTGTGTTCCTCTATTATCAATTGATGAACTAAGAAAAATGGAAGCCGAAGTTATGCAGTTAGCATAATCAACAACATAATTTAATATCAATAAAACAGCGTAAAGGCGCATGGAACAGTAAATTGTAAACCATGCGCCTTTTTTGCGCCAAAAAGGAGGAGCATGAGCGACAACATTCAGACCAACACCGCAGGGCGATTAACGCTTGATGGAAATCACCTTGTCCAATCCTGTTCCGCCTCGTGAAATCGGTTTTGTATATCAGGATATACAGCCGTTCAATGATAATATTCTGAAATTTATCCACGCAAAACCTGTCGCTAACGGTGTTTCTATATCTTGAAGGAAAAGGAAACATTTACATTTTTCTCTTGACTTTAAAATCCTACATATGTAATATTAATTTTGAGACAATAGCTCAATAAATTTTTTTGACTTTAAATCCTACATGCGTAGTATTTCTTTTGAAGCCTATAGATACGCGGGATTTAGAACAGATGAATGGAGGCAGATATGAGGTTTGAAGGAAAAGACAGGTACAAGCAGAAGATGGGAAGAAACTGGTTCGTTCTTCTTCTTATCGTGCTTTTGAGTATATCCGGATGTGCTGATACATCCCAGACGGAATCTGGAGATGATGAACAGGGGAACGGGGCGGCAAAGTCCGGGAAGGAGGCCCAGGAGAAAGCAGACCCAGTGATCGAGATTGGATATGAGCTTTTTAGAAATGCCGAGGAGGCAGGACGTATGGAGGATTTGGAAATGTTCCGCAGTATTGTAAACCAATTTGGTAATCATGGTTATGCGGCCGTTGACGGAAGGAACCAGATTGACATGGCAGAACCGGAGCAGGTCATCAGCTTCTGCGGGAAAGTAGACGCGAAAGAGGAAGGAGAGCTGACCATTCTTAAAATCAATGACCTGGAGGGAGTCTTGGACGGGATTGTGAAATATGACCTGAAGACAAAAGACGGAGAGGTAGAAGCAACCACCAGTTATTACAAGTATAAGGATCAGGACATGGAAAAGGTGTCTACAGCCGGTTTTCATGCGGACCGGTGGGAATACACGGAGGACGGATATCTGATGTTTTCCGGCAGTTATTTTTCCGAACAGTTATATGTGCTCACTATGAGTGAAGCCAGCGAGTATGCTGCGCTTAGGGTGCTGCCTTTAGACGAAACATGCAGGGAGCTGAACCGGCAGTATATCCTTCCTGCCGGTTATGAGAGGAACAACCTGTTTCTGGTGGATTGGAATGAGAATGATTTTGGGACGTTGGATTTCTATGATCTGTATGACCTGTTTTACCCCAGGGTAAACGGCGGGCAGATCCCATATGGTATGGACGATAACTTAGGGGTCGGCGCGGTATACAGGATACCGGAGGATGAATTTGAGAACGTCATTCAAAGATATATCAACATAGACAGCGGCACATTGCAGTCAAAAACGGTTTTTTATCCGGAGGATGGGACATATGAATATAAGCCGAGAGGCTTTTATGAAGTGGAATATCCGGAGTATCCATATCCGGAAGTAGTTCAGTATACGGAAAACAGCGACGGAACCATAACGCTGACAGTAAATGTGGTATTTCCCTATGCTGGCATCTCCAAAGTATATGCCCACGAGGTGGTGGTCCGCCCTTTGGAAGGCGGAGGGGTGCAGTATGTATCTAACCGGGTTATACCGTCAGAGGAGAATCAGGAGGGAACCTGGCATAAGCCGCGTCTGACTCCGGAACAGTGGGAAGAGATGTATGGAGGCATGGAATGATGGAAAATGTGAAATGGCTGATTCAAAAAAAGGGCGTTTTCATCATAGAATTGCTGGTTATTGTTATCGCCTGTGTCATAGTTTTAAAAGGACCAAAGCAGAATAATTCAGGAGAGGAAAACATAGAGGAAATCAGGGCGCAAAAGGCAGAAGTTCCTGTTAATCATATGGAAGGAATAGATGCTGACGAGATAGACGGGGACGAAATAGATATCGGCAATATCACTGCAAAATCTTCTGATTCCCAGGCGCCAGTTACCCAGGAGAGGAAAGTCTGCCTTTTTACAGAGGAAGAAAAGAAGAAGATTCAGGAGACGGCTTTGACGGCAGCAGAGCAGGTAAAAGGTATCTATCAGAATATAGAGGTCGCTGACGGCCCTGCTTTTTCATCGAATATTGCAGAGTTTACAGGCGAGCAGTGTAAGGAAGTGGTCTCACTTCTTGGACAGGCGGGGTTTGTAAGCATTACGGAGGACTGCAATATGGTAAATCCGGAAAGGCTCCACGCATTTTACGCCGATTATCTGAATCAAAAAGAGTCCATGTTCACAATCTTCCAGGTGAATCCGGACGGCCTGATCGGTGCATTTACTTTCCTGTACAGGATGGATGAACTGCAGACCTATTATGTAGGGATAGGCTGGCAGCAGGGCGGCATACCTGAGATAAGGAGTACTTTGGAAAACAGCATAGCAGAAATAAAATTAACGGAAAAAGGATATTTTATTTATTCATATGAAATCCTGATTCCACATTCAAGCCTGCGCCAGTGCTTTAGAACAAGTCCCATATCAGATAAGTGCAGGGAATTAACCAAAAAGTATTTATCCGGCCTAAGCTATGTAAATTATAATCTGCTTGTGACAAACTGGGACAGCAGCAATGTGGAGGATATTCTGATGCCTCGTATGTTTGAAGATATTTATCGCATTTACACAGGTGAGATTTTCAGAACGAAGGACAGGACTGTCCCTGCAGAAGTGTATGAACAGGTCATGACCGCATGTTTTCCGGTATCTGTAGAACAGGTACGAAAGGTATGCGGCTATGATGCAGGCAGCGGCAGTTACCCCTATGAAACGATATATGCAAGGCCATACCCGCCTTTTGGAGAAGTGGTTGATTATACGGAAAACGGTGATGGAACGATAACGCTGTTTGTCGATGGTGTATGGCCGGATTATAATTCGGATTATGCGTTTACCAATAGGATTGTTGTACAACCGTTTGGAGACGGGACTTTTCGGTATCTCTCTAACGTGATAGAGCAGAAGGAGCTGGAAATCCCGGTAATAGAGTGAAAGGAAAATAATATGCCGTTGCAGAAGAAATGTATTTTGGTTATTGTGCTTGCTGCTATTTTGTGTGCTTGCGCAAAGACTCCGGACAGGAAGGTATCTTCTTTAGAAAAAGAAACACAGAAAAGGAAAGAAGATGCAAAACAATGGGAAAAAGGCTACAATCTTCCGGTCGATGATAAGGAAAGGGAAGAGGCAGAGGAGGATTGTATCAGGATGGCGGAGGCGGTTTCTGATGTGTACACTTTATCAGACGGATTCTCTGATGAGACCATTCAGATGATGCAGGAGAAAGCTGGGGAAACAGGGGAAGCGGTCCATTCAACTCTGTTGTATTCCAATATGGAAAATTATGAGAAAATGGATGGCTTCTTGGAAGAATGCATAAAAGGAAACAGTGGATTTGCGGTAGTTTATGAGATACAGTCTGATGGAGGAATAGGAAGAAGAAAATATACGTTTGACGGGAATGATATGTATGTCCTAAGTGCAAGGGCAGCGTGGCGGGAAGACAACCATCCAAGGGTGGAGTATATTTCTTATACCAGGATAAAGGACTGGAGTTACACAGACAAGGGCTGGTTCTGCTATGAAATGTGCGTTCCCGAACCGCCGGAAGTAACGGAGATCGTGGATGGAAGCTGTCTGCTCCGGATAAGACCAATGACTGAGGAACAAAAAGAGCTGTCTGAAAAGTGCGTCCGGGATATCGGGTATAAGGGAAATAATCTGCTGTGTTCTGATTGGGACGCAGGACATATGGAGAAATTGGATTATAATGGACTGTATGAATATCTGTATAAGATGAAATACCAGGAGACCTTTTTGCCCGCAGATGATCAGGATGGGATACCGCAGGGTGAGTTTGAGAGTCTGCTCATGGAGTATCTGCCAGTGACAGCAGAACAGATACGGGAATATGCCGCATTTGATGAAGAAAGCCGGAGATACACGTGGGAACGGCTGGGATGTGGAAATTATGATCCGAATTTCTTCGGAACATCGCTTCCGGAGGTTACGGATATCAAAGAAAATGAAGATGGAACGGTTACGCTGACTGTCGATGCAGTGTGTGACATGGTTATATGTGATGACAGGCTCATAACCCATGAATTGACCGTAAGATTTGCAGAAGACGGCAGTTTCCGCTATCTGGGCAATCGGATTCTTGGTGACGGGATCAGGGAAATCCCAGAATACTGGTATCGGGTTGGGGGCAGATAAAAGGTTTGGATATTTATAGGATATTGACTTTAGATATTTATTCTGCTATGATGAAAGCATGTACTTGCATGAAAGGATATTATTAATGATAAAACTGCAGAGAGGGGGAATAGAATGTGGATGAGACAAGCCAGAAGATCATTGATGCGGCGATGGCGTTAGTCCGTGACAAGGGATATGTCGCAACAACCACGAAAGAAATTGCAAGGGTAGCCGGCGTAAATGAGTGTACCTTGTTCCGCAAATTTGAGAGCAAAAAGGATATTGTTTTACAAGGGGCAAACCAGGCTGGCTGGCGGGCGAATGTCACACCGGAGATTTTTGAAAATGTAGAGTGGGATTTGCAGGCAGACCTGGAAATGTTCATGAGGGCATATATTGACAGGATGACGCCGGATTTCGTGAATCTGTCAATTGGACTGAGGGCGCCGCAGCTCTATGAGGAAACCAAAGAGCTTATTATGAAGGTTCCCCAGGCTTTTTTGAGGACATTTACCGATTATCTGAATAAAATGTGTGCGATGGGAAAAATACCGGAGAAAGATTTTGAGGCTCTGGCATTGACCGTATTTTCGGCAACATTCGGCTATACATTTCTGAATGCATCATTTGGAAAAGAGCTTACAGAGATTGAAAAAGACAGGTACATTAATGAAAGTGTGCAGATGTTTGTAAAAGGAATCGATCCGTAAGATTTGGCGCTGTCAGAGGGCAGTGCCAAAAAAAGAAATATAATGCATGCAAGCACACGCATTGAAGAATGGAGGATGCTATGAAACAGATAACAGGTGCGGATTTATTTGTAAAGGCGCTAAAAGAAGAAGCAGTTGACACATTGTTCGCTTATCCGGGGGGACAGGCGATAGATCTGTTTAATGCACTGTATGGGGAAAAAGAAATAGATGTGATCCTGCCTCGCCATGAGCAGGGGCTGATCCATGCGGCAGACGGTTATGCACGTTCTACGGGTAAAGTTGGTGTCTGTCTTGTAACAAGCGGGCCAGGGGCTACGAATCTTGTCACAGGGATTGCTACGGCAAATTATGACAGCGTTCCGTTAGTATGTTTTACGGGCCAGGTGGCGACAAACCTTATTGGGAATGACGCCTTTCAGGAGGTAGACATTGTAGGTATTACAAGAAGTATCTGTAAATATGCCGTAACGGTACGAAACAGGGAAGATTTGGCGGAAACAATCAAAAAGGCTTTTTATATTGCAAAGACCGGAAAACCGGGGGTAGTGGTTGTTGATCTGCCAAAGGATGTCCAGCGGGCTTATGGCAGTGATTTCTATCCGGAGGAAATTGCGGTCAGAGGCTACAAACCAAATACCTCCGTACATATGGGACAGTTAAATAAGGCGCTGGACATCTTAAACCATGCGGCGAAGCCTGTGTTTCTGATTGGCGGCGGAGTTCATATTGCCCATGCAGAGAAAGAGATGACACAGCTTGCAGAGCTGACAGGTGTGCCTATTATTACGACAATCATGGGAAAAGGCGCAATTCCGACAACGAACAGTTTCTATGTCGGCAACATAGGAATTCATGGGTGCTTTGCCGCCAATGCAGCGATCAGTAATTGTGACGTCCTTTTTTCCATAGGAACACGGTTTAATGACCGTATTACGGGGAAAATAGAGGAATTTGCGGGAAATGCAAAGATCATCCACATTGACGTGGATGCAGCATCTATTTCCCGCAATATTGATGTGGATGTTCCGATTGTAGCTGATGCGAAAAAGGCCATAGGCGCTTTGCTTGAGAAGGCAAAGCCGCTTCACATCTCAGAGTGGACGGATGAAATCAGCCGTTGGAAAAAGGAATATCCGATTGATATGGGGAAGGTTGGTCTGACGCCCCAGATGATCATTCAATCTATAAATGAAGGGTTTAAAGACGTCATTGTCGTTACGGATGTAGGCCAGAACCAATTATGGGCAACACAATTTCTTGATATCGGTGAGAATAAACAAATGCTGACATCGGGCGGTCTGGGGACAATGGGATATGGTTTTCCTGCGGCAATCGGGGCAAAACTTGGCAATCCGCATAAGGATGTTATTGTCATATCCGGCGATGGCGGTATGCAGATGAATATCCAGGAAATGGCGACTGCGGTTGTTTATGAACTGCCAATCATTATCTGCATACTGAATAACGGATACTTGGGGAATGTACGGCAATGGCAGGAAATGTTTTATGAAAGGCGGTATTCGAGTACCTGTATGCGTTACCGGAAAAGCTGTGAGACCGGCTGCAGCCAGCCTGGTCATGATTGTCCGGAATATACGCCGGATTTCATTGCACTGGCAGAAAGCTATGGTGCAAAAGGAATCCGCGTCACAAAGGCAGAAGACATAAAAACAGCTTTAAACACTGCAAAGCAGAATACAAAAATGCCTACGGTGATTGAGTTTATCATAGACAGAGAAGCCGATGTCATGCCGATTGTTCCGCCGGGAAACGCCCTGAATGACATGATTTTAGAAAGAGAGGAAAACAGGGAATGAAAAAGAGATGGATTTGTCTGTTTGTTGAAAATGAAATAGGTGTACTCGCCCGTATTTCGGGTTTGTTTTCTGGAAAATCTTATAATCTGGACAGTCTGACCGCCGGAGTTACTGAGGACGGCAGCATATCACGGATGACAATCAGCCTGACAAGTGATGACCGGACTTTTGAGCAGATAAAGAAGCAGCTTAGCAGAAGTGTTGAGGTGATCAAAGTGGTAGATTATACAGATATACCTATCCACATGAAAGAAATTTTATTTGTTAAGGTGAAGCATTGTTCAGATGCGGACATAACGGAACTATTCCGGATTTCAAAAGTATTCGGGGCTGCAATAATTGACTATGACGGCGCTACCGTCCTTTTGGAATGTACCCAGACAGAAAACAGGAATGATGATTTGATCACATTGCTGAAAAGAAAGTTTGTGAACAGGATTGAGGTTGTAAGGGGCGGAAGTGTTGCGGCTGAGGCTGTCAGTATCTCGGAAAGATAGAGAAACCGTACAGGAGTCAGCCGCTGCTATGAAGTGAAACAATAGTATCAAGGGAAAAGGGGCTCCTGAGAAAGGCAGCCCCTTTGTTCCTGCAGGCAACGAGCCAAGTGGGCATATTTGTTGTATGGACATTTGACTTTCTATCCAGAAGCTCCTTATTGCCATATATTTATCTTAGAAAGAATGTGCCGCGTTATTTCTGCCGCGCGGCTGCCGGAGGCACCGCCGTTCGCGGCGATATTTGCTGCAAAGAACCACGTATTGTCAGGGGCTTCCACATATCCTACAAACCATCCGTTTACATCCTTGCCGTCGATACAACCGGTGCCGGTTTTTCCATAGAGGTTTCCGGCTTCGGAAGAGGACAGGAGGATAGAGTCCTTTACTGCATTAACATTTTGGATGCCAAAGCCGAGGTTGTTTTCATAAAGCTTTCGCAAAAGCTCCACCTGTTCGATGGGGGAAATCTTTAAAGAAGATTCCATCCAGTAGGAGGAGAGGCCGCCTTTGGTATTCTCATTGCCGTATCTGATTTCCCGGATATAGCGGTCAATGGCGGAGGTTCCAAGCTGTTTATCTATTTCCTGAAAGTACCAGTTCACGGAGGCGCTCATGGCGGACTGCAAAGTCTGGTCAGTGTTCCATTCCTGGAACGGATAAAGCTCTCGGTTCCATTCCATGGTGGAATCTTCCGGTGTAATGACGCCGGCCTCCAGCCCGATCAGGGCGTCATAGATTTTATAGGTAGAGTCAGGAGAGACCCGCAAGGCGGCACGGTCCATATCATAGATATTCCACGTATCCTGTGCCATGTTGTATAGGACGAAGCTTCCTTCGTATCCCTGAAAGCAGGAAGACAGATCTATGACGTTGATATTTTTATGAGATGTATCCCATCCATAATAATCATCCTTTGTTGCATTTGCAGACAGCAGGGGAGCCAGGCTTGTGAGGAGAACTGTTACCATCAGGAATGCCGTCATGCCTGTAAGCCGTTTCTTTGCGGTGGGCGTCTCGTAGGCGGCGATATTGAGGATACGCCGCTTCATCTGTGACATGTTTCCGCTTAATCCGGCGGCAAAGGGAAAAGCAGGGCGGGACAGCTTTTCGGCAAAATGGATCAGCGTCATTCCGTAATCCTCGTAGGAATCTGGTTCAAGCATATTCAGTACGGACGTGTCGCAGGCGATTTCCCTGTCATTTCGCATTTCCTTAAGTGCAATCCAGACCATGGGATTGAACCAGTAGAGGATTCCCGTGAGGGTCATCAGATAGCCTGCAAGCGCGTCTTTGTGCCTGTAATGCTGCAGCTCGTGCAGCAGCATGTAGCGGATCTGGTGAAGCCCGTTCATTCCGGATGGACTTGAACCGCAGGATGCTTGGCAGAGTTTGTCGGTATCTATCTTACTGTAATCGGAGATGATGTGGATGGGAAGATAGATACGCGGTCTTAGGAACCCTGTGAAAACCGGCGACTGCAAAAATGCGGTACTGTATATGGGAATCTCTTTTCTGATATGGAGTTCTTTCAGGCAATGGCGGTATAGTCTGCAGATTGCCGGATTTTGGAGAGGAAGGGCAGATTGTCTGATGTTCTGCAGGCGGAGGGACGATCTGGCGGTCCGCACAACCATGATAAGGATACCGGCAAGCCAGATTCCCAGTAAAATGGTTCCGGCAATGGATGGCGTCTGATTGCTTATGGAGAGAGTAAAATCATTCAGCCAGCCCGAATCTCCTGCAGGAGTCGTCACATCTCCTTGATTTACAATGTTTCCGGTATCGGGCAGGGCGGGGTTACAAAATGCAAAAAGCCGGGCAAGAAGCATTGGGAAACCTGTTAGGCGAAGCGGCAGGAACGGAACAGTAAGCAGGCCGAGCAGCAGAAACCACAGGTGATACTGCATCCGGCCTGACAGGATATTTCTCAATAAATGCCTGGCGGCCAGAAGGATTCCAACCAGGGCACAGATGAATAGGTTACATATAAGAAAACGAATCATAAAATCAGCCATAGGTATTGTCTCCTTTTTGTTTCCTTAACCCGGACAAGCCGGAGCGCAAGATTTCGTTAGGAACAGTTCCTGACGAAAGTTACAAACTCATTTATCCTTTTTTACAGAAAGCAGGGTGCGAAGCTGTTCAAGCTCCGTATCGGACAGACCGTCATTTTCTATGTATGCGGACAGCATGGCAGTAATATCCCCGCCGTAAAAGCGTTTCAGAAACGAACGGCTTTCCTGGCCCACATACTCCCGTTCCAATACAAGCGGGGTGTAGACGAATATCCGGCCCTGTTTCTCATAAGAGAGGGCGCCTTTCGTCACCAGACGTTTGATCAGGGTTTGTATGGTTTTGGGGCTCCAGACGGTGGTTTTCAGTAACTTCTCAGTGATCTCATTGGTATTGATGGGCGCGTACTTCCATACGACCTTCATCACTTCATATTCAGCTTCGGAAATCTGCGGCAGAGCAGCCATGGTAAATCCCTCCAAATCTTACGTGTGTAATAAAGATATTATAGAGGGGATTCAGGGGATTGTCAATTGTAGAAGAACATAGAGCGGATCAATTAGGTTTATTGGATGGAGTGAGCATGTTTCAGCAGATCCGTTTTTATTTGTATGAAGGCATGGTAGTATCTTTGGTTTAAGAGGTGGATGGAATAGTTTACATATAAATTAAAATGATGATAAAATGAACGAAGGTGGAAATATGAACCTATATTTCGAACTATTAAAAAACCGGTCTTCAACATGGAAGATGTAAATGTGTTTTACAATAATATAGATAGCGCACGTTCGGCGATCAAGCGATTGATGAAAGAGGGAATGGTGGCCAAGATTCGTAATAATATGTATACCTGCGTTAGCGGAGAAACTGGCGCACCGGTTGCGAATCGTTTTCAGATAGCCAGCCACATTACGCCAACATCATATGTGTCTCATCATACAGCCATGGAGTATTATGGAATTACAGATCAAGTCTATTATGATGTGTATGTATCATCAAGGACTAGCTTCCGGAATTTTACATTTGATGGTTATACGTTTTGTTTCGTAGCGTCAAAAAATTCAGAGGGTATTGAGAAGCCTCCTTATAGCGGAGGTGTTGCAGTGACCAATTTGGAGCGAACCATTGTTGACAGCATTAAGGATATGGACAAGATTTCGGGCATTGAAGAAGTGGTGCAGAATGTGGAAAGTATGCACAGAATACAGGAGAAAAGACTGATCAAGTACCTGGAACTTTATCAAAATCAATTCTTGTATCAGAAGATGGGATATTTATTATGGCAGCACAAGGAACAAATGGGATTGACTGATTCATTTTTTGTAAAATGTAAGAAACAAATAGGCAAAAGCAAGCGTTATCTTACACGTGATCAGGATGGCGGCTGCTATGATGATACTTGGAAACTGGTTGTTCCGGATGATTTGCAAAATATGAAGAATGGGGTAATGATGGATGCCGATGTATAATAAAACAGAGATTGGACGTATTGCACAGCAGCATGGATTTGTGAGAGATACCTTTGAAAAGGTCTTGCACTTGAAGGATGTATTGAATTATCTGAATGAAGAAGAATATCTAAGAGACCATCTGCTTTTAAAAGGTGGAACAGCTATCAATCTGGCGGTGTTCAATCTACCACGTTTGTCTGTGGATATTGATATGGATTACACACCAAATGATACGAAAGAAGAAATTGTGGAAAGAATTAAGGAACATCCGATGGCAATTTGGAAATGCCAACAATAACATATTGAGTTTGAAGTGATGACTGGTAGACTGAATAATATAAAATCTGCAAAAACCGCCCTTTATTCAGCAAAAAAGGAATGATTTGTTATAGCCAGACATTTAATTTCATATGTTCTACCTGACAGAAGAATTGTAAAGCATATTATCAGGAAGGGAGAACGATAGAGTATATGAAACGTACTTTACAGAAATGCAGCGTATGTTTTTTATCAGCGCTATCCTTGGCAGCCGTTGGGCACGTGGTAGGAGAGATGAAAGAGGCAGTGTATCCGGCTGGCAGCAGGGGAGTAAAAGTGCCGTTTGCCAGGATTGAATCTCAGGAACAACCGGGGTCGGTAGATGGGGAGCCGTATGCGTATACGGAACCGGAGTGTGTCCTGTCAATGGATGAACAGAAAAAATTACAGAATGAAGCAGTATCGGCGGCAGAAATGTGTGCAGGTTATTATTCTGCCAAAGAGTCAGTGAATAGCAGCAAGGACAGCGGCTACGCTTCGGTTATTGAGTTGACAGAACAGCAGAGAAGAGATATTGTCAATCTGTTGGGCAACAATGGAATGGTAAGTGTTTCGGATGATATGAATATGCGTAACTATGAAGAGGTAGAAAATTTTTATTCCCAATACCGCACAGGGCAGGAGGCACTGGTTACAATCTACGAACCTTTTATAGACGGGACATTTTCTTCCAGAACCTTTGTCTACCGGCAGGGAATACTGCAGACCTACTATATCGGGATTGGATGGCAAGACAATGGAATACCGGTTATACAGGCGGCCAGAACCAACGATATTACAGAAATCCGGCTGACGGAAAAGGGATATTTGATTTATACACATGCAGTAATCGTTGCACATGGTAATTTGAAGGAGTACTACAGGGTTAAGCCTCTGCCGGAAACCTGCCGGGAGCTTACCCAAAAATATGTTTCTGGACTTAGTTATGTGAGTTATATGGTGATGATAACGGATTGGGACAGCGGAAATGTGGAAGAAATTTTAAGGCCATGCATGTTTGAGGATGTTTATCGGATCCATACAGGGGAGGTATTTGTACCAGACGGTGAGGGGATCCCGGCAGAGCTTTATGAATCTATTATGATGACTTATTTCCCGGTAACAGCAGAGCAATTAAGGGAGTACTGCAATTACGATGCAGCCATGGATACGTATAAATATGAAATGAGTATCTCGCAGCCATTGCCGCCGTTTCCCGAAGTGGTGGACTATAAAGAAAATGTGGATGGAACGCTTACACTGTTTGTGGACGGTGTATGGCCGGATTATGGTTCGGATTATGCCTTTACAAATCAGATTGTGGTAATGATTAAAGAACAGTTTGAGCTTGACATTTCTGTTTTTGTCATATCAAGTAAAGCCCTTGAGGATATCTTGCAAAATGCACCTGACCAGTGGGGCAATAACAACAAAGAAATCTATGATAATCTGATTTTTATTATATCATCAGCAAAATTTTCTGATGTATATAACGAAATTGTGGAACTTAAAAAAGAATTAGAAAAGATAGAGGACTATAAAGAAGTGATATTCTGCTCTTTTAGCCGTAAAGATTATCAAAAAAAATTGGTGGTCTAGGACAGTAAGTGCAAATATCAACACTCAGCTAACAATAAGAACAGCTAATACTATTAGAAAAATAACTAATATGTAATTGCTTTTCAAATTTCTGTTTTTGATTATGATTTAAAGAAAAGATAAAGTCTAAGTTTTGTATAGGAGGCTTATATATTAGGTACTTAAAATCCTCAGAATTGAAACCTACCCCTCCCCCTTTATAAGGTATCCCGACTGAGGATACCTATTCTTGCGCTGGAATCAATGGTGTACATTTAAATTTCAGAGGGAATAGCTGTGGGTGATAAGTTGGTAGGGGAGTGGTGTTGTGATTGAAATTCTAATGTGTACATTAGATTAGCGGTGGTATTAAGGGGCGTG
>OFGO01001739.1_pt1 | contig 14624 bp, 15 predicted proteins | sample 1521761 | NCBI WGS metagenome assembly OFGO01 (sample SAMEA3504128, study PRJEB24116) | mouse gut metagenome | biome: mouse gut; feature: mouse-associated habitat; material: faeces | place: Denmark | collected 2011
TAGGAAGTGGGAGTGGGTAGGTTTGAGAACAGGGGGAAGGGGGAGGGGATAGAGGATTTTTGGAGAGGAAACTAGGAAAAGGGATAGCATTTGAACTGTAAATGAAGAATATAATAAAAAAGAAAGGGATCATTATCCCTTTCATACCGGCCGGATATTATTTTTCCTTTTTGCACCTTGTCCAATAGGAGATGCAGCGTTCGCTGGTTTTATTATAGTAGCCGTGGTTTGTGTGCGCCTTTATGAGGATCGTATCCCCCTCGTCAAGCTCAAAAGTCTGGTTGTCAAGAAACAGGGTGAGATGTCCTTTTACGACTGTTCCTACTTCGTCGTATTCATGCTCCCACGATAAGCCCTCGCCTGCCCCGTCCGGTTCGATGGTCATATAGATGAAAGACTCGTTCTCAAGGCCAAAGTCAACATTTTCAAACAGCATGCTGTTATCCTCGTTGATAAGAACCTCGCGCTCGTTATGCCGGATAATGATGTGCTCTTCCTTGTTCCGCTCTAAAAGGCTGTAAAAAGAAATCTCCAGCGCGTCACAGATTTTCTGGAGATTGACCAGGGTGGGGCTGTTGGCATTGCGCTCCAGGTTGCTTAAGTAGCCGATGGAAAGGCCGGAGATGTCCGAGAGCTGCTGCAGGGTCATGCCTTTATCCCTGCGGTGGGCGCGCACGCTGTAACCTATTTTCTGAATATCGTTCAATGCTTTTTACCCGCTTTCTTTTTGTTTGCTGTATCTATCATTTTATCGGAACATGGGCAAAATGTCAATTTTACCGATAGAATCTTTGCAGATTGGGTATACTATCCAGAAAATGCAGCATGGAGGTATGTTTGAGATGATTGGTTTTGTGATCGCGCTTTTATCCGGGGCGCTTATGAGCGTGCAGGGAGTGTTTAATACGCAGGTGACAAAGACGACGGGCATGTGGGTCAGCAACGGATGGGTGCAGCTCAGCGCTTTTGCGGTATGCCTTGCGGCATGGCTTATTGCAGGGCGTGACAGCGTCGGCACACTTGCGAAGGTGGAGCCGAAGTATGTCCTTTTAGGGGGTGTGATCGGAGCAGGGATTACGTGGACGGTAATCAAGAGCATGGAGCAGTTAGGCCCTGCGAAAGCAGCACTTTTAATTGTCATTTCTCAGCTTGCGGTAGCATATCTGATAGAGCTTTTCGGGCTTTTTGGGGTGGAAAAGGAGCCTCTGGAGTGGAGAAAAGTAATCGGCATGGGAATTGCGATTGTAGGAGTTGCAATTTTCCAGTGGAAATAGTAAAATAAGATTTGTCCAGGCATAAGAGGGGTCTTTGCAGTTTCGACATTCTGTAAAGGAGGATTTTATGCGGAACACAAAAATAAGCGCTGTCATAGTAAGCGCGGCATTGATCGGCGCAGCCTGTATTTTGGGAGGCTGCGGGAGAGAATCAAAAGAAGAGACAGGCTTGATCAGCGTGGAAGAGGCTGAAAAGGAAAAAGCTTTCGGGGAAAGCCCTGGCGGAGATGCCGGGGAAACGTCCGGAGCGGAAGACGAGGGCGGAGAAGTACCGGAAACCGGCGGCACGATGATTTTTGTAGATGTGTGCGGCGAGGTAGAGCAGCCCGGAGTCTATGAGCTTGAACCGGAGAGCAGGGTTTATGAGGCGATAGAGCGGGCCGGGGGCATGACGGATGATGCGGCCGGTTCCTATCTCAACCAGGCGGAAAAGCTTACAGACGGGCAGAAAGTGTATGTGCCCTCCGAAGACGAGGCGGCAGAAGGCCGGATGACGCAGGAAATGCCCGGCGCATCTTCGCCGCAGGACGGAAAGGTGAACTTAAATACGGCATCGAAAGAAGAGCTTATGACCCTTAGCGGAATCGGGGAAGTGAAGGCAGAGTCTATCATAAAGTTCCGGGAGGAGCAGGGAGGTTTCAGCTCGGCAGAAGACATTATGAAGATTGAGGGAATCAAAGAAGGTGTATTTAATAAGATAAAAGATCAGATTAAGATCTGACAGGAGTTTGCAATGGGAAAACGTGTACTGATCGTAGATGATGAAAAATTAATCGTAAAAGGAATCCGCTACAGCCTGGAACAGGACAGCATGGAAGTGGATGCCGCCTATGACGGTGAGGAGGCGATGGCTCTTATCAGGGAGAATCCATATGATATGATTCTCCTAGATGTCATGCTTCCGAAATATGACGGCTTTGAAGTGTGCCGGTATGTCCGGGAGTTTTCAGATGTGCCGATTATCATGCTGACGGCGAAGGGTGACGATATGGATAAGATATTGGGTCTTGAATACGGAGCCGACGACTATATCACAAAGCCGTTTAACATTCTTGAAGTGAAAGCAAGAATCAAAGCGATCATGCGCCGGACGAGGAAAAAGGATGGAGACGGCCGCGATAATAAGAACATCGTTAAGGGCGATATGAAGATTGACTGCGAGAGCCGGAGGGTGACCATCGGAGAGCGGGAGGTGAACCTGACTGCGAAAGAGTTTGACCTGTTAGAGCTTCTTGCCATGAACCCGAACAAAGTCTACAGCAGGGAAAATCTGCTGAATATCGTATGGGGTTACGAGTATCCCGGAGATGCGAGGACGGTAGACGTACATATCCGGCGTCTCAGGGAAAAGGTCGAGACGAATCCAAGCGATCCGAAGTATGTGTATACGAAGTGGGGAGTTGGTTATTATTTTAGGGGTTAGGAAATATTTCAAAATCAGAATATTCAGGAGTCTCCGTTTTCGGATTACGCTGCTTTTGATTCTTGCCGGAATCATACCAGGCATCATCACGAAAACGGTGATTCTTAAGAACTATGAAAAGCTGGCGGTAGACATGCGTACCGCCGAGATTCAGAATCAGTGTACAATTCTTTGTAACCAGCTGAGCACGGCAGATTATCTGCAACGGGTTACGTCTGAGAGCATTCAGCTAGAACTCACCCAGATATCAAATATCTATAACGGACGCATTATGGTTATTGACGATGGGTTTCATATCGTGGAGGACACATATCATATAGACAGCGGAAAGACGATTGTCTCGGAAGATGTGATCCGCTGTTTCCAAAATGAACGTACCAGCCATTACGATGCAGAAAACAGATACATTGAGGTGACGCTGCCAATTATGGACAGTGAAGCAAAAAATGTGCAGGGAGTGGTGCTGATCAGCATATCCACTGATACGATAGCAGATAATAAGGCGATGCTCTCGGGAAAGGCAAATCTTGTGCTTGCCATGGCGGGGCTTCTGCTTATTGTCCTTGCATTTTTCTCTGGTCTTCTTATCGTGCGCCCATTTAAGCGGATTACAAGGTCTATCGGTGCAGTCACGGAAGGGTACGAGGATGATTACCTGAAAGAATATTCATATACAGAGACAAGGATGCTCTCGGAGGCGTTTAATAAGATGCTTGGCAGGATGAAGGTGCTGTCCGATTCCCGGAATGAGTTTGTATCCAACGTGTCACATGAACTTAAGACGCCGCTTGCGTCTATGAAGGTACTGTCCGACTCCCTGCTGTGCCAGCAGGATGTTCCGATCGAGCTTTATCAGGAGTTTATGAATGACCTCTCCCAGGAGATTGAGCGTGAGAGTAAGATCATTGATGACCTTTTGGCTCTTGTCAAGCTTGACAAGACTGCCAGCGGCATGAACATCCGGGCGGAAAACATCAATGCATTGGTGGAGAGGATACTGAAACGTCTCCGCCCTATCGCGGCGGCAAATAATATTGAGATGATTTTCGAGAGTTTCCGTCCGGTGAACGCCGAGGTTGACGAAGTTAAACTGACGCTTGCGATATCGAACCTTGTAGAAAATGCGATTAAATATAACAAAGAAAACGGGTGGGTGCATGTTTCGCTGAATGCGGACCATAAAGTGTTCTATGTGGAAGTAGCTGATTCGGGCGTGGGGATTGACAAAGAGAACCAGGCGCATATCTTTGAAAGGTTTTACCGCGTTGACAAGTCGCACTCCAGGGAGATCGGAGGAACCGGACTGGGCCTGTCCATTGCCCGGAGTGCGGTTGTGATGCACAGGGGGGCAATCAAGGTGTTCAGCCAGCCCGGGGAGGGAACTACATTTACCGTCAGGATTCCGTTGAAGTATGTTGTGTGACGAGGAGGTAGAGGATGAAGATATTTGGCGGGAATTTCGGGAAATTTGCATTGGTTCTTGTGACAGCGCTTTTCGTGTGCGGCTGCGGAAAGGGAACTGCCCCGGAGGGGAGCAGGGATTATATATACTATGTCAATTCGGACGGAACCGGTCTGGTAAAAGAAGACTATGAGATTTCCGGCGAAGGGGTAAAAGAACAGGTGGACGAGGTGCTGGGAGAACTCAGGAAAAAAACGGATTCCCTTGACTTTAAGAGCGCTTATCCGGAAAATGTGCGTATCAGAGGATGGAAACTGGAAGAATCTGACTTGGAAATTGATTTTACGGAATCATATAACCAGATGGATTCCGGTGAAGAGCTGCTCCTTCGGGCTGCCACGGTTTATACGCTTGTGCAGGTCGGAGGCGTAGCATATGTTAAATTCACTGTGGAGGGTGAAGAGCTCTGTGATGAGGAAGGAAAAGAGATCGGATATATGAACCGGGATATGTTTGTGGAAAATACAGGCTCCTCGCTCCACTCTTATCAGGACGGGAATATCCACCTGTTTTTTGCCGACGAGGCAGGAAACAGGCTTGTGGAGGAAGAGGTAAGCGTACGCTACAACAGCAATATGTCCGTGGAGAAATTGATCGTGGAGCAGCTCATAAAAGGCCCGTCAACGGAAGGCGCATATCCTACGGTTTCGCCGAAGACAAAAATTCTGGGCGTATCTGTGAGAGACGGGATCTGCTATGTAAATTTTGATGAGGAATTTCTAAATGCATGTTACTACGTAAGCCCGGAAGTGATGGTATATTCTGTCGTAAATTCTCTTGTAGAAGGAGGAGAGATGGGGCAGGTACAGATATTGATAAACGGGAAAACAGACGTGTCCTTTCAGGACAGTATCAGCCTAGAGAGGCCGTTTTCAAGAAACTTAGAGATTATGGAAGAGGAGGAACATTGAAAAACAGACCATTATGCTTTGCATGTCTGTCTTTTGTTCTGGCAGTAATTCTGGCTGTCGTAGTGGGAAGGGACAGGGTTGTAAAAGAACTCAGGCCTTCCTGCGCGGAGCAGTACCTGGAAGAGGATGAGAAAGTCCTTCTGAAAGGAAGGGTATACCGGAAAGAAGACAAAGAAAAATATCAGGTGTTATATCTGAAAGACAATTCTGTAAAATCTTACCAGCAGTCGCTGAAAGAATCCAAGATGATCGTTTATGATGAACACAGGCAGCGCGCAGATATCGGGGATGTGCTGCTTATAGAGGGGGAGATATCATTTTTTGAGCATGCCCGAAATCCAGGGAACTTTGACTCAAAATTGTATTACCAGAGACAGGGGATCCACGGGAGGGTGTGGGCATCTTCTGTGGAGCGTCAGAGAGGGCAGTCTCCTGCACAATATGAAAAGATAAAGAATCAGCTGTATGAATTCCGGCAGGGATGGAAGAAACGTTTGTGCGCGGAACTTGGCGAAAAAGACGGGAATACGTTGTCTGCGATGCTCCTTGGGGAGAAAGGGCAGATGGATGAAGAAGTCAGGGAGCTCTATCAGGCAAATGGGATTGGGCATATATTGGCGATCTCGGGATTGCATCTGTCTTTTGTCGGGATTGGGATGTATCAGATGCTTCGGCGGCTTACGGGGTCTTATACGATCGGCGGAGTGTTTGGAATATTGTTTTTGGCGCTTTACATTTTGATGATTGGGTTTACCGTATCTGCGGTGCGGGCACTGGTCATGTTCTTGTTCCGGGTAGGGGCGGATATGACGGGACGGCATTATGATGCGCCGACGGCACTTTCTTTTGCTGCGGCTGTGGTGCTGATATGGAGGCCGCTCAGCCTGTATGACGGTGGGTTCTGGCTGTCTTTTGGAGCGGTATTCGCGGTTCTTGCGGTAGTGCCGGTGGTGCAGGGGTGGATGGAAAGTAAGTATCCAGAAAATAAAGGAGGCAGTATGCAAAAAAGTGATCGAATATCTATAACATATAGGATTTGCATGACAATTGTGCAGGGACTTACGGTAAGTCTCGGAATTAATCTGATAATTCTTCCGATTTTGCTTTACTACTTCTTTGAATTTCCAATCTATTCTTTGTTTTTAAATCTATTCGTGATCCCGCTAATGTCTGTGCTTTTATTCATGGGGATGGAAGGAAGTCTGTTTTCCGTATTCTTTTTGCCGTTATCGAGTGCGTGCTTTTGGATATGCGGCGGGATTCTGCGGTTATATGAGATGAGTTGTAATCTTGCGCTTACACTTCCGGGGGCGCAGTTTGTGGCGGGGAAGCCTGAGATATGGCAGATTGCGGTATATTATGGGATATTGGTAATCGTTTTGTTGCTTTTGAGAGAAAAGGAAAGATTGAGGGAATATGTAGATGGTGTAGATGATGTTGAGGGAGCAGAGAGTAAGAAGTACCAAACTTGCGGAAGAGGAAATTCTTCCCGAAAGCACGCGGGGCGTGGATCAGGAAGGAGTATACAAAAACGAGAGGGCAGTAAGTTAGATGTAGATGTGCAAAGACGTGTGACAATGCTTGGAAGATTTGCGCTTATGCTTGGAATGGCAGGGATTATTGTTCTGACACACCAATGGGGAGAACGGGGAAAGCTTACGGCAGTGATTTTGGATGTAGGTCAGGGTGATGGAATCTTTATGAGAGGACCGGAGGGTGAGACTTATCTGGTAGACGGAGGCAGCAGCGATGTGAAGAAAGTGGGGCAGTATAGGATAGAACCGTTTTTGAAATCCCAAGGAGTTGGGGTGATTGACTATGTGTTGATATCTCATGGTGACAGCGATCATATGAATGGCGTGGAAGAACTGATTGAGAGGCGGGATATTGGTGTGCGGATTGGAACGTTGATACTGCCGGTACAGGAGGTGTGGGATGAGGCATTGGCAGGGATAGCGGAAAAAGCGAAGAAGTACGGGGTTCGTGTGGGTGTGATAGAACCAGGGCAGGGCATTAAGGAAGGGAATGTGACGATTACATGCATACAGCCGGGGAATCCAGGAACGAAAGTAGAGAATAGGGAATCTGAGGGCCAGAATGAGGAAGAAGGATATGAACCGGGGAATGAGGCGTCTATGGTATTGGCAGTTAAGTTTGGAGAGTTTGATATGCTGCTGACCGGGGATGTGGAGGGAGAAGGAGAAGAACAGCTTACAAAGAAGTTGGAAGAACAATATAGAGGTTATACATGGGAGGTTTTGAAAGCAGCGCATCATGGCTCAAAGAACTCATCATCTGAGGAATTTCTCCGACAGGTCAAGCCTGCATATGTGTTTATTTCAGCAGGACAAACAAATCGATATGGGCATCCACATCAGGAAACAATAGAAAGGCTTACAGATGTTGGAAGTAAAATATATTCTACGCAGGAAAATAGGGCGATTATAGTGGAAGTAGAAGGTGGGGAAACAATGAAAGTTGGAAAAACATTTTTTCGATGAACGGAGATAAAAGTATTTTTGAAGGGCTGGAAATATCAAAACCGGTAAAACAGATTGCATTTATTGCTTGGAGGCAGAATCCCAAGCTGCGGCAAATTGTCTTGAACAAATTTACATAATTATGTATACTGTTTTTGACGGCGCGGCAGTTTTGCCTGCGCCGGAAAAAAGCAGAGTTGAGGATGTGCGGCAGGTGAAAACACTTAATGAGCATATGAAAACTGGACAGTTTAAAAGGTCATATCTTCTCTATGGGGAGGAGGCCTATCTAAAAAAGCAGTATAAAGAAAAATTGACAAAGGCAATGTTTCCGGACGGAGATACAGTAAACTATGCTTATTTTGAAGGAAAGGGAACTGAACCTTCAAAATTAATCGACCTGGCGGAGACGATGCCCTTTTTTGCCGAACGCCGTCTGATCGTCGTAGAAAATTCCGGTTTTTTTAAGTCGTCATGCCCGGAGCTTGCTGATTATATCAGACAGATGCCGGATACGGCGTGTTTCCTGTTTGTGGAGGAGGAGGCGGACAAGCGCGGAAAGATGTTTAAGGCGGTGAAGGAGACGGGATATGCTTTAGAGCTTAAACGTCAGGACGAGAAGACGCTGCTCCTCTGGATTGCCAGGCAGGTGAAAGGCGAACAAAAGCAGATAAAAGAATCAACCGCCCGCTATCTTTTGGAACGGGTGGGAACCGACATGGAAAATCTGGAGAAGGAACTGGAGAAACTATTCGGGTACACGCTTGGGGAAACGGAGATTACAGTCTCGGATATCAATGCAATCTGCTCAGTCCAGATTGAGAACAAGATCTTTAAGATGATTGAAGCCGCCGCGGCAAAGAGACAGAAAGAAATGCTTGATTATTATTATGACCTTTTGGCATTAAAAGAGCCCCCCCTTAAGATATTGAGCTTATTGTCCAGGCAGTTCAGGCTGCTCTTGGAGACAAAGGAGCTGATAAAGGAGGGGCGTGACAGGTCACAGATAGCAAAAGTGACGAAACAGCCGCCCTTCGCAGCGGAGAAGTGCATAAGGCAGTGCAGGGAGTTTTCCGCGGCGCAGCTTAAGGGAATCCTTTCAGAGGCGGCGGAGCTTGAAGAGATGGCAAAGACCGGGCGGCTTGACCAGCAGATAAGTGTAGAACTTTTCATTGTAAAGAACACTACGGCATGATATACTTTGACGGACGGAGTCCGCCTGTTCCGAAGGAGCAAGCATTAAGGTGCGCCCTTGGGCATACTCTGGCGGACGGAGTCATGGATGGATGAAGTTTTAAGTTGGAAATGGAAGGACGATAGAAGTGGCAGAGATAAATCAAAGTAAAATCCGAAATTTTTGTATTGTTGCACATATTGATCATGGGAAATCTACGCTTGCAGACCGCATCATTGAGATGACAGGCCTGCTTACCAGCCGTGAGATGCAGTCGCAGGTGCTTGACAATATGGAGCTTGAGAGGGAAAGGGGCATTACCATCAAAGCGCAGACGGTGCGTATCGTCTACAAGGCGAAAAACGGGGAAGAATATATCTTTAACCTGATTGACACGCCGGGTCATGTTGACTTTAACTACGAGGTGTCCAGGAGCCTTGCGGCCTGTGACGGAGCGATTCTTGTGGTGGACGCGGCTCAAGGCGTGGAGGCTCAGACGCTGGCCAATGTATACCTTGCGCTGGATCATGACCTGGACGTTATGCCAGTCATAAATAAGATAGATCTGCCCAGCGCCCAGCCGGAGCATGTGATTGAGGAGATTGAGGACATTATCGGCATTGAGGCTGAGGATGCGCCCCGCATCTCTGCAAAGACAGGAATTAATATTGAAGAAGTATTGGAGCAGATTATTGAGAAGATACCTGCGCCGTCAGGGGATTCAAAAGCGCCTCTTAAAGCGCTGATCTTTGACTCTGTGTACGATTCGTACAAAGGAGTAATCGTGTTCTGCCGCATTAAGGAGGGGGCGATTCGGAAAGGAACCCCTATCTTAATGATGGCTACCGGGGCGAAGGCAGAGGTGGTGGAAGTGGGCTACTTCGGGGCAGGGCAGTTTATCCCCTGCGAGGAGCTGAGCGCCGGGATGGTAGGCTATATTACGGCGAGCATCAAAAATGTAAAGGACACCCGGGTGGGCGATACGATTACAAATGCCCAGGAGCCATGCAAAGAACCGCTGCCGGGCTATAAGAAAGTGAATCCTATGGTTTACTGCGGGATGTATCCGGCGGACGGGGCAAAATACCCGGATTTAAGGGATGCGCTGGAAAAGCTTCAGCTCAATGACGCGTCTCTTCAGTTTGAGCCGGAGACTTCTGTTGCGCTTGGATTCGGGTTCCGTTGCGGCTTTCTGGGGCTTTTGCACCTTGAGATTATTCAGGAGCGGCTGGAGCGGGAGTATAACCTTGACCTTGTGACGACAGCTCCGGGAGTGGTGTATCATGTATACAAGACCAACGGGGAGATGATAGAGCTTACCAATCCGTCGAATCTTCCGGATCCTTCGGAGATTGAATATATGGAAGAGCCGATCGTGAAAGCGGAGATTATGGTCACGTCAGAATTTATCGGGGCAATCATGGATCTGTGCCAGGAGAGAAGGGGGATCTATGAGGGAATGGAGTACATTGAGGAGAGCCGGGCTGTCCTGCATTACCGCCTGCCTCTTAACGAGATTATCTACGACTTTTTTGACGCGCTGAAATCCAGATCCCGGGGTTATGCCTCCTTTGATTATGAAATGGACGGGTATATACAGTCCGAGCTTGTGAAACTGGATATCCTGATCAATAAAGAAGAAGTTGACGCGCTGTCCTTTATCGTACATGCCCAGACAGCTTACGAGCGGGGCAGGAAGATGTGTGAGAAACTGAAAGAGGAGATTCCCCGGCATTTGTTTGAAATTCCCATTCAGGCGGCAATCGGCAGCAAGATTATCGCCCGGGAGACTGTGCGTGCTATGCGTAAAGATGTTCTTGCAAAATGTTACGGCGGCGACATCACCAGAAAGAAGAAATTGCTGGAAAAGCAGAAAGAGGGAAAGAAACGTATGCGCCAGGTGGGAAATGTAGAGATACCCCAGAAGGCATTTATGAGCGTGCTTAAGCTGGATGACAAAAAGTAATGAAACCGTTAGAAATCTATATCCATATTCCGTTTTGTGCGAAAAAATGTAATTACTGCGATTTTCTGTCCGGGCCGGCGCCAAAAGAGGAGCGCCGGGCGTATGTGGAGAGCCTTTGCAGAAGGATCCGCTCTTGCGGAAACCTTGCAAAGGCTTATCGTGTTATCAGCATATTTGTGGGAGGGGGAACGCCCTCTATCCTTGAAGGAGAGCAGATGGGGCAGATTTTTGCGGCTGCCAGGCAGGCATTTTTTATAGATGAGAATGCGGAGATTACGGTAGAGGTAAATCCGGGAACCGTTACGGAGGAAAAGTTAAAAATGTACAGAGAGACGGGAGTGAACCGTCTGAGCATCGGGCTTCAGTCCGCAAGTGATGAGGAGCTAAAGATTCTTGGAAGGATTCATTCATTCCGTGATTTCCTTGAGACGTACCGGATGGCAAGGGAAGAGGGGTTCGGAAATATCAATGTTGACCTTATATCGGCAGTCCCGGGCCAAACAAGGGAAAGCTGGGCGCAGACATTAGAGAGGACGGCCGCGCTTTGTCCGGAACATATATCGGCGTACAGCCTCATCATTGAAGAAGGAACTCCTTTTTACGAGATATACAGTTCGGAAAACAGCGGGAGCAGAAAAAAGGGCGAAGGGAACCCGCCGCTGCCTGACGAGGATGAGGAGAGGCAGATGTATCAGGACACGAAAGATATTCTGGCTCAGTACGGTTATGAAAGATATGAAATCTCCAATTATGCGAGGAAGGGATATGAGTGCCGGCACAATCTCGGCTACTGGAACAGGACAGAGTACCTTGGCATTGGCACCGGGGCGTCATCTTTTATGGAACATAAAAGATGGGTGCAGGATGAAAAGCCCCATGAGTTGAGCATGAGCGAAGAGATGGAGGAATATATGTTTCTTGGGCTCAGAAAGACAAAGGGAGTGTCGGAAAAGAGATTTGAGGAAGAATTTACCGCTCCGATAGAAGAGATATACGGAGCGGTAATCAATGACATGATTTCTAAGGGGCTGATGGTGCGAAATGACGACTTTATCATGCTCACCGACCGGGGAACGGACGTCAGCAATTATGTGATGAGCATGTTTTTGCTGGACTGAGAAAGCTACATCTTAAACAGGACGCCGATTACCGCGCCTATGGCAATCATCACGACAGGGTGAAGCGCCTTTATCTTCTTCATCTGCAGTGCCGCCACCGTGACGGCGCACAGGACGATGCCGGAATAATTCAGGTGGATCTGCCCGCCTGATACGGTAATCAGGGCAATCTTTAAAAGTTCAAATACAGCATATCCGATCAGGGCAGCCACTGTGGGGCGTATTCCGTAAAATACAGACTTTACAGTGGTATTTTTATTGAAGTTCTCCAAAAATTTTGCAATTATGCATATGATGATGATAGCGGGTGCAGTCAGGGCAAGGGTGGCGACGACAGCGCCGGGAACGCCGGCGGCGCTGTATCCCGCGTAGGTGGCCATATTTACGCCTACGGGCCCGGGGGTGCTTTCGCTGATGGCGACCATATTGGTAAGCTCGCTGGCAGTAAACCAGTCATACCTGGTCGTCAGGTCCATGAGGAAAGGGAGGGTCGCCATGCCTCCTCCGATGGAAAATAAACCAATCTTAAAAAATTCTATGGCAAGTGTGAGGTAGATCATGCGCCTTTTCTCCTTCCGAATTTATTGACGATAACACCGGCAATCCCGGCGCAGACAATGATCAGTGCAGTAGGGACGGGGGTAAAGCATGCAAGGATAAATGCTGCGACAAAGAGAACTCCGCCGATCTTGTCAACGATCCCTTTCTTAGCCATTGTGAAAACCGTGTTTATCATCATGCCGCAGACGACAATGCGGATGCCTGACAGGGCGTGAATGACAGAGGGATAATTGATGAAGTTCTGGAGGATGGACGCTATCAGGCAGATGATGATAAGGGAGGGGGAAATCATCCCAAGTGTTCCGGCAATTCCGCCGATAACGCCTGCCTGCTTGAACCCTACGAAAGTGGCAGTATTGACTGCGATGATCCCAGGCGTGCATTGGCCGATAGCGTACATGTCAAGAATCTCTTCCTCCGTGCACCACTTCCGGTCTGTGACAATTTCCCTTTGCAGCATGGGCAGCATTGCAAGCCCGCCCCCAAAAGTAAGCCCTCCGATTTTAAAAAAGCTGACGTACAGCTCTGCAAGTTTTTTTATGCCCATAAAGATGAACCTCCGATCGTTAAGTATTTTAGGTGAATTGCAGAATCGCTGCATCAGAGCAGATTCTGCATGATTAATGCATATACTTCCTGGCTCTTCTTTCCCCAGTTATCGGCAATGGCTTTAGCCTCGGCCTCGGCAGGAACTGTCACCGTAAGGTCAATGAGGGGCATGTCATGTTCGTAAACCTGGCAGTTTACGGAGTATTCCCCGCCGGAAACGGGATAATAATTTGCCCTGACGGACACTTCCTTTTTTAGCTCATACTGCTTTTGCCTGAAAAAGCCGTCAATGTCTGCCTGGATCGCGGGGGAGATATCATTCCTGAAAAAGTTGAGCGTCTCTTCCCCCTCTTTTGTAATATGATAGAAAGTGCGGCTGTGAGTGGCCTCCTCCCGGATAAAGCCCTCCACGGACAATTCCGCTAGAGCCTGCTGCAATTTGAAATAATTGGTGTACCCCTGGTCTAATATAAATTCTGAAAGCTGTGAATTCGTAAGGGGGAAGTCAACCCGGTTTAACATATATAATATGATAAGTTTATAGAGCTTGTATGCTGCCATGTCAAAGTTCCTTTCCCTGCCAGATATCATTTTCCTTAAGGTATGCGTGCATCCGGTTCAGTACCTGGCGTTTGTTTGCGCTCCATAAAGGAGCGATTAGCAGAGATTTCGGAGCATCTCCTGTGAGCCGGTGTATGACGATGTCTGGCCTGAGCGAGGCGATGCATTTGCCGATAATATAGAAGTAATTGTCCATAGAGAGGATGCGGAAGGGATGGCTGTCATAATAATCTGCAAGATCCGTGTCCTTTAATATATGGAGCAGCTGCAGCTTGATTCCCTGTATGTCATGCTTGTTCAGGAAACGTACCGTGTCAAGCACCCGGGTGTCGTCCTCCCCCGGAAGGCCGAGGATGACGTGGACGATAGTCTCGATGTTTCGTGCCCTGAGGGCAGACAGAGCTGCCTCAAAGACCTCCGTATCGTATCCCCTGCGGATAAATCGGGCAGTGTCCTCGTGCATTGTCTGAAAACCCAGCTCTACCCAGACTGGTTTTATGAGGTTCAGCTCTTCTAAGAGTTTCAGGACATCCCCGCCGAGGCAATCCGGCCTTGTGGCAATGGACAGTGCGCTGATATCCGGGCAGCTGATAGCCTCTGTAAAAATCTCTCTCAGGTAAGAGCAGGGCGCGTAAGTGTTCGTGTATGCCTGAAAATAGGCGATGTATGAGGAGCCGTTATATTTCCGGGCTACAAGGGAGCGCGCAGATTCAATCTGCTCTTTTACGGAGAGCCGGGAGTCCGGGGTAAAATCACCGGAGCCGCCCGCGCTGCAAAAGATGCATCCCCTGTTTCCCAGCGTGCCGTCCCGGTTGGGGCATGTCATACCGCCGTTTAAGGAAAGTTTATAGATTTTATGTCCGAACTTCTCCTTTAAATGATAATCAAGGGAACGATACCTTTTTTCGCCCCAGAAAACCGCCTGCGTATCCATAATCTGCACCTGCCGCTGACTAATAAAATGCAAAACCCCTGAAGATTTAGCCTGGGTTTTGCACTCTTCTTTTCTATACACCGTTTATATGGTATTATTATATCAAATAAATTGTTGCGGTGTAAAGTACCTATTTGGTTATAAAAACAGGAGTGGAAGAGTGAAAAATAAAGTGTATTTTTGGATGCACTTGTATAAGGGTTCATAAAAC
>OFGO01001751.1_pt1 | contig 14577 bp, 11 predicted proteins | sample 1521761 | NCBI WGS metagenome assembly OFGO01 (sample SAMEA3504128, study PRJEB24116) | mouse gut metagenome | biome: mouse gut; feature: mouse-associated habitat; material: faeces | place: Denmark | collected 2011
TGGCGCTCTACCAACTGAGCCACTATCGCATAAAACAACTGTCCTTCAGGACAAAATATATTCTACTATAAGAAAGTGGGATTGTCAACTATAATTTAAAAAATCACTTTTATTTTTCGTGCCGGCCAGTTTAAACACCGGCGATTTCACGAATCACAGCTTACACCGGAAGGAAAGCAAGATATCCGGCCTCAAGAAATCTTCCATTTGTATTCCGGGTATTACGCTCCCCCGGAGGGAACAAATTTAGGCAGGAAAAAATATCAGGCTGTTATCAGGAAAGGCATAAAGGGGGCGAGACCCTCGCCCCTGACCGGTAATGGATAACAGCTGTTTTATAAAAGAGCCTTTAATTTTTCTGTTTCTTCTTCGATTACTTTTTTATCAATTCGATGAAACAATATTTCAATCGCTGGAAGCAAATATCCACTTGCGACATGCTGTCTTTCCCATTTATTACATATATTCAGCCATTTCAAAACTTTTTCCGAAGAAAAGGGTAAAAAAGGAGAGAGCAAAACAGATAAATTTGCTATCATCTGAACACATTGATAAAGTGTGTTATCACAGGCAGTTTTATCAGTATTTCGTGTAATCCAGGGTTGTTCTGTATCAAAAAACTTGTTTGCATTTCTCACAAACTCAAAAATCTCATTCAATGCATCTTTAAAACATCCGCTGTCAATAAGTTTTCCCACAGCAATATACAGGCCATCTATCTGATGATCCAAATCTGTGTTCCTGATTCCCCGGGGAACAACGCCATCACAGTATTTTTCAATAAATGCCAGTGTCCGGTTCACAAAATTTCCGTATGCCCCAAGCAGCTCGCCGTTATGACTGTGAACATATTCTCTCCATGAAAAATCCGCATCCTTTTTTTCTGGTCCATTTGCAATAAAAAAATATCGAATAGAATCGGCTTCAAAATGATCTAATAAATCTTTCACCCATATTGCATAATTTTGACTGGTAGATATTTTCCTGCCTTCCAAAGTTAAATATTCACTGGACACAATTTGGTCCGGTAAATGCCAGCCGTTTCCGTTTGCCAGTAAAAGCGCCGGTAATATAATAGTATGGAATGGGATATTATCTTTTCCGTGTACATAATAATGCCTGGCATCTTCCGACCATAACCTGGAGAAAGCATTGGCATCTTCTCCGGCAGCCAGCCGGCTCGCTGACAGATAACCTAATACATTTTCTGCCCAAATATATATTGTCTTGTTTTCATACCCTTCCTCAGGTACGTTGATTCCCCATTCCAGATCTCTGGTTAATGCCCGGTCTCTTAATCCATCATGAATATATCGTTCTGTAAATGCAATGGCATTTTTTCGCCATTCAGGATGGTTTTTAACCAGTGCTTCTATTTCTGACTGCAGTTTCGAGATAGCAATGTATAAATGGGTGGAGTTTTTGAAACCAATCGTCTTTCCACATACAGCACATTCAGGTTCTGCCAGTGTTTCGGGTTCTAAAACTGTACCGCAGGAATCGCATTGGTCACCTCTGGTATCATCTCCGCATTTAGGGCATTTTCCTAATACAAAACGGTCTGCCAGGAAAGTCTTACAACTTTCACAATAAGCCTGCGGAACTTCTTTTTCGTATACGTATGGACTTTCATACAATTTTCTGTGAAATTCCCTTACAAAATCTTTATGTTCATTTGCAGATGTTTTTATATAGGCGTCATAACTAAATCCTAAGCGCTCAAAGCACTCTGCAAACTCTCTGTGATAAAAGTCGCTGACCTCTTGCGGGGTCTTGTTTTCCTGTTTTGCCCTAATCGCTACAGGAGTACCATGACAATCACTTCCCGATACAAAATATACTTTATCTCCGATTGCCCTGTGATATCGTGCCAATACGTCTCCGGGTAATAATCCTGCAATATGTCCTATGTGCAATGAACCATTTGCATATGGCCACGCACCTCCAATTAAAATTTGTCTCATTTTACATACCTCATTTCTGCTTAAATTTAACGTGATAACGTTGTTTCTTTGCCAGCTACGACATGTTTTTCCGGTTTATTCCATTTTTCTGTACGAAAAAAGCCCTCCTCTCTGAAAAATTTCTTTTTCAGGGACGAGAGCATCAGCTTCGTGTTACCACCCTAAATTCACTTATATCTCACGATACAAGCCTTATCAACTACGGACGAGAAATGATTCATCGATAGTCTGTCACTATAACGGGTGCACCCGTCGCAGCCTTGGCATAATAGCTTCGGTACGCAGCTCCGAGACCATTTTCAGTAGTTCCTTCTGTGTCTGCTCTCACCTGCTCAGACTCTCTGTAACATATCTGACTACTTACTCTTCTCTTCATAGCCTTTGAGATATTTTGTTATATTACAATAAAATTATCCGTGTGTCAATCATTTTTTTATGCTGATTTATGGGGCTTCTTTTCCGGCTGCTTTGGAAGAAGAAACATGTATGTCATTGACAGAACTTACCGGCGGTTATCCATGATGGACAATCACATAGGGGCCGGATGAAGGAGCGGGGAATGCCGGACCACGCAGATTGCTTAAAGCTCCAGGTAACGGATGGGATTTCCGTGCTGCCGGATGAGCTGTTCCAGATGAACCGTCTCCATATACAGGGATGCCGTATTGTCATTGGGGTGGATGCAGATTTCGCCATTCCTGAAAGCGGAGTCCAGAAAGACATTGACTGCCCTGGCCCGGTCATTCAGGATGCCGAGGGGTGTGACGGCGCCCTTCCTGAGCTGCAGAATCCGCATCAGGTCGTCTTCCGATGCAAAGGAAAGTCTTCTGGTGCCGGCTTTGGCCCGGAGGATTTTCAGGTCCACTGCCTTGTCCTGCTGAATGACAAAAAGAAAAAAGTGTTCCTTTTTATCGTCCCGCAGGAATAGGTTTTTTGCACCGGATTCGGGCCGGGGAAGATGCAGCCTGTGAATTTCTTCCACGGTGAAGGCAGCAGGGTGTTCCACCACGGTATAAGGTATGTTGTTTTTGTCAAAGTAGCTGTATATTTCCTGTTTATCCATAAAAATCTCCCTAACTATTTTTCCTTTTATACTCCGTTCCCCACTCTACCATAGCGTCTAAAATAGGTTTTAGGCTATACCCTGTTTTGGTTAAAGTATATTCTACCCGTGGCGGTACTTCTGCATATACTTTCCGGGTAAGTAACCCGCTATCTTCCATTGAGCGCAAATTAGCAGTTAAAACTTTTTGAGATACATTTCCAACAGATTTTTTTATTTCTCCGAATCGTTTTGTACCGTCTAATAAATCACGGATAATAAGAACTTTCCAGCGGTCACTGATAAGCATTAAAGTGGTTTCTACCGGGCAGGCAGGTAAATTTTTTTCCATGAAAACCCCCATTTCTTCACAATAGTTTCTTTTAGGTAACTACGGCACAATAAAGTGCTTACTTTACGTTTTCGCTCTACGGATCTATTATAATCTTGCAAGCGGAAAAAAACAAGACGCATACAAAACCAATAAAGAAAACAGGAGGAACGAAGATTGAAAATTAAAATTTTCAATCGCGAGATTTGTGTCTGCGCGCTGCAAAGCCATACATGGCTTGCCACAAACTCGAGATGCGCAAAAAGCAGCAGGGAAATGAGGGGGAGCTATGAATGGGGCTTTCCCCGGTCCCATACCCGGGAGGGCTGGGCTTTGGGGGTGGGATCCCGGAACAGCAACCGGCCCAGGGCTTTTCCGTGAAAGGGAAACAGCGGCCAGAAGTAGCTGTATCCCCCGAAGGTGGGGGTGGTTGCCACGGATACCAGTACCAGTGCCAGGCAGGCAAGAAAGCCGGGAAGCGCCCCCAGGCCGGCAGCCAGAATCAGGAGAATCCGGTATAGCCGGATGGCATCGCTGAATTCGGTATCCGTGATGGCCAGGGAGGCAAGCAGGGTCACGGCGGCGTAGAAGAGAACATCCACGGAGGCCCAGTTTAACGTAACGGCAATGTCACCGATAATCAGGCCGCCTACGATGGACAGGGAGCCGGAAAACTTACCGGAACTTAAAGAAGAGGAATATTTGAACAAATCCAGCAGAAATTCTACCGCCAGAACATAAAAAAGCAGACGCTGTGGCGTGAGCCCTTCTTCGGATAGGAGACCTGCCTCCAGGGCAAAATCCGGATAGTGGGCGGTTGCCAGCAAAAATAAAGGCAGCAGCAGGAGGCTTACCGGAATGCAGAAGAAGCGCACCATGCGGAAGTAGGTGCCCACGGCGGGACTTTTGTAATAATCTTCAGGAGACTGGGTGAACTGGAATATGGTGCAGGGAAGAATCAGCACCAGGGGGGAGTTGTCCACCAGTATCAGGATGTGTCCCTCCAGCAGATAGCTGCAGGCCACATCGGGACGTTCCGTCATCTGGATGCAGGGAAGGGGATTCCACCATCGTTTGTGCAGAAGCAGTTCTTCCAGGCTCCTGGCTCCCATGGTGAGGGAAGTAACCTGAAGGGAATCCACGGCCCGGCTTAGTTTTTCCAGTAATTCAGGACTGACGTTTTTTTCCAGATAAGCGATGGCCACATCCGTTTTGCTGGCAGTTCCCACGGAATGCATGGCAAAAACCAGGTCGGTGGAGCGTACCCGGCGCCGGATCAGATTGGCATTGAAAAGTAGTGTTTCCACAAAACCGTCCCTGGCGCCCCTGGTGACCCGCTCCAGGTCAGGTTCTGCAATGCTTCTGGCGGGATATGTGCGCACATCGATGAGGATGGCCTGGTCAAAGCCGTCAATAAACAGCGCGGAAGGGCCGCTGAGCACATTGCGGAGAATATCATCCCAGGAACCGGTAAGGGAAGCCTGCGCATAGCCTATTTTGCTGTTCATGTACTGCAGGATGTCGGTCACACTGTCATCCTGCATGTAAAGGGGATTCTGCAGATCGGAGATAATCTGCTGGAGAATCTCTGTTTTGCAGAATCCGTTGACCCCCAGGAAAAAGGCCTTTGTCCTGCCCAGGTTCAGATCCCTTGTCATCAGGTCAAAGCTGGTGTCCAGAGGCAGTATTTCTTTCAGATAATGTATATTTTCGTCTAAAACAGGAGATAAAGTCATAGTGTTCCTCACTTTTTTCGATTGGTATTTATACTTTTTCCTATTTTATCTGTTTTATACACAATACCCCGGTTCCGGGGGGAGGGCTGCACTCCGGTTTTACCAGAAAAACTGTACCACACCCAGTCCTATCAGAAGAATGCCGGAAAGGGGATCCGCGGCGCGGCCTGCCAGCTGGAGGGCGGGCGTGCCGCCCAGACGGTTGCCGGAAAAAAGGAACAGCACGGAGCAGGCCAGGGTGGCAACGGCAGTGGGAAGGAGAGCCAGCCCTGCCAGGCTTGCGCTGAGTCCTGCGCTCAGATTGTTCAGTGAGAGCGTCAGGCTCAGGGCAAATACTTCCGTCAGCTTCAGGCAGGATGGATGATCTTCGGCAGAGGTGAGCTCATATTCCCTGCGGCCGGGGGCCGGGGATGATATTTTGTTCCGCCTGCTCCGCAGAAGGGCAGCAGTCCATTTTGCAATATAATATAGTCCCAGGACAATCAGGATCAGACTGCCGGCATAATTGCCGATAATGTCCGGCAGGAGGGCTGACAGCCGGTGCCCCAGTCCCACGGAAAGGCAGGTTCCCAGAAGCGTGACCAGGCTGATAATCAGGTTCTGCCAGAGCCGGATACGGATTTGCCGGATGCCGTAGCTGACTCCTACCAGCAGGGCATCCAGACTGGCTGAAATTCCAAACAGGAGAGAAGCGATATACATGGAAATTCTCCCTGTAATATTTAAAGTTTATTTACTATATTCCGAAGAAGAAAAAGGGTGTTGTTTTTTGGGGAATCATGGTACAATGTTGACACAGAAGGACATTGTGTCAACTGCTGATTCCATGTGCGCTGATGCGCACAGAATCATGGTACAATGATCTTATTCCGGAAAGGAAGAGGCCGAATGGCCATGAATACCATGATTGGTTTGTAATCATGGTACAATGTTGACACAGAAGTACATCGTGTCAACTATTGATTCCATGTGCGCCGATGCGCGCAAAATTATGCTTCAATGACTTTGTAAAAGAAAACAGGTTAGCCAAATAAACTGCCGGACAAAAGGAAGGCAGAAGGAGGTGTGTGAAAAATGAAGGAGATCAGGGAAAGCGCGTACAAAGCGGTGCGGGAACTTTTGGAAGCCGCCGGGCTGGAGAAGGGGGATATCCTTGTGGTTGGATGCTCCACCAGTGAAGTGGCAGGGGCGGGTATCGGCAGTCAATCCAGCCCGGAACTGGCGGAAGTGGTATTCGGGGGCATTTACCAGGCAGTCCAGGAGGCGGGGGTCTGGCTGGCAGCCCAGTGCTGTGAGCATTTGAACCGGGCGCTGATCCTGGAACAGGAAGCGGCGGACAGATATGGATATGAGACGGTGAATGTTATCCCACAGCCCAAGGCGGGAGGATCCTTTGCCGCCGCGGCATACAAGGCGTTCGAACATCCGGCGGCAGTGGAGCATATCAAGGCACATGCAGGGATGGACATCGGGGACACGCTGATAGGGATGCATCTGAAGGATGTGGCGGTGCCTGTGAGGATACGCACAAGACAGATCGGAGACGCCCACATAGTATGTGCCCGGACCAGGCCGAAATTCATCGGGGGCATTCGGGCCGTATACGATGAAAACGCCATGTAATAAAACCAATAAAACCCCATGCAGCAGGCACCGGTGCCGTGCATGGGGTTTTCTCAGGCGGTTAATTCCTGAATCAGCGTCATAATCGTCTTAATGGAATCCATCTGTCCGCTGTCGTTCATGGCGTCGCGGAAAGTCTGTCTGGAGAAGTATAACTCGTGTACCTTATCCACCAGCAGCTCCGTCGTCAGGTCATCCTCGTTAATTACGATGGAAAAGCCCTGTGACTCAAAGGATTTGGCGTTGAGCAGCTGGTCGCCCCGGCTGCTTGCGGCAGGGAGGGGGATCAGGATATTGGGCTTCTTCAGCGCCAGAAGCTCGCAGATGGCGTTTGCGCCGGCACGGGAAATTACCAGGTCGGCCATGGCAAAAAGGTCCTTCAGCTCCGCCTTGATATATTCGAACTGCCTGTACCCGGCAGTGTTCAGCAGCAGATTGTCTACCTTATCCTTGCCGCACAGATGCACTATCTGGAAATCCGTCAGCAGCTGGGGAAGGGCGTCACGGACAGCCTTGTTTCCATTGGCGGCGCCCTGGCTTCCTCCGATTACCATGATGACAGGCTTGTTTGCACTGAAGCCGCACATATTAAGGCCGGAGAGCCTGTTACCCTGGGCGAGTTCCGAACGGATCGGGGAACCCGTAAGCACTGCCTTTTCCGCCGGAAGCAGCTTCAGCGTCTCCGGAAAATTGCAGCATACTTTCCGGGCCACAGGGATGCAGATTTTGTTGGCGAGTCCCGGCGTCATATCGGATTCGTGGATAATGCAGGGAATGCCCAGGGAGGCCCCGGCACGTACCACAGGTACCGATACAAAACCACCCTTGGAAAAAATGACGTCAGGCCGGTAGTCTTTCAGGAATTTCTTTGCTTCCGAAAAACCCTTTATAACGCGGAAGGGATCCGTGAAATTCTTAAGGTCCAGATAACGGCGGAATTTCCCGGTGGAAATTCCTACATAGGGAAGGTTAAAATCATCTATCAGCCGTTTCTCGATTCCGTCATAGGAACCCATATAAGTAACTTCAAATCCTGCATTCTCCAGGGATGGAAGCAATGCGATATTGGGGGTAACGTGTCCCGCGGTACCCCCTCCTGTCAATACTATCTTTTTCATAAATATACCTCTGTGTCTGCTCCGGCGGGCATTCATTCAAAGCCTGAAGCGGTGCTTTGCAAGCCTGTGCCTTTTGAGAATCAAAGCATTTTTTCGAGAGCCAGCGCCAGCTGGTCCGGGCAGGACGTTGGCTTTGAGCCGCAGCGGATGCCTTTTAATCTGGAAATCGCTTCTTCAGGCGTCATTCCCCTCACAAGTGCGCTGACACCCTGGAGGTTGCCGTGACAGCCGCCCGTAAACTGTACGGATTCGATGACCCCGTCCTTTAACTGAATGTCGATTTCTCTGGAACATGTGCCCTGTGTTGTATATTTCAGTGAATCCATGGAATCTTTCTCCTTTTTATTTTTATTATGGAACCGTTTCGCAGATTGTTCCTCCGGATCTTCCGACAGAAACTGCTCTGCCTTTTCTATTATTAAAGTCTATTCTACATTCTAACAGATTTTTCCTGATTCCGCAATCCGGGGGCTGAAAATTTTTGCAGGCACCGGGTAAAACGGATATTTAAAAGCTTTTTGTCGGAAAAGGACGGAAAAATGCGATGGAAAATTCTGTCAAGCCCGGATATTTTACGTTATACTGGAGACAGGGGATGGAGCAGTGCCGGCTTGAGGCGTATGCCATAGCCGGAGAAAAGTCATCTTTCGTACATAGTAGGACCGGAATAAAAAAGGAGGCGCAATATGTTTCGTGTATTTCAGGAGGAAAAGCTGATAACGAGCTGTATGTTTGCCTTTCTGGGGGGCAGTATTCTGCTCAGGGTATTTTTAGGGCTGCTCTACAGGAATATGATAAAGGAAGCTGATAATATGGCTACCACGAAGAACAGGCTGCTGAAGCAGTGTAAGACAAAATTTGCAAGTTGCTACCAGTTGGGCAACGGGGTGGCTAACATTCCCGTTTTTGTGGACAAGTTTCTGAACCGGATGACACTGGGGCGTCTCTCCTTTGAGACCATATACCATCTGTCGGGGCAGCTGATGCTCCTGTCAGTGGTATGTTCGGGAGTGGGCGTATGCAAATGTATTATAGAAGGACGGACGGTAGGGGAGGTGCTTCCATTTTACATTGTAAGCTTTTTCGGCCTGTATGCGTATTTCAGCATATCGACAGTGGTGGATGTAAGGGGAAAAAAGAGAGTACTTAAGGTTAATCTGGTAGATTATCTGGAGAACCACCTGTCACCCAGGATTGAGGTTACCAGGCAGGACATGGAGATGCTGTACGGGGAAGCGGTCTACGAGGAAAAACAGCTGCCCTACGGGCGTGTGCAGGGAGGAAAAAAGGGCAGGGGAAGAAACCGAAAGGGAGCAAAGGCCGTTCAGGCGAGGCCGGAAAGAAGGCGTACCGTGGAACTGATGCCCATAGAGAGCCGTATGGCTGCGGGAGGGGAGCCGTTCCGTGGAGGAATGCCGGCAGAACAGGTTTATACGGGCAGGCAGCAGATACGCCGGCAGGAGGAACCGCAGTTCATGGGGGCAGCACATCCGGAGGGCGTATGGCAGTTGGGGCAGGCGGAAGAGAATCAGCCCATGAAGACGCAGCAGCCGGAAGCAAGATTGCAGACGACGCATGAGCAGGAAGGAGAACGGTTCCCGGGAGCGCCGCAGCCGGAAGGGACAGTACAGCCGGCTCGGGAACAGGCGGGAGGACGGTTCCTGGGAGCGCAGCAGCCGGGAGGGACAGTGCAGCCGGCACATGAACAGGAGGGAGAACGGTTCCTGGGAACACCGCAGTGCCGGACGGAGCAGCCGGTGCGGTCTGAGGACATGAGACAGCCGTCGGGATGCGGACAGGCATGGTGGACGGAAGAGGGACGGCAGACATCGGAAGGCGCCCGGAGGGAAGAGGGAGAGCAGGCATACAGGATGGCGCCGGGTTCACGGACTGAATCGCCGGAGGATTCCGCGGCAGTGACGGAAGAGGAACTGGAGGCACTGCTGAAGGAATTTCTGACGACATGAGGAATATTGATGTTTTTTATTTTAAGGGACGCGCTCACTACCGCTGAAATGCAGGCAGTAGTGAGCGCCTTGCCGAATGACACGGCGTTTTGTTTCACATGCAGAGCTGCTGAATTTCATCAAAATTCAAAGTGCTGAGATGGGAAAGGCGGTTGCGTGCCTCCCTATATTTCTTCAGCTGCGCATATTCGCTGCTGTTTAGGCATAGCTTGTCGTTTTTCACCATGAAAACCAGTATTCCCAGCTCCACGTCCCGGAAATCCGTATATTCCTCACCGTATGCCGACTGGATTGGCAGTGCTGCCTGAATCGCCGCTGAATGCCTTTTTACGAAACTTTCCCGAAACTCTTCAATCACCGAATATATTGTCCTAATCTGGGCAAGCCAGATACAATGCGCCATCGATTTTGGAGTCTTTGCAAAAGTAAATTCCGTGCCGTCGCTGCGCACACAGTCACGGAGAATCTCGATGATCAGCCCCGCCGGGTCCGCCAGAAAGCGGTCATAACGTGCCAGGCATTCCGCACATAATTCCATATCGTTTTCGATGACGCCTGCTGCAAGCTCCGCAAGGTAATTTTTAATAAAGGTTTTCTCTTTTATGGAAGAGGAAGCAAGGGTGGAAAACACAATACGGTCGTATTCTCCTATGTAGTCATCAAAGGAATAAATCTTTATCCCCTTCTTAGCGGGTGCATTGTTGCCCGAATGCCATTCCAGAATAAAAACCGCAGCCTCCTTGCCTTTTTTGCGCTTCTTCACATATTCCGATACAAATCCGGTCCAGGCTTCCAGGGCGGAACGTGAATGAACCCGGACCCACAGGTAGCAGGAATGAAGAACGATGTCGTCGCTGTTCGCGAAAAAATCGGCATATGTTTTTGAAGGACGGTACATGGCTCTTTTTTCCGGTTTGCAATATTCTTTCAGTATATATTCTCCGGGTTCTTCCACATCCCGAACGGACTCGAAACGTTTCGAAGAGTTCTGCTGCTTCACGTTGTTCTTAATGGCGGACTCCATGGAAGAACGCCATGGGATAACCGCTGAAGACTGAAGCACAATGCTTTTTTCCTCCAATAGGCTCTCTGTGATATCCGAAACAAAAGACAGGGCATTTGGTACTTTCTCCCACCATATCCGTTCCATTTCATCCCTCCATGTAGTCCATAAGCTTATCCGCAACTTCCGTGTTGGTTCCCATCATCTGGAAAAATGTAAACCGGGTAAAAAGATAATGATTGTCGTCCGTACTGCGCAGCACGTTTAATTCCCGAAGCTCCTCCATAAACGCCGCTAATTTTTTGAGGTCAAGCGCGGCGATTTTGGTAATCTCAAGATCGATACCCGCTTTTTTGATATCATCCGCGGCATATCCCTTGCTGTAGCCGTTTGTATGGTAAAGATATGCCATCACCAGGGCGATCAGGTAGTAGTAATTATCTTCATCCAGCTTCAGGGTAATAATGTATTTCTCACGAATCTGCCGCATAAACTCCGGATCTGCCAGAACCTTTTTAATATGCTCTTCGCTGACCTCGTAAACGGGTGAGTCCACTTCATTGTATCCCGCATAGTCCTTCTTTCTCATTGCGTCCAGAAGCTTTGCGCAATACATTTGAATCAGGCCGGGGAAATAGTTTGTGGTGGCCAGGATCAGCGTTACAAGCGATTCCTTCTCCTTCGGGAAGCGCAGGCCCAGATAATGCAGCGGAACCTCCATCAGTTCCCGGGCCTCGGAAAAGTGAAAAGGCTTCACCGTCATCGCTTCCAGATGCGTCAGTACACTGTTATTGCTCAGAGCTGCCTCCCGCTTAAAGCGGACGATATTGCGCAGGCCTGCAATGACAAACTTAAAACGCCTGGGACCGATACTCTGGACCTCCTTCAGGGAGTCGAAGGGCTTGTAGTTGACGGCTTCACAGCTCTCTATAAATACATCCGCTTCGTCAAGAAGCAGGAGCAGGTAGGGGATTCGCTTATTCCCGGACTGGAGACGCCGTTTTATGGCCCTGGCCAGATCATCCCAGTCGGTGGTTTCGATGTCATCTTCCAGAATATCCTGGTCATACAGCTCATGTCCGATTTTCATAGCAGCTTCCTGGTAATTCAGCCCCTTAATTTCCACATAAACGGCACGGTTGCCGTTTTCGTCCCAGTTGATATCATCCTTTGCCTTTTTCAACAATGCGGATTTTCCCAATTGCCGGCCGCCATAAACGATATTTGCGCCTGTTGCAGACTTGATCCGTTCCAGCTCGTATTTTCTGCCCATGAATATCTCCGGCGGCATTACATTGACGGATTCCCATACATAGGGCTGATAATATCCGAAGGGAACAATCAGGGAAATCAGCATTCTGTTAATCTTTGTCTCGTCGAAATTGCGAATCAAAAACATCATGACGGTGCGGTCCACAACGCCTGAAAACTTATCGCCCAGAGAATTTTTAGTCTTTCTGGCCAGGCGTCTTCGCTCTCCTTTTGACAGCGCATGGTCCAACAATATCAATGTATGCTTTGCATTCACGATCTGTTTCATCAGATCGATTAATCCGTCCGCGTCATATACGCCGTTTATGCAGACCACTCTGAAGCCATCCTGGACGGCACCCGAACCGAAGGCGGCGATGGGATGTGTATAATGACTGATTCCGCTTCCCTGGACGGCTTTCGTCTGGACAATAAAGTTCTCGAATTTGACAATTTCATTTTGTGCTTTGACACTGTCTACGCTGAAGCCGAGGCAGGTCAGCAAATTGCTGAGGCGTTCTCTCCCCAGTTTGCTGCCGCCCGGAAGCCAGTTGTCTGCCAGCTTTTTTGCGCCCCTTTCTTCTTTATTTCTGGTACGGCTGTTCACAAGGCTGGCAAAATTGGACTTATGTGTTGCTACAGGCTGATAATAATCGTCATAATTATCCAGAAATTCCTTTAAAAAGTCCTCTTCAACCGCATCTTCCCCATCCTCCTCTATCCTCGTCGCCCTGGCAAGCAGGTCCTCCGCCACCGTATAGTTCTGCTCCTGGATCATGGACTCTATGCGGGCGATTCTCTTCTCCTTCACCTCACCGGTAAGAACCGAAACAGAGGTTTCCTTAAATGTTTTCAGCTGTTCCAGCAGGTCCGATTCCCTGCTTTTGGCGGTTTCTCTGATTTCCTCCAGATACGCGTCCATGACCTTGTTTAAGAAGCCGTAGTTCGCGCTGTTCACAGCCCAGCCATACCATTCGTCAACGATCTGCAGTATTTTTTCCTTTTTATCCTCGGAAGAATTATCAATCTGGCCATAGCTTTGGGCCAGCTCCAGTTCCCCTATGAAGTCCGCTTTTCTTAAATCCGCGGTCTCCTTTGCATACTTTTCCCCGGAATCGACGGTTTCCAGAAGCGCGGCCAGTTCCTCACGGTTTTCGGAATCCTCGTTGTATGCCAGGTAGTCAATGATGAGTCTCGCCGCGCCGTAATCGTCGCCCCGGTCTTCCAGAATTTCGGACAGGCGTTCCCTGTATGTTGCCCTGTGCCTGCTTATTTTGCGGACATGATTTATAATGCGGTTAGCCGGCTGCATTGACTTCATTTCCGAGGAATGCGTATTTAAATCCGGTAGGAAATTTTCATCCAGCATGATGTCGTCTGTCAGAAGAAATTCCGCATAGAAATATTTCCATGCATGTTCGTCGATTGTGCCGTCCATACATTGCAGGATTTCCTGTAAGGTTGTCAGTATGACGTTCAGTCCGGCAACCCGCTCCATATGGGAAGCTGATGCCGAAATGCCTTCCTTTAACTCGGCAATGGCAGCTGAAATATTCTCCCGAAGCGGTTTCTGCAGCCTTTCATATGCCGTTGTCCCCGTATCGTCGGTCCGCTTGTTCAGCTGTTCCGCGAGAACATACCATCTGGCCATCAGCTGCACCGCCTTCATGGTTGTATTCGTAATATTGCTGCGCAGATGGCTCATGAGATCCTCGTGCCGCCGGTACACCATGTTGCCGCCGGCCTTTTCCCAGAATACAACAATGTACTTCCAGAGCTTTTCCGCGTTTATGGTTGTCTCGGAAATCTCATCTTCTTCCGCGAAGAAATTTTCCTGAAGGAAATCCGTCATAAGGGGAAGCATTTCCAGGTCTTCATCAATAATTGATTTGATATACTGCCCGATGTCGCTGCTTACGGAAAACATAAGCTTTTTCGTCTCAATGAAGCGTTTCTGGCTTGCATTCTCCTTCTTTTTGCCCACGACGAAATTATCATAAAAACTCCCGGCCTCGCTCCGCAGCCTGGCAATGTCCCTGTTCAGCGCTGTCCGGCTTTTTGTCCTGTATCCGGCATAAGTATCAATCCCTCTGTTATATTCGTTCTTAAAGTCCAGCAGGGAGTATACAACCTGGCTCAGTGTAGGAAACGTATTTAAGACTTCATAATTTTTGATACCCCCGTAAAATGACTTAATGTTGTAGTCATAACGTACCTGGCTGGAAAAGAACATCCTGATTGCCGTGGAAACAGTCAGTGTTTCTTCAAATACACCACCTTCCGGAATCAGCCGGAAAACATTCTCCGTAGAGTAGATACAGCGCGCCAGAGGGTCGTTCAGCGCATAGGCAAGCTGATTGTATAATAATTCGTTCAGTCTGCCCGCCAGGGAACAGGATTTTGCATAGGCAGCAGCGCAGTAAAACCGCCGTTCCGCCAATAAGCCATATAGAACATCCATGTCTGTCTGCGCAGTGGTATCAAGGGCAGTGGCTTTTAGGGCAGCATTTACTTCTGCTGCGGGCGCTCTTTTTTCTGTCGT
>OFGO01001754.1_pt1 | contig 14546 bp, 11 predicted proteins | sample 1521761 | NCBI WGS metagenome assembly OFGO01 (sample SAMEA3504128, study PRJEB24116) | mouse gut metagenome | biome: mouse gut; feature: mouse-associated habitat; material: faeces | place: Denmark | collected 2011
AAAGCGATAAAATATTTTAACTATAATGATTATAATTTTAAAGTCAATAATAGTTAAAATATTTATCAAAGAGCTTGAGAAAAAACAAAAAATAAAGTACACTTATCGTTGTAAATTTGATAGAATATGTATAGAAAGAGAAGTGAAGATAATGGATCAAGTAGAGGTTATAATTGTAACAGGAATGTCTGGAGCAGGAAAAACTAGAGCAATGGCATGTTTTGAAAATCTAGCATTTCGTTGTATTGATAATTATCCGGTTGCTTTATTAACCGAATTTGCAGAATTGGTACAAGATGATTCTAAATATCAAAGAGTTGCCATGGCTGTAAGTTTAGATGATGCATTAAAAGCGATTAGATTATTATCCAATTTGGATTGGATTCATTTGACAGTTGTATTTTTAGATTGTGATGATGAGGTATTGGTTAAAAGATATAAAGAAACAAGAAGATCTCATCCGTTATTGATTTCTAATAAAGCTTCTTCTTTATTAGAAGCAATTGAATTTGAAAGAAGATTAGCTGAGCCAATTTCTAGATTAGCTAATTTGTCTATTGATACAACAAAGTTAAAAGGAACTAGATTTCAAAATTTATTAGAAGATTATTTTAGTAGTGGTAAGGTAGATCCGTTTAGAATCACGTTTGAGTCGTTCGGATATAAACATGGGGTACCTAAAGATGTTGATTTATTATTCGATGTACGTTTTTTACCAAATCCTTTTTATATTGAAGAGTTAAGAACATTAACAGGGAATGATAAAGCTGTTTATGATTATGTTATAGAAAAAGAAGAAACAAAAATATTTATAAAAAAGATGACTGAGTTATTTGATTATTTATTAAAAGAATATGAAAAAGAAGGCAAGATGCATTTAATTATTGGCATTGGCTGTACTGGAGGACAACATCGTTCAGTTACTTTAACAAATTATTTTGCTGATTATTATAGTAAATATTATCAGGTTCATCGCTTGCATCGTGATGCTGATCATTAGGAGTAATTATGGTATCGTTTTCGAGAATAGTAAAAGAAGAAGTAGTTTTTAATGATTTTGAGTCATGTTGTCAAAGGGCGATGTTGTGTGCAATAATTAAAATTAATGGAACATTATCTTTATCTAGCTATGGGTTATCTTTAACAATTAGAACAGAAAATGCGAAAATCGCTTCCAAAGTTCATCGAATGTTAAAGGAAGAATATGATCCTCAGATTGAGTTTTTAGTTTCTCGTAAAATGAAATTAAAGAAAAATAATGTTTATATTTTAAAAGTTACTAAAGCAAGAGAAATATTAGATGATTTATCTTTGATGGATGGTTTAGGGTTTAATATTATACCAAATAGAAATATTTTAAAAAGCGAGTGCTGCATGAGGGCGTATTTAGCAGGGGCGTTTTTGTCATGTGGCAGTGTAAATAATCCAGAAACATCAAATTATCATTTAGAGATGAGTTTTAATGAAGAAGAATTTGCACAATTTATTTCTAAAATAATGAATGATTTTGAACTGAATGCTAAAATGATTAAACGTCGTAATAAATATGTTGTTTATTTAAAATCATCAGAAAAAATTGGAGATTTTTTAAGAGCGATAGGTGCAAGTCAGTCAGTAATGAATTTTGAGAGTACCAGAATTGATCGTAATATGTCTAATACTGTTAATCGTTGGAATAATTGCGACATTGCTAATGAGATTAAATCAATGGCAACTGCAAATAAACAGATTAATGATATTAATACGGTTGATATGTTTATGGGATTGGATATGCTTGATGAAAAAACTCGTATAGTTGCATTGATTAGAAGAAAGTATCCTGAAATGACATTAAATGAATTAACAGAAGTTTATTATGAAGAAACAGGGCAAACTATAAGTAAATCTGGATTACATCATAGATTTAAGAAGATAAGTGAAGAGGCTAAACGATTAATTCAAATGGAGAATGAGTAGAATGGATAAAATTGAAATTAGGTTTGGACAACGAGTTAAAGAAATCCGATTAAAGCAAAATATTTCTCAAGAAGAGTTAGCGTTTCGTTGTGGATTATCGAAAAATTATATTTCGGATGTTGAAAGAGGCACAAGAAATATATCCTTAAAATCAATTGAAATATACATACATGATTTAAATAGTTATGCCGTTGGGATGCATAATTGTCTCAGTATTCCATTTGATAAATTACTGTCAGAAGGATTCAACACAAGACAAACCGATGTAAGACCAGCACAGTCAGTAAGTACAGCATTTCAGTTGGTAGCAGTTATATTCCAATTGCAATCTTTACAACAGTTTGGAGGGGTATCAGCTACTCATCTTGATTGGACTATGATCCCATATGTAAGAAAAAGTTTCTACAAACATCTTAAAGACGGTCTTATGTATATGGGTAAGGCTAGTGATTATAAAATGTATAATGAACATTTCAGTGAAATCAGAGAAAATTGTGATGTAGGAATAGAAAATTCTGACTGGTCAAACTATTTTATAGAAGATTTTTATATTCCACAAGAAGTATATGATTACGCAATGGATATGACAGAAAAAGAAGTCTATCAAGCAGCTGAAGGACTCTACCATAATTTAAACACTCTACAGAGCCGATCAGGGAACCAATTACCATTTACTTCGATTAATTATGGTACTTGTACAGAGCCAGAAGGTAGAATGGTTACAAAAGCGTTATTGGAAGTTTCGATTAATGGAATTGGCAGACTACATAAGACAAGCATTTTCCCTTGTGGAATTTTTCAATGTATGAAAGGTGTGAATAGGAAGCCAGGAGATCCAAATTATGATTTATTTAGACTGGCACTTAAATCTACGGCACAGAGATTATATCCTAACTATGCAAATATGGATTGGTCTGGTAATGAAGGATATGATAGAAATGATCCAAAAACATTTTTCAGTACAATGGGCTGCCGTACTGCAAATGGATGGGATATTAACGGATTTGGACAACTAAAAGATGGTAGAGGAAATATCTGTCCAGTAACAATTGTTATGCCGACATTGGCAATGGAAGTAAAAGAAGCTATAAATGGAGATTGCACATATTCAGAACAAATTAAATATGTGGATATTTTTTTGTAAATAGATTGCAGCATAAGTTATCTGACCAGTCTGTTCGGTTTATGATCAATCACTATGCAGAACTTGCTGGTATCAGTCAACACATTACTCCGCATATGTTTAGACATTCTTTTGCTACTCTTTTATTGGAACAGGATGTTGACATTAGATACATACAAAGAATGCTTGGGCATAGTTCTATAAGCACAACCGAGATTTATACGCATGTGTCAAGTAGAAAGCAGAAGGATATTCTTGTGAACAAGCATCCAAGAAATCAAATGAATATAAACAAAGGATAATATCGGATTATCCTTTGTTCATTTACTTTCTTTATATTATACTGCTTCTATAACCGTAATTCAACAATTTATCCCATTATTTCCCACCCATTTTCCCAGATGGCACCAAATTGGCGCACAAATTACGCAAACTGGCACGGCATTGCGATTTACAGGGAAAAACGCCCATGTTATAATGGTCATGCTCAAAGTTGTGCGCACAACCATACAGCCATCCCTTTTCCAGGCATCTGCACCCCGCAGGTGCCATTTTTACACTGCTGATGCCATGCGCTACCCGTATGGCAGGAAAGGCCGGCACCCTCCATGGGACTGCCGGCTTTTCCCATCCCAACTTTTACAGGAGGTAAACCATTGAAAAAAGTAAACAGCAACCCAACCGGGAGCCAGCTTCCCCGCAGAAAGAAGCCCTGCATCCCTTACAAGGACATCCTGACGGGCGCAGCGGCCTTCGCCTGCTCCTTCACGCTCCTGCCCATCCAGGCGCTGGCAGCTGACGCGGCCCCTGCGGCGGACATGTGGGGCCAGGCGGAGACCATCATGAAGGACGTCTACGGCAAGATCCTGGGCATCTCCACCATCGCGGCCATCGTCACCGCGTCCGTGGCCCTGCTCCTGATGAACTTCTCCAAATCAGGCAAGACAGTGGACGAATCCCGGGCATGGCTCAAGCGCATCGCCATCTCCTGGGTGGTGCTCAACGGGCTGGGCTTCATCCTCGCCTATGTCACCCCGTTCTTCTCGGGCGGGCAGTGGAACGGATGACGGGAAGGAGGGGATGACCCATGGGGATACTTGACGGCATCGTGGAATGGATTGCCGAGCAGGTGATGAACGGGCTTGACCTGATCTCCACCTCGGTCCTGGGCGCCCTGGGCTGCGACATGGGGACCTTCCTACGCTACTTCCCCGCCGCGGAGACCATGTATAAGATATTCGTGGCGGCCGCCATAGGGCTGGTCCTCCTGAACTGGGTATGGCAGCTCTTCCGGAACTTCGGCCTGGTGGCAGGGGTGGAGGCGGAAGACCCCCTGAAGCTGAGCATCCGCTCCGTCCTGTTCATAGGCCTGATCTACTACTGCGACCAAATCACGGACATGGTGCTGGACATCGGCGGCACGCCTTATGCATGGATACTCTCATCGGACCTGCCGCCCCTGAACTTCGCAAGCTTCAACTCCGTCCTGCTGACCATCCTGGGCGTATGCGCCAGCGGATCCGTCGCCCTAATCGCGCTGATACTCCTGCTGATTCTGGCATGGAACTACATTAAGCTGCTGTTCGAGGCTGCGGAGCGCTATGTCCTGCTGGGCGTGCTTGTCTACACCGCACCCATGGCGTTCGCCACCGGCGCGTCCCAGTCCACCTCGAACATCTTCAGGTCGTGGTGCCGGATGTTCGGCGGGCAGATCTTCCTGCTGATGATGAACGCATGGTGCCTGCGCCTGTTCACGTCCATGGTGGGCAGCTTCCTCTCAAACCCGCTGTCACTTTAAGGAGGCCACATCTTCACAGACGGACCTGTCCGTCCTGCAAATATTGTGCTTACGCCTACATCCGCGGGTCAAGCAAGAATTGGAGATATATATGAAAAACAGACTTTATATGATAATCCCGGCTGCAGCCCTGCTCCTCTCCCGGTCCATTACCGTCCTTGCGGTATCGGAGAGCGACGTGGAGGCAGTCGGAAGGGAGACCGCCGCCGGGAACGTGTTCATCTGGTTCCTGTGCGCCATCGCCTTCCTGAAGATCAGCCAGAAGATAGACAGCTTCCTGTCCAGCCTGGGCATCAACGTGGGCCACGCCGGCGGCAGCATGATGGCGGAGCTGATGGTGGCCGCCAGGGGGCTCACCACCGCGAAGAACGTGACAGGCGGCTCCAGCTTCCGGGGCGGCTCCTTCCGCATGGGAGGCGCCTCGAACAGCTCCAGCCAGTCCGCTTTCCTTTCCGGAGGGCTCGCCGGGGCCGTGGGGAGGCAGTTCACCCAGAGTGCCGTACATGCCATGACCGGCCATTCCGGCAACCCCATTAGCCGCAGGGCCTTCGAGTCCTCTGCGAAAAAGGGCGGGGACTTCGCCAATGGCGTCACCGGGGCCGTGGCAAAGGGGAGCATCAGCTACACCGGCTCCATGACCGGGGCGCAGGCAGCCCAGGCGCTCACCTCCTACATGGGGCAGGCCGGCAGCCCTGACGCCCCCAGCTATTCCGGCGTGGAGATCGGAGGCGGGCGGATCATGGGGACGGAGACCTCGGTTGACCACCCCAACGGCACGGCCTTCGGCATGTACAATACCGACCAGTACATGGCGCCGGACGGGGACTATGAGACCGTCACAACCGCCGACAACGCCACATGGTACAGGCAGTATGCCGCCGACACGGTGGAGCGCACCCCATACATGACCGGGGAGGGCAAAATCGCCTACCATGAGGACATCGTGCAGAAGCTCCCTGACATACCAAGAAGAAAGGACCGTGTGTAGATGCCTGAAGACAACAGCAGAAAAGAGCAGGCCACCCTCTCCAGGGCGGCATCGGCGGCAGGGACCGCAAAAGGCGCCATCAAGACCGGCCGGGCGGTGGCCGGGGCGGCAAAAGGTGCTGCGGCAGGCCCTTACGGGATGCTTGCGGCAGGGCTGTGGGAGAGCAGGAAGCCCATCGGGAAGATACTGGCGGCCTTTGCCGCCCTGCTGATGCTCCCGGTCCTGTTCCTCCTGATGCTCCCCTCCCTGATTTTCGGGGACTCCGGACTGGATGATGCCAGCGGCGACGCACTGAAGGACAACAGCGCCATCATGGAGAACATCGCGGAAGCGGAAGCCTCCATCGAGGCCATCCTGCGCGGGAAGCATGACGCCCTGCTGGAAGAGATACAGCGGGAAGCGGATGCCCTCGGCCCAGATTGCGAATATGGGATCACGGACGACTTTTCAGACCGCATCATCTATGAGAGCGCCCTGGTCATCTCCCAGTTCTGCGCCTCCCAGGAGGACTACCAGGAGATCAGCCTTGCAAAGCTGGAGAGGATGCTGCGCAATAATGCGGACGGCATCTTCACCTATACCGTGGAGGTCACGGAATATGAGGAGACGGATGAAGAGACCGGGGAGCACCGCACCATATCCCATCACCAGTACACGGTGCAATATGCCGGGGACAGCTATTTTGCCAGGAACGTGTTCCACCTGACAGACGAGCAGATGCAGACGGCAGGATACTATGCTGGGAACCTCCACCTGTTCCTGTTCAACACAGTCTATCAGGTGGAAATCAACCCCGACCTGATACCTGGCGAGACCGGGAACAGAGCCGTGGACCTTGCCCTGACAAAGCTGGACACGCCTTACAGCCAGGAGCGCAGGAACCAGGAGGGCTATTTCGACTGCAGCTCCTTCACCTACTGGGTATACAGCCAGCTGGGAGTCACCCTGCAGCACGGCGGCTCCAACACGGCAGCATCACAGGCAAGGTACATCACGGAGAACAACCTGGCCGTATCCTATGACAGCCTTGCCCCCGGGGACCTGATCTTCTACTCCTTTGAGGTGAACAACCGCTACCTGGACATCGGCCATGTGGCGATCTACGCCGGGGACGGCTATGTGGTGGACGCTTCCTATTCCAGGCAGAAGGTGGTATACCGCCCTATCTACAGCACTGGCAACATCGTCCTCTGCGGCAGGCCCTACGTTGAACAGCCATAAGAATGACCACTGGCGGAAACGGCAGACACATGCCCATCCGCCACAACCATGAATTGATACCTGCGGCCACAAGATTTTCCATTTCCCACGAATCACGGGTAGGAAGCGCCGTGAATCGCTGGCAGATCTGACCGCCCGTGAATATAGGAGGTGCATCCCAGAATGTCCATGCGACAGGAAGAAAACGACATATACATCATCCCGCCGAACTTCATCGATACCGGAACGGTGTTCGGCGGGACCATCAAGCTGCGGAATGCGGCGGAGGCGCTGGCGGTCTCGCTCCTCATCGGCCTACCCGTGTTCCACCTGCCCGTGACCCTGACCACGAAGATCATCATCGCCTGCCTGACCGTGCTCCCGGCAGCCCTGTTCGCCGTCATCGGCATCAACGGGGAGAGCCTGAGCTCCTTTGCCATAGGCTTCTTTGTCTACCTGAAGAACCGCAGGGTTGTAGGCCTTGCGGAAAGCGCAAAGGAGCCCCCAGGTGAAACGCATACAGAGGAGAAGGCTCCCGAGAAGCAAAGGAAAGCAAAGAAGCCAAAACCGGAAAAGAAAGTGAAGCCCAAAAAGGAAGACTTCGCCGAGGAATTCGGGCAGTTCAAGGAACGCAGGCAGGCAAGGCAGGCTTCCGATGGATCCGCAAACGGAGACAGGCAGAAGAAGCAGGGTGTGCCCCAGGCAAAAGGGCGTATACGGGATAGGCAGGAACCTGAGCTGCTGAACCCCTCCGCCGCCTACCTCCCCATCCGGAAGATAAAGAACGGCATCGTGTACACAAAAGACCGCCGCTATGTGAAGGTCATAGAGGTCGTCCCCATCAACTTCCTGCTGCGGAGCGCAAGGGAGCAGCGAGGCATCATCTACTCCTTCATCAGCTACCTGAAGATCAGCCCTGTGAAGCTCCAGTTCAAGGTCCTCACCAGACGCGCCGACATCAACAGGCATCTGGAGACGCTGCGGGAGGAGATGCGGCAGGAAACGGACGAACGGTGCCTCGCCCTGCAGAAAGATTATGAAAACCTGATACGCCGCATCGGCTCCAGGGAGGCCATCACAAGGCGGTTCTTCATTATCTTCGAGTACGAGCCGTTCTCCGCAAACCGGGGGAATGAGGAAAGCGATGCCGTCTCCGCCCTGACAACTGCGGTACAGACGGCAAAGACCTACCTGCAGCAGTGCGGCAACGAACTTATCGTCCCCGACAGCGAGGATGAGATGGCCGCAGAAGTGTTCTACAGCATCCTGAACCGTAAGACCAGCGTGGCAAAGCCCCTGGGCGTGCGCGTCAACGAGGTCATCGGGCAGTACATCAATGCGGGCAGGCGGGACGAGATCGGGGACATCCCCGCCATGGAGTTCATCGCGCCGGAATCCATCGACTACACCCATGGCAGTTACGTCATCATGGACGGCACCTACCATACCTACCTCCTGGTGCCCTCCAACGGCTACCGCCAGCAGGTGTGCGCCGGGTGGATCTCCCTGCTGGTCAACGCAGGCGAGGGAATCGACGTGGACATCTTCTTCGACCGCCAGCCGAAGGACCGCATCCAGCAGAAGCTGGGCCAGCAGCTCCGCATCAACCGCTCCAAGATTAAGGACGCCTCCGACACCAACTCGGACTTCGACGACCTGGACAGCGCCATCCGCTCCGGCTACTTCCTGAAAGAGGGGCTTGCGGGCAACGAGGACTTCTACTACATGAACATCCTCATCACCATCACGGCGGACAGCCTGGAGGAGCTGGAGTGGCGCACCAACGAGATGAAGAAGCTGATGCTCTCCCAGGACATGGAGGCGGTCTCCTGCCACTTCCGGGAGGAGCAGGCGCTGCTCTCCGCCCTGCCCCTGGTGTCTCTGGATAAGAAGCTGTTCGAGCGCTCCAAACGCAACATCCTGACTGCCAGCGTGGCAGGCTGCTACCCCTTCACCTCCTTTGAGATGTGCGACGACAACGGCATCCTTTTAGGGGTGAACAAGCACAACAACTCCCTGATCATTGTGGACATCTTCAACTCCCGGGTCTACAAGAACGCGAACATGGCAATCCTGGGGACCTCCGGGGCAGGCAAGACCTTCACCATGCAGCTCATGGCGCTGCGGATGCGCCGCAGGAACATACAGGTGTTCATCATCGCCCCCCTAAAGGGGCATGAGTTCCACCGGGCCTGCAGCAACATCGGCGGGGAGTTCATCCAGATCTCCCCTGCCTCCAGGAACTGCATCAACATCATGGAGATCAGGAAGGTAGACTCCTCTGCCAATGACATTTTAGACGGCCCGCAGACGGAGAAGTCCGAGCTGGCGGCAAAGATACAGCGGCTCCACATCTTCTTCTCCCTGCTGATCCCGGACATGACCCATGAGGAGCGGCAGCTTCTGGACGAGGCGCTGATACAGGCCTATAACCAGAAAGGCATCACCCACAACAACGACAGCCTGCCTGACCCCAAATGTCCGGAGAGATACCGGGAGATGCCAGTGCTGGAGGACGTCTTCAACATCCTGAAGAAGAATGCGGACACCAGGCGCCTTGCCAACATCATGAACCGGCTGGTACACGGCTCCGCCTCCACCTTCAACCAGCAGACCAACGTAAACCTGGACAACAAGTACACGGTGCTGGACATCTCGGAGCTGACCGGGGACCTGCTGACGGTGGGCATGTTCGTCGCACTGGATTATGTGTGGGACAAGGCGAAAGAGGACCGCACCGTGGAAAAGGCCATCTTCATCGACGAGACCTGGCAGCTCATCGGCGCGGCATCCAACCGCCTGGCGGCGGAGTTCGTGCTGGAGATCTTCAAGATCATCCGGGGCTACGGCGGCTCCGCCATCTGCGCCACCCAGGACCTGAACGACTTCTTCGCCCTGGAGGACGGGAAATACGGCAAGGGCATCATCAACAACGCAAAGACCAAAATCGTCCTGAACCTGGAGGACGAGGAGGCCATGCGGGTGCAGTCCATCCTGCACCTGTCCGAGGCGGAGACCATGGCCATCACCCATTTCGAGCGGGGCAACGGCCTGATCTCCACCAACAACAATAACATCACCGTGGAGTTCAAGGCCTCCGAACTGGAGAAGGAGCTGATCACCACGGACCGCAGCGAGCTGAAGACGCTGCTGGAAAAAGAGCGGCAGCGCAGGCAGGTGGCAGAAGCCGTCTGATGCGTAAACTTTACATATGGTCTACGCACAGTGGAGAAAATCTTCCCCTGCCGGAAGCACCTGTAAGTACACTTTAAGTAAAGCTTACGCAGACACGATGTATCTTCCAGCTCCAAACCGGCGCTTTATGTAAAGCATATGTAATCTTTATGCAGAGTTACTTCCTTATAATAATAATTTGATTCCCTGTGGCAGACATGGTCTTGCGTCCTGACGGATGCCGCCGCGTGCTGCAGGACAAAGGAGGACGCACCATGCAGCACAGAAACCAACCGCAGGAAAGCCATCTGGCTAAGATAATCCGGCTGCTTTCCATGTACCATGCCCTCAGCCTCCCCCAGCTCCAGAGCCTCTACCCGGAACTGCCGGGAGCCAGGCTCCTGCGCCTGCTGGGGAGGCTGGAAAAGGCAGGGCGGCTTGCCCTCCTGCCGGACCGGGGGCTTGTCCTGTATACAGAGGACCGTGCCCCGGATCCGTCCACCCTGGCCGCCTTCTGGGTCCTCCTGGACTTCTGGGAGGACGTCACCTACCATACGGCCAGCGACTTTCCGGTGGCGCTGACCTTCTGTACCCAGTCGGATGCCTATGACGTCATCCACATACCGGAAGAGAAAGAGATGCTCATGAACCACGCCCTTTCCGTTTATAAGGAGGACTCGCCCCGCCGCATCGCCATCGTGGACAGCGCAGGGCAGATACCCCTCCTCCACATCCCCGGCGTCGTTGCTTTCTGTACGGTGTCGCCGGAGGGGAAGGTGCAGTATTACAGAAAACAAGGAGTAGAGACCTGATGGACAGACACACCTTATCATCCCGAATTGCCAGGATTGCTGACGAGCTTCCCAGGCTTGCGGGCACCCTGAACGCCATGGCAGCCAGCACAGGCAGCTATGGGAAGAACTACGAGGAGCTGAGCCTGGATGCCGCCCGCCGTGCAGAGCGCATCGCCTGCTCCCTGCGCAACCTAATCTATGCGGCAGACCTGGTGCCCAGACCCGTCCTCATGGAGGCGGCCGCCCAAGCCCACGGCATCTCCATAAGGCATACGCAGGGCTGCGTGGAGGTCACCCTGCCCGGCCTGATGCCGAAGAGGAACAGACGGATCAACACCACCTTCCTGACCGACCCGCTTTATGCATGCCTCGAATCATATACAAAAGAGCACAGCCTGCCCCACTTCGCGCAGTGCGTGGTCTGCTTCTCCCATGTGTTCGACAGGAGCCTCCCCGCCAGGCGGGTGCAGGACTATGACAACCTGGAGTGCAAGCAACTCCTGGACACCGTGGCGGCATTCCTGATGACCGATGACAGCGGCCTGCTCTGCGACGCCTACCACACCACGGAGTTCGGGGAGCGGGACTGCACCATCCTCGCCGTCATGGAGAAGAGCCGCTTCCCCGGATGGCTGAAAGAGCGGGAGGAGAGGGAAAAAAGCATATCGGATTTTTAGCCGTTTTCCCCAAAAAGAGCCTGACTGCGGTAAAAACACCATAGAATACCCGCCAGTACAGGGGAAGATACAGCCCCGTGCCTGCCGGGTTTTGCCGGAGCAGCAGGCGTGTACGGTAAAAAACAGGGAAAGGAGCCCTTACTATGAACACTACAACCGGCCCGTACCGTCTCATGGAGCTGGCCGCCATCTCCGGGGAGTGCAGCACCCGTGTACTGCCCATACTGGGCCTTGCCCCCAGCTACAGCGAAAAGCTCGTCACCCGGCTCAAGGGGGAGGGCCTCATCAAGACCCATTACAGGGACGGTCTGCGGGGGTACAGGCTGACCAGCAAGGGGAAGGAGCTCCTGCTGGAGGATAACCACAGCCGTTTCTCGTTCTACCTCTCCGGCAGCTCCGACACCAACCACCCACGGAGCGACATCCCCAGGCGGCTGCGGCTCCAACAGGCATCCATCGCCTACGCCATGCTCTGCAATGCAGGCGTGGAGGTCTTCCGGGACCGGAAGCCCCGCCTGTTCCGGGCAGGGGATGCCGGGCAGGCCGCCCCTTTCCCCATGCCCCTCCCAGTATTCTACCATTCCAGGGAGGTCAAGGAGCTGGGCGCGGAGGCGGTGAAGATAGGCAACTCCAGGGCCATGGGCATCCTGTTCGCCCAGGAGTGCATCTATGCCCTATTCTGCACCGGCAGCGCGCCGATGAAGTGGGAATACCGGACAGAACTGAAGGTGAAGGCCCTGCTCTCCTACCATGCCAGCCAGGGCATCCTCTCCAGGGGGCGCATCGAGCCCTGCTACCACCCGGACACCCCAATAAAGGCGCTGCTCATCGGGGAGGGCATGGACACGGCGCTGAAGCTGATGGAGAGCACAGGTGGCTTCCAGAAGAGCTACTTCTACCTGGACTCCAGCTTTGCGCACTTCCATTACATACCGGAAGGCGCCCAGGGGGAGGCGATGCTCCGGCTGCTCTGCTCCCCAACGACCCAGACGGCACTCAGGAATCTGCTCCTGTCCGACCTGCAGCCGCCCCGTTCCGGCCACGGGCTGGAGCATGACGCGGTATCGGAGGGGAGGCCCGTGCTGCTGGCCTTCGACTTCGACATGCTGCGGCTCTCCCGGTTCCGGACAGCCCTTTCCTTCCACGGGCTTAGCGGGAACCTGATATGCTTCGACTTCCAGGAGCCGGTGCTGCGGCAATACTTCGGGGACGCAGCTGCTATTGAAACCATTGACCTGTACAAATTTGAAAGGAGGTTCCTGCGCTGAAACTGACAGAGAACAAAAGGAAGACACTGACGCTCTTCCTCGTGCTGCCCGTCCTGCTCCTGGCCCTTGCCTATGCAGGCGGCTATGTGTCCCAGTTCCTCATCAACTACCATGCCTGGGCTTCATCCGGAGGGACGCCGGGGGACGGCACCTCCCCCGCATTTCCGGACGGCTCTCTGGGCGCCTGCCTCAGGGCGCTCACCATCTTCCCTTACTGCCTGTACGGAATCGCCCTGTGCGTTAGTATCTCCGGCCTGCTGGTATTCATGGTGATGCGCATGGGGCTCGGCAGGAAGGGCACCTATGACCGGGAGCGGAACCTGACCTATTCGGACCAGGGGACCTACGGCACCTCTGGCTTCATGACGGAGGCGGAGATGCATCAGGTGCTGGAGCTGGTCCCCAACATCACAGGAAGCCGGGGCGTCATCCTGGGGAAGCTGGACGGGAAGGCAGTCTGCCTGCCGGAGAAGACGCGGATGAACCGAAACGTGGCCGTGTTCGGTGCCAGCGGCAGTATGAAGAGCCGGGCCTACGCAAGGAACGTGGTATTCCAGTGCGTGAAACGGGGGGAGAGCCTCATCATCACCGACCCCAAATCCGAGCTCTACGCAGACCTGTGCCTCTATCTCGAAGACAACGGCTACACCGTAAGGGTGTTCAACCTGATCAACCCTGAAAATTCCGACAGCTGGAACTGCCTGGCGGAGATCGAAGGCCAGGAGATCATGGCACAGCTCTTCTGCGACGTCATCATCAGGAACACAGGCTCCCCAAAGGGTGACAGGTTCTGGGACAATTCGGAGATGAACCTTTTGAAGGCCCTCGTCCTGTATGTGGACCAGGGGTTCCCGCCGGAGGGGAAGAACATCGGGCAGGTCTACAAGCTGCTGACCATGAACTCCGAGAAGGAGCTGGACAGCCTCTTCGACCTGCTCCCGGTCACCCACCCGGCAAAGGCGCCCTACAACATCTTCAGCCAGGCGTCCGACACGGTGCGCAGCGGCGTCATCATCGGGCTGGGGACAAGGCTGCAGGTGTTCCAGAACAGGCTGATCCGGCAGATCACCAGCTACAACGAGATCAGCCTGACGCAGCCGGGCCATGAGAAGTGTGCGTACTTCTGCATCACTTCGGACCAGGACTCCACTTTCGATTTCCTCTCCTCCCTGTTCATGTCCTTCGTGTTCATCAAGCTGGTGCGCTACGCGGATAAATATGGGGAGGGCGGGAGGCTCCCTGTGCCGGTGCATATCCTGGCGGACGAGCTCGCCAACGGCGGCTGCACCATCGCGGACCTGACAAAGAAGATCAGCACCATCCGCTCCAGGCAGCTCTCCATCAGCTGCATCTTCCAGAACCTGCCCCAGATGCAGAACCGCTACCCGCTGAACCAATGGCAGGAGATTATCGGCAACTGCGACACCCAGCTCTTCCTGGGCTGCACCGACGAACTGACGGCGGAGTTCATCTCCAACCGCACCGGCGAGGTCAGCGTGGCAGTGTCCAGCCAGGCGAAGCAGCTCAACACCTGGCGGGTGTCCGACTACACACCGGAGTACCGGGAG
>OFGO01001765.1_pt1 | contig 14453 bp, 19 predicted proteins | sample 1521761 | NCBI WGS metagenome assembly OFGO01 (sample SAMEA3504128, study PRJEB24116) | mouse gut metagenome | biome: mouse gut; feature: mouse-associated habitat; material: faeces | place: Denmark | collected 2011
ATATCCCAAAAGGATATTCCGGCTCATTGCTTGCCTACGTTAGCAAAACCTTTTACCTGCTACATTCGGTTCTTATCACCCCACTCACACATTCCATCCAGAAGAGGAATTAAGGATTTACCACGTTCTGTCAGGCTATACTCCACTTTTGGAGGAATTTGTGGGTATTCCTCCCGGTGGACTAAGTGATCCGCTTCCAATTCTTTCAGTGTGGTGCTTAATGTCTTGTAGGAAATCTCACCGATATATTTTTTCATTTCATTAAACCGAACCACGCCGAACTCCATCAGCGTATAGAGGATTGTCATTTTATATTTTCCGTTGATCAGGGATAGGGTATAGCTAAACCCAGTATCACTCAGATTTTCTGCCGATATACATCTCTTATCCATGTTACACTCTCCTTTGGGTAAGTATATGAAATTCTTGTAAGTATCGCACTTGAATGTGCGTACTTGTTTTTGGTTTCATTCACGCTATAATTATAATATCGACAGCGGGAAAAGTCAATCCCGCAGCAAAGGAGGTATATTTGTGCAAAGTTATCCGTACTTAGGCAAGCCGCTTCATATTGGGAAACTGACGATAAAGAATCGGTTTTGTATGGCTCCCATTGGCGGAGGGCAGCACCATCTGCCGAGCGGCGGATTGAAAGACGAAACCATTCAATATCTGGTTGAACGGGCAAAAGGTGGTTTCGGTCTGATTTTTACTGGCGCACTGGCAGCGGATCATCTCGTTGATCCTTATACCGGGGTAGGCCCGTCTATTCTGCAAAACCCGGAAGCATTTAAGATGACAGCGACAGAACTGAATGAACGGGCTGGCGCTTATGGAACAAAGATTTTCGCTCAGATTACAATGGGACTTGGACGCAATTATCCGGGACTTCCGGCTCCGTCCTCGGTTCATGTGTTCCGGCATCCTGGCGTTAATTCCCCGGAACTGACACGGGATCAGATTAAATCGAAAATTGAATCCGTGGTTAAGTCAGCAAAAATCGCAAAAGATTCCGGCTTTGCCGGTGTGGAGGTACACTCCATCCATTGGGGGTATCTGCTGGATCAATTCGCACTGTCCATGATGAACTATCGGACGGATGAATATGGCGGCAGCTTGGAGAACCGGCTCCGGGCGGCAAGAGAAATTTTGGAGGGTATCAAGCAGGAATGTGGCAGCGATTTTCCAGTCAGTATGCGGCTTGGATTAAAGACCTTTGTAAAAGAATTTGAGCAGGCGACATTGACCGGCGAAAAAGAAATCGGACGCACCATAGAGGAAGGCGTTGAGATTGCAAAGCTGCTGGAATCCTATGGATATGATTGTCTGAATGTAGACACTGGCATTTATGATTCATTCTATTATGCCTGTCCGCCCATGTATATGCCGAAAGGCTATCTGGTGGAGCTGGCAGCGAAGGCAAAAGCAGCGGTAAACATTCCGATTCTGGCGGGCGGTAGAATGAATGACCCGGAGATTGCGGAAGCAGCAATCCGGGACGGCAAGATTGACGCCGTGGTAATGGGCCGTGCGGCTTTGGCAGACCCGGAATATCCGAACAAGGTTCTAACTGGACATACGGAAAAAATCCGTCCATGTATTGCCTGCAATCAGGGCTGTATTACAAGATTGCAACAGGGTAAGCAGCCCACCTGTGCGGTCAATCCGGTGGCAATGCGGGAAATGCGTTTTGCCATGCGTCCAGTTGTTCAGGTGAAAAAAGTTATCGTGGTCGGCGGCGGTGTTGCCGGCATGGAAGCTGCTCGGACAGCAGCACTTCGTGGACATAAGGTTTCCCTCTATGAGAAGAACAGAGAATTGGGCGGCAACCTGATCCCTGGTGGCTCTCACAACTTCAAAAAAGAAGTACGGCAACTGAACGCCTGGTATCAGAATGAGTTGAACCATTTACCCGTAGAATTGCATATGGGCGAAGCCATTACCGCAGAACAGCTTCGGGAAATGAACGCTGATGTGATCATCCTTGCAATAGGTTCTGTTCCTGTCATTCCGAGGGTGCCGGGGATTGACGATCCGAAAGTCCTTGGCTGCATGGAAGCTTTTGCCCAGACGGAAAAGGTCGGACAGAATGTGGTAGTTATTGGTGGTGGTCTAGTAGGCTGCGAAATGGCTCTGGATTACGCTCAGGCAGGAAAGAATGTCACAGTTGTGGAAGCATTGCCCAAAATCTTATCAGCGGGAATCCCATCCCCGATTCCAAATGGGCAGATGATTCCTGATTTATTCGAGTATCACCATGTAAATGTGCTGGAAGGCCACAAACTTTCTGCTGTGGAGGATGGCAAGGTAATCCTGGAGCATGACGGCCAGAAAAAGACACTAGAAGCAGATTCGGTTGTAATCGCTGTTGGATTCCGTCCGGCTCCGTCAATGGCACAGGAACTTACAGGCAGCGGCGCAGTGGTCTATGATATTGGCGACGGTCATCAAGTCAGCACAATCCTCCATGCCGTTTGGGATGGCTACGAGATAGGAAACAACATTTAGCATGGCAGTAAAGCGAAACGCTTTATTTAATAAAAACTAAATTTTCAAGGAGGCTAATATTATGAGAGCAGAATTAAAGGAATATCAGGCTGTTGAAGCAGCCGCTATGAAGTTTGTCAAGAGCGTTGCCGAGGGCAATAGCACCTATGCAAAGGAACTGTTTACGGACGAAGCTGTCCTGTTTGGTTATTTGGACGGTAAACTGGAGCATGGCTCGATTGAGCAGTTCTATCACAATGTGGATACGGTTCCCGGTGGTGACAATTTTAAGGCTCGCGTAGATGTTCTGCTGGTGGAGGAATCGCTGGCGGTAGTACGCGTACTGGAAGAAGGCTGGGGTAATCGGATTGACTTTACGGATGTCCTGTTGCTGTTGAAAATGAATGGTGAGTGGAAGTGCGTGGCGAAAGCATACAATCAGAACTCCAACACCATTCAGGAATAATCTGAGGTTGACGTACCGATCAAAAAGCAGTTAGATGGCACCCATAAGGAGAATCACATATGAATAAAAAAATTGTCGTGATTACGGGAAGTCCCCGTAAAAACGGAAACAGCTTCGCAATGACCGACGCCTTTATTCGTGCAGCGGAGCAGAAAGGTCACAGCGTCACGCGCTTTGACGCCGCCATGATGAATCTAAGTGGGTGCCATGCTTGTGAAACTTGTTTTAAGACCGGGAAAGCCTGCTCCTTTGATGATGATTTTAACACAGTTGCTCCGGCGATTCTGGAAGCAGATGCCGTTATTTTTTCCATGCCGGTGTATTGGTACTCCATTCCGGGGCAAATCAAAAATCTCATTGATAAGCTGTATTCCTTTTTCGTTGTGAACAAAGACATTTCCGGCAAAGAGTGTGGCCTAATTGCCTGCTGTGAGGAAGAAGATTTGTCTATTATGGACGGTGTTCGTGTTCCGATGGAGCGTACAGCGGCTTTACTGAGATGGCGCATGATAGGCGAAGTGCTGATTCCCGGTGTTTTGAATACTGGTGATATTGATAAAACGGACGGATGCCGTCAGGCGGCGGAACTTGCAGAAAAAATCTAACATGTATGGAGAATGGTTATGAGTAAAAAAATAGTGATCTTAAACGGCAGTCCCCGCAGGAACGGCAACACGGCGGGGCTGGTGAAAGAATTTACCAAAGGAGCGCAGGAAGCCGGACATACGGTTACGGAGTTTTTCCTTTCCGGAATGGATATTCACGGCTGTAAAGGGTGTTTTGGCGGTCACAGCAGCAAAGAATGTCCCTGCGTCCAGCAGGACGATATGAACCAGATTTATCCGGCAGTCAGGGAGTGCGATGTGATCGTACTGGCAACCCCGCTGTACTACTGGAACATGAGCGGTCAAATCCGCACAGCCATTGATCGGCTGTTTGCACTGGAAGAAGGCGACGGAAATCTCTTGCGTGGACACGGTAGATCGTCCGCCCTGCTGATGGCGGCAGAGGGGCACGGCTTTGAAGATGTTCTGCAATACTACAACAATTTGTTGGGACACTTGAAATGGCAAAACCTTGGTCAAGTACTGGCTGGCGGCAACGGTGATATTGGCGACATTAAGGGTAAGCCGGAACTTGAGCAGGCTTATGCGTTGGGTAAATCAATTTAATCATAAAGAGCAAAAAGGAAACAAATAAAATGGAAAAAATCAAATTAGCACAGGCATCTCACCTGACCTCTCCAAACCCCGTTACTGTTGTCTGCACCGAAAAGCCGGATGGCAGCACCAATCTTGCTACGGTATCATGGTGGACGTACCTGTCCTTTAATCCCAACATGATTGCCTTTGCAATGGCAAAAACTTCTTACAGCGGGGAGCGTGTCCGTGAAACCGGCAATGTTATTGTAACGGTTCCCGGTGCTGAAATAGCGGACGCTGTAATGGGCTGCGGCAGCACGACCGGCAGAAATACTGATAAGGTCGCCAAATTCGGCATTGAACTTGCCAGCGTAGAGGGAAGCAAGATTCAGATTCCGGCATACAGCCGGGTGGCAATTCAGTGCCACATGAAAGAATACCATGAAACCGGCGACCACTATCTGTATATCTGCGAGGTAGGGCAGGTGTACGGCAACGAAGCAGAGGAAGCGCTCTTTGCATGGAGTGGCTATTCTCAACTTCGCCCTGCAAAGTAAAGGAGGGCAGATATGGACTTTTTAGAACTGGCAGCAGACCGTTATTCTGTCCGCTCCTATTCTGACCGTCCGATTGAGCCGAGAAAAATGGAACGAATTTTGAAAGCTGGATAGCTTGCGCCCACAGCAGTGAATTTTCAGTTGCAGAAAATCTATGTACTGAAAAGTCCGGAAGCCATCGGAAAAATTCGTTCCCTTACCCGGTTTGCCTATGACGCGCCGGTGGTTCTGTTGGTATGTGCAGATAAAACGAAAGTCTGGCGAAGTCCATCTGAGCGCGGATATGATATCGGTGAAATGGATGCCAGCATTGTCTGCACACACATGATGCTAGAAGCATGGGAGTTAGGAATCGGTTCTGCTTGGGTGCGCGGATTTGATTCGCAGCAGATGGCAAAGGCATTTGATCTGCCGGAGCAGGTACAGCCGATCTGCCTGCTTCCTATCGGCTATCCATCTGATAAATCGGTTCCTTATGAGGAATGGCACAGTACGTTCCGCCCACTCAGTGAAACCGTGGAAGAACGATAATGAGGAAAATACATTAGAAATCACAAAAGCAACGACAATGGGCCAGATTCTTGATTATGACCTGGGGATTGCTGATGTTCTGGTGAAAGTCGGAATGCACTGTGTCGGATGCCCATCCTCCATCCATGAGTCGCTGGAGGAAGCTTGTCAAGTGTATGGGCTGGACGTAGACAGAGTATTGCAATCTATCCATCAGTATCTGCAAGAAAGGACGACGTAAAAAAGTTGTTTCCACCCATATCAAAAAATTATCGGAGGTAACTATTATGAACGCATCTGTTAAAGACTACGAGGAGATCATGACTGTCATTACCACCTATCTTAAGGGTGGTAACAAAAACAGTGCTGCAATGAAACCCGCTTTTCATCCGAACGCTATTGTTAATGCACAGCCTGCTCAGACACTATTCGATGCGGTAGATGAAGCTGGCGAAACGCAGGCAATAGGACGCATTGACATTCTGGACATTGTAAAAGACATTGCCTGCGCCCGTGTAGTGATGGAGGGCTGGCACGGTATGAATTTTGTGGATTTTCACCATCTGATGAAAACTGAGGATGGCTGGAAGATTGTTTCCAAGATTTATACACAAATTTAAGCATAGGCAAAATTGGCGGGCTAAAGGACGGTACAAATCAGCCCGTCGTATGTTGATTATGAATTTCTATGATCCTTTTGCAGAATGGGTGGTGATTTAAAATCGGAAAACGAATATTGGTTGCGGACGATAATTTGGCGTTTATTTTAGCGATTCAAAATATAATGCAAAATGATTGTGTTAATGTTATCTGTACACAGTTTATCGAAAAAGCATTAGAAATTTTTACAAAAAATGAATATTGTCTTGTTATCATCTCTATCCAACCGACCATAAGTCGTGATATGTCGATGCTCCGCATGATACGGGAAAGCAAATCTGTCCCTATAATAGTACTCACACAAAATTTGAGTTTATCGGAAAAAATCGCCCTATTCCACGCCGGAGCCAATGTCTGTTTGGAAAAACCTATAGACGTAACACTTTGTGCAGCGCAGGCTTGCTCATTGATTCATCTATACTTGAATGCAAAAGAAGATAATTGTGAACGGTATCCATTAATTTTTAGCACAGAATTGATTATTAACCCCATATATCGTCAAGTAATCATAGATGGTGAACTACTTGATTTAACACGTACAGAATTTGATTTGTTACTATATATGGCAAGCCATCCTAATCAGATTTTTACCCGCCAGCAACTTTACCGACAAGTATGGGGTGATGATTTAGGTATTAGCGGGGAAAATACGGTTCGCGCCCATATAGGGAACCTTTATAAAAAATTGGCGGATATTGGCAAAACCTATATCCAAAACACCAGAGGGGTCGGCTATAAATTTGTTCCTCCTGCTGGTAAAAAATAAAATAGAACAGTGTATCATTCAAACGTCAGGGCAGCTTGCCTTGGCGTTTTTTTTAGTATGACGGGCATGCCGTCAGTCTGTGGTGAAAGTCCACAAGGGACGTAGTCGCCGACAAACCCCAAAGCGACTCCCAAGGTTCACACCGTGAGGTGCGGGCGCGAAGAAGGGATAGCGAAATCGTAGCCTGACGAACAGAAATCTGATATAAGGCGTACATGGCGGATAAGCTGGCTAGAGACAGCGAAGTCCAAAAGGCGACCGTAACCCATGTGCGTAAATCAGGCAGGTAGACGAGGAAAGACTGGGAGGCTTATCCCGTGAGGTCTCACAGACGGTTTCATTTGCCGTAGTAACAACGAACTGTGAGAAGTCAGCAGAAGCCGTAGTAGGCAGAGCCTTGAGACAGGTACTGCCAAAGGGTTGAACAACGTAACCGTGTAATCAAATGTATGCTTCATGGAATACCTGACAGCAGGAAGTGCGAAACGTAAATGAGCGGGTACTGCACCACTTAGGGCGAATCCATGAAAACGGAAAGGAGAAAGCACACAAAGCAATGTCAGAACTGTTAGAAAAGATACTATCCCAAAACAACATGAATGCCGCCTACAAGAAAGTCTGTGCCAATAAAGGAGCAGGCGGCGTAGACAATGTGACGGTAGAAGAACTCGGCGATTACATCAAAGAGAACTGGGAAAGTATCAGGGAGCAAATCAGGCGCAGGGAATACAAACCCCAGCCGGTCAGGAGGGTAGAGATACCCAAGCCGGACGGAGGAGTGAGAAAACTGGGAATCCCAACCGTAATGGACAGGGTAATCCAGCAAGGCATCGTGCAAGTGATAAGTCCTATGTGTGAGCCTATGTTTTCGGAGTGGAGTTATGGCTTCAGACCGAACAGAAGCTGTGAGATGGCTATCAGACAATTACTTGTATATCTGAATGAGGGATATGAGTGGATAGTGGATATCGACTTGGAGAGATTTTTCGATAACGTACCACAGGACAGACTAATGAGTCTTGTTCACGACATCATCAACGATGGTGATACAGAGTCGCTTATCCGCAAATACCTAAAAGCAGGAGTCATGTCGCGGCAGGGATATGAAGAAACAAAGCTGGGCACACCGCAGGGAGGCAACTTGTCACCGCTCTTGTCAAACATCATGCTGAATGAACTGGACAAAGAACTGGGAGCAAGGGGACTACGATTCACAAGATATGCGGATGACTGTGTGATAGCAGTGAGCAGCGAATCAAGTGCTAAGAGGGTCATGAGGACAGTGGCGGATTGGATTCAGAGGAAACTGGGATTAAAGGTCAACATGACAAAGACCCATATCACAAGACCGCAGAAGCTGAAATATCTGGGATTTGGATTCTACAAGGACAGCAGGGAAAAACAATGGAAATGCAGACCACATCAGGACTCTGTGAAGAAATTCAAGAGGAAGCTGAAAGAACTGACTTGTAGGAAAATGCCCGGAACAGTCACAGGCAAGATTGTGCAAATCAATCAGGTGACAAGAGGGTGGATAAACTACTATGCCCTCGGATCCATGAAAACAGCAATGACAGAGATTGACGCACATTTAAGGACAAGACTCAGAATCATTATTTGGAAACAGTGGAAAGTGCCGAAGAAACGACAGTGGGGATTGCAAAAGCTTGGGATAGGCAAAGACCTGGCACGACTGACAGCGTATTGCGGCGACCGATACTACTGGGTTGCCACAAAGACATGTGTGGTCAGGGCAATCTCTAAAGACGTATTTGCTAAGGCGGGACTTATAAGCTGTCTTGATTATTATAATGAGCATCATGCTTTGAAGTTATGTTGAACCGCCGTATGCCGAACGGCATGTACTGGTGGTGTGAGAGGGGGATTAAATTCCCCCTACTCGATTGTTTTGGTGAAAAAATTGCACAAGTTTGGCTGTGATTTTTCGTAAATATTTTTTTCTAAAGGGCAGGAAAGACTTGCCCTTTAATTTTTAAACTATATCCAGAAGCCGGCCCATAAAATTCTGTCCCGCACCTGAATGTGATTTTAAGCCATCTTCTAAAAAAGATTGCAGGCTTCAAACCAATGTGGGCGAGCGCGGCGCGTTCACATGAAGCATTCCAAAATCAAATCGCGCGCGGCGCGTTCTGATTTTCAAAAAAAGAAACCATGATAAGGAGTGATACCCATGAGCGATTATATGACCATCCAAACCACGCTGCCGCCCTATCTTCCCTATCCCCGTTTCCTGCTGGATACGGCTCTTTCGCAGACCGCAAAAGTAATTTACGCGGTCCTGCTTGACCGTGCCACGCTTTCCCAGGCAAACGGCTGGGTAGACCACAGCGGCAGGCTGTACCTGATATTCCCGATTGCGGGGATTGCCAGTACGATTGGCAAAAGCATTTCCACTGTCAAAGACGCGCTGAACGAACTGGAAAGAGCGGAATTGGTTGAGCGGAAACGGCGCGGGCTTTCCATGCCAAACCGTATTTACATGAAGCTGCCCAGCGGTCAGAAATCCGGCTTTCAGCAGGCTGGAAAACTATCCGTCCAAGAGCCGGAAAACGCCCCTTTAGAGGGTGGAGGAACCGGCTTTCAGACAGCCGGGAAAGCAGCCACTAACAACCTGAGTAAGAACCACCTGAATAAGAGCAACCTGAAAGGAGCGAGTGCGCGTCCGTATGGCAGATACCAGAATGTATTTTTGTCAGATGCGGAACTGGCAGAGCTGCAGGCAGACTTCCCCGCTGTCTGGCAGGAGTACATTGAGAAGCTGTCTGCATATATGGAATCTACCGGCAAGGCTTACCGAAGCCACGCTGTTACAATCCGCCGGTGGGTATCGAAGGATGAACGGAAAGCCACAGCCGCCAGAAAGAGGGACTACACCGCCAGCGAGGAGGACACCGTATGATACCGATTACTGCTGAAATCCGCGCTATGATTGACAAAGCTGCCAGCAGCCTGACAGTTGGGGAGGATGAATACACAGACCCTGCTGACGGCCTGCTCCACTGCCGTGCCTGCGGCCATCCGCGCCAGGCTGTAGTGGAAGCGCCGTTTTTGAACCGGGTAATCTTCCCCCGCTGCGCCTGCCCCTGCGAGGTGGAAAAGCGACAGCGCAGGGAAGAAGCACGGATACGCCAGGAACGGTTAGAGCGAATCAAAAGGCGCAGATCGCAGGGGCTGCAGGCCCGTTATCTGTACGATTACACGTTTGCAAATGACAGCGGCGAAAATCCGGCTATGGACAAAATCCGCGCCTATGTGGAGGGCTGGCAAACAGCACGGGAGCGCAATGTGGGTCTGCTGCTGTTCGGGGACGTTGGCACGGGGAAATCATTCGCGGCGGGGTGCATCGCAAATGCCCTGCTGGAGCAGGATATACCGGTACTCATGACGAATTTCTCCACCATCCTCAACCGCCTGTGCGGGACGTTCGGGGAGGACAGGCTGACATTTCTGGATGGGCTGGATGTCTACGATTTGCTGATTATTGACGATTTGGGCGTGGAGCGCAGTACGGAATACGCAATGGAACAGATTTACACGATTATCGACAGCCGATATCGCAGTAATAAGCCGCTGATTGTTACGACCAACCTGACACTTGAGGAAATGAAGAACCCGCCCGACCTTGCCCGCGCCCGGATTTATGACCGTATCCTGGAACGGTGCGCCCCTGTGCTTTTTGCCGGGAAGAATTTCCGAAAGGGCAATGCCGCCGTTACCCGCACGGCGGCGCGTGAGATTATCGCGCAGGGGGCGGGCGTACATCCTGCTGAAAGAAAGGAGCATCCATGACAAAAAGCCAGCCGGTTCCATCCGCTGAAACACCCACGCGCCGAAAGGACAAGCCACGTTTCATTGTAACCCGTGAATACAGCGGCGGGCAAAGTATGCAGGCCGCGTTTGAGCAGGCGATAGAAAACCAGGCTTGCGGGCAGTTTGCCGCATGGCGGGAAAAGAAAAACGGCGAATCTGCCGGTTGAAAAAATGGGCGGGACACGGTATAATGATTATATCGTGTCCCTGTTCATTAAGGAGAGCAAAAATGAGCAGGAAAAACAAAACCACTCCCACCGTCACCGCACTGTACTGCCGGTTGTCGATTGAGGACGGGCGGGAAAACGAGAGCATGAGCATCCAGAATCAAAAGTCGCTTTTGAAGGACTTTGCAGAGAAAAGCGGATTTTTAGATTACGAATTTTATGTTGACGACGGTTATACCGGCAGGAATTTCAACCGTCCCTCGTTTCAGCGGATGATTGCCGATATTGAAGCCGGAAAAATCAAATGCGTCGTCACAAAAGACCTGTCCCGCCTGGGCCGGAACTACATCGAAGCCGGCAGCTATATCGAAGTCTTTTTCCCCCGCCACAACGTCCGCTATATCGCAATTACTGACGGGGTGGACAGCGTGAACCGGCAGGAAATGGACATTACGCCGTTCAAAAATATCCTGAATGACCTATACAGCCGGGATATTTCCAAGAAAGTGCTGGCGGGATGGATGGCGCGTTCCCGGCAGGGCAAATTTTTAGGCGGCCCGACGCCTTACGGCCTGTGCCGTGACCCCGAAGACCACGGGCATCTGGTTATCGATCCGGAAACCGCGCCCACGGTCAGGCTGGTGTTTGATTTGGCCTTGAATGGGTACGGCACGATGAAGATTGCCAAGCACCTGCTGGAACACAAAATCCCCATTACCCGCGTCAAGACACCCGTAGAATCTGAGGTTCGCTATTACTCATGGAGCGGCTCTGTTATTGGGAAAATGCTCCGCAACCCAGTCTATAAGGGTGACCATGTGGTCTGTAAAGCGCACCAGAAAGCGATACGCTCCAACACTATAAATGCCATTCCACGCGATCAGTGGGAAATCGTTGAAAACTGCCACGAAGCGATTGTAAGCCGCGAGCAATGGGACAGGGTGCAGACGCTGATTGACCGCCGCCCTCCCATTATGCAGGGCAACCGCTGCCCGTTTTACAATTTATTTCACGGGCTGGTCTACTGCGCGACCTGTGGGAAGTCCATGCAGGTACGCTATGAAAAAGCCGGACGCATGGATGTTGACCGCATTACCAAAAAGAAGCGGGAGCCTATCGACAAGGCGTATTATATCTGCCAGACCTATAACCGGCTGGGCAAAAACGCCTGCACCAGCCACAAGATCGAAGCCCGCGACCTCTACAACCTTGTACTGTCCGACATCATGGCACACGCAGCAATGGCTCTAAAGGACGCAGAGGGCTTTTACAGGCGTTTAACGGGGCGTTTGGAGGAACAGTACACCCTGGACGAAAACGGGCTGAAACGCGAGCTTGAAGCGCTTACAAAGCGCAATCAGGAAATTGACGATATGTTCATGAGCCTGTATGCGGATAAGACCAAAGGCATCCTGACCGAGCAGCGGTTCCTGCGTATGACCGAAACGCTTGAGCAGGAACAGCACGACAACAAGGCACGGATGCAGGACATAACAGATGAGTTGCGGATTGCCAGCAGCGCGGAGGACGATGTGCGGCGGTTCATCGGTGAAATTCAGGCGTATGCATCCATCACGGAACTGGACGAAGCGATTTTGAACCGTTTGATTGATAAAATCTTTATCAGTGCTGTCGAAGTGATTGACGGCGAAAAGGTGCAGAAAGTCCGCATTGTTTATAACTTTGTAGGTGAGATTGAAAACTGAATTTTGTATTTACGGCCTCTTTCCCGTTTTGGGGAAAGGGGCCTTTTGTCGTTTCTGGATGAAATTTTGAGGGAAATCTGAACTATTCACTTGACATTGTGGCAGGGAACTGATGTCAACCGATGAATTGGCGGTGATGGACGGCGGCAAGTGCATCTTGCAGGTGCAGGGCGTAAGGCCGTTTTTCAGCGACAAATTTGACATTACCAAACATCCGCAATATAAATACCTGCTGGATTCCAGCAAGAAGAACGCTTTTGATATTGCAAAATATCTGAGCCGGAGATTGACCGTCCGACCGGACGACGTTTTTGAAAGCTGTGAACTCGAAGCGCCGCCCGCGTCTGATGCACCCGCCGATTGACTTTTCAACCGGCGGGCTTTTTTTGTCCCTATCCAACCAATCACAACAAATTTAAGGAGGAAAATGTATGGAATTTTTTACGAGCGCAATCGACACTTTGAAGGTACTGGTTATCGCGCTGGGCGCTGGCCTTGGCGTGTGGGGCGTTATCAACCTGCTGGAAGGTTACGGCAACGACAACCCTGGCGCGAATGCTCATGTACGGTAAAGAAGCAAGCAACCGAAAACAAGAGATAGACCGCCAGCACCACACTATTCCGAACCAAAGAAACCAAAGACCAAAAGACAAGCACCGTGGAAATGTGTATAACTTGCTATTCCGTCATGGAAAAGTCCGTTCACAGAACATGGAAAAGCTAAAGTGCAGCTTTCCCACATTCTGCAAACAGACTTTCCCACAACTCCATAAGACAGCAAGTTATGCACATTACGCACAGTGCCGACTACTACGGAATCCCTCTCACACCTATATCTTTTTTTGAATATTAGAAATAGCAAATGTTAATAGAGCGACTATCCGATAATGGATTTTGTCAAAGAAACTATGGAATATACTTTAACCCAAATTCTGTAATTGCGTAGAATACTGGCAACAAATCTTCTCCTTTTGGCGTAAGAGAGTATTCTACATGAGGAGGAATCTCATTAAATTGCTTCCGGCATATTAGCCCATCAGCTTCCAACTCACGCAGGGCATTTGTCAGCATGGTATTGGTAATACTGTTTAGGATTTTTTTCAGTTCACCAAATCGCATAGGGCTTTTGATACATAATTCATAAATAATTTGCAGCTTCCATTTGCCTTGTAACATACTGATTACAGGTGTTACCGGGCAATTCCCATTTTTCGTAAGAATAATGCTATTTACTTTTTGCGTATATTCTTCATAAGTCATTTTCAATACATATCCTTTCACAAAATCTTATAGTACATTTCAACATACTATATATGAAAAATCTGCGTACTTGAACTTGATTTTGGAATTAGTATAATAAATATATCGTAAATGGTCAACTACGAAATTTTATAAAACGAAAGGAATTTACAACCATGAAAGAACTCAACATTTTTGAAGCTACTGCTCTTACTTCCCCTAATCCCCTTACACTGATTTGTAGTGAAAATGAGGACGGGACAACCAATCTTGCGCCGATTTGTTTTGTATCATATCTTTCTTTTAATCCGCCGATGATAGGGTTTGCGACAGGAAAACAGGCTCATACCGGAGAGCGTGTCCGGGAAACAGGAAAAGTAATTGTTACTGTACCGGGTGAAACTCTCTCTCAGGCTGTCATGTCCTGTGGTTCTTCCACTGGAAGCAAGGTAAATAAGGCTACGGAGTATGGGATTGAAATGGTAGATGTAGAAAATAGCAGCATTAAAATTCCCAAAGATACAAAAGTGGCTTTTATTGCGGCTTTGAAAGAAACCTTAGAAGTAGGCGACCATATTCTTCATATCTGCAATATCGAAAAAATTTTGGGAGATGAAAATAAAGTAGGTCTTTTTGCGTGGAATGGTTTTGGTAAAGCTGCTCCGGCACAGGAAAAATAATAGGGCAAAGTCTAGGGGCGACAGCAATGCTGCGCCCCTTTGAATCATAAAGCAACTATAAATCATGCAACGCCCTATGTGGGAGAAAGGGGGAATTTCCGTGAATTGCACAGAAGCATACAAGGAGCATATCGAGTACACATTTAACGCCTTTTGCAGAGTAGTCATACACTATGCCGCTATCAATGCATGGCGTGACAGGGATAAACGGCGGCAAAGGGAAATATCTTTTGAATACCTCA
>OFGO01001767.1_pt1 | contig 14430 bp, 12 predicted proteins | sample 1521761 | NCBI WGS metagenome assembly OFGO01 (sample SAMEA3504128, study PRJEB24116) | mouse gut metagenome | biome: mouse gut; feature: mouse-associated habitat; material: faeces | place: Denmark | collected 2011
CCGCGGCCGGGGCGGCGGCCGCGGCCGGATGGTGCTGCTGTTTATCATCGCGCTGCTGGCGGTGCTGCTGGCGGCGGGGACGGCGTTTTACCTGCTGGTGGACATTGAGTACACCCCCAACGGCATGGTAATCCACTGGCCCTGGGCGCAGGAGAGCGAGACGCCCCCGCCCCCCTCCGCCCCGCCGCCGGAGCTGCCCAGCGTGGCGGTGGAGGTGGTGGAGCCCAGCCCGACGCCCGAGCCCACCCCCACGCCCACCCCGGAACCCACCTATAACCCCATCGCCGCGGTGACGGTAACCACAGCCCAGCTGCGGGACGGCAGCGCCGCCCAGGCGGTGGCTGCGGCAGGGGGGAACGCCCTGGTGGTGGAGATGAAGGGGATCAAGGGGCGGCTGGCGTGGCAGTCCCAGGCGGAGCTGGCCGCCGCGCTGTGGGCCAACGCCGCCGACGACCGCACCGCCCAGGCGGTGCGCGAGCTGGCCGAAAACACGGAGTTGTACCTGGTGGCCCGCGTCCAGTGCTTCCGGGACCCGCTGATGGCCAGCAGCTGGGTGGGAACCCTCATGACCCGGGGAGGGAACCTCTGGCACGACGCCCAGGGGGTGGGCTGGTCCAGCCCTGCCAGCCGGGATGCGGTGGACTACCTGTCCCAGCTGTGCCTGGAGCTGGCGGAGATGGGCTTTGACGAGATTTTGCTGGACAGCGCGGGCTATCCCGACTTTGGCGAGGTGAACGTGCTGGCCACCGGCGACAACCGCCCGGAGGACCGCACCGTCCCCGTGGCCGCCTTCTGGGCGCGGCTGTCCGAAGAGCTGGCGGAGAAAGGGACGGCCCTGTCCGTGCAGACCACCGAGGACGCCCTGCGGGGGGACAACGCCTTCAGCGGCGCCACCGCCGCCAATTTGGCCCGGTACGCCGCCCGGGTGTGGCTGCCCGCCCCGGTGAAGGGGAGCGACTACGCCGCCATCCTGTCAAACGCGGGGCTGGACAACGCCGCCGCCCGGATCGTGGTGAAAAACGCCGCCTCCGGCAGCTGGTACAAGTAGGAACACGGATCGACAAAAGAAAGGAGCGCCCATGCCCCAGGAACTGCGCCCGCGCAAGGCGGTGCCCGCCTATGAGGGTACATTGCGCAACCATATGATTATGATCCCCACCTGCATCTCCGAGTGCTCGGGCATCCGGGTGTTCGGGCGGCGGATCAAATCCCTGGCCTTTACCACCGACGTGGCCATCATCCGCAACATCAACGCCGACGCCATCATCGCCGTCTACCCCTTCACCCCCCAGCCCGCCATCCACCGCGCCGTGATGCAGGCGGCGGATATGCCGGTATTCACCGGGGTGGGGGGCGGCGTCACCCGGGGCCTGCGGGTGGTCAACCTGGCCAACGACGCCGAGCATGAGGGCGCCTTCGGGGTGGTGGTCAACGCCCCCACCAGCAACGAGGTGGTGCATAAGCTCAAGCAGGTGCTGGATATCCCGGTGGTGGTCACCGTGGTGTCGGACAAGACCGATGTGCGCGCCCGGATTGAGGCCGGGGCGGATATACTCAACGTGTCCGGGGCGGGCAAGACCCCGGCCATCGTCCGCTCCATCCGGGAGAGGTTTCCCGACGTGCCCATCATCGCCACCGGCGGACCCACCGATGAGACCATCCTGGAGACCATCCACGCCGGGGCCAACGCCATTACATACACGCCCCCCTCCAACGGGGAGCTGTTCGCCCAGTCCATGGCCCGCTACCGCCGGGAGCTGGACCGGGAGGAGGCGTAAAAAAGAGCCCGGCCCCAATTTGGGGCCGGGCTCTTTATGGTTTGTCACACGATGAGGAAGAACTTGATGAGGAACAGGGCGGAAATCACATAGGTGAGGACGGACACGTCCTTGGCCTTGCCGGAGAACACCTTGATGACGGTGTAGGAGATCAGGCCGATGCCGATGGCGTGGCCGATGGAGCTGGAGATGGGCATGGCGATGAGCATCAGCGCCACGGGGACCATCTGGTCCATATCGCCGAAGTTCACGCTCTTCAGGCCCTGGAGCATCAGCACGCCCACGTAGATCAGGGCGGCGGAGGTGGCGGCGGCGGGGATGATGGCCGCGATGGGGGCGATGAAGATGCAGGCCAGGAACAGGATGCCGCAGGTCAGGGCGGTCAGGCCCGTGCGGCCGCCGGCCTCCACGCCGGAGGCGGACTCCACGAAGGTGGTGACGGTGGAGGTGCCGGTGCAGGCGCCGCAGACGGTGCCGATGGCGTCGGCCAGCAGGGCCTCCTTCATGTTGGGCATATTGCCCTGCTTGTCCACCATGCCCGCCCGGGAGGCGGTGCCCACCAGGGTGCCGATGGTGTCGAACATGTCGATCATGCAGAAGGTGATGACCAGGGTGATGATGGTGAACACGCCGATGTCCAGGAAGCCCTGGAAGTTGAACTTAAACAGGGTGGTGCCCGCCATGTCGGCGAAGGGGGGCAGCCAGTTGGCGGTGGACAGGGAGGCGAAGGGGTTGGTCTTCAGGAACGCGAAAGAGCCGGCCCAGTAGATGACGGAGGCGGCCAGCATGCCGATGAGCACCGCGCCCTTCACGCCCTTCTTGGCCAGCAGCACGATGACGAACAGGCCCACGAACAGGGTGACCACGGACAGCACCATGGTGGGGTACGCGCTGCCCATGGTATCCCGGGCGGCGGTGGCGGTCAGCGCGCCGAAAAAGTCCTTCATCACGAAGAACTGGTTGAAGTTCTCGTCCGCAATGTAAATGTTGGAGCCGAAGCCGATGTTCATCAGCATCAGGCCGATGGCGGGGGCGATGCCCAGCCGCACGCCCAGGGGGATGGCTTCCACGATCTTCTCCCGGACGCTGAGGACGGACAGGACGATGAACACGATGCCCTCAATGAGGATGATGATGAGCGCCGCCTGGAAGCTGGCCACATAATCCTGGTTGATAATGCCCATGATGCTGGACACAACCACGGCAAAGAAGGCGTTCAGCCCCATGCCGGGGGCCAGGCAGAAGGGCTTGTTGGCCAGGAAGGCCATGGCGAACATGGCGATGGCGGAGGCGATGCAGGTGGCCAGGAACACGCCGTTCCACAGCTCCTGCCCGCCGGCGCCGTAGCCGGTGAGGATGTTGGGGTTCAGGGCGATGATGTAGGCCATCGTCATGAACGTGGTCAGGCCGGCCACGATCTCGGTGCGCACGGTGGTGCCGTTTTCCTTAAGCTTGAAAATTTTCTCCATAAAAAACTCCCTCTCCAGAATTTCCTTCGGGATCATCGGAGCGGGAAAAACAAAATCAGCCCGGAAAGCGAATAGGACTTCCGGACCTGTTCTGTTGATCGGTAGCAGCCTGAATCGGTCAGGCGGTAGAGACTCGGAACCCATCCTGTTCCGATTATACCGAAGGATATGAAGTTGACGGTACTAGTATACCATGCCCGCTGACAGATTTCTACAATTTTTTTCCCACCCTGAAAACTTCATTACATTTTGACAAGATGGGACAGGGATAGTATAATGTGGATGTACTAAATTACAACTGGAGATGAGCTGCTATGACCTATGAAATGCACGTGGCGGGCCTAACGCGCCAACTGCCCCTGTGCCCCATCAGCGATAAGCTGATGATCGGGGCCTTTGTGATCTTTGGCGACGTGGAGCTCACCTGTGCCTGCGCCGCCGGGCTGTTGAAGATTGCCCCGGAGTTCGACTACATGGTGGCCCCCGAGGCCAAGGCCATCCCCCTGGTTCACGAGATGGCCCGGCAGAGCGGCCGGAACGAGTACTTCCTGGTGCGCAAGGCCCCCAAGCTGTATATGGACGGGGTGTTCGAGGCGGTGGACCGCTCCATTACCACCGCCGGGGAGCAGAAGCTGTACATGGACGGGGCGGACGCCAGAAAGATGAAGGGCAAGCGCATCCTGATCCTGGACGACGTGATTTCCACCGGGGGGTCGCTTTCGGCAGTGGAGAGCCTGGTGGACCAGGCGGGGGGCAATGTGGTGGGCCGGATGGCCATCCTGGCCGAGGGGGACGCCGCCCGCCGGGACGACATCCTCTTCCTGGAGAAGCTGCCCCTGTTCGACTGCGAAGGGAAGCCGCTGGAATAACGGGAAAGCGCCGGGGAGACCCGGCGCTTTTTCCAGCGGCGCAACCTGTGGTTGACCGGCCTGGAAAAGCGGATCATTGCGCCCCGGCGGCAATTCGGGTATGATAAAGGCACGCTCGAGTGAATCATCTAACCGGAGGAACACAATATGGAATTGGGAAATCAGATCAAGGCGCTGCGCCTCCAGCGGGGGACCACCCAGGAGGCGCTGGCGCAGCACCTCAACGTCAGCCCCCAGGCGGTAAGCAAGTGGGAGCGGGAGGCGGCCATGCCCGACGTGCAGCTGCTGCCCGCCATCTCCGCCTATTTCGGCGTCACCATCGACGCGCTGTTCGCCCTCACCGACGACACCCGGATGGAGCGCATCCAGAACATGCTGTGGGACGAGCGGGTGCTGGACCCCGCCGTGGTGGAGTTGGACCGGGCATTCCTGCTGGAAAAGGCCCGGCGGGAGCCGGACAACGGCCGCCCCCACCAGCTGCTGGCCGACCTGGAAAACCATCTGGCGGAGGAGCACCGCGCCCGGGCGGCCCACTATGCCCGCGAATCCCTGGCCCGGGATCCCATGTGCAAGGGCGCCCACGACGAGCTGGTCCACGCCATGGGGGGCAGGCTGGCCGACTGGTGCTACACCAACCACCGGGAGCTCATCCGCTGGTACGAGGCGTTTTTGGAGAAAAATCCGGAGCACCGCGGCGGCTACCTGTACCTGCTGGATCAGCTTATCGACGACGGGCGGCTGGACGAGGCCCGCGTCTGGCTTGCGCGGATGGAGCCGGTGGACGGCACCTTCCGCACGCCCCTCTACCGGGGGCTTATCGCCCAGGCTGAGGGAGACCGGGAGGGGGCTATGGCCATCTGGGAGCAGATGTGCCGGGACTGGCCCGAGGACTGGATGGTGTGGTATACCATGGGGGACGCCATGGTCCGCACGGGGCGGTACGGCGAGGCGAAGGGGCACTACCGCAGGGCCTTTGAGCTCCAGCCCCAGCCTAAGTATGTGGACAGTCTGGAGTCCATTGCCCAGGTGTGCCAGCTGGAGGGGGATATCCCCGGCGCCGTGGCCGCCTTGGAGGAAGAGGTGGCGCTGCTGGCCGGGCAGTGGGACACCTGCACCGGCGAGACGGTGGACAAGGTGCGCCGGGAGATCGGACGACTGAAGGCGCTGTGACAAAAAGGCCGCGTGGAATTTGCCCGCGCGGTCTTTTTCTTGCCTTTTGGGCGCTGGTATGGTAGAATACTTCCAACTCAAAAGGGAAAGGAGAGCGTATCAAATCATGAAAAACAACACTGTGCGCGGCTGGAGGGCCTGCGCCCGATAAACCCGCCCTCCAAATTAAAATTGGAGGAAGATTTCAAGCATGGAACTCAAGTACCAAAACATCGTCCTGCGGGACATGGAGGAGCGCGACATCGGCGACGAGATCCGCTGGAACACCACCCAGACCCAGTGGGCGCTGTGGGACGCCCCCTGGGAGATGGAGGAGGAGCTCAAAACCTTTGACCCGGAGGCCCACCGCAAAAAAGAGCTGGAGTGGCTGGTCAAGCCCAAGCCGGATCGCCGCCGCTGCCTGGAGATCGACACCTGGGACGGCGTGCACCTGGGCGCGGTAAACTGCTACTGCATCGACGGGGACTGCAATTGGCTGGAGAAGGCCCCGGAGACGGAGGAGGAGCGCCAAAAGGCCCGCTGGGCGGTGGGGCTGGATATCTGCGAACCGGCCTACTGGAACGGCGGCTGGGGTGCCCAGGCGCTGGCGGCCTTCCTCCGCTACCACCTGGACGGGGGCTATACCGAGCTGTACACCCAGACCTGGTCGGGCAATGTGCGCATGACCGCCCTGGCGGAAAAGCTGGGCTTCCGGGAGTGCCGCCGCAAGGAGGGTATCCGGCAGGTGCAGGGGGAGACCTACGATGGGCTCACCTTCCGGCTGGACCGGGACGCCTTTGAGGAATACTGCGCCCGGCCGGGGGCGGCGGTATGCGTGCGCCCGGTGGAGGATCCGGGGGAAAAGGAGGCCGCCGCGGCATCGGTGCTGTCCGGCCTGCCCGAGTGGTTCGGCCTGCCGGACAGCACGGCGGAGTATGTCCGGGTCAGCCGGGGGCTGCCCTTCTGGGCGGCAGTGGAGGACGGCAAGGCGGCGGGCTTCGCCGCGCTGAAGGAGACCGCCCCCAAGGCGGCGGAGGTCTACGTCATGGGCGTGCTGCCGGAGCGGCACCGCGCCGGGGTGGGCCGGCGGCTGTTTGGGGCGCTGTACCGCTATGCCAGGGGGCGGGGGTACGCCTTCCTCCAGGTCAAGACCGTTCAGGAGGGGCGTTACCCCGAGTATGACCGCACCAACGCCTTTTACCGGGCGGTGGGCTTTACCGAGCTGGAGTGCCTCCCCACCCTGTGGGACGAGTGGAACCCCTGCCAGGTGCTGGTGATGGCGGTGAAGTGAACGTCAGGCCCCCCTCCCCCGGCAGAGCAGGGGGAGGGGGGCTCGCCAAAAAGGTTGTGTATTATGCCAAAAAATAAGAGGAGTGCTTTGTGCGGTTTATCCAATTTTACGGGAGAATGCGGAAAAACATTGATTGCCCATCTGATATGTGGTAAATTAAGACCAGCAAAAAAGGTCCGGCGCCGCATGGCCGGGCGGGGCGGGACAAACTGAATACCATGAACCTTTGAGGGGAGCGTGCAGCGTTGAGACAGTGGGAAGCCGCTGTTTTACAGGGTGCGCTTGTTTCTTTTTCGGCTTTTGCAACGCGAAGAGATATATAAGGAGGGACGTGCTTATGGGAAAGTATGTAATGGCACTGGATGCGGGCACCACCAGTAACCGCTGCATTCTGTTCAACGAGCGGGGTGAGATGTGCAGCGTGGCCCAGAAGGAGTTCACCCAGTTTTTCCCCAAGCCGGGGTGGGTGGAGCACGACGCGGAGGAGATCTGGTCCACCCAGCTGGAGGTGGCCCAGGAGGCCATGAAAAACCTGAACGCCACCGCCGCGGACATCGCCGCCATCGGCATCACCAACCAGCGGGAGACCACCATCGTGTGGGATAAGCAAACCGGCGAGCCCATCCACCGGGCCATCGTCTGGCAGTGCCGCCGCACCGCCGAGTATTGCGACTCGCTGAAGGACAAGGGGCTGGTGGACACGATCCGGGCCAAGACGGGGCTGGTCATCGACGCCTATTTCTCCGGCACCAAGCTGCGCTGGCTGCTGGAAAATGTCCCCGGCGCCCGGGAGCGGGCGGAAAAGGGCGAGCTGCTCTTCGGCACGGTGGAGACCTGGCTGATCTGGAAGCTGACCCACGGCCGGGTCCACGTCACCGACTACTCCAACGCCGCGCGCACCATGCTCTTCAACATCAACACCCTGGAGTGGGACGGGGATATTCTCAAGGAGCTGGACATCCCCCGCTCCATGCTGCCCCAGGCAAAGCCCTCCAGCTGCGTGTACGGCGAGGCCGACCCCCAGTTCTTCGGCGGGCCCATCCCCATCGCCGGCGCGGCGGGGGACCAGCAGGCCGCCCTGTTCGGCCAGACCTGCTTCACCCCCGGCGAGGCCAAGAACACCTACGGCACGGGCTGCTTCCTGCTGATGAACACGGGGGAAAAGCCGGTGTTCTCCGGCAACGGGCTGGTGACCACCATCGCCTGGGGGCTGGACGGCAAGGTCACCTATGCCCTGGAGGGGTCCATTTTTGTGGCTGGGGCGTCCATCCAGTGGCTGCGGGACGAGATGCGCATGATCGACAGCTCCCCCGACTCCGAGTACATGGCCCGCAAGGTGAAGGACACCAACGGCTGCTACGTGGTGCCCGCATTCACCGGCCTGGGCGCGCCCCACTGGGACCAGTATGCCCGGGGGGCCATCGTGGGCATCACCCGGGGGGTGAACAAGTACCATATCATCCGCGCCACCCTGGAATCCATGGCCTACCAGGTCAACGACGTGCTCCAGGCCATGCGGGCGGATTCCGGCATTGAGCTGTCCGCCCTGAAGGTGGACGGCGGGGCCAGCGCCAACAACCTGCTGATGCAGATGCAGGCCGACATCAGCGGCGCGCCCGTCAACCGCCCCATGTGCGTGGAGACCACCGCCATGGGCGCGGCCTATCTGGCCGGCCTGGCGGTGGGCTATTGGTCCGGCAAGGAGGACGTGCTCAAGAACTGGGCCATCGACCGCGTTTTCGAGCCCGCCATCGGCCAGGAGGAGCGGGCGAAGCGCTGCAAGGGCTGGAGCCGGGCGGTTACCAGGGCGTACGGCTGGGCCAAGGAGGACTGAGGCCCGCCGCCGGAAGCGCAAAAACGCCTTTCAACCGGAGCGTCCGGTTTTGGAAAAAGTATTAGAGGAGGAGTGAACTTGCATGGTTGATATCGTCATCATCGGCGCGGGGGTGTCCGGCTGCGCCATTGCCAGGGAAGTGTCCCGCTATAAGGCGGACGTGCTGGTGCTGGAGCGGGAGGAGGATGTGTGCTGCGGCACCTCCAAGGCCAACAGCGCCATCGTCCACGCGGGGTACGACGCGGCCAACGGCTCGCTGATGGCCAAGCTGAACGTGGAGGGCAGCCGCCTGATGCCCGCTTTGTCCAAGGAGCTGGACTTCCCCTATGAGAACAACGGCAGCCTTGTGGTCATGGTCAGCGAGGACGACCGCCCGGCGCTGAACAAGCTGTATGAAAACGGCGTGGCCAACGGGGTGGAGGGCCTGCGCATCGTGGAGCGGGACGAGCTGGTCCGGATGGAACCCAACATCAGCGACCAGGCGGTGGCCGCCCTGTACGCCCCCACCGGGGCCATCGTGTGCCCCTTCGGGCTCACCTTCGCCCTGGCGGAGAACGCCGCCCGCAACGGCGTAAGGTTCCAGTTCGACACCGAGGTCACCGGCATTGGGAAGACGGACGGCGGCTGGAAGCTGTCCACCACCCGGGGGGACGTGGAGGCCAAGGTGGTGGTGAACGCCGCGGGCGTGTACGCCGACAAGCTGCACAACATGGTGTCGGAGGACGCCATGACCATCACCCCCCGCCGGGGCGACTATTTCCTGCTGGACCACTCGGCCCAGGGCCATGTGAGCCACACCATTTTCCAGCTGCCCGGCAAGTTCGGCAAGGGCGTGCTGGTGGCCCCCACCGTCCACGGCAATATCATCGTGGGCCCCACCGCCATCGACATTGAGGACAAGGAGGGGGTGGCCACCACCCAGGCGGGGCTGGACGAGGTGCGCGCCAAGTGCGGCCTTGCGGTGAAGGACGTGCCCCTGCGCCAGACCATCACCAGCTTCGCGGGCCTGCGGGCCCATGAGGCCCGCCATGAGTTCTTCATCGGCGAGGTCCAGCCCGGCTTTGTGGACTGCGCGGGCATCGAGTCCCCCGGCCTGTCCTCCGCCCCCGCCATCGGCGTGATGGTATCCGGCATCGTGAGGGATATCCTCAAGTTGGAGGAAAATCCCAATTTTGAGGCCAAGCGGAAGGGCATCCTGGATCCCAAAGGGCTGGACGCAGAGGCCCACGCCGCCTTGATCCGGGAGAACCCCGCCTACGGCACCGTCATCTGCCGCTGCGAGACCGTCACCGAGGGCGAGATTGTGGACGCCATCCGCCGCGTGCCGGGGGCCCGCAGCGTAGACGGCGTGAAGCGCCGGGTCCGGGCCGGTATGGGCCGGTGCCAGGGCGGCTTCTGCTCCCCCAGGGTCATGGAGATCCTGGCCCGGGAGCTGGGCGTGGACCAGAGCGCCATCACCAAGGCGGGCGCGGGGTCCGAGCTGATTGTGGGCGTCAACAAGGACGCCATCTGAGGGAGGGGCTGAAACCATGAGAGAATATGAACTTGTCATCATCGGCGGCGGCCCCGCGGGGCTGGCCGCGGCGGTGGCCGCCCACGAGGCGGGATTGCGGGATATCCTCATCCTGGAGCGGGACAACGAGCTGGGCGGCATCCTGAACCAGTGCATCCACAACGGCTTCGGCCTGCACACCTTCAAGGAGGAACTCACCGGCCCTGAGTACGCCGGGCGGTTCATCGAGCAGGTCAAAAAGCTGGACATCCCCTATAAGCTGAACACCATGGTGCTGGATCTGGCGGCGGACAAGACCGTCACCGCCATGAACCGGGAGGACGGGCTGTTCCAGCTCCACCCCAAGGCGGTCATCCTGGCCATGGGCTGCCGGGAGCGGCCCCGGGGCGCGCTGAGCATTCCCGGCTGCCGCCCGGCGGGCATCTACACCGCAGGCACCGCCCAGCGGCTGGTGAACATGGAGGGCTACATGCCCGGGCGGAAAGTGGTCATCCTGGGCTCCGGGGACATCGGGCTCATCATGGCCCGCCGTATGACCCTGGAGGGCGCCCAGGTACAGGTGGTGGCGGAGCTGATGCCCTATTCCGGCGGGCTGAAGCGGAACATCGTCCAGTGCCTGGACGACTACGGTATCCCCCTGAAGCTGAGCCACACGGTGGTGGACATCGAGGGCAAAAAGCGCGTGGAGGCCGTCACCATCGCCCAGGTGGACGGGAATAACCGCCCCATCCCCGGCACCGAGGAGCGCTATGAGTGCGACACCCTGCTGCTCTCCTGCGGCCTCATCCCGGAGAACGAGCTGAGCCGCTCCGCCGGGGTGGAGCTCAACCCCATCACCAACGGCCCCACCGTCAACGAGAGCCTGGAGACCAGCATACCCGGCGTGTTCGCCGCGGGCAACGTGCTCCACGTCCACGACCTGGTGGACTATGTGTCCGAGGAGGCGGGGGCCGCGGGCCGGCAGGCCGCCGGCTACATCGCCGCCGGGTGCAGGGAGGAGGAGCACAAGGCCCTGCCCATCAAGTGCGCCAACGGCGTGCGTTATACCGTGCCCGTGGCCATCCGGCCCGGGGCGGCGGGGGACACCGTGACCCTGCGTTTCCGGGTGGGTAATGTGTACAAGAACAAGAAGGTTGCGGTGTACGCGGGGGACGCCTGTGTGTTCAGCCGCAAGCGCCCGGTGCTGGCCCCCGGCGAGATGGAGACCGTGATCCTCAAGACCAGCCTGCTGACGGACCATCCCGAGGCGGACGGCATCACCGTGACCCTGGAGGAGGCGTAAGACGATGGAAGAGAAGAATCTGATCTGCATCAACTGCCCGCTGGGCTGCCCGCTCACCGTCACTCTGGAAAACGGCGAGGTCAAGGCCGTCGCCGGCAACACCTGCCCCAGGGGGGAGGCGTACGCCCGCAAGGAGCTGACCAACCCCACCCGCATCGTCACCAGCACGGTGAAGGTGCGGGGCGGCACGCTGGCCATGGCCTCGGTCAAGACCGCCGGCGACATCCCCAAGGGGAAGATTTTTGACTGCGTGAAGGCCATCCAGGACATTGAGCTGCCCGCCCCCGTGGCCATCGGCCAGGTGGTGCTGGCCGACGTGTGCGGCACAGGCGTGGACATCGTGGCCACCAAGAACGTGCCCGTCAAGGGCTGAGGGGGAGGGGCCATGAAAGACCAGAACTGCGGTTACTGTATGCGGGGGGAGCTGCTGGACGCCTTCGGCATCTATATCTGCGAGCTGAGCGTCAGCACCCTCATCCTCTTTAAGGAGCAGAGCCACCCAGGCCGCTGCATCGTGGCCTACAAGGACCACGTGAGCGAGCTGACCGACATCAGCGATGAGGAGCGCAGCGCCTTTTTCGCCGACGTGGCCCGGGCGTCCAAAGCCATCCACGCCGCCTTCCACCCGGATAAGGTGAACTACGGCGCCTACGGCGACACCGGCTGCCACCTCCACTTCCACCTGGTGCCCAAGTACAAGGACGCCTACGAGTGGGGCGGGGTGTTCGAGATGAACCCCGGCAGAGTGAAGCTCAGCGAGGCGGAGTATACGGAAATGATTGAGAAAATCAAGGCGAACCTGTAAACGGACAAAGGCCCGGCGCTTCCGCGCCGGGCCTTTCACCTTTTTTGACGGCCCTACGCCATGAGGGCCTCCATCTCGTCCAACAGTTCGCCGAACAGGTCCAGGGCGTCCTGGACGGGCTTGGGGCTTTGCATATCCACCCCGGCGCCCCGCAGCAGGTCGATGGGGTCCTTGGAGGAGCCGCCGGACAGGAACTCCAGGTAGTCCTTGACGGCGGGGGCGCCCTCCTTCAGGATGCGGCGGGACAGGGCGATGGCGGCGGAGTAGCCGGTGGAATACTGGTAGACGTAGTAGTTGTAGTAGAAGTGGGGGATGCGCACCCACTCCAGGGCGATGCGGTCGTCGGTCACCATGTCGGGGCCAAAATACTTGGCGTTGAGGGCCTTGTACTCCTCGCTCAGCTTTTGGGCGGTGAGGGGGACGCCCTGGGCGTTGAGCTCGCCCAGGCGCAGCTCGAACTCGGCGAACATGGTCTGGCGGTACAGCGTGCCCTTGAACTGCTCCAGGAAGTGGTTGATGAGCCAGGCCCGCTCCCGCTTGTCGCGGGTCTTGCCCAGCAGGTGCTCCATGAGCAAGGCCTCGTTGCAGGTGGAGGCCACCTCGGCCACGAAGATCACGTAGTCCCGGTACACCGTGGGCTGGGTCTTGTTGGACAGGTAGGAGTGGACGGCGTGGCCCATCTCGTGGGCCATGGTGAACATGCTGTCCAGGTTGTCCTTCTGGTTGAGCAGCACGAAGGGGTGGACCACCACGCCGTTCATATAGGCCCCGGAGCGCTTGCCCACGTTCTCGTACACGTCCATCCAGCGGTTGTCGAAGCCCTCCTTGATGATGGCCCGGTACTCCTCGCCCATGGGGGCCAGGGCGTCGTACACGGTGGCCTTGGCCTCCTCGAAGGGGATTACCTTGTCCGCGCCGGACACCATGGGGGCGTAGATGTCGTACATGTGCAGCTCGTCCACGCCCAGCAGCTTGCGGCGCAGGCGGACGTAACGGTGGAGCTTATCCAGGTTGGCGTTCACCGTGTCCACCAGGTTGTGGTAGACCTCCGGCGGCACCCGGGTGTCGCTGACGGCGGCGGCCAGGGGGGAGTCATACTTCCGGGCCGTGGCGAAGAACTGGCGCTGCTTCACCTCGGAGCTGAGCACGGCGGCGGCGGTGTTCTGGAAATGGCCGCAGGTGTCGTAAAACTGCTCGTAGGCGGAGCGGCGCAGCTCCCGGTCCTCGCTCATCTCATAGGGGACGAAGCTGGCCTGGGACAGGGGGAGGGAATTGCCGTCCTTGTCCACCGCGTCGGGGAAGGTGAGGTCGGCGTTGACAAACTTGGAGTAGATGTCGTCGGGGGCCTGGGCCATCTCCTGGGCGGCGGCCAGCAGCTTCTCCTCCGCGTCGGACAGGGTGTGCTCCTTCTTGTCCTGGATGATGGTGAAGTACCGGCGGTACAGCTCCAGTCCCGGTTCGTCCTTGTAGAACTGCTCCAGGGTGTCCAAGGGCAGCTTGAGCAGCTCGGGGGTGGCGAAGGCGGTGGCGGCGTTGGTCTCCACCAGCAGGCTCATGGCCTTGCCCGCCATGGCCTGGTACTGGGGCACCCGGGTGTCCTCGTCCTGGCGCAGGGAGGCGTAGCGGTACAGGTTGGACAGCTTGTCGCCCGCCCCCATGAACGCGGTGAGGAACTCATAGAGGGTCTTGGCGCTCTCGCCCAGCCGCCCGGCGTACTGGGGGAGGGTGCGCACCAGGGCCTGGGTCTCGTTAAACTCCTGCTCCCACGCCCCGTCGGTGGGATAGATGACGCTGGTGTCCCAGGTGTGCTCCACGGGAATCTGGTCGCGCTGGGGAATCTTCTTTTGGTCAGCCATGGGCAAACAGCCTCCTACTCTAAATTTTGGGTGGACATATCATATCACAGCCGTGGGGATTTTACAAGGGAGGGGAGGAAAGAAAAACCGCCCGGCCGGAGGAGGAAGGCCCCGGCCGGGCGGTTTTGTGCCAATCCTGGGAGTGGCGCGCCGTATGCGGCTAGCTCTAAGCCCTCCGACTCCGGGCTTAGCCCGCTGCTCACGACGGCTGCGCGCACTGTAGTCGTGCTTCGCCTGCTCGCGACGCGCGGCTTCGCTGCGACTCGGGCAAAACCCGCCCCCGCTGCGCGGCGGCTGGGCTTTTGCCCTCGCTGCGCTCCATCCGCGCTGCTCGCGACGGCTCAGCACTCTTTGGGCATAATCAGGGCGGCGATGATATACACCCACAGGGACAGGCCCGCGAAGGCCACCAGCAGGACTGTGGCCACGCGCACCACCGTGGGATCGACACCAAAGTAACGGGCGATGCCTCCGCACACGCCGCACAAAACGGCTTCGGAGCCTGTGGTACGGTAGAGACGCTTCATGGTAAAAACTCCTCGTATAATAAGTTTCAGGTTAATAAATTCAGTATCAGCAGGTTT
>OFGO01001768.1_pt1 | contig 14423 bp, 15 predicted proteins | sample 1521761 | NCBI WGS metagenome assembly OFGO01 (sample SAMEA3504128, study PRJEB24116) | mouse gut metagenome | biome: mouse gut; feature: mouse-associated habitat; material: faeces | place: Denmark | collected 2011
CACCCGCTGGCGCATCCCCTTGGAGTAGGAGGACACCGGCTTTTTCAGAAAGTCCGGCTTAAATTCCAGTGCGTCCAGCAGCTCGCCTATGTCCCTCCTCTGTTCCTTATGGTAAAAGGATGCAAAGTAGTTCAAGTTATCCACGGCACTCAGATTGGCGTACAGATAAGGAAACTCAAACAGCACGCCGATTTTCTGGAAAAATTCCTGCCCGTGAGCGGCGGAGATATCCTGCCCGAACAGCGAGACCTTGCCCCCGTGGCCCTTCAAAATTCCGGTGAGAATCTTCTGCGTCGTGGATTTCCCGGAGCCGTTGGGCCCCAGGAAACCGAAGATTTCTCCGTCCTCTACGGTGAAGTCCAGGCCGTGGAGGGCCTGCTTGTCTTTGCCGTAGGAGAACGTCAGGTTTTTGACCTCGATCACTCGTCGTCACCCCACTTTCCACGCTGATCTTTTCCCTGCTGGCGCTTGGTCCACCACTTCATGAACTTGATCTTGAAGGGGATGGAGATGACAAGCACCGCCCCAATCACGAGCCACCAGTACCACTGCAATCCTAAGAACATAAAAAACCCTCCTTACTTGTGATAAGGAGAGTTTAGATGGCCGGTGTGAAATTCGTGTGAGGCCGGTGTGAAATCCGTGTGAAATTATTATGCGATGGGGATAGAAAACCAGAACCGCACTCCGTCCGCTCGGTTTTCCACGCCATAGGGGGAATCCTGCATGGACAGGATCTGCGCCACGATGGACAGGCCCAGCCCGGAGCCGCTGTACTCCGCGCTGCTATCCCGATAGAACTTTGTCCAGATTTTGGGCAGGGCACTTTCTGGAATGGGCCGGCCTTGATTGTAGATAGAGAAATGCAGCATCCCACTATCCACTTTCAGTTCAAGCTGCAGAACGCCGCCAGGACACACATTTTTCCTGGCATTGACAATCAGATTACTTAAAACCTGCTCCATGCGCCGCTGGTCTGTCCTCACAAAAACCTTTTGATCCGGCAGCTCATATTGCAGCTCAAAATTGGTGTCCGGGGCGTCAATCAGCAGCCGCCCGGCTACTGTCTCCATCAGCTCTACAAAGTCAAAGCGGGTCACATTCAGACTTGCAGCTCCGCTTTCCAGCGCTGACAGGTCCAGCAAGGTTACGATCAGGCCATTCATTCGCTCCACTTCGGAGACAATGACCTGGGCGTATTTCTGCTTTCTGGCCTCGTCCATCTCGTCCTGCAAGCCCTCGGCATAGGCCCGGATGATGCCCAGCGGAGTTTTCATCTCGTGGGATAGACTGTCCACCAGTTCCTTGCGCTCGGCCAGCAGAAGCCGTTCCTTTTCCACATCCTTTTCGAGCTGGGTATTCGCATCCTCCAGACGGACAAGGGCCTGTTGCAGATTTTCAGCCATTGTGTTCAGGCTGGCAGACAGTTCCCCAAATTCATCGGTTGAAACGAGATTGCAGGGGGCGGAAAAATCCAGTCCCGCCATGCGCTTTGCGGAGGCGTTCAGTTTGTCAATCGGTTTCGTGATAAAGCGGCCCATGAAAAAGTCTATCCCTAAAACCAGCAGCATAAGAAAACCCAACCAAATCAAGAAAGAAGCATCCTCGCTGACAGGCAGACGGGTAGACAGAATATAGGAGAAAATCAGCACAATTCCCGCCAGCTTGGAGAGCATTACAATCTTTTTCCGCACTGTGCGGAGGGAAAAAGCCTCTTTCATATTGTTACCTCGAATTTATAGCCGGAGCGGATCAGCGTGACGATATGCCTGCCCTCGTCCCCCAACTTCTGGCGCAGGGTCTTGATGTGGGTGTCCACGGTTCGGGTCGTCCCCTCGAAATCATAGCCCCAGACACGGTTTAGAAGCTGCTCCCTATTGAAAATCTGCCCAGGGTTTGCCATCAGAAAAGCGAGTAATTCATACTCCTTATGGGTCAACGAGATCTCCTGGCCGTCCAGATAGACCTTGTGTGCATTGGGATGGAGCATGATTTTCCCAGCAGTGATTGCCCCAGAAGACGCAGCAGAGGAGCGGCGCAGCAAGGCATTCACCTTGGCCAACAGCACCTTGGGACTGAAGGGCTTGGTCATGTAGTCGTCTGCGCCGTAGTCGTAGCCTTTCAGCTTGTCATCCTCCGCGCTTTTGGCGGTAAGCATGATAATAGGCATATCGCTCATTTCCCGCGCCATCTTGCAGACGGAAAAGCCATCCAGATGGGGCATCATCACGTCTAAGATCATCAAATCCATAGGATGATTCTTCAACGTGACAAGGGCGTCTATGCCGTCGTTGGCAGTAAAGCAGGCGTGTCCGCCTTTTCGCATATAGTCTACGATAATGTCCTGCATGGCTTTTTCATCTTCGACAATCAGTATATTTGCCATAGTGCCTCCTGTGAATCACAAAGCCTTTATTTCAGTGTAGATTATATTAGGTATCAGCCAAAAAGGCAAGAGACTATATATGCGGCCAAATCCTGGGGCCAAACATCGTGGGGAAGGTGCGCTGGCTCAGTGTACCGATGTTGATGGTCAGCCGCCGCAGGTGTGCGGCAGTGGCCGGTTTCACATTCTATCAAAAGTGCAGCAAAAAACAGGAGGCACCCGAATACGATGCCCCCTGGAAAAGTAGAATTTTCTGTGACTCCCTACAGCGGCATTATCCGCATCAGGTTCAAGGGTCGAAGGTCTACCTTCCTCTCTGCCTGTCACACAAGCTCCCCCTACTATGTTGTTATGGGCGGATTATACACCTCTGCCCGCCTGCGCACAAGTACATTTTGATACGGCGATCCATACGGGCCCTCTATCCGAGTAATCCCGGCGCCTCATACAGCCTCAAAATTGAACACCTGGTCCCAGGGGAAGTTGGCGGAGGCCTCAATGCTATTGGGCCAGCTGCGGCACCACTCAGGGACCCGAGGCGTCTCAACCCGGTCGAGACTGGGGGTATAAGGCTTGATATCCAGCACAGGCGTACCATTGTCAGCGTCAATGTAGTCAAGCTGGATCACTCCTTGGTCAGCATCAATTTTGATAATCTCCGAAGCTGTCAAGGCAATGGGATTGGGCCGGAGCGGAGACCTTGTGGCGAACACGCCCATAACGGCTGGTGCGTTCTTATAGGGCTGCTCTGCCTGGAAAATGCACCGGTCTGCGGGATTGTCGCAGTTGCTGAACCACCAGAGCACGTTGATATGGCTGAAGCCGTCCAGCGCCTCCAGACCGGGAACATACTCCGGGAACAGCTTGATGAATATTCCGTCCTTTCCATTCTGAATCGTTCCAATGGGCCTTACCTGATATTCGTTCATACGAAAACCTCCTTTTTATTGGCAGGCCCAGTATAATACCTCACACCGTGTGAGATGCAATAGGGAAAATGAATTTTCTCCGTCTGCTTGCTGCGTGTCGTGAAAGATAAAGAAACGGTACAACCCGAAAGCTGCCCCGTTTCCCAAAACCATTCTAATATGTGTGCTGTCCTTACTCTCAAAGCCGTTTTACCTGGCTACCAGCGGTATTTGGAGCTCTGTGAGATATTTAGTCGGATCTGCCTCGTTCCAAGGTCCTCGATGCACGATCTGCCGTGTGGGACAGGTCATCTGATAAACGCCATGCTGGCCCAACCACCTGGCAAAGGCGAGGTAGGCCCCCTTGATATTGGAAAAATCGCCATACACCATGGTACTAGCCATGATGGGCACAGGCTCTGTCATACGGAACTGAAATGGCTCCACATCATCCATCAACTTATTCACGGGGGCGCATAGTTCGATGTCAACATCCTGCTCTTTGTACTCCGCATCGTGATAAATTGAGAAGGTCTCACCAGAGAGGGCTATGTCTTGCGTTTTTGCAAAAGCGCAGAGTTCCCTCCACAGTTCTCCTTCCGAGTAGTATGTGGGCACCACCCTGCGCAGGGAAAGGACACGGTACTCCGGTACTGACTTGATGGAGATATTATAATGAAGATCACCACTGTTGCCCAATATCTGCTCCTGGGCAACAGCTATTTTCTGCAGCTTTTCCTGATCAGCCCGTATGGCCTGCTCAATCTCCAGACGTTTTTCCGAGAGATAGTCAAGTAGCGCACTGTCATCCATCTCCAGTGCCCGGGCAATCTCTGAAACTTGAAAACCGCTGTCCCGCAGGTATCGAATCCGGTTAAGATGTGGAATCTGCTCCGCAGCATACAGTCGGTGCCCCGTCCATGAATCGACTTGCGCTGGTTTGAGAAGGCCCGCTTCATCATAGTACCGGAGCATCCGAATGGACACCTGGGTCAGCCTCGAAAATTCGCCGATCCGAAACACAGCATCACCTCCCTGTATCCTATTATACTGAAACTTCCCTATACCTCAATTCTGCTTTTCAATTACCCAAAAATATTGTACTTTCCGACTTGGGGAACAGCTAAGAAATGGCCAGGGTCAAGGACTTTCCTATCCCTACAGGAGATGCCTTCGCATTTTACGTTCTGTCCGCCTTTTCATACCTGCTCTTCAAAAATTCCATGTAATCCGTAAGGCTCTCCTGGGCCTTGGCCGGAAAACCAGCCGGGATTTGAAGCACATTGCGCTGGCCGCCGTATGGATTTGGATTGTCCGTCAGACCCAGCAGATAGTCAACGGAAACCTTAAAATATCTCGCAATCTCAATCTTGATCGCATCTGGCGGCTCACTTTTGCCCCGCTCATATGATGAAATGGAGTGCTTGTTTATCTTCAGTATCGCCGCCAATTCATCCTGCGTCAGCCCTGCATCCTTCCGCAGATCCAATAATCTCTCCCCTATCATCTGGAATCCCTCCTTTATTGCCTCATTATAGAATAATAAGTCCCTGCCGCTTTCATTATTGACAAAATAAACCCAACCTGATACATTATAGATAATTATTCGATTTTACGGCGCATGGTAGAAAATTATTCTTTCCCGTGGAGAGTCAGAAGGGGTGAGGCTTACATATGGATCATATTGCGGAATTGTCTGAGCTGGAGAATGAACTGGGCCAGCTTCTGCTGACAGAACAGGAATGCGCAGGTGTTTATTACCTGGTTGCTCAGCGTGATGATGAAGCCATCGCAACAGAGTATTACGCAGTCACGGATACGCCCATCATATCGCAGGAAGCAAGGGAGTATGGGAAAAAGCACTCCATCTTTTGGCTGTTCTCCAAGGCGGAGGATGCAGGCGGCTGGCGGATCATTGACTATAAGCTTGGAAGATACCGGGTTCAGAATCACCTCAATCAAGCGTGCAGCCTCCATGAAATTGCGCTCAACGCGGCCGAATTCCACCCGGAGTATTTTGGTACATACCCAGTCCCCTTCTCTTCACCGCGAGGGTACACCACTCGGTACTGGATTTTAGAGAATGGGATCTACTGGGTCGAGACAGACCAGTGTGAAGAATTTCTTACAGTCTGTTATCCTGTTTGGTCCACGGAACTATCCGGCTTGGCCATGCAGGTCGGTGAACAGCTGGAGCATGACAAAACACATGGCATACATCAGACTCTGGGCTACATATTTTTCTCTTCCAGTGTCAGCTGCATTCCCATCCACGAGTTGATGCAGACACGCACGAAGTGGGACGGAGCCGTGATAGACAAACGGGCCTTAATGAATGTGATATGGAGACGTATGCCTGAGTACGCCGTCCTCGCAAACAGGTGGGAACAGACCGGGCAGAATAGTATCCTCTCCGTGATCCTGCCGCAGTTAGAGTTTGAACAAGAGCGGGTCATACAGAACGACCATATGATCACCATGTTCCCGGATGCCGGTGAAGATTATCAGCTATTCAAAAAAGCGGGAACTGCTGCACAATCTGCCCTAAATAAGTGATCGTACATCGACAGAATAACAATGAAGCGGGCTGCCCATTTGTGGGGACAGCTCGCTTCTAATCTCTATACATATCCGGCATAAGGTGATAAAATAGAGTTACGCCTAAGAAATCGGAGGTCTGCAATGAAAACAAATGAAGAACTGCGCACCAGCCTGCGAGCCATCGACCGCAGAAGCTACCCTGCCTATAAGTCTCTGGCGGGAAGCTGGTCTTTCGGTAAATATATCTTGAATATCGAACACGTCCAGGGCGATCCCTTCGCCGCACCATCGCAACTCAGTGTGACGGTGGATAGCCGGACAGCGGGTTTCCCCACCGCCTGCTGGGAGGCCCCCTGGAATCGCACCGCCCTGGAGGATTACCTGCTCCGGCGCTATGACCGCCAGGCGGGGCGGTTTTCCCGCCAGGCCAAGGGCTCCGGGAAGAGCGGGGTGCTGGCAGTGACCATTCCCGGCCAGGAGGTACTGGAGCGGACGGACTGTGAGGTGCGTTCCGGGCGCGTCACTCTGAGCTTTGAGGTGGGATTTCCTGCCAACGGGCGGACGATTACCGCTCGGGAATTGGAGAAGATTCTGTTTGATTTCCTCCCCGTCTGTGTGGAACAGGGCCTCCTGTACGCCAGCACACCGAAGGAGGAAGCTGCAAAAGTCATCGCCCTGGCGGAGGACCAGCACTTTATCCGTACGGAGCTGGCCAAGCAGGGTCTGGCGGCCTTCGTGACAGACGGCTCCATTATCTGACCGCAGATTGTGACGGGGTATTGTTCGTAGGGTGATTTGAGAGCTTCATCTGATGTGCTTAGAGGATAGAACTTTTCTTCTGTGAGGTATTCAAAGGATATTTCTCTTTGCCGCCGCCTGTTCCTGTCACGCCATGCGTTGATAGCGGCATAGCGTATGACGACTTTGCAGAAACCGTTGAAAGAATACATGATGTGTTCCTTGTATGCTTCTGTGCAATCCATAGAAATTTCCCCCTTTCTCCCACAGAGGCCGCTGAAAAACATTCTATTTTTTTATAATAAACGCTAAAGATTTCTTGAAAAACGCTGTAAAATAGGCACTTACAAGCAATGAAAGGAGCAGTTTTACAACTATTTTACAACTTTTGCATTTAATAAATGGATTACCCGATTTTAAATCGGGTAGTCTGTTTTTTTGCTCTTTTCAAACTATGAAATCAATAGTCGGGTGCTTTTGTAAAAAGGAGTACAGGCATATGTATACATATTTTGCAGGAGTAAAGACGATTGAGGAATTGCGCCAAAAGTACAGAGAGTTGCTGAAAAAATATCATCCCGACAATGAGGGCGGCAGTGTGGAAATCACACAAGAGATAAACACCGAGTATGACAGCTTATTTGCCATTTTGAGCAAAGAAAAGAGCGAAAACGAAGAAACTCCCAAGTATGACTATCAAGCGGAAAATGACGCTTTTAAAGAGGTCTTAAACAAGATTATCCATATCAATTCCGATGTGGAAATCATAGGCTGTTGGATATGGGTACACAGTGGGTATGAGTACAAGGAATTATTAAAAAGTGTTGGCTTTAAGTATGCTCCGAAAAAGAAATGCTGGTGCTGGCACTATGGGGATTATGTAAGGTATCACAAAGGCGAAGTATCGCTTGAAGATATTCGTATGAAATATGGCAGTAAGAAAGTCAACAGCAAATCCAAGCAGTACGCAATCGGTTAGACAGGAAAACGAGGATATTTACCCGATTTAAAATCGGGTCATTCTTCTCGTATATGAGGACTTTCACCCGATTTAAAATCGGGTCATTCTTCTCATATATGAGGACATTTTATTTTTTGTTCTCGTATATGAGGGGAACATAATAGCACAAAAGAATTTCATCCTGTTTTGAGCCTTGCATAAACAAACATGATCCACGATACTCCGTATCGTGGGTCATGTTTGCCCTTAACGACCTACGCTGATAAATCATCGTAGCCAATATCAGTAATGTCAATAATATCCAAGTAGTTATTGGCAGTTGTATCTCCATGTTTCAAACGCTCATTTCTCAAGCGCAATAATTCCAACTGCCACTCTGAAACATTCTTCTTGCGTTCGTTCTGAAATCTCTTGTAGAGTTTTTCCACGTTTTCACGGATTCTTTTTCCGGTTCGCTTGCTTTCCCGGTCAAGAAATTCGAGAAATTTAGCGTTCAGATTTTTTTCGTCTGAAACAATCTGATTGCAGATTTCAAGAATTTCCGCTACTTCTGTTTCCCTTTTCTGTACTTCCATTTCTTTGATAGCGACCGCTTGTGATTGTGCTTGAACGGTAGCCCTGTCATTCTCAACAGAGATACGCTCTTTTTCAAGTTCTTCCTTTTCGGCTTTTGACGATTTCATCATATCGGCAACAGCCATTTCAAGTCTATCTAATTCATCTCTTCTAATGCTCATTTTGAGTTCCTCCAATTTTAGATTTATTTTTCTATCAGACAACTCTTTGAGTTGGTCTGGGGTTAAAGGTAATATTTTTTTACAGTTATGCTTATCTGTATATGTAAAAATTTGCTCTTCCAAAGGTTTGTTTTCCTGTTCAATGTCATAGCCTTTATCCAGTAAGGCTTTACGGAATTTTTTATGTAATCCGGCTAATTGTTTCGGGTTCTGAAAAAATCTGGTTTGTGAAATCGTGCATTTGATTTCACCGTCTTTTTCGGTTTCATAGCACGGGATGAATGAAATATGTAAGTGTGGATTCGTTTCATCCTTGTGGACTGAAAAACCAGTAATATTGTCTGCTCCAAATTCCTTTTCTAAAATCTCGATAATATCGAAAGTCCAGTTTTTATGTTCTGAAATGGTTTCTTTGTCGAGCTGAACCACAAGCGGACGGACAATCACTGTATCGTTTTTTCCCTTTGTGGCGATTCTCGCTCCATGTTCTTTTGCGTATTCAACACGTCTGTTAATTGCATTTACCATATCTTTAGAATGGCTTGTTTTCTCCCACTGTCCGTTAGAATTTTTATAAAATGATTCGTTCAATAAAGTAAGGTCAGAATCAATGTCAGGGTTGCTATGCTGTACCTCACATCCATTCATTTTATCTGTAGCTCTGTCAAGATGTCTGATATATCTCGCAATATTTCCATGCCCTGTTGTGCTGGTTTTTGTACTTGTGTACTTGCCCGAATAATGGACTTTTACACTGGCGTCAAAAGATAAGTAACCAATTTTAATCACCTCATTTCTTAATTGGTATACTTTGATAATAAATCAGAATTTTCAGAATGCAACCCCTCTGTCAAGTATTTTTTTGAATTTTTTTCTGTATTTTTTTCCGTTTATATTTCATTTCCGACAGGCTTTGTACTGTTCGCGATAGACTGTTTTTTTCCGAAAAGGTATTCCGATTTGTATTCGTTGTAAGCAAAATACATCGAAATAAATTTCGATAATTTTGCAAGGGGAGTGTTGCCACGCCCCTTTGAACCCCCTGCCTTTTGTTCCCCGATTCTGTATCTATTTTTCCTGTTCGGTATCTAATACTCTAATGTCTAATAAAAAATCGGGTGCAGGAGTAAAAACGGAAAGGGGCTAATTTAGAAATGGACAAAACTGCTAACAGGGAGTATAATTCTGGATAAGAAGAAATTTGTCGAAAAATGACCGACATTTCACAAAGATGAAATTTTTTGCATATACCAAAGAAAGGGGATTTACTATGAAGAACATCATCAAAAAATCAATCACATCTATTATCATCATGGCTTTAGCATTAACACTTGCTATGCCTATGAGTGCGGAGGCGGCAAGCAAGAAAGCTCCGAAACTGAACAAAACGAAGGTTACGTTGACTATCACGAAGAAAAAGACAAAGCCTGCGGTTCAGTTGAAAGTAAAGAATGCCGCTGGAAGAAAAGTGAAATGGACAACCAGCAACAAGAAAGTCGCTACAGTAAGCAAGAAAGGGAAAGTCGTTGCGAAGAAAAAAGGCGTGGCGGTGATTACCGTAAAGGTGAAAGGCAGTAAGACGTTGCGTTGTAAGGTAACGGTGAAAGATAACAGGAAAGCTGTTACGAAGAAACCGATTACGAATCCAGAACCTGCGCCAAGTCCGAAACCAGATGGTGAGTGTGAGCATGATTGGGTTCAGAAAGAAAAATATATTAGAACAGAATATAATTGCACATGCGGACTTGTATTCAACACAATAGAAGAACACACTGCACACTGTGACCAACTCATGGAACAGGGACTTGACGGATGTAGTACATCATCTACAGACATCTACGAAACCTATTACGAATGCTCGAAATGTCATAAGACAAAATAAGAAAATGACCTCCTACTGAGAAGTGGGAGGTTATTTTTTATGGTTTTTTGACCTGGATAATGCCCCCTAAATCCTGTTACGATCCTTTTTTAATCTATCGTAACAGGATTTAGGGGGCATTATTTCTGTCTAGTAATCTTTATTGGTTTCCGGGGTGAGTTTCTCGGAGGAAAGGTTGATATTCCTTACTGTATAGGGGCATTCTCTTTTATCGGGATGAAATTTGCATTCTCCACAAGTCCCGTAATAATCGCAAGTTGCTGTATCTCCCCCTAATGTTTTCTTGTCAAGAATATCCATCCTAAGGTATGGATTGTAAGGATTCCCACAGGGAAGTTTTTTGCTCATTGTTCCAGTTTCAAATCCGCTATGCGCTGTTCCGGTTCCGGCGGCTGTTTTTTCTTCTTCCGGCTCTTCCGTGACTTGAAAGGATTCGTCAATCATACCGCTGTAATCGTATGTATTGGATTGTGGATGGTAGCCAGCCATTGTCTGATTGAATCTCTCTTGAAAATCCTTGAACATTTCCGCCCTTTGTTTCTGTTCTTCCAGCGAACCCCTTTTTGATGGATTGCTTAATGCAAGGTAGTTTGTTCCATCCTCTTTCTGTTTGATTTCACACAAATAGAACCGTGTGAGTGCCGCTTCAAAATGTTTCTCACCAAGTTTGCACAGTTTAAGCCATTCAAAAAATGTATAATTGCTTGTGACGATAAAATATTGTCCTGTCCATGCCGGGTTGTTGTTCTGCCTTTTATAAGCCCGGCAGATATAGTTATCCGTCATGTTTAAGAGGTAGGGGCAGACATCATCATCAATAATAATCGCCTGATGGTCAACACGCAAGTTGTCAAATTTTCCAGTCCCGCCGCCTTTGACCGTAAAATACCGTTTGCCGGACAATGCCTTTTCGGACGCATAGGTTTTACCGCTGTTTGGTTCTCCGTGGATAAAAACGCATAAACGGAGCATTTCTGCGCCCTCTGCAATCCGCTTGTTTACCCCTCTTTCATAGCTTTCACGGATTGTCTTTACTTTCGTATTGCTGCGGACGTTAAAAGGTTGCGAATCATACCATTCCGAAAAATTTTTCAATTCGTAGCCAAGATTATAGGCTGTATCATCAATGGAAGTCCAGTCATCAGCGGAAAGTTTTTTATTGCTCTCCGCAACCCTGATATAACCGTCCCGAATCTTCTGGATTTCATCAGTTGTCAGGTTGCTAACCAGCTCATCCATTGAGTAAAGCTCTTTCCCCTCGTTGACTGCTGTTTCCGTTTCATGGGTCAAGTATGTGGCATATCCGGCAAAGTTCCCGACTGTTTCAACCCCGTGGTTCGCCCATAACTCATCATCTAATTTTTGTCTGTATTCAATTCCGAGGTCTTTCAGCACTTTCTGAACACGAATCCGTTTTTTCCTGTCCGTACATCTTAAAATGATATGGTAGTGTTCCTTTTCAATGGCTGGTTTCCAGAAATGCCCCTCGTCTGCGTAGGTGTCCCGATTATGGCAGATGGCGATTACCTGAAAATCTTTTGGATTTGTGGCTTGAATCTGCTTGCAGGTATAGTCCCAACCGTATTTCAACTGCTCGGCATATAATTTTAATGCAAGCGTGGCAACTTTAGAATCCAGCACAAGCGGCTTGCGGTTTTTGAGCCATCCGTCCGATTTGTGTTTCTTCTTACCGCCATCCGGTGCTTGACTTTTCGGGGGATTTTGTGTTACATTTGTAGCAGTAGTTAAATTGTTTGGCGCATTTTGGCTTGGCGGAGCTAATGCGCCATTTTCATTTTGTTTCATATTCTTTATACCTTTCTATGATTTATTTTCCCATTGTCGGGACATTGGGACACAAAGGGACACAGTAGCGCGCGCCTCCTTGCCGTAGCAACGGCGCGCGCGTATGCGTGTTTTCATGCCGCAATGGGACAATGGGACATTAGCTGAAAAAATGTGTTCCATCCCAAAATCTATGCCAGCATTCTATATTAAAGCTGTTTGGGACATTGGGACACACTTTTTCGATTTTTAAGGAAAGCACTTCTGCTAACCTTTGTTATTTTATATCACAGAAGAAATATTTTATCAAATTGCGGCATTTTTGCCATTTCTTATTATATCTTTATGTATTTTGTATAAATCTTCCCTCTTTGGCAAATACGCACAAATTCATTTGAATATTTTTGTGCATTTTTTTGGTTAAAATTTCCACGGAACATCCGATATTTGATATGACAACTAAATAAAAAGCGTTTGCAACCGTTAATCCTACACAAAAAGTTTGCGGTCAGCCATACCGGTATTTAATATCCGAATATCCGGTGCTGTCACAGATGGGTGTGGGAGAATGATTTCATAAAGATTTCATAGGGGTATCGAAAAAGATACCATACTTGGGGAAACCCAGTAACAGAGGATATTTCTGTTAGCAGACTTTCTGTATATGGCAGATAACATGCACGGTGTGACAAACACAGGTTCTAATTATGATTAGGGCTTGTGTTTGTGGCATCGTTTTTTTGTTGGTTAATACCGTCAAAAAAGGATGTGATACCATGACAAAAAACGAAATGTCCAATGAAGTGCCGATTCAGAACAGGGTATTATTGACTTTTCCACAAGCCGCAAAATATTCCGGCATAGGCGAGAACAAGCTGCGTGAATTAGCGGAACGTGAAGAGTTTTCCAACTGCATTTTAAGGAATGGGAATCGAAAGTTAATTAAGCGGGAGAATTTGCAGGACTACTTGTTAGACCTGGATGAAATTTAAAAATCCAAAGAGCCTTGCCATATGGCAATGGTTTATGGCAAGGCTCCCACCTTATTCTGAAAAGGAGAAATCATTATGAGCAAGAAATTAAGGGAAGATGAAAAAGGCAGAGAGTTATATAAGGGAGAAACCCAGAGGAAAGATGGCTCGTATGTTTATAAATACATAGGAGCAGACGGAAAGCCGAAATATGAATCCTCATGGCGGTTGACAAAGGCAGATAAAATCCCAAAAGGCAAAAGAAAAGTCAAACCCCTGCGTGAAATAGAAAAGGAAATTCAACGTGACCTTATGGATGGTATAAATTCTACTGGTGCAGAAATGACCGTATGCAGGTTATTCCAAAAACATACAGAATTAAATCCCAATGTAAGGGAATCCACGAAAAAGGGCAGGAAATGGTTGCTGAAGATTTTGCAGTCTGATAAAATAGGGAACATGAGGATTAAGAAAGTAAAGCCCAGTGACGCTAAGGCATGGGCAATACGGATGAAAGAAAAGGGGTATTCCTATCAGACTGTTTATAACCACAAACGGTTTCTGAAAGCCATCTTTTATACCGCAATGGAAGATGACTTCATACGGAAAAATCCTTTTAACTGGAATCTGGAAGATGTGATTGGAAACGACACGGAATCAAAGACAGCATTGACAAATGAACAGGCAGACAAACTTCTGTCATTCATGCAGACGGATAAGACATACCGAAAACTTTACAATGCGTTTATGCTCTTATTGAATACCGGATTAAGAATATCGGAGCTATGCGGTATGGGGATAAAGGATATTGACTTTGAAAACGGATATATCCATGTCAGCCATCAGCTAATATTTGAGAATGGCGCATACCGTATAGAGCCGCCGAAAACGAAAGCGGGAGTGAGGGAAATTCCTATGACCGAATTTGCATTAAAAGCCATAAAGGACGAAATGCAGAACAGGAAAAATGCACAGCCTGTAAAAATAGACGGGCATTCTGATTTCATATTCTTAAACAAGAAAGGCTTGCCTATGTATGGTGTGGCATATGCAACAGAATTTTCAGCCATGATAAAGAAGTACAACAAAAGCCATGAAGAAGAACCGTTGCCTAAAATCTCACCGCATACATTAAGGCATACATACTGTACGAACATGGCAAAGAACAGGGATTTGTCAGCTGCCGATTTGCAGATAATTATGGGGCATGAAAACATTACTACTACGTTAGGATATTATGCACATGGTTCAGCGAAATCGGCTAAAGCGGCAATAAAGACATGGAGAGGGTAAAAAACAGAATTTACAACTTTTTTTACAACTTCCATCCGTGATATTATGTGCCAGTTATAAGAAGATACATAAAACTTCCCATAAAACAAAGTCCTACAAACCGCATAAAATAAAGATTTGTAGGACTTGTAAAAACTTATACAAAGATAGAAAAAGTTATTTAGTGTTTGATATTAAATTATTGATGTACGAAAAAATCCACCCGTTTTGAATGGACGGAT
>OFGO01001782.1_pt1 | contig 14327 bp, 21 predicted proteins | sample 1521761 | NCBI WGS metagenome assembly OFGO01 (sample SAMEA3504128, study PRJEB24116) | mouse gut metagenome | biome: mouse gut; feature: mouse-associated habitat; material: faeces | place: Denmark | collected 2011
CGCCCTGTTTTTGTCAGCGCATGGCCCGGCCCACGTTCCTGGCCGCGTCGCCAATGGCGTCGCCCGCATCGCGCACCGCGTTGCCCGCACCCCGGGCCAGATCCCCCGCGGCGTCGCCGATGTCGTCCATCACGTTGTCGCCAACTCCGGCGCTGCCGTCAGGCTTACCGTCGTTGTCCAGGTCGTTGGTGCCGCCCGCGCCGCCGCCCTGCATGGCGTCATTGCCGCCGTTCCCGTCCATGCCGGGGCTGTTGTCAGCTCCGGGCACCGTGTGGGTAGGGCTCACGGTGTGGGTGGGTTCCACCGGGTCGGAATTCTTTTCCCGGTTTGCCGAGCAGCCCGTCAGCGCCAGAACAAACACGAGGGCCGCACACAAAGCAAAGCTTCTCTTTTTCATCTTCATGCCTCCTACGGTTTCTTCACTTTCCCCGCTACTCATTATGCGCCGGGCCAGACAAATTAACAGCAGAAAATTTTTGCTCTTTTTCCACTAACGTCATTTTATAAACCTTTCCCCGCACTTTTTCCGATGAACCGCATACACTGAACCAAGGAAACACCAAATAAATCCGCCGTGACCTGTTGCTTTCATGAAAAAGTTTCCTAATTCCTGCAAGGAGGAGTTCTCTATGCCTCAAACCGGTTCTTTGACTGTTCGCGTATTTACCTCTCAAGCCCAGCTGCCTGTCTCCGGGGCCACAGTGATCATATCCAGCAAGGACGAGAACGGCCGGCACAAGGTCTATTCCATTCAGACCACCGACAGCAGCGGAGCCACCCAGCCTTTTCAGCTGGAAACGCCTGACCGCGTCCTCAGCGAAACCCCCAACGGCGCGGCCCCTTTTTCCGACTACTCCCTCGTGGTGGAGCACCCGGAATACTACCTGGCCACCTTTGATAAGCTGCAGGTGTTCCCCGGGGTTGAGACGGTGCAAAACGTCCCCCTGGTTCCCCTGCCCCAGCCTGCCGGAGAGGACATCAACGCAGAGCCGGTGGTGGTCACCCCTCAGCCTCTGTAAGCCGCGCGCCAGCGTCAAGTAAGGAGGTCTCTATGCCTATCTCAGTAACGCCCTATATCCCCCAGACCATCACCGTCCACACCGGTCCGGCCAATCAGTGGGCGGAAAACGTGACCGTCAGCTTCCCGGACTACATCAAAAACGTGGCTTCCAGCGAAATCTACCCCACCTGGCCGGAGGAGGCGCTGCGGGCCAATATCCTGGCTCAGATTTCCTTCGCCCTCAACCGGATTTACACCGAATACTATCCCAGCCGGGGCTACGATTTTGACATCACCGCCTCTACCATGAACGATCAAAAATTCATCAAGGGCCGCAGCACCTTTGAAAATGTGGACCGGCTGGTGGATGAGCTATTCACCACCTATATCCGCCGGAAGGGCTTTGTGGAGCCTCTGGCCGCCAAATTCTGCAACGGCACCACCGTCACCTGCGACGGCCTGTCCCAGTGGGGCAGCGAACGGCTGGCCCGCCAGGGCATGAAGGCCATGGATATTTTGCGCCACTATTATGGCGACAACATTGAGCTGGTATCCAGCGCCCCCATCCGCGACATCTCCTATTCTTACCCTGGCTACCCGCTGCAAACCGGCTCCTCCGGCGATTACGTCACCGTTTTGCAGGTGATGCTCAACCGCATTGGCCAGAACTATCCCGCAATTCCCCGCATCAGGCCGGTAGACGGCGTATTCGGCAGCCAAACCGAGGCGGCGGTCAAGGAATTTCAGCGCATTTTCAACCTCACCCCAGACGGCCTGGTCGGCCAGGGCACCTGGTATAAGCTGGTGTCGCTCCACGGCGCGGTCAGAAAGCTGTCCGAGCTGGTGAGCGAGGGCCAGCCGTTCACCCAAATTCAGGGTCCCGCCGCAGGGGTTACGCTCCAGGAGGGCAGCACCGGCGTCGCCGTATCCGCGCTGCAGTACTTCATCTCCATCATCGGCCAGTTCTCCTCCACCATTCCCGCCCTGGCCATCGACGGCATTTTCGGCCCCAACACCAGGGACGCGGTGCTGGCCGCCCAATCCCGCCTGGGCCTGCCCGTCACCGGCGTGGTAGACCATCAGACCTGGCAGCGGCTGTACGACGAATACCTGGGCATCGCCCGCACCGCCCTGGCCGGAGCCAACCTTCCCACCAGCGCCCAGGACATTGAGAGCTCCGTCATTGCCGGACAGTTCCCAGGCTATAACCTCACCTATGGAAACTCAAACGCATGAAAGGAAGGACATCCCTATGAACTACGAGGAAGTGATTGGGACCGAGAAGACCAACGTGCCCGTCCGATCCCTGCAATATATGCTCAACCAGCTGGCCATTCACGATCCCAAGCTGATCCGCCTCACCGTGGACGGCATCTTCGGCGAGCGCACGCTGGAGGCCGTCATGGTGTTTCAGCGGGAGTATCACCCCCCTGTCACCGGAGTGGTCGATATGGGCACGTGGGACGCCATTCGGTCCGCCTATCAGCAGACAGAGCTGCAATATGGGTTTCCCCCTCCCCTCAATGTCCTGCCCTGCGGCACCTACACCGCCATTGAGGGCCAGGAGTGCCCGCCGGTGCTCATCGTCCAGGCCATGTTTTCCTCTCTCAGCAAGGTGATGACCAATTTCTCCCCCTGCAAGCTGAGCAGCTGCAACGACGGCGAGACCCCCGCCAACATCCGCATCGTCCAGCAGCTGGCGGGACTGCCGGCCACCGGCGTGCTGGACCGGGCCACCTGGTCCTACCTGGTCCAGCTCTACCAGGCCCTTGTCACTCGCAGCTAAGCGGCAAGACGCATACATTTTTTTCTTGTCAAGCCATTCATTATCCGCTATAATAGTTCGAAACAGCGCCTATATACAAAAGGAGATGGAGCCCAATGTCCCGGTTCGGTTTTATCCACGACAAGCTGGACACAAAGCTGCTGGTATTATATATTGCGGACCGCGCGGCAGGCCCGCTCAGCTTTGACACCCTCACCGATCTGGCCATGTGCGACGAGGGAGTCGATTACTTTCAGTTTGCCGAAGCTGTGGCCGAGCTGCTGGAAAGCGGCCACCTGAGCCAGAACGAGGAGCATTACGCCATCACTGATAAGGGCCGCCAAGCCTGCGCCGCCGGTGAGAGCAGCCTCTCCCCCGTCATCCGCCGCCGGTGCGACCAGCGCCTCGCCCCGCTGAACCAGGCGCTCAAGCGGAGCGCCCAGGTTCGCGCCGAGCTGCGCCCGCAATCCGGCGGAACCGACGTCTGCCTGACCATGGACGACGACGAGGGCAGGCTGTTCTCCCTCACCCTGCTGGCCCCCTCCCAAAGCGACGCGCAGCAGATTGCCGACCAATTTCTCAAGCATCCCGATCAAGTATACAACGGAATTTTGAAGGCTCTGCTCCCCGGCCATGATAGGAGTGAAAATCAGTGAACATTTTGGGCTATTCCGTCCTGGACCTCTTTCTCTATTTTGTGTTCTACTCCTTTTTGGGCTGGGTGATGGAGACCTGCTACTGCTCTTTGTGTGAGCGCCGGCTGGTCCCCCGCGGCTTTCTGTACGGCCCCATCTGCCCCATCTACGGCACGGGCGTGCTGCTGATGATCCTGTTTTTCACCCCGCTGAAGCAGAACCTGGTGCTGTTTTATGTGGTGGCCGTTGTCGTGATGAGCTCCTGGGAGTACTTTGTGGCCTGGCTGCTGGAGACCAGCACCCACATAAAATACTGGGATTACTCCCACTTCCGCTTCAATTTGAAGGGCCGTATCTGCCTCTGGGTGGCGCTGGTGTGGGGCGTTTTATCCTACGTGGTCATCTTTTTCATCCATCCCCCTGTGGAGGCCCGCTTCCAGACCATTCCCCCCTGGCTGAAGTACAGCCTCGGCGGCACGCTCCTGTCCGTGCTCGTCCTCGACGCTGTATTCACCATCCGCCATCTGGCCCTCGTGTCCAAGCTGGTGGTGGGCGTGACCTCTCTGGGGGAGGAGCTTCAGCTCCAGCTCTCCCTGGGAAAAGCGGAGCTCACGGATATGCTGGAGGATAAATCCGCAGCCCTGCGCCAGCGCTACAGCGCCGAAATTGCCCAGCTGGAGCGTTACAGCCGCCGCTTCCGCAGCCGGTACAGCAAAATGAGCCCCGCCCGGCGCTATACCGTCCGCCGGGAGGATATCGCGGCGGCCGCCCAGCTGGCCCGCGACGAGCTGCTGAGAAAGAAACAAGAGCGGCAGGCCCGGCGCAGCGCCAAATAGCACGAACATCCGCTTCTGCAAAACGGTTTCAAACAATGCGGCCTCCGGTTAAATCCCGGAGGCCGCATACCGTTTTCATCCCGTCAGCACAATGTCCCTCACGCTGATATGTTCCGGCAGAATGGGCGCTTCATGAAAAAGCGGGGCTGAATAACGCCCCGCCCTTTCATCTTTTACAGCCTTGAATCAATGCCTTGGCCTCATCCTTTTTTAGTACCTTGCCATAGGAAACCACTTTCCCATCCACAACCAGGGCCGGGGTTGTCATCACGCCATAGGCTGCAATCTGCGCGAAGTCCGTCACGTGGTCAATGGCCGCATCCATGCCCAGCTCCGTCAACGCCGCCCGAACGGCGTCCTCCAAGGCGTTGCATTTCGCACAACCGCTCCCCAGCACCTTGATCCCGGCAGCGGACTTTGCCCCTTCCGCCTGCTCCATCGCTTCCGGGGCGCAGCTGCCGCCACAGCAGCAGGCTTTTGTCTCTCCTTTTTTCTTGCCAAACAGTCCCATAAATCATTCCTCCTAAAAATTATATCAACAAAAATTGGAACACATTGAACAGGTAGCCCACTATGATTATGCCAACGGTGCAAATGCCGGTGAACAGGGCGAGCAGTTTCGGCTTGACCGCCTTGCGCAGCATAATCATAGAGGGAAGGCTCAGCGTCGTGACGGCCATCATAAAGGACAGGATTGTGCCAAGCTGTGCGCCCTTATACAGCAGAGCCTCCGCCACGGGGATGGCGCCGAAAATATCGGCGTACATGGGAACGCCCACCAACGCGGCAAGGATCACGCCGAAGGGATTGCTGCCGCCCAGCACAGCTTCAATCCACCGCTCTGGAATCCAGTTGTGAATGACCGAGCCAATGCCCACGCCTATCAGAATATAGGGAAGCACTTTCTTGAACGTAGAAACGACTTGTTCTTTGGCAAACTGAACCCGCTCCCCCCTTGTCAGCGTGGGGGACTCAATATCCACACTGCTGGCCTTGCGGATAAATTCCTCCACATACGCCTCCATGTGCAGCTTCTCGATCAACGTGCCGCCTGCTACGGCGATCATCAGCCCGACCACCACATAGATGACCGCCACCTTTGCGCCGAAAATGCTCATGAGCAGGATAAGACTGCCCAGGTCTACCATCGGGGAAGAAATCAAGAAGGAAAACGTCACTCCTAACGGCAGCCCAGCGCTGGTGAAGCCGATAAACAGCGGAATGGACGAACAGGAGCAGAACGGCGTTACCGTTCCCAGCAGGGCCGATATGATGTTCGCACCGACGCCGTGAAACCGCCCCAATATCCTCCTACTGCGCTCCGGCGGAAAATAGCTTTGAATGTAGGAAATCACGAAAATCAAAAAGCAGAGCAGCACCGTGATTTTCAACACGTCATAGAGGAAAAACTGAACGCTTCCTCCCACTCGCTCTCCCACATCCAGCCCCAGCAGGGAAAGCCCTCCGCCAATCAGTTCATTCAGCCACCTCATGCCTAAAACCTGGTCTTGGATAAACCGCCATACACCCATAAGAAAACCTCACCTTCAAATTGTCGGACAATATATCAAATTTTTTTGATGTTTTGTATTTAAGAGAAACGCCACCTCCTATGATGGCGTTTCTCTATCACATGAACGGCATCCGCATTCTTGGTCTGCATCCGGCGTGGTAATCGCCAGCAGCAGCTCTACCGCTTCATTTCTGCCGGATTCACTCAAACGGTAATGCGTCCATTTGCCCTCCTGACGGCTCGCAACAAGCCCAGAATCACACAGGATTTTCATGTGATAGGACAGGCCGGATTGCGTCAAATCCATCGGCTCTTGTAAAACGCAGGCGCACTTTTCCCCGCTTCGCAGCTGCTCCAGAATGGCAAGACGTTTGGGGTCGCACAGAGCCTTGAATACTCTTGCGTTCTCTTGGTGCGTTCCCATGCGAACACCTCAAATCAAAAATAATTGATGTGTATAGTATATGCGCCGGAGCCTGCTTTGTCAATAGGGATATTTTCATGCTTTTCCTCCTATTCTAAATAGCCCTCCCTGGCCTTGACGCCGAACCGCTCCTCCATCAAATGGAGTTGCCGGTCGGTGATGGTGTTCGCCAACGGCAGGTGGGCGGTCTTCATGTAGATCTCCGCCGCCTTCTCCGCCGTCTCGATGAGGCCAAACGTCTCGTCCAAATCCTTGCCCGCCCCGTAGATACCGTGCTGAGCCCACACCACCAGCCGGGATGTAGAGCACTACTATGTTCGGGTGGATGCCTTCAACGAAAATGGGATCACGGAAGGGACTATCAACATTGTGTGAGCACTGAACATATACGGCGGACATCCCTGCTTCGGATGTCCGCCGTATGCTATCAAGATGTATGCTTTTTCAGCATATTCTGGAAGAAACGCGTGTTATAAATGCCCAGCGCGGCGGGAACATCCAGCTGGTTTTTGCTTCTGCCCAGCACCTTCTCCCCGTTATGACCCATATCCGCGATCAGCATCAGCCCGGAGACAAAGCAGGCCATGCCGGAGTTTAGGAACAGCAGCGGCGCGGCCATCTCCTCCGGAGTGGCCAGCCGGCCAATGGCCCCGTTCTCTTTGAGGAGCTTTTCCTGGCCGCCTGCCATTTTCTCAAACTCCTGCTTCATACCAGTGTTGGTGGAACCGGGGAGCAGAGCGTTCACCCGGATGCCCTTGGCGGCGTAGTCCACCGCCTTCAGTGCTGTGTAGTAGTTCATGGCCCGCTTGGAAAGCGTATAGGCCATCACGCCCACCCCGTCCCTGGGAGAAACCTTCTTCATGAAGGCCACCATTTCCTCCCAGGTCTTGCAGCCCATGATCTTTTTGTATTCCCTGCTCCACTTCTCCCACATCAGGCCGCCGCAGCTGGTAACGTAGGCGATGCTGCTCCCCGGGGCCATGCGGGACTCCAGATAGGTTTCGGTGATGTATTTGTTGGCGATGAAGTTGACGGTGAATGTAACCCAGTAGCCGGTTTTTGCCCCGGACAGCCCGGCCACGCCGAAGAAGCAGTCAATGGCCTGGGGCAGTTGGACAAAAGCCGCGTCGATGCTGTCCTTGCTGGACAGGTCGGTGGCAATAAAGCCCGCCAGCCCCTCGATGGCCGCTTCGTTTCGATCCAGGCCATATACCTTGGCGCCCAACTCCACAAGCTGTTGGCAGACCGCCTTCCCAATCCCGCTGGCCGCTCCGGTGACTACACAAACTTTATCCCGATAGCTAAGCAATTCCATGAAATCTCCCCCCGCTTTTTGTGAGACATTTGCCTCTTTTAGAGGATTGTAGTATAATTAAGGGAGGGAAGCAAGGCGTACTGGGCTATATGAGACAAAAGGGGGTAAATTGGCTCATGAGGAAGACCGACACCAGGGAATATGTCACGCAGGCACTGTTCGCGCTGCTGGACAAAAAGGAGATGAAGGATACCACTGTGTGCGAGCTGGTGGCCAAGGCAGGAATCAGCCGGGCTACCTTCTACCGCAGCTATCTGGATATGTATCAGGTCATCGACGAACAGCTGGCAAAAATCGCTCAGGGCATGACAGACAAAGCCATGATGTCCAGCGCTGATATCCGGGACAATACCCTCCAGATATTCCGGCTTTTGCTGGGCTACAAGCAGCCCCTCCAGATTCTCATCCGCCGTGACATGGGAGACAGGATTTACCGAGCCCTTTATCAGACAACGGTGGAGCACATCGACCAACTCAACGCCATGGACAACCGATACCAGCCCCACTTTTTCGCCGGGGCGGCCTGCGGTATGCTCACCGCATGGATCAAAAATGAGTTTCAGGAGAGCCCGGAGGAAATGCTGGAGCTGTTTTTGGGATGCCTGAAGGGATATGTCTCCCTGTAGGCCGGCGGCGTCCCGCTCTTCCCGGACTTGACAGTACCACGCATGAAGATCTATATCAAGGACGTTTTAGGCCAGTAAGGGAAAACTTTTGCACGAGGGCAGCAAAAACCCCTGGAACCGTTGGCTTTATAGTGATAGGGAAGTAAATGATAGAATAGATTTGGCTGACGGACTATAGTGCAAAGGTAGTGGATTGTACAATTAAGGTGCAATCCACTACCTTTTGCTCTTTACCTCATTACGCTATTTGACTAAAAACTTCATTAAGTAACATACCATATGAATATCGGCCATTAAACTGTTCGCCTATGTAGCGAATGCGACTTTTACGCAAATCGGGATATATACGCATCGCTTTGTGGGTAATAGGCTGGAGTCTATAGGCCAAAATTTTAATGGAATTCTCTTCCGAAATAATGCTAAAAATTTGTCGGATTTCAGAAATAGAAGAAATTTTAATATTATGTGAATGCTGGTAAAAATTTCCTCCATAAAAATTTAATATTGTGGCAAGTCCGATTTGACATTTGCCGATTGTATAGTTCTTTATTGGCCTTTTCAATAACAAACATCCAAGACAACCGAAAAGCACAACACTGTATTCTACAATTCGCATCCAAAAAGGCCGATAAAATGTTTCAATGATAAATACAGATAGAAGAATAGACGGATTTACTCCGTATTCATTTCCATACTTAAGGCAAAAGTCTCGAGTTGATGCTCGTGCTTTATTTTCGGATTGTGATGCAACCCGTTCTTTTGTCAGCAATTTCATACTACATATTCAAAATATCGTTGATAAATTTTATGCCATCGTCAATATTTGCTGAGAGTTGCAAAAGCAACTCGTTGAGCAATCCTTCAACTTCATCATCACAAGGTAAATCTTGCAGATAATGGCCGGGGTCGGTTTGTATGCACATAGTTAAAAGCACATGTTTCCCCTTTTGCTCACTGAAAAGAGTTATAACTCCACCATTAATAGCGGCACAATATGATTTGTACTCATTTATCAAATAAACATTCTGGGCCTCTATAGGAGAGTAGGCATACTGATTATTAGCAATTACTCTTTTTCTCAAAGGCTCATTGTCATTTGAATCAAAATATTTAGGAAGGGTAATCCATGTTATCTTTTTTTGAACGGTGAGTTCAATAAGTTTTGAAACAAATCTCGCAGAAAATTCTCTTTCCATCATAACGAAATAGCCTCCATTTTTAGCATCGAAATTATATTATTAAGTGGCTTGCTGACTTTTATGTAGCTAAAGATTCTTTCGTTGCAAGAAGCTCTCACATCATCTATATCTCTTTTGATGCTAGTTGTTAAATTGGGATAACAAGCGGCTAAATCTGCCAAACAGCTATCCATCTTCTGGAGATAGCGAAGTTGTTCGTTGGGGGAATGCTCTTCAATCAAATATGCAGCACACTCCATTAGTCCGCTCAATATTTCTTCTCTCATATTTATGTAGTTGATAACCTTATTGTTCCTTTCAAGAGCAGAATCAACATTTTTCTTTATTTTGCCGGTCTGGATCATCAACCAAATTGATAAGAACAAACTAATTATACTGCAAACATTTCCCAACGGAGAAAGCGAATCTAAAAACTGCTCCATAACTTACCAAGCCCCTTTACCCAATTATACTTGAAGATGATATATATTGCAAGATTTCTGTCTCAGGAAGATAAAAAATTTCTATTACACGATGGGATAGTACATTTTATTATATATCACTCTTCCGCCGATTACACTCCCTGCACCGCATCTTGCAATTCTCCGGCACAGTCCTGCCACCTCTACTCCAAGGCGTGATGTGGTCGGCCTCCATCTCATCGAAGTCATAATGCACCTTGGCCTTTCCTGCCGCCTGACAGTCGGGGCAGATACCGCCCTGGCGCTCATATGCCTCCCGCTTCTGGGCGGTGGTGAAGGCCCGGAGACTCAAATACTTTTCCTCCCCGGTAAGGACATAGGTGTAGATACCCTTCTTATTCGTCACTTCGTCATCAATCAACAGCGCCTTGACCTGCCGTTCCAGAGCGTCCGGGTCAAGCTCCGCATCTTTGAAGCGATTGTAGAGCAGGCCCCACTCAATACCCTTCATCTCTTTCCTCTTCTCCGGGAAAATCGCTTCTACCCACTCGATAACCCGCCGGAAGTAGAGCCAAATCTGATTGGCGTTCTCGTCCTGCTGATGAAGGGCCATGTATTCCTTAATGGATGTCAGGCCGTCCCTGGCGGCGATCCACTCAATGGCCGTTTCCAGATACTCCTGCCGGATAGGGGAACCGTTCACATAGTCCTTGGCGATACGATAGGCGGTGCAGTTGGGCTTGGAAAAGTGGAGCTTTGCATCAGACAGCCACGGACCGGTGTAAGAGGTATTCCGCAGCTCTTGGGGCGAGAGCACCTTGCCTGCGATATTGATGATTTTAAACCAGTCCAGTACCTCGGAAGGCGTGCCGTCACAGACGTAAATATCCAGCATATAGTCCCGAATGTTCTGCTTCTGGTCCTCTGGCAGATTGAAGAAATACAGGTTGTCCACCGAAAAGCACTGCTCATAGCTCTGCCGGTCGGCCTCGTCCCTGACCGCCGCATAGCGGCAGATGGAAATGGTTCGCTGCTGGCCGTCCATCAGCTCATAGCGCCCATCAGCGGCCTTGGCCCAATACATCACATTGATAGCTGGACTTGTCCGCCTCATAGTGGGTGGTGATCAGCTTCTTGATGCCAAGCTGGGTAAAGTTTAGCTGGAAGTAGCGGAAGAAATTACTGGTATAACCGCCCAAGCCGTCACCGAAGTGGTCTTGCCCGTCCTCCCCAATCGCCGGGTCATCGGCGTTACAGAAAATAACCTTGCCTTTGAAATATTTACGGTAATGCCGCAGCTCGTCCTCAATCGTGGAGAGCTGGGTATAAAATTCGTCCGTCTTTCCAGCCCTAGACATATGCAGGTTGCTGTTGCCCGCCATAGCGACACCTCCCCTATGTGAAATTTGACAGGATAATCATACCATATTGAGCGCCGGAAAACAACGGCGCATTTCGACTTTTGCAAAAATCCGTCAAACCGGTTTGAGTATGATAACCTCCCGCCTCAACTTCTTGGCATACCTCACCGTCATGGCCGTCCCGCCCCGCCACTCGCCGTTGTAGACAGCCAGCAGGCAGGCGGTGTGATCGACTAAGTAGCGGTTACGCTCCAGCATACAATTCTTGCTGTACTCCCGGTTCACATGGACCACCTCGTCCGCCTGCTCCAAAATGGAAAAATAGCGTTCCCGCGCTGAAGCTGACCACCCGTCCGCCTGTCCCTCGCAGGGCAGGACACAGTGGAGTTTCAGCGCGGGATTTTCTTGTTTCAAGGCAAGGACAGTCAGCGCCGCCCAGGTGTCTGCTCCCTCCGCCATCCCGGAGAGGAAATCTGTGTATCCTGCCTTCACCAGCTTGGCAATTTCTTCGGCAAGTGCCTTTTTCAGCGCAAGGCAGCGGGCGTCAGCCTCGTTATAGCCCCAGGGAAACTTTTTTGGGCGGTGACCCATAAGCGTTAAAATAGATTAGCAAGAACATTGACTCGTTGGCGAGGGGCTTCGGCAAGCAGCAGAGCAATAGCCTCCCAATGAGATAGGGCACAAGAAATACCAATAACCGGTCTTACTGCGCCACTGACAAGGAGAGCGGCAACAGACAATTCACGCCACAGGCTTTCGTGTGCCTCAAGATATTTTGAGTAAATACCCCCATGGGGAAAAAGACCGCCCTTTATCTACGATTGCATAGCATAAAAGGGCGTAGAGCATCTTCCCATATAACCAGGCCCGGCAGCTCTCCGGGTCAGTTTTAGGCAGTTGCCCCAGCTGCATGATGGATTTCAGGCGCTTGAAGGCAAGTTCCACCTGCCATCTGAGCCGGTAGAGCTCAAGAACTTGAGCGGACGAAAAAGTATCTGCGGTCAGAGATGTACCAACCACAAAATATTCACTCATCTCAATTGTATCCGGATCCAAAGGCTTTTTGTGCGGCGCTCTCATTTTGCGGCGTGTCTTTCGTTTCGCACGTTCCGCCTGTTCAGGACTTTTTCGTACCGCACAGATCCGCAGCGGCTTTGCGGATGCGGGCTTTCTGGGCTCGGAGTAGTAGTGAAGCGTGACATCCAGGACTTCTCCCGCGGCCAGTTCCCGCAGCAGCGGCAGTAATTCCACACAGCGGCCGCCTTCGTCATAGTACTTTGCTGCTTTGTGCTTCAAACGCATCACAAAATCCCCGCCAGCACCAACAATATAGTCAAAGCCTTTGGCCTTGCCATATAGCCGGTCCGCCAGGATGATATCACCTTTTTGGATCGGAAATCGAGCAGTCTTTTCTCCCTGGCTGTGGGGCGTTATCTCAAAATAATCATTCCTTAGACCGAATATTTCCCAACTATAGTGTAAGATCCAGTCGCTCCCGGTGCTCCCCTGTTCACTGATATGTGATCCGTCGATGGCTCGGACACAACGCCCCTCCAGCCACTCTGGTTTTGTTACCGCTGTGCCTAATTGCTCCAGCATCCCCTCACACATCCAGCGCAGCCATTCCGCGCTTTTTCGCACACGATGATAGAGAGCTACGCTGGATATGTCGCTTATTCCGCCTTCTTTCGCCACGGTGCTCGTTTCCTTTAAGGACAGCCCCTCGCCAAAATGCAGCAGTTCCACCCGCAGCAGCTCCTCCGCGCTGCCTACTTTCCGGGTCCGACAGATCGCTTTGCTCTCTTTTGCTTTTTCTTCCCAGCCGTTGGGCAAAAAGCTTTTCAGCTCTTCCCATTCTTTCGTTAGCTTTTCCATGCTGCCAGTATACCATATTTTTCTCCCGTTGTCATTATTATTTTAACGCTTATGGGCGGTGACCCGTGAACGCACAGCTTCTTTCGATCTTCATAATCTGCCCCCTTTTAAGTATGGCTAAATAATGGCCATATTGTATGGCCATTATATCAGCCATAATAGGAACTGTAAAGGGGGCTGACAAGGTGATACGCTATGCGCCGCTGTGGAAAACAATGGACGAACAGAAGGTGACGACGTACACGCTACGCTTCAAACATGGCATGAGCCACGCAACTGTTCAGCGCCTCCAGGCTGATATGCCGGTATCGACACATACGCTGAACAAGCTGTGTACGATCTTGAACTGCCGCCTGGAAGATGTGGCGGAATACGTCCCCGACGAATAACAGCTCTACGGGCCTGCGGATGCAGAACCGTAGAGCTGTTCATAATTGCGGAGCAAAAATCCCTATTTCCGTTTCTTCCCCCTCTGCGGCACCGAACTTTTCAGCAATTCTGACTTCTGCGCAATCCGGGTAAGCCACTGTTTTTCTTCCTCGGTCAGCTTATTGTAGCGAAGTTTGGTCTGCTTGCAGAACAGCATAATAAGCTGTTCCAGCTTACTGCCATTGAAACGAGCAACTTCCTCCAAGTCCTGTTTCAAATCTTCTGCGGCAGAGCTTTTCGGCGCGCCGTTGCTCCGGCCCAGGTGCGCCTCCCGCATATCCTCCATGATTGCGTCAATGTCACAATGCACCCGGCTGGTGAAATATTCCCCCTCGTCCACATGGGCCGCTTGCAGAAGATATGCCGTTCTGTCATTCTCTCCCGGCTGGTACTTCTCCACGATTTCAGCCCGTGCCACATCTACCCATGCGTTCAGATTTTGTATCTGCATGGCGGCGATGCCCTCCACATAAATCTGAATATCAGCCAGCAGCTTTACAAAATCCGGGTGCGCCACCAATTCCCCCAGCAGAGCAGTATCCACCCGCCCTGCTTTCAATACTTCAATCATAGCATCACTCAAACGCAGGTCTGCGAGATCAGCGTTTGGGTGGCGCTTTGTTTCTGTCAGACCCAGAAGATAATCAACAGTTACGCCGTAAAACTTCGCCAGCTTGATGAGGGCATAGTGGCTGATGTCCTTGGTATCGTCCGCCTCATAGCTGCCTAGCGCGGACGAGGACAGCCCCGTTTGTTCCTCAAGCTCTTTCAGCGTCAGCTTGCGCTCCACCCGCAGGTCCTTTATCCGTTCCTGTATCGTCAACGACATATCGCTACCCCCTTTCTGCCATTCTACCACATTTCCAAGAGCGTGGAAATATCCGGTTTTCAGGCCGGATTTCCTACCTCTTGGATATACGGGAGAGTGGCCTTTTTTCTGCTACGATG
>OFGO01001784.1_pt1 | contig 14312 bp, 8 predicted proteins | sample 1521761 | NCBI WGS metagenome assembly OFGO01 (sample SAMEA3504128, study PRJEB24116) | mouse gut metagenome | biome: mouse gut; feature: mouse-associated habitat; material: faeces | place: Denmark | collected 2011
TCACGCCGGGCTCCTCAGGGATGCCCGGAACGTCGGGCGTGGTGGGCGGAGTGACGGGGGGAGTGGGCTCGTCGGGCTGCTCCAGCGGGGGAATTTCCTTCTCCACGCGGCTGAGCTCCTCGCCGCAGTGGGTACACTTGACCACTTCCTCATAGGAGCCAGCCACACCGTAATCAGCGGGAACCTCGTTCTCACGCACCGCCTCGCCGGGGGTGTGCTCCAGCTTCTCGATGGGTTCCTCCTTGGACATACCACACGTACAGGTATAGACCATCACACCTTCCTGCGTGCAGGAGGTCTCCTGCTGAACCGTGCCCTCGCCCCACTCGTGCTCCAACTTTTCAATGTTCTCGGTCTTGGTCTCGTTGCAGTACGTGCAGGTGTAAACCGTCTTGCCTTCTTCCGTACAGGTTGGTTCGGTCGTCGCGCCCTCATCCCAGGTATGCTCAGCATGAGCTTTCGCTGATTTATTCTGCCCAATTGTAACATACCCAGAATTTTCAGATACAGTAATTCCAACCTTTTCCTCACTGTCTCGATCTTCCTTAGTGTCGGAGTACCAACCATCAGCTTCCTTTAGATAAAAATAACCAAGCCGGCCTGTATTAATATCATCCCCAGCAGTTTCTGCCGTATTTCCATAGATATGGCTGCCGCTTGCCTCAAGTTTTTGCATATCAACCCTGGCATACCAATATACGGGTTTTCCATTCTGGATACCAGAGCTTCCCGAAGCATAAATGCCGCCGCCGTTTTTCCCTGCGAAGTTATTGGTAATCACACCATCCGTAGCAGTCAGGTAACCATCGCCGCCGACCTCAATGCCGCCGCCATTACTTCCTGCCTTATTGCCACTAATTGTGCCGCCATTCATCTGCATATTACCATTGGTAAATGATATGCCGCCGCCGCCAAACTTTTCTGCGGAATTGTTCGTGATACTACCGCCAGACATATTGATATTTGTGTTGGTCGCGAACATACCGCCGCCGCTAAAATCAGCGGAGTTATTGGAGATACCGCCACTCTTTATATCAATGCTGTTCGTTTTAACGGTCCCTCCCGGTTGCACAGCCGATGATACAGCGGAATACACGCCTCCGCCCTGGCTGCTTACATAGCCAGTCGCCTTATTGTCCGAAATAAAACCGCCATCCACAACAAGGGTACTGCCATTATAGAGATATACTCCGCCACCATGGGTCGCTTGGTTGCCGGAAATTTCGCCGCCTTTTATGGTGAGGTTTCCGCCGCTATCGACATATGCACCACCACCATAGGTTTTGCCATTCTGATCCTCACCCGTACCGCCAGTGACCTTTCCTCCACCGCTTTCACTGGTATCATCCAGAGTCAGCTTGGCATCCTGTCCAGTCACCTTGATAACGGAACCCTCACCGCTACCGGCCAGAGTATAACCATTCAGGTCAATATTGGCCCCCACGCCCGCGCCGATGACCAGGGTCTTATCCAGCGTGACATTGCCCCCCAGGTAATAATCATAATCACCTGCCTCATTTTGCTTCAATGCACCGGTGTCCGCATCAACGTGCGCATCCTTGTTAAATTCCACCGCCGCAAACGCGGGCACAACCATACCTGCACATAGCACCAGGGACAACACAACGGCAAAACTACTTTTTCCAAACTTCTTCAATTTCTTCATGTTCTTCTCCCTTTCTTTGCGTTATTTACGGATGCAAAGTATCCGGCGGCCGGGCTGTCTTAGCGCCCATGCGCCTTAGACCCCGTGGCTTTGCGTCCCGCGGTTTCCCGCGGTTTGCTCAAATCCTTTCCCCGCAGCCGGGCTGACGTAGCATCCGCAGATGCCTTAGTTCCCATAGCTTTGCGTCCCACAGTTTCCCGTGGTTTGCCAAAATGCTGCCATCCGTGCGTCTGACGGCTCTGTCTGTCCGAGCAGGTCTCCGCTGCCCACCCCTGTCCTCCTTCCCGCGGCTAAATACGCTGTTCGCGTTGTCCCAACGCGAACAATAGACCCATGGGTCTATGCTGTTTTCAATATAGCATCACTTCCACAAATACAAAGATACGTATTCTATACCAGATTTCAAAAATTTCGGAGTTTATTTTTTCATATTGCTACATCCTTATCCCTTTGGATTTTTCAATATCTTTTATTTCACTTCCCGGCTTTACTATTGTAACGTTTGAACAGACCTTTTCAGGCATTTCATTTTCCTTTCCAGAAACTTCCGGCGTTGGCGGTGCCAATTCCAATTGAATTTTACGGTCCAATGCGGCAAGGTTCGACTTCAACTGTTTCAACTCGTCCTCCTTTTTCCAGACTTTCCCGGCTATTTCCTGCAATTGGGGAATCTCTTGTTCCAACACTTCATTTTTCTTTTCGTACTGTTGGATCATGGAGGGGATTTTCTCCAGCGCGTTTAGGAAATTGTGCGCAGCTGCTACCGGATCGGCCATTGCCAGATGACCGTTGTTGTAGCTGTACTTGTAATTCCCTTCAATCACGAACCTATTGTCCATAAGCTCCAACCCGTCTTTCAGCATCCTTTCACTGACCACCTTTATCGGAAAACCGTAAAATTCCCCGATGGATTTGTAAAGTCCTCCGGTAGCTGCATTTCGGGCAATCTCCTGCAATCTTTTTCCGATTACCTTTTCATCTGCGGAGTCTACCCCGTCAATCCGGATAAGGTTGAGACGATTCCCGTCTTTGTCCATTTTGGCTGCGGCGAGAAATTTGTTCCAGTCTTCCGTCATGGCATCAATAATAGCCCTGTTGTTTTTCAATTCCATTTTTTGGGAAGCCAGTTTGTTTTCTGATTCGCATTTGGCTTTCCCGAAGGACTTGCGTTCACTCTCCAAAGCTGCTATTTTTCTTTCTAATTTAGCCTTGTCAAGCAGGTCAGTATTACCGGAAAGGATAGCCATGTATTCTGAATAATTCATGCCGGATTGTTCATCCATAGCTCCCTCGTCAATCGTTCTTGCGCCCAGAACTCCCCTTTTTAGCTGGCTGATAAATGTATTTTTGCAATGCAGTACATTGAACTTATAGCTGTCCAAGGATTTTTCCACCGCATAGATAATGACATCCACGTTGTTTCCGGCAAAATACTTGGCAATCTCGTTGCCTGCACGAACACCGCGCCCATCTCGTTGCACAAAGTCAGACGTGCGCCACAGTACATCCAAGTGATGAATTGCCACGCACCTTTTCTGTGCATTTACACCAATTCCAAACCTGATAGTCGAAGCAAACAGTATCCGTTTTATCCCGGCATTTATGGCGTCTATCAACGCTTTCCGGGCTTTATCGCTTTTACATTCCTGAATGAAACAGATTTCCGAAGCAGGTATGCCGTAGTCTTCAACCAACTTGCGTTTAATTTCGCTATATACATTCCATCCATCGCCTGGTTGATAAGTACCCAAATCCGAAAAAACAAACTGTGTTCCTTTCTGTGCATCGTACTTGTAGTAATATTCTGCAATCATTTTGGCACAATGGGAAGCCTTGTTGTCGGGATGGTCTTCATAGTGCGGATCTATTAAGCGCATGTCGAGTGCCATCTTCCGGGCATAGTCAGTGGCGATAAGCATTTTCGCCTTTTCCTCCGTCGGTGAAAGTGGAGCTCTGCCCAACAGTGTTGCATCACCCGTCTTGGCGAACTGCATCAGCTTCTGAATGAAAACCTCTTGGTCCGGTGTAGGCGGTATGTGATGTAAAATCTCGGTCCTATGCGGACGGTCCACACCCACATCCTCCGCTGTGCGATAGTCGGTAATCTCGTTGTAAAAGGCTGCCAGTTCCGGCACTTTGATAAAGTAACGGAAACGCTCTTTCTGCACGATGTTGTTCGTCACATTGAACTCGAAATCGGTCGTTTTCTTGGCGAAGATTGCTGCCCAGGCATCGAAACACCGGATGTCCTGCCGTTCCAGTTCTTTCGGACGGAGATATTTGAAAAGCAGATAGAGTTCTGTCAGTGAGTTGCTGATAGTCGTTCCGGATAGGAAGGTTGCCCCCAAGTCCTTGCCCGTCCGTTCCTGTATGGTGCGAATAGCAAAAAGCATGTTGAGGGCTTTCTGGCTTCCTTCTGAGTTACCTAACCCGGCAACCCGGTCATGACGGGTATTAAAGGTCAGATTCTTAAATTGATGGCTCTCGTCAATAAAAATGTGGTCAATGCCCATCTGCTTGAAGTCCACCACATCGTCCGTGCGTGACTTGATGGCGTGTTCCACCTTCTCCAACTTCGCTTCAAGGTTGTGCTTGCGCTTTTCCAGCCCTTTCAGCATCGCGCGTGAGATGTCTTTGCCCTGCTGCCGCAATACGCCGAGATTTTCCTCTACCGTGTCCAACTCTGTCTGGAGTATCCGTTGCTGCAACTCCGGAGACTGGGGAATCTTGCCGAACTGGTCGTGCGACATGATGACACAGTCGTAATCATTGTTTTTGATGTTGTTGAAAAAACGCACACGGTTGGCGGTTGAGAAGTCTTTTTCCGAAGCATAGAGAATACGGGCGTTCGGATAGGCAGCCTGATAGGTGGCGGCAATTTCTGCCACATTTGCTTTCAATCCGATAATCATTGGTTTGTGCGCTAAGTTCAGCCGCTTCATTTCATGGGCTGCGATACACATAATCAGTGTTTTCCCAGTTCCTACCTCGTGGTCGCATATCCCGCCGCCATTCTGTTTAAGCATCCAGACACAATCTTTCTGCGAAGAATAAATGCTCTTAATTCCCCGGCTTGCCAACCCTTTCAGGTCAAGGTCGGGAAATGTTTGGTGTGAACCGTCATACTTCGGACGGACGAAACAGTTGAATCTACGGTTGTACAAGGTCACAAGCCGTTCTTTGAACTCCGGCGACTGCTCTTCCAGCCATTCCGAAAAGCCGTTCCGGATTTCGTCAATTTGGGCGTTGGCAAGCTGAATCTTTTCACTGTCACGGACTTTGATGTCATTACCGTTCTCATCCTTACCGATGGATTTCATCATATCGGGACAGGTGTTTACTAAAGCATGTTTCAGCAGGGCGATTCCATCGTAGGATTTATAGTAACCCTTTATGGCAAATTCATTCTTTATTTTCAGATTTTCACGATTCTGACAACTGATAGAAAATTCATCAAGGCTTTCGTTGTAGCCAATTCTGACATCAGTTCCGTACAGATACGTCATATAGGCTGAATAAATGCCTGTCGGTATCCAGCGTTCGCCGAAATTGAAATCCAGTTCTTCAAAGGTGATTTTGGGCGGTTCAGCCTCTTTTAGGGCTTCGAGTGCCTGTTTCACTTCGGACGCGTGTTCACTGCCGGAATTCCTATTCATCCACGCTTCGATACTTTCCGCCTTTTCAATCACGTTTCCGGCAATAAAACGGTCTTTTATCTCATAACCTTCTGCCAAAGGATTATAATAAATGCGTCCGTGCAGGGCGGTAAGCAATTCTTCTTCCGTGTTGCCTGTGATTCTCCGCATGTATTCGAGATTGACTGTGCCGTATTTATTGAGGGATGCCGAGAGAGCTTCATCGGGAGAGTCCACAAGGATATCAGTTTCCACCGAAAAGGAGACAGGACGGTTAAAGATGTCCGCCTTGACAAACTTGCCTTCTTCCGCCCGTTCCAGGGAAAGGATGTCGCGCCCGGCTGCATCCATCAGAAGTATGCTTACATTCTGTCTGGTATTCAGAGGACCGTAACGCAGAACGAACTCATCGTAATAAGTGTTAAGATACCCACGCTGTTGCGGATTTTCCACCTGTTTTTCTGCCTCATAACGATATAAACGTTCGTATGCATCGCGAAGGGACAGGTACAACAGTGCTTTCTCTTTTTGATAGCCTTGCAGGTCAAGCGGTTGGAAAGTTGCCCCAAAAACTGTGATGTCCTTGATGTAGCCGATGTCATTTGCCGTATCCAACACCATTGAGCCTTCCCGGTGGTATGGTTCCAGAGTCCGGTCATATGGACGGGGCGACAGGTCAGGAGCTTTTCCCTCCTGTTTTTTCATTTCCATCTCCGGAAAAAGGGTGGTCGAAACTTTTCCGGATGTGTCTCCCGCTGGTTCTGTTACAGTTTTTGAAATTGAGCCGGATTCCTGTTCATCTATCTTGTCCGTTGCTGCACTCTGTGGTTGCAGGTCGGCAGAAGAAGGAACAATTACCGCCTCCGGAATGTCTTTATCATCCCTTTTTTGTTGGTGTTCCTGCTGATACATGACTGCTTTCTGTCGGAGTTCCATCCGTCGTTCCGGCGTGAGGTTCAGCATCATTTCATAAAAGCCGTTTACGGGAGGATTGGTTTCCCAGTCGATAGCCGCATAAACCTCTTCCAGGTTGCCTATCCCACCAATATGCCCCGATGTTGTTTCTTTATTCTCTGGTGCCGATGCAATAGGAGCCTCCGGTGTTACGGTTGCAACCTTCGGTGTAATTTGTTGCGGTTTAGGTGGCATACGCCTTACCGTGCTTCTCGACTTAGCCGTCTTTTTGACGGAGGTTTCCTGTTTACGTATCTCCCCGGTCATGCCCCAGAGGTCGAGCAGGGAGAGCTGAACACCTTCCGGATGATTCTGTTGGCGGGGTTCTGTCTCCGGCTTTTCTTCCATTGGGTCTGCTTTTTTTATGTCCTCTGTCATGATTGTTGCCGGAGCGGACCGCACATCCGCTACCGTGCTTTCTGCCCGCGGAGAATCCAGGCTGTATCTGTCATACAGTTCTCTGTCCAACTGAGAAGGCAGTCTGGCACATACATGCTCCCGTAAATCATCTGCCAGTTGCGCCATGCTGCCGCGGTGCATGATTTTATAGACAGGTTTCCCATAAGAGTCTGTGCTACTTATTAATTCCGAGTGGAAAATCATGCTCATGCTGCCAACATATCTGTTGCTAAAACTGCCTATCAGGGTCTTTTGCGTCTGTATGAACATTGTTTCATAACCGTTCAATACCCGTTTCTTACTGCTGTTTTTTTGCAGGATAATCAGGTCGCTGCCCACTTCCGTACCCGCGTTGTCGGTAAAGAGGTTGTTCGGCAGGCGTGTCACCGCTACCAGGTTGGCATTACGCATCATGTACTCGCGTATGGGTTCGTTTGACGTGGCATCCAGCACCCCCCGCGAGGCGATGAACGCCACGATGCCACCCTCACGCACCGCGTCAAGGCTTTTCAGGAAGAAATAGTTGTGTATGGCTTTCGATGCCGTGCGTCTTGCCGGGTCACGGCTGCCTGTGAACTCCGGGTCGAACACTGCCACGTCTCCGAACGGGATGTTCGAGATTGCCAGATCGAAATAGTCCGTGAAGGGCTTCTCTATCTTCTCGAATCCCTGCACCCTTATCTTTTGACCGGGATACAGGTGTCCCAATATCTTTCCCGTCATCAGGTCTTTCTCAAAAGCCATTATGTCCGCGTCCGGTTTGCTTTTCAGTACGGACCCCACGAATGCACCTACGCCCGCCGATGGTTCAAGTACACGGTCGGGACGAATCCCGTGTTCATGCAGGATGTCCGCAAGGGTGTCGGTGATCTCTTTCGGAGTATAGAAAGCGGTCAATACGGAGCCTTTCAGCGAGTCGGTATACCGCTTGTATTCCGCATCATCTTTGCTGTTTTCACGAATAAGCCGGAAAAGTTCCACGGTCGGGGCAAACAGTTTGAGGTCGGATTTCGCCCAATGGATGGCATCTGTCAGTTCTTTGGCAGGGTTCAGAATGCACTTTAAACCTCCGAAACCGCAATACTTTTGAAGTACTATGCGTTCTTTTTCGGTTGCCGTGCGTTGTTCCCGGTCAAGAAGGAAAGCCGTCCGTATCGCCTCGATGTTGTCCCGCAGTTTTTGGTTGCGGTTAAATGCCATACGCCTCGATGTAAAGGGCGATAGCTCCCGTCAGTTCCGTGTAGAGCTGCTCGTAACTGGACGACAGGGCGAAGTGGTCGTCTGTAAGGTCATAAATGGGAAACACATTGCTGACAAGCGGCAGCAGTTTCTCGGTGAACGTGTCGCGTTTTTCTTCCGGCACTTCGTCGGAAAACTCCTTTTCAATGACTTCATGAAGAACGCTGTACCGGGAATGGTGAAGTCCTTGGACAAGCACTGCCATTGCCAGTTCCTGGGCGCCTTCAGCGGGATAGCCGTCAAGCCGTGCCCGTTCGTAAGTTGCAGCAGCCTGTTCCGCACGTTCCTGAATAAAGGCGGTGTCGGTTGCCTCTTCAAAACGGTTTTCTTGCAGGTAGTTCAGCAGGTACAGACCATAATAGGATAGCCCGCTCTGCTTTTGAGATTTTTTTTTGTTCATGGAATGGATTTTAGTGGTTTGTAAATGCTATCCGGATGGGAAAAAAATGAAAAGCACTTCGGGTATCCCTCCCGAAGTGCACCACTAAATCCAAGTAAAATCAGTGTCCTGTGAACAAGAACGATTCACCCGGAATCAGTGGCAAAATTACGGATTATTTCTTTTTTTCCGGATGACCGGATGTTTTTTTCTTTTCCGGGAAAATGAACCGGGTGTTGAAATCAGCGTCAAAGCCTACCATTGCGTCAAAGTTTTTTCCCTGCTTGTTTTTGAAGCCTTTGAGCAGTTCCGTTTTCCCTTTTAACAGCAAGTCCGTAATCTCCGCATCGGAAAGCTGCCGCCCGGCTTTCTGCCGGAAGAGGGGCAGACCGCAATGCGAATTGTCACACCGCACGACTTTACTGAAGAATTGCATTTTCCCCGTCCGGCATTTCGGACAAAGGCAATCCGATGTTTTGTGACCGAACAATTTTTCAGAAGCAAGCAGTTCCGAGGTGATTTGTTTGGTGTATATGACAATGGCTTCCCGGAAAGTGTCGGGAGACATTTCTCCCTGTTCTATTTTCGCCAGAGCGGATTCCCATTCTCCCGTCATGGAGACGTCGGCGATACGCATGTCTTTGACGACCGAGTAAAGGGCTAACCCTTTTTCTGTGGGGACAAGCGATTTCTGGCGGCGTTCCATGTAACCGCGGGAGAACAGGGTTTCGATGATGGCGGCACGGGTGGCAGGGGTACCGATGCCGCAGTCCTTCAACGCCTGACGGAGTCCCTCGTCCTCTATTTCTTTACCGCAGCTCTCCATGGCCAAAAGCAGGGTGGCTTCGGTGTGAAGCGGTTTTGCCTTAGTCGTTCCTTCCGTGATGGAAACTGCTTTTACAGGCAACGTGTCGCCCTCCTGCCAGTCGGGAAAGATAGTTTCATCCTTATCCTCCCCACCATAGACGGCACGCCATCCGGCTTGTCTGATTACCCTTCCTTTCACCGTGAACTCCACTCCGGCACACTCCGCCGTGACGGTAGTGGTGTCTTTGACGCATTTCTCGGAAAACGCCTCGACCATGCGCCCGGCAATCATGTGATAGACGATACTGTCCTTTTGGGAAAGAAAAAGTGGCTTTTCACCCGTGACGAGCAGGGCGTGGTGGTCAGTCACTTTACCGCCGTCCACGCTGCGGCGTGTCGGTTCAGCTTTCAGCCGCACCTTGCCTTTCGATTCGGGCATATTACTGATAAAGGCGAGCAGCCTGGGGATTTCGGCGAACACGTCTTCGGAAATATAGCGGCTTCCGGTACGCGGATAGGTAATGAGTTTCTTCTCGTAGAGTCTCTGTGCGATTTCAAGCGTCTGTTCTGCCGTGAAGCCGTATTTTACGTTGGCTTCCTTTTGCAGGGTGGTCAAGTCGTACAGGAGCGGAGCCTCTTCCGTCCTTTGCTTCCGTTCTATGCAGGCAATGGTGACTGAAAGGCAGGTCTGTAGCTTTTGATAAAGCTCTTCCGTTGCTGCCTTTTGTTGCCATTTTTCGACAGAGGAGAATTTTACGACTTCGCCATTGCATCCGTCCGTACCGATGTGCAGTTGCCAAAAGGGTTCCGGCAGGAAGCGTTTGTTTTCCCAGTACCGTTTGCATACCATTGCCAAAGTAGGTGTCTGCACCCGTCCAACGGAATAAGTACCGCGCCCTGCGGCAAGTGTCATGGCTTGAGTGCCGTTAATGCCGATAAGGTAATCGGCTTCACTCCGGGCTTTGGCGGCAAGGTAAAGGTGATTGTAGGCACCGCCATCCTGCAAGTTTTTCAGCCCTTCCCGGATGGCTTTTTCTGTCAGTGAACTGATCCACAGACGGTCAAAAGGGATATTACAATCGAGGTAATGGTACAGGTAACGGAAAATCAGCTCTCCTTCGCGTCCGGCATCGGTGGCTACGATGATTCGTTCACTTTCCTTGAAAAGTCCGGCAATCAACCGGAGTTGCTTCATAACATTACCGTCGGGTTTGTAGCCTTTTTCTGTTCTTACCTGGCGGGGAACAAGGATAAAGGGGTCCGGAATGAACGGCAGGCTTTCACGGAGGAAGCCGCGGACTCCGTAATTTTCGGGAAGGGCGGGCTGTACAAGGTGCCCGAACGCCCAGGTCACAGCATAACCGCCACCGGAAAAGTAACCCTCTTCTCTTTTGGTTGCACCTGCGATACGGGCGATTTCTTTTGCCACACTGGGCTTTTCTGCAAGAATTGTTTTCATGATATGTTATATTTAATTGGATTTAGTGGTTTTTGAAATTGGGTTTTCTCTCCGTGGCAAACCACAGAAGACGGATAGCATGATAAAAACATCACATTTTCATTTTGGGGGATTTCTTTATCTCCTGTTTTTCGCCGCGTTTTTGCTGTTCTTGTTGTTTGCCACCTAAAGGTGCTATTTGTTCTTTCTGCAAAGGTTCTCCGATGTGTCTGGTCGCTTCGTTGGTTTTGCCTTCGTTGTTTACCGCGACTTGTGTCCGGCTTTCGTTGGAAGATGCAACAACTTGTGCTTGGTCGGGATTTTTCCGGGAGGTAAAAGGACGCCCTTTCTCCGGATTGAATTTCAGATAGAGGGTGCAGCTCTTGCCTTCTTTATCCGTGGCGTTTTCTAATTTGACGGTTTTTCCGGCAACATAATCCGCTTGTTGACTTTCTGTGAATTGGACATCTTTCCACTTGCTGATAGGCCGGATGTTGCCGTTGGCATCTGTCCAGGAATTACGGTGTCGTCGGGTTCCCTTGGAGACTGTTTGCTGTGTTTCTTTGGATTGTTCTTTGTGTTCCTGTGAAGTGCGGGGAGATTTTCCGGTACCCGGTACAAATTCTACGCCGCGGCGCTCCACGTTCGCTTGCAGCGTTGTGACGAACTTCCTGCCGTCGGAACGTTCAATCAGTTTGTCCCGGATGGGCAATCCGGCGCGGAGCATGTCTTGTTCCTGAAGAGTAATTTCCGTATTGCCGATTTTTGTCGGAATGCGGAGTTTGTTTGCCGCCATATCTGTCAGCTCATTCGTTTTACGGTCTATGCTGATGATGGAAGGTATGAGTTCTCCCGTGTTTTTGTCCACAAGGTCTACAATCCGACCGAGATTGCCTGTTTCCCGGAGGTTCTGTTTGTCTTCGGCGGAGAATTTATGCCCTTTGTATTCGTCGAATTTCTGCTCTTTGCGGATAAAATGGGGCGTGAGGCGTACATTGCCATCCGTATCTTGCCGGAAGGACAGGCGGGCTTCCAGTTCGAAGGTCTCTCCGCCAAAGGTGGGTTTTACCTTTATCAGGTCGGATTTGCCATAGTGGAGCATTTTGTCCAAATCACCCGATTGTGCAAGTGCATCCCGTTTTACGCCCCATTTTTCCTCTATTTCCTGCCAGTTGATTTTATTTTCATCTATGGGTTGGTAACCCGTTTTCTGTTTGGGCTGTTCCTCCGGATTATCTTGTTTCTGTTCTGTTGTTTCTTGTTTGGAGAGTTCCCCGTCTTGTTTCTGTTCCTCCTGTACCTTTTTTTCGTAACCGGAGGTATCCACTTTGTGGGGCGCAAGCAGTTCTTTGTTGGCGTCGGGATTTTTCAGCATTTCTTTCATGACTTCCAGCAGTTTGTCGGCTTGGTCCGCCGCTATACGGTAAAAACCGAAACGGCTGGGTTCTTTGCATTGCCGGAAGAAGTTCAGGAAGAAATTGTCCAGCATGTCCCCGTGGCGGTCAAATTTCAGAAAGTCGGAGGCATTTTCCGGTTTGGCAGGAACACGTTTGGGAGTTCCATCTTTAGTAAGACCGGAAATGACTCCGAGTTCTCCGGTCTTTTCATCGCGGACGATTAGTACGTCTTGCTCTTTTTTCTTTTCCATGAGAATTATTTTAATGGTTAATATTGATTTATTTAAGTCGGTCTTTATATACCTCGATGTCTTCTTTTTTGAAATCTTTTAGGTGTCCGGTGAGAAATTGCACGACATCGGATTCTTTATAATAGATTTTCTGGCGGAGCATGAGGTAAGGGAGCAAACCCAGACTGCGGTAGCGTTGCAGGGAACGTTTGCTGACCTGGAGCATGATGCACAGGTCCTGGTTGTCGAAAAGACGTCCGCCTTTCCAGAATTTCATCTCTTTGAGATTTTCCCGCATAGTTTCCTTTTCCGTTCCTGTATGCCGGAGAATGACAGAGAGCAGCCGGCTGTGGTCATCCAACCGTTCCAGGATTCTGTCTAATTGTTCCGCAAATTTTTCTGTCTCATGACTCATGACGGGAAGGGGTTTGGGTAAGACGGTAATTTTTGTAGAAGTCCTCCAAGGTTTGAGGGGAACAGGTGATAATCCGGTCCGCTATGCACTTTTCCACGTCAGACAAGCGGTAAAGGCATTTACGGCGCAAAATGGTGTAAGGGATGGTCTGGTCTTTCCGCATGCGCTGGAGAGTGCGGGTACTGATGCGAAGAAGGTCCGCCAGTTCCTCGCTGGTAAGCCAGGTTTCCTGTTTTTGTTGTGGGGATGCCTCCTTGTGGAAGACGTAATCGGCGATCCGGTTGATTTTATTGACCAGTTCCTGGTAAGCCGGATGGTCAAAAGTGATTAGTTCCATCTTTACTGCATTTGATTATTGTGCGGCAAAAATGAGACTTTGCAAATAAGGGAATTCCATAGTCGGTAATGACTATGGAATGTTTTTATGCGATAAGTAAATTCCTGAGAAGATTAAATTCTTTGATTTATATATTTTTTCTTTGTCATTACCATCTTTTTACAACTCGTTTATTTTTTCTTCTAATAAGGAAATCTTCGATATTGATATATTGGACTCCACTATCATCTATCTGTCCAAGGCAAAATATTATCACGTATAACAATAATTTTGATATAGGAATCATCAATACGGCTAAGAAAATTGACCTCTTGTTGCCGCTTTCGTCTGCGACGCAAAGAGCTAACTGAATTAATAACGCTTATCCGTCAGGTTGACTACAAAACCTATTTCAAGTTGCATACATATCTTCTTGCCGCTAATGTCAGTATGATTATATTCGACAACGCCGACATCAACATTGAATCCCGGGCTATAAATTCGTTGTAAAGGATGTTTTCCATGATGTGGTTTTCTTCCTGCTGACGGAAATTTAAACGTACATTTCATAAACCAATATTACAAAACTCCTTGAAAGTAAATAATTTCAAAGATTATAGTAGATCGTTCTTTTCTGTATATTAAATATTTGTTAAATTTGGAGGCGATAAAAAGATAATTGCCCCATATAAATAATGTAAAAATATGAAAGTAGTTTATCCAACATTAGGTTTGATTACAGCTTTACCTAAAGAGCAAGCTGCAATTTCTAGATTTATAGAGCAAAAAGAAACTATACAAAATCAATTGCAGGGTATAAACTGACACCCTTGTACTGTGCTGAAGATGGCTCTCTAAACAGCTCTCTGTAGATAGCTCTTGGATCTGTAGTATGCTCAAGATAGCTTTCTGCTCAAGACAGCTTTCTGCATGAGACAGTTTCCTCTGCCTGAGACAGCTCTCTTTTGCTCTCTTGCAGGAAAAAGATTGTAAAAGACCTGTATTTGCTCTCCAAGCAGTTCTCTCTGGGTAGCTGCTAGAAAAAAATTCTAAAAGAACTCTGTTTTCTCTCCAGACAGCTCATCCAGGTTGCTTAGCTCTTGCAGACCAAAGCCCAGTCTTTCATTTGCATATCAATTCAGTCATTTTCTTGAGGTTCTTTTTTGGTTATCCCACGAGTCAGCATTTTATGACTGTAGCAACTTGATTCTAATAAAAGAACAGCAAATTCTTAAAAAACAAAATAAAACAAAACATGGCAAATGAATTCAGATATCTGCTTGCTATAAGTAAAGACAATAAGCTAGCTGGGTGGGATCCCCACCACTCCTGGGCTTCAACTAGCTCTGTCCCAAGCTAACCTTGAATTCAGGAATCTGCCTGAGTAGTCCAAACAATAAACTTAGCTGGAGGGATCTTGCCATGAAATCACCACTC
>OFGO01001791.1_pt1 | contig 14241 bp, 13 predicted proteins | sample 1521761 | NCBI WGS metagenome assembly OFGO01 (sample SAMEA3504128, study PRJEB24116) | mouse gut metagenome | biome: mouse gut; feature: mouse-associated habitat; material: faeces | place: Denmark | collected 2011
TTCCATAGGAGCCCCACTCCAAAGGTGGAGTTTCCCAAGCGGACTATTTACCTCTCAGTGAGAGGCGCCCATCCTGGTTGCAACAGGGTGGGCATTTTTTTCGCCTGTGAAAAGGAACACATATTATGTCATTCTGATACTTCAATGCTTTATTATATATCATTTCATATGCAATTATCTCTTTCATCTATGTTTCTCTCCAAAATCAGTTACTCATCATCTATGTTATAACTGAATCCAATAACGCTGCTCAATATGTCCATTTTCTTCAACTTCATTTTCCAATATTCCACCATTATTAATAATTGATTTTGCTGAACCAATGTTATCTTTATCACAACATACCAAAACTTTATTAATCCCAAGTCTTTTACACTCGTCTAATGCCAAACCAATCATTGCAGTCGCATAACCTTTTTTTCTTTCACTTGGTCTAACTCCGTCGCCTATATGGCCGCCAGTTTTTAACAGTTTATCATTTAAATAGTGGCGAATGTTAACAGCACCTACAAAAATATTTCTATCTCTATCGAAACAAAATAACGTTGTATCAGGAACCCAGCCATCTTTAGTTTCTTCCTTTGTATCAAGATTTTTTAGATAATTATCAAAATCGTGAAAATCATTTTCCCATATTTTCCATGGAGACATATCGGTGTGATTTACTATGATATCGTTCTTCCACTCTGTTAGCATTTCAAATAGCTGTTCCTTGTATTCGTCAGTTGCTCTTATAAGTTCAATATTCATTTTCTCTTCCTCCAAATCCTAATATACCGATTTGATTATATCACTTCTTGATTCCGTTTACCATAAAAATATAGGGCATCCCAATCACTATGGCGGACATTTATTATCGTTCCAGCGACTTCTCAATCTTCTGTTTCTGTCCTTTTAAATCATTCTGTTTTTCGTATAGGATGTTGTGGCGGCAATCCCCCAGGACTGCCGCCACAACACACACAGCTATTTACATCTTATTGGGATTATCCAGCCTTTCGCGCCCAAATGATGGCCCGATTCGTTGTCTCGCTTATCGAATGTCCCTGATAATCGCCGCACTCCCGCTCAATCACAAATCCCGCTTCCTCCAGCCACTTATTTCGTTTCCGCTATTCCTTTCCCTCACTGTCTATAATCACTTTCATTTTATCAACGATTTGCCGAACGCTTTTGTTGTCTGTATTGATAACATAATCGCTTTCATATGGTTTCAGATGCAGCCAGAAGAAAGAGCATTCATTTGCATCTCCACGCTTTTTATGGCGTTCACGCAAGGTTTCCTCTGAGCAGGTCAGGGTAATGCCAATGACAGAGTAATCTTTTGCCGTTATATCTTTTAATATCGCCTCACGGATTGTTTTATCCACCACAACCACCGCCGAAAAAAGACATAATCGAAACCGGAGTTCAAATATGTGGATAGCGCAAATGACATTGTTTTGTCGCCATTCCGCAATCTGGAATCGTCAACCGAAAGCGGATTGACGCGCCACGCCCAACCGCCGTCAAAAAAGGCGCTAATCCTTCCCTCAATCCTTCGATACGCTGCGGAGATATGTCTGATTATACCACTTTTATATCCAATTTTCCACAGAAAGACTGATATTTCCTGATAAGTTTTTGTTGGGTTTTTGTTGCAGTATTATCTGAAGTTTGTTAGAATATGAGCTGTACATTTCAATCGAAAGATGATTGGAGGTCAGCAGTAGTATTGGACTTTCCATTAATGAGAATCCGGCCGTATATACCGGACAAAGATTATGAATATTTATCAAAATGGATTGATGACGAAAGAACGCACGCCTTTTGGTGCGCAAATCTTTTGACCTATCCCATGACACCAAAATCATTCCATGAATTATTAGCGAAAAATGCAATGGACTGGACAGACAGCGCTTATGTAGCAACCGAAAATAACGGACAGGCAGTGGGCTTCTTCTGTTATTCTGTCAATACAGAAGATAATACCGGTTTTCTGAAATTCGTAATTATAGATAAAACAAAACGTGGAAAAGGTTACGGAAAAGAAATGCTGAATCTGGCTCTGCAATTCGCTTTTCAGATAACCGGCGCAAAAGCGGTTCAACTAAATGTTTTCAGTGAAAACGTATTAGCAAAGCAATGTTATGAAAAAGTCGGCTTTGTAGAAAGAAAGATTGATAAAGATGTATTTGCATATAAAGATGAGTTGTGGAGCAGATGTAACATGATAATTTCAAAACAATCACTCTAATTTTCAGAAAGGATACATGACTATGGTATTAGGAGAACGGATAAAGAGAATACGCACGTTCCGGGGCTTGACACAGCGTGAACTAGGCTTGAAATTGGGATATGAGGAACGCAATGCTGATGTTCGTATCGCACAGTATGAATCCGGCTATCGTGTTCCCAAAAACAACACTTTAATGGAAATGGCAAAGATACTGAATGTCAATTATATTCATTTTATTGGCGTCACTCCCGGTTGTGCCGAAGATATTATGCTTACATTCCTTTGGCTTGATGAAGATGACCGTAGCACGATCCATTTATTTCAGCTTGTACGCAATCCCGGCAAATGCAACGCTTCTGATGATAAATCGGTGCGTTACTATGATAATGATGATTGGCCTGCTCATGCCCCGGTAGGTATGTGGCTAGAATATGGGTTAGTCAATGATTTCATGCGTGAATGGTGTCTACGGAAAGAGCAACTAAAAAGCGGAGAGATTTCTGAGGACGAGTATTTTGAATGGAAAATCAACTGGCCTGCTACGAGTAGTAATGTTGATGAAAAGGGAAATGATAAAAAAAACAATAGTTATCAATGGAAAACTCAAAATAGAAGAACACAATAATTGTGCCTAATAATATCCAAGATAATATAGATTGAGCATGTTGGATACAAAATCAAAATTAACAATTGTAATTATTGTTTAAAGAAAGGAACACAAGAATATATGGATAAAGCATTCACTTTTACTGAAGGTGAGGTTACTAAATACTCTACTACCCAAAAGAAAAGAATAAAACATATCTATTTTTATCAAATTATTTACTGTGCATCATTTATAATTTGCTTTTTTATTTCATTTATTATTTTTAAAATATGTATAGAAAATAAAAATAAATTGCAAGATACTATTGCACTAGGATCAATTTTTGCTACATTTGGTTCTTCCATTGTCGCTATCTTTTCGATAACTCTTAATAATATATATGATAGATTTTGTAAAAATTTGAATATCCTTTTCTCTGAACTAATTCCTAACAATAGTTGGTATCGTTGGCCCTTTATAAAACGAATGTCTCATAGTAAACTATTTAATAATGAATTAACATATCAAATACTTAATAATGCAAAACTAGAATTTAATGTTGGAAGTCATCCCATAAATATTATTCTTCCAACCGTACGAGAAGATTTTTATGACTTACCAAATTGGAAAAATTATTATACAATGCTTACTGAAGCAAAGAACTATGAATCATATGTACTTAACAACCTTTCAAATTCTGCAACTTCATTAATGGTATGGGATTGTATACTAGACAATTATAAGTCAATAGCTATTTATAAATTAGCAAAACTAATGATTGTTATAGGAGAATCTTTTATCATCTCCAGTATAGTATTAGCATTTTTTTATTCTAAAATACCATTTTAACAAAGGAGGAACTTAAAATGTCAATTACAATTTATTTTGGGAAAGTTAATTTAGTTTCATCGCAAATAGGTGATGCCTTGTTTAACTCTATTTCTCTAAGAAATATTCTTTCAGAGCTTCTTAATGCTCTCAGAGACAATACATCATACACATATACAACAACAAAACAAATTAACATAAACGAAACTGTAACTGAGGATATTGAGTACAGTCTTTCAATTAAAGAAAAAACTGATACAGACCTCCAAGGGTATTTACATAAAAAATCGTATTTATATTATAAAGATTTTGACAAACAAACAAAAGAAATAATTTCTAAAAAAATCGAAAATACCGAAAGTTCAGAATTTTATTATGATGTTTTTCGAGAAATGATTGGGTATCAACGTACCCTACGCTTTGGTTATAAAGAATTTTTGTATGGATTTGAAGGAATATTAAATACTGCATGTACGAATGCTAATTTAGACTATAAATTTACAGTAAACCAATATACCGAGGGATTAGATATTAATGATTTAAGAAATGAATTAATAAGTAATAACCAACAAATTCAAACATTAAAAATAAAATACCAAATTCCAAATCCAAATTTTGACACATTAAGAAAAATACATCTTAATCCAGAAGAAACCATTAAAAATTTTAGATCTGCGAATCTCGCTACAAAATATGTTACTTATCAATCTTTCACTAACTCTGCCCTAAACATCTCGTCTGAAATAATCGAGCAGGAATTACAAAATATTGATAATATGCACAGTAGCATCAACGCAAAAGAAGCATTAAAAAACGGTTATGTAGAAGTAGAGACTACAAATATCTATGGAGTAAAAAAATCATCAACTGATACGAAGCCTATAGTAAAACATATTAATAATATATTGGAATTGAAAGATGCTGCTTCAATAGTTATTCTTAATAATATACGAAATTCTATTGAAATATAATATTCTTTCTAGCTTATATAGGTATCAAAAAGGTATCACGCCCTACATCAAAAGCCGGAAAGTCCGCTGTTTAAGCGGCTTCCCGGCTCTCTGTTTACTATTCGAACTCAATCGTCCCTGGCGGCTTACTAGTAATATCATACAGCACCCTATTTACATGGCTCACCTCGTTTATGATCCTGCTGCTGACCTTCTGAAGCACCTCGTAGGGGATTTGGGCGCTCTCGGCCGTCATGAAATCCACGGTCTCCATTGCCCGCAGGGCAACGGCGTATTCGTAGGTCCTCTCGTCCCCCATGACTCCCACGCTCCGCATGTTCGTCAGCGCTGCAAAATACTGATTGATTTTGCGGTCCAGCCCGGCCTTTGCGATCTCTTCCCGATAGATTGCGTCGGCGTCCTGAACCATCCGTACCTTCTGGGCAGTCACCTCCCCGATGATACGGATGCCCAGTCCGGGGCCGGGAAACGGCTGCCGAAACACCAGCTGCTCCGGAATGCCAAGCTCCAGCCCCACCTTCCTCACCTCGTCCTTGAATAAGTTCCTCAGGGGCTCTACGATTTCCCGGAAGTCCACGCAGGCCGGAAGGCCGCCCACATTATGATGGGATTTTATCACGGCGGACTCCCCGCCCAGACCGCTTTCCACTACATCCGGATAGATGGTTCCCTGCACCAGAAAGTCCACAGCCCCTATCTTTCTGGCCTCTTCCTCGAATACACGGATAAACTCTCCGCCGATTATCTTTCTCTTCTCCTCAGGCTCGGTCACTCCTGCCAGCCTTGCATAAAAACGCTCTTGTGCATTGACACGAACGAAATTTAGATCGTAGTTTCCCTCAGGCCCAAAGATCCTCTCCACTTCGTCCCCTTCGTTCTTGCGGAGCAGTCCATGGTCCACAAAAACGCAGGTCAGCTGTTCTCCCACAGCCTTTGACAGAAGCACCGCCGCCACCGAAGAGTCCACGCCGCCGGACAGGGCGCAGAGAACCTTCCCCTTGCCGACCCTCCTGCGGATGGCGCTGATGCTCTCCTCCACGAAAGAATCCATCCTCCAGTCGCCGCTGCAGCCGCAGATACCGCGCACAAAATTGTGCAGCATCTTGAAGCCTTCCACGGTGTGGAGAACCTCCGGATGAAACTGGATGGCATACAGCTTTCTCTCTTCATCCTCTGCCGCCGCCACGGGACAATTGGCCGTGGACGCAATCCTCCGGAATCCCGGCGCCATTCTTGCTATATAATCAAAATGACTCATCCAGCAGACAGTGTGAGGCGTGACACCCTGAAACAGACGAGAAGTTTCGTCTATGTCCACCTCCGTTTTTCCGTACTCCCGCACTGTGGCGCGAGCCACCTCTCCCCCCAGCATATGCGACATCAGCTGAGCGCCGTAACAAAGTCCCAGTACCGGTATGCCCAATTCAAACAATTCCGGAGAGCAGGCGGCTGCACCTGCCTCATAGCAGCTGCTGGGCCCACCGGTCAGGATAATCCCCTTGGGCTTCATGGCCTTGATTTTATAAATCTCGGTCTTATAGGAATAAATTTCACAGTACACGTTACATTCTCTGATGCGTCTAGCCACCAGCTGGTTGTACTGACCGCCGAAATCAATCACCAGCACCAATTCTTTGTTCATCTAGCCCTCCTTCAGTCAATTCGCACGCGCGCCTAATCTATCAGTAAAACAAACACAAGTCGGACATTTCATAAACGGCTTCTCTGATGTGTCTGAAACACCCCGCCAGCGGTTTTGCAAGGAACAAGACGGCGATCACTTCCCCTCCAGCAGATCCGAAAGAGGACTGAAGGTGTACCCCATCTCCTCCCACTTCGTAAGCAGCTCATCCAGTATCTCCCCGTTTGTCTTGGAGGTGCTGTGCAGAAGCACTATGGCGCCGGGATGGATGCGCCCCATAAGCTTCTTGAAGGCCTCCTCATGGCTGGGCTGGTCATCCTGATTCCAGTCCACATAAGCGAGACTCCAGAAAAAGGTGGCATACCCCGCCTCCTTCGCCATCTCCAGATTGGCTGTACTGTACTTGCCCTGAGGCGGTCTATAATACATCGCCATCTCCGTTCCGGTGATCTCCTTGAAAAGTTCCTTCACATCATCCATCTCCTTCTGAAAGGAAGACTTGTCAGATATCTTTGACATGTCAGGATGATGGTATGTATGATTGCCGACACTGTGGCCATCCTCTACCATGCGCTTTACGATCTCCGGAGCGGATTCCAGAAAATGGCCTACCACAAAAAACGTGGCCGGAGCGTTATGTTTTTTCAAAGCATCCAGAATGGGCTCCGTATTGCCGTTCTCATAGCCGCAGTCAAAGGTCAGATAAATGACCTTCTCCTGACCCTCTCCGCAAAAATACGCATTGTATTTCTTCAGCTCCTCGGCGGCGGCGTTCCCCGTGGGCTTCTGTCCTTCGCCGCCGAAGCCCAGCCCCCAGTTCTCCCCTTCCAAGACCTTTGACCCAATGGTCTGGGCCGTCTCCGCATAAACCTCGGCCGCCATCCTGCCCAGCAGAAACATGGCTCCCAGAAAAACGATGGTGGGAACGACCTTCTTCCAGTTGATCGTATCCTCCAGCACCAGCCTTCGTGCAATGTCCTTCACAAATATCGTCTTCATCCGTCTCACCCTTATTGGAAATATCACTATATAAGTATTGGCCCGCCACATTGTCCTATGACCGCAGCTTATACATTTCCTATAGAATTTCCTATAGAAAAAGAGGTACAAGGCTCACCGGGCCTCTTTTCCCATCAATAAGAAGAGACTAAAAACCGTCCGGCCAAAGCAGCCTACTTTTTCAAAAAGCCTTTCAATGCATCCACCGCTCCCGATACATTATCCGCCGTCAGCTTCGCCTTGACCCCCTGCACCACCTGATTGATCACGTCCTCCGGCAGGTCCACTCCCAAAATGCCTTCCACAGCCTTGATGGGATCCTTTTGGAATTTTTCCTGCAGATCCTTGTCCTTGGAAATTCTTTCCACGGCCTTTTTGATCTGTTCCTTGATGTCCATTCCCTTGTCCTCTCTTTCTCTCACAAAAACTCCTGCCACATCCTCTTAGCAGTGCGGATATGGCAAATCAATTTCATTATAATCATCAGCCCCTCCTGCTGTAAAGATATTTCTTTGTTTTACAGCAGATTTTATAACAAATCCCGGCTCTGGTACACCCTGCACATCATATGGGAGGGTTCTGTTTCCGCCGCCTTCTCCAGAAATTCCGCCGCCTTCTCCTTGTTTCCCAGCCCCATGTTCCCAAGCGCCATCAGATAATAGCAATGGGCTCTGTTCTTCAGGGTATAGTCATCGTCAAAGATAAGGAAATCCGGCAGGGAGACCGCAAAATACTCAATCTTCATCCGATCCTCCAAATGCCTCTCCCCATAATCCAACAGACGATAAAACCGGGAATTAGCCTCCCTGACTCTGCTCAATTTCCGGTACGCCAGCCCCTGATATAGGATCATGTCCGCCGGCTGGTCGTTGTAATACATGGCCCCGGCAGGCTCATCCGTACCCAATGTGGCCTTTTGGAAGCATTCTTGTGCCTCCCCTGCTCTGCCCTGAGCCTCCAGCGCCAGCCCCAGATGATAATAGATATGGTTGTCCTTGGTTCCCTCCAATCTGCCTTCTCCCAGATTCTCAGGATAGGATAGGGCTTTTCTGAGCAGTTCCTCCGCATCCGCAAAGCGTCCCTGCCCCTGCGCCTTTCTCGCCATTTCTACCAGAGTCAATGTATATTGTATTGTAATCTTTCCTTCGCCGCCCTCCCAAGGGTGGAACCTATGCCCCATAATGCAGTCATAAGCCTTTTCGTGATTCCCCGCAAGGTTCAGCAGCGTGATATATTCAATATAAAGATCATCCCTCTGCCTGATCAGCTCCTCATGGAGCTCATAGTTCTCCAGCCTGCGCCGGAAGCTCCAGCCCAGCTTCTTGTAGAGCTGGTCCAGCTCCAGAAAGATTCTGGGATCCTCCGTATTCAGGGCAAATGCCTTTTCCAACGCTGTCTGCGCCGCCTGCGGATCCTTTTTCTTATTATAATATGCCAATGCCAGATTCCTATGCACCATAGGAAATTCAGGCTGACCCTGCGCAGACTTCTCCCAGAGCGTCAACGCCTCCTGCCACTGCAGCTTGTCGTAATATAAGCATCCCAGATAATACCCTGCCTTGGACACACAGCCCTCCTCTATGGCAAAGCCCAGCACCGGAATATCCTCCAGCTTGTTAGGAAAGCAGTAGTCAGGCGAACATTCCTCCCCCCGTCTCAGCAGCCGGGAAATGTCGCCAGAAATATCGTCATCATTATCTTCTAACCTACGGTCACGTAATTTTCTCAAATAATAGGCCCTATAATAAAACAGCATGGGATATTCCTTCCGGCATTCCTTCAATAGAGCTTCCGCCTCCTCAAAAGCGCCTGCTTCCGCATAGTCTCTGGCGGTCATAAGATAATTTTCATGGAAATTACGCATCAAGCAGTTCAGTTCCTCCCGCAGCTTACGGTCCCCATGGTTCAGGATCACCCTTTCATTGCCCGACAAAAAATCAAAGGGATCCAGCTTAAGATTCTCCTCAATACACAGCAGGGCCTCCTCCCTCCTGCCCAGCTTACGCAGAACATAGGCCTTCAATCCTCTGGCCTTCACGTTGTGGCCGTTCTTCACCAAGGCCTTCTCCACATGGGCATAGGCCTCGGGGAAACGGCCCCTGCCTGCATCTATGGCCCCCAGATAATAATAGGACATTTCCTGCTGCTCGTTGCTCCATGCCGCCTTATAGAAGGCATCATAGGCCTCATCCTTCCGATCCTGATGCCACAATGCCAGTCCCAGCAGATAATAACTCTCGCTGTTATATGGATTGGGGTTCCTTTCCACCAGACGCTCCAGCGCCTTACGGAAATACTTTTCGCTCTGGGCAAACCTTCCCCTGCGCATCAGCAGCTGTCCATATGCATTGTTGATACGGATATCCCCCGGATCCCTCTTGAGCCCCTCCAGATAATAGGGATCCGGAAGATAGGTGGCATGGCGATACTGCTCGATATGCTGGCCGGCAAGATACAGCTCCTCGCAGGTATGTATTTCCCAAGGCTCCTTCACCGCCTTTGCAGGCTCCGGCATCTTGGGTATCCCCAAAGGCTCCGGGCGGTATTCCACCAGACATCTTCCCTGAGCATAGACTGATACTTGCAGCTCCTCTTCCTTCTGCCCCTGCAGCTCCACTTTGCCTCTATATATATCCGTGGGGGAAAGACGTACTTCTTCCTCCAGAACCGTCCTCCCGGCCGCCCGAAGCACTATCTTCGCCTTTTCATGAGACCCTGAGGCATAGACGATGACCTCCGCTTCATTCCCGTCATATGAAAGATTTACGGCCCCATCCACGGTGGCGTTCTTCACCTGCCCCACCGCTTTATAGGGCATGAAATACTGCCGGAACGTCTTTTCCTCAAAGGGCTTCAGCCATGTGAAATCCGGCTGGTTGTCCGTATAGACTCCCGTCATCAGCTCCACATAAGGCCCGTCCTCATCGGTGAGGTTTCTGTCCCACGCCCTGCCGAAATCTCCGTTCCCCCATGTCCATTGCTTCTTTCCCGGAGAAATATGATGATCCGCCACGTGGAGAATCCCCGCCTCCCTTCCGTAATCATAGCCGCCCACAAAATCGTACTTGGACTTTTCCGCCATGTAAGAGGTGGGCACGGGAATATTTTTATACCGGGAAATATCCACGCCCTCGCTATAATCCTTCTTATAATAGACCCCGGTAGCGATGGGGAAACGGGACACATCCCTCTTCCCGTGATCCATCACCGCATGAACGTCGGGGGGAAAGATGGACTGGGTATCGTCGTTCACCGGCACCGCCGGGTTGGCCCACCAGAGAAATGTCTGGGGAAGGGACGTCCGATTATACAACTGCCCCGTAATCTCGATATAAGCCTTTCCGGGATAGAGAGTGATTTTTGTGATACATTTCGTGCCGTACATCTGATCCACGTCATGGCAGAGCACGGAACAGCTCCCGTCCTCCTTTTCCTCTATCTCATAATCTACGGGCAGAAAGGTGGTGGGCCTATGGTGCTGGGGCCAGTTGAACTCAATGCCCCCGGAAATCCATGGTCCCGTGAGCCCCACCAGAGCAGGTTTAATGACTCTATTATAATATACAAAGTCATAACCGTTGGTCTTGTCATAGGCCCTCTGGATCCTCCCGCCCAGCTGGGGCAATACCATGACCTTCAGGTATTCGTTTTCCAGATATACCGCCGTGTACTCCTTATCCGCCTTTTCGTTGCTGATACTCTCCACCGTGGGATAGGGATATACCTTTCCGCTGCTCCCCTGATACACCCTCTTGTCCAAAAAAATGGGAGCCTTCTGGGCCTCCCCGATCCCGTATGTAGGAATCACCGTCTTCTCAACCCAAACCTTTGCCTTACTCATAGCCGCCTCCTAATTCCATAATTGTCCCTACGCATAGGGCCTCTGTCCATCCCCTCTGGCTCCTCCTTGCCCGCAAAGCCTCTGCCCCATTCCATGGCTCTCTTCTTTGATCCTCCCTCCGGGCAATGTGCCCCTCGTCTCCTCCTCATCCTTGCAAGGCTAATTTCTTCCAACGCCTTTCTTCCCTTTACTCTCCTGAACCAGTTTCAAAGGAAGTAAAATCCTAACGCCATGTTTCTTTTTTAGGATACCCCATCCTCTCTGCGTCCGCATTACACTCCATTGCTGATCTATTAATATTTTTTGCTCTTGCACTTATCGGGTATTTTCTCTAGAATATAGAATAGAATCGTAGAAAGCGAGGTATTTATTTTGAAATCCTGCGAAAAGAATGTGATGCCGGAATCCGAATATTTCGTCTATTCCCCCAGCAGACTGGCGGAGGAAATGTTTTTCTATCCCCTACAGTGCGGGCATTTCCTTTACAAGGCGGGGTACTCCCTTCAAAGAGACTCCTATGACAGCTTTCTATTAATGTATGTTCAGAAAGGATGTCTTACTCTGGACTTTCAGGGAAAGTCCTCCCTCCTGCGCTCAGGACAGTTTCTGCTGCTGGACTGCTATAAGCCCCACTCCTATTCCTCGGACACCGGCTGGGAGTGCCTTTGGTGCCACTTTGACGGCGTCTTGGCAAGGCCGTGGTACGAAAGCATCACATCTCGGCTGGGAAACATACTCATTTTACCGGATCCGTCTTTCGCCTCCGGCAAGCTCAGCAGTCTCTGGGATATCTTCGCCTCCGGCGGCCCCGTCAGGGAACCTTTGATCTCCAAGTACCTCGCGGATATCCTCACTGCCTTTCTGCTCCATACGCCCTCGGAGGGCGGAATCTGCGATCATTCCGGCATGGCAGAAGACATTATCTCCTATATCAACGAACATTTCCCGGAGGATATCACCGTGGCACAGCTGGCCGGACTGGCCGGACTGAGCCAATTTCATTTCATTCGCACCTTCAAGAGGGAAACCGGCTTCACCCCCCATGAATATATCCTCCATGTACGGATCTCCACCGCCAAATATCTGCTGAAAAACACCCGGCTGCCCATAAAAAGTATCTGCTTCGACACCGGATTTTCCTCCGAAAGCGTCTTCTGTTCCGCTTTCAAAAAGCAGCTGGGCATGACCCCGGGAGAATACCGGTTCTCCCCCTGAAATCACGAAAGGCAGTTCCCTTATGTTCCTCAGGAAACCTGCCCCTCAAAAACATTCCTCCGCTCCAGTCCTTGCTTGCCTCTCCCAAAACCTGCCCTCAAACCGCGTCATCCTATCAGCACTGTCTTCCCTTCAAAAGCAAACCCATAATGCCGAATCCGCTCCCTGAGGATTCCTCTCGCTGCCAGTTCCGTATCATAGGCCTTCTCCTCTATCTGTCGAAGCGCCGCTGCTACTGTATCCGCCAGCGTCTTCTCATCCTCCGGATCATGCACCTTGAATTCCAGCACAAAGGCAGGGTCGCCATCCCGCAAAGGCTCCAGCATCACGTCATATCTCCCAAAACCGCTTTCTCTATTGGAAGTGATACGGTATCTGTCCGCTAAATCCACCATTAATCCCAGTACAAAGCCATGATAGAAGCGTTCCGGTTCCGTAGCTTCAGACGGCTTGTTGCCAGAATCAAAAGAACTGAAAGTAGCCAACGCAGTCCGATTCATATAGACATTCATGGCCTTTGTGTCATCCAGCAGCAATGCCTTAATAAATGCGTTATAGGCAGGGGTGTACTCCGCAAACCAGCCATCTATCATATGCCGGAACATCAACCGTACTTCCTTATTTGTCAAAGACAGCGTATAATCGCATTCACCATAATTCCCATCTACGGTATAACACTCCACTTTCAGATAGCCGCAGGCCAGAAGCAGGCTCCAGACAGCATGGAGATTATGATCCAACTGACTGAATATAATCTGTTCATCTATTGACGCATGGAATGATTTTCCCTGCAATAAATCCTCCATAATAATCTTTACTTCTGGAATCCCTTCCCGAATCAGCTTTCCCACGAGACTGTTGGAACTGGTGTTTGCCCAGTAAGCAGCAAAACGCTGCTTGTCAAGGTAGTTGATAATGGACCATGGATTATAAATATCACGCATATTTCCGAAGGTAAAACCATCGTACCAGGCACGGACTTCTTCCTTTTCCATAAGCCCAAATTCGTCCATAGCGGCAAATACTTCCATTTCCGTAAAACCGAAAGAAGCCTCATACTTACATGAGGTAGAGGTGACTACCTCCAGATGGTTTAAGTCGGAAAAAATAGACTTTTTGCTTATTCGCGTAATACCTGTCATGACCGCCCTCTCCATAAATGGGTTCGTCTTGAAAGTAGAATTGAATAGGTTTCGGACAAATGCCGCCATTTCATCCCAGTATCCGTGAACATAAGCTTCCTGCATGGGGGTATCATATTCATCCAACAAAATAATGACTCTTTTTCCGTAATAATTTGCAAGGAATTCCGATAAGGCTTTCAAGGAATAAGAAGCTACGGAATCACCCATTGTAGGGGATATTTCATAGAAGATATCTGGAAACTTTTTCTGTTTCGGCCCCTTATCCTGCAAGGCTGAATATCTGTCATATACGCTTTTGATGATGCGGCAAATTTTATCCCTTGCACTTCCAAAGGATGTTTCCTTCACATCTGCAAAGCTTAAGAAGATTACTGGATAACTGCCATGGAGGCTGCGGTACTTCGCTTCTTTCCATATGCCGAGCCTTTCAAATAAGGTGTCTTTATCTGCATGTTCCACGGAAAAGAAATGCTCCAGCATGCTCATGGCCAGTGTCTTGCCGAAGCGCCTGGGACGCGTAATTAAGGTCACATCATCCTGATTTTCCCACCATTCCTTAATAAACGCGGTCTTATCCACATAAAAACAATTGTTTTGAATGATTTTCCCAAAATCCTGTATTCCTATCCCTACTGTCCTTGCCATTTGACACCTCCCAGCTTTACCTGAACATATCAATCTAACTGTTTCCAGTATAGCTGATTGCAAATGACATTACAATAACAATCCTAATTCCGATATAAAATCACCCATTTCACGGCTGGCAAAATGAGTGACTTTCCAGTTTTTATAAATA
>OFGO01001799.1_pt1 | contig 14182 bp, 13 predicted proteins | sample 1521761 | NCBI WGS metagenome assembly OFGO01 (sample SAMEA3504128, study PRJEB24116) | mouse gut metagenome | biome: mouse gut; feature: mouse-associated habitat; material: faeces | place: Denmark | collected 2011
TTACTTCGTCATCTTTCCACCTCTTCCTTTCAAAGATATCTTATTATAGGGATGCAGCTTTGCGTTTGTCAAGCCCTCTTTTACAAAACCAGAACTTTGCAATAAATGTATGTAACCGTTCGCAATCAGATATGCTGTGGCCGGCATAAACGGTTGGACACAAAATCTTCTCATTTTGAACATAGTTTCTCCTCATTTTTGCCATAAAATGACACCATGCCCGGTAGGCCGATACCGACACCTTCTTGTGTGCTTCTCCTCATAAAGCATCTTACACGACATAGGTCTCGCTTATCGGGTATTTATTACCGGAAAAATGCAGGACAGGTCTGTCTGCGAAAACACCATACAGGAGGTTACTGCCATGACTTACCGGCACGAATGGAAACATATCATAAGCTTATCCGACATGATCATTCTCCAGGGACGGCTTCCCACTGTCATGACACCGGATCCCTACGCCATAGGCGGAAAGTATGAAATACGCAGTCTGTACTTCGACGATCCCACCGATAAGGCGCTGCGCGAAAAACTGGACGGCGTAAACAGGCGCGAGAAATTCCGCATCCGCTACTATAACGGTGACACCTCCCTGATCCACCTGGAGAAGAAAAGCAAGATCGGCGGGCTGGGAAGCAAATCAAGTGCCGTCTTAACAAAGGATGAGGCGCAGGCGATCGCAAACGGCAACTATACCTGGATGTGTCACAGCACGGACCCTCTTGTAACAGAATTCTACTTTAAACTGTCGACACAGCAGCTCCGTCCCAAAACAGTCGTAGACTATACGAGAGAACCCTACCTGTTTCCCGCCGGCAATGTCAGAGTAACAATCGACTATAACATCCGCACCACCCTGCAGTGTACCGGCTTCCTGGATCCTGAATGCACCACCATTCCTGCAGGAACTGCCCCCATCATCCTGGAAGTCAAATGGGATGCTTATCTGCCAGATATCATCCGGGATGTGGTACAGCTCGGCACACGAAGCGCCTGCGCCTTTTCTAAATACGCAGCCTGCAGACTTTATGGATAAACCTATTTTAATTTCATAGAATGGAGAACAGATCATGACTTTTAACGATATTTTCAAATCAAGTTTCCTCAACAATGTCACCAGCATCAGCATTTTCGATATGGTGCTGGCGCTGCTGCTGGCATTTGGCGTCGGCATGTTCATCTTTTTTGTCTACAAAAAGACCTTTTCCGGTGTTATGTACTCTTCCAGTTTCGGCGTAACACTGATCGCCCTTACCTTGATCACCACTCTCGTCATTCTGGCTGTAACTTCCAATGTGGTGCTTTCCCTTGGTATGGTGGGCGCGCTGTCTATCGTCCGTTTCCGCACCGCCATCAAAGAGCCTCTGGATATTGCCTTTCTCTTCTGGTCGATCGCAGTCGGCATCGTGCTGGCCGCAGGGCTGATACCTCTGGCCGTGATCGGCAGCCTGCTGATCGGTGTGATCCTGCTGATCTTCGTCAACAGGAAAACGCATTCTAATCCTTACATTGCTGTGATCAGCTGTACCGATCACGCAAGCGAATTGCAAGTACATGAGTATCTGAAAAGTCAGGTGAGGCGCCTCGTAGTCAAAAGCAAGACCGCACAGAAAAACGCCGTCGAGTTGAATCTGGAAGTCCGCTTGAAAGACGACAATACCGACTTCATCAACACACTTGCGCAAATGGAAGGCGTAAACAGTGCCGTTCTGGTCAGCTACAACGGCGACTACATGGGATAACGGGACAGCAGACAATAAGGAGGTATCGAATGTCTACCAGCAAACATATTGACAAGATCTGCTGCATTGTTCTGGCCGTCACGCTGGCTCTCACCCTGGTCTTTATGAATGCCGGCCGGCTGGGCGTTCAGACAGTGAGCGCCGCCGTTGGATATGCTTCCCGGCTTTTCCAGGATTCCGAAGTTCACACGATCGATATTGTCATGGACGACTGGGATTCTTTTCTCGCAAATTGCACGGATGAGGAGTATGTTGACTGCACCGTTATCATTGACGGAGAAACATACCGCAATGTGGCCATCCGCGCCAAAGGCAACACTTCCCTATCCTCTGTGGCAGCCTATGGCAACAACCGCTACAGCTTTAAGATAGAATTCGATCACTATGATGATTCTCTGAATTACCATGGACTTGACAAGTTATGCCTGAATAATATCATCCAGGACAATACTTATATGAAAGATTACCTCGTCTACCGGCTGATGCACGAATTCGGCGTTGATGCCCCACTTTGCAGCTATGCTTATATGACGGTAAACGGTGAAGACTGGGGTCTGTATCTGGCTGTCGAGGGCGTGGAGGAATCCTTTCTGACAAGAAATTACGGAAATGACTATGGAGAATTATACAAACCGGACAGCATGAAGATGGGCGGCGGCCGCGGAAACGGGCGGGGATTTGATTTTGAAAACTTCAATCCTGACAGCCTCGAAAACTTTCCGGATATGCAAAATCGCCCTTATATGTCGAATCGCCCCGACATGTCAGATCCTCCTGATATATCAAATGACCCTGATATGTCAGACCTTCCTGATATGCCGAATCCTCCGGATATGTCAAATCACTCTGATATGTCAAACCTTCCTGATATGCCGAATTTTCCAGGTATGTCAGGAGGCGGGCGCTTCTCTAAAGGCATGGGTAGCAGTGATGTATCCCTTATTTATACTGATGACGAGTTTGACAGTTATCCCAATATCTTCGACAATGCCAAGACCGACCCGTCCAATGCTGACAAGATTCGACTGATCGAAGCGCTGAAAAATCTGAATAAAAGTGAGAACAAAGCGCTCGAAACTACGGTAGATATTGATGAAGTCATCCGCTATTTTGTAGTCCATAACTTTGTACTCAATTTCGACAGTTACACCGGCGCCATGATCCATAATTACTATCTGTACGAAAAGGACGGACAGCTTTCCATGATTCCATGGGATTACAATCTCGCTTTCGGTGGTTTTGAGTCCGGCGGCAGCGCTACAGCGCTGGTCAACTACCCCATCGACACCCCTGTCTCCGGCGGCTCTGTCGATTCCAGACCGATGCTTGCATGGATATTCGATCATCAGGAATACACGGAACTGTACCATCAGTATTTTGAGGAATTTTTAAATGAATATTTTGAGAATGGCGCGCTTGCTTCCCTGATCGACGAGACCGCCCGGCTGATCGCGCCTTACGTAGAAGCCGATCCGACGAAGTTCTGCAGCGATGAAGAATTTGAGAAGGGCGTCTCCACCCTGCGCAGCTTTTGTCTGCGAAGAGCGGAAAGCATCCTGGGACAGCTGGAAGGAACGATTCCCTCTACTTCCGAAGGCCAGACACAGGACAGTTCCTCCCTGATCAACGCTTCGGATCTGGCGGTCTCCGACATGGGCACCATGGGAGATTACTTCACTCCGTCGGCTTTTGATAGAAACGCCCGGACAGTTCCTCCGTACGCAGCGCATTGACAAACGCAGCCGGATCCGCGGCCTTCACGGCGCGGATCACCCGTTTGCTCTCCTCCTTGGAGACAACGGAATATACCACCTGCCGTTTCTGATGCTCATAAGACCCTTCCCCGCTTAAAACCGTAGCCCCATGCATGCTCGCCAGATTGATCGCCTGGCAGACCTCATTGGGCTTGTTAGTCACAATAAAGAGAGTCTGCTTCTGATACCGCTTATAAAGCATATGCAGAATCTGCGTTGACGCATATTGATAGATGATGGAATAAAGCGCCTTATCCATACCAAACAGCACACCGGCCACGCCAATGATCACTATATTAAAAGCCAGAATAAAATTCCAGGAATCTACACCCTTTTTCTCGGAAAGATAGATAGAAATAAAATCCGTACCGCCCGTAGTTGCGTTCATGAGCAGACAGATGCTGATCACGAATCCATTGATGATACCGCCGAAGATACTGATCAACAGAATATCATAAGTGATCGCCACCTGCGGAATGATGTCTGTCAGCACACTCGTCAGTACGATCATCAGGCAGGAGTACAGCGTAAACTTCTTGCCGATAAACCGGAATCCTATGTAGATTGGTACCAGATTCAGCAGCAGGTTTACCAGCGAATAGGGGATTTCCATGCTCAGAAACCGCTCAAAGATACTCTGGATCAGAACTGTCAATCCCGTGGCGCCACCCGGATACAGCCCGCCCGCCTTGACAAATGTTTTGATATTGACTGCCATAATAACCGATGCCAGGCAGACAACGATGATCCTCTTACCGTCCTTTTTCAGATCAAAGGTCATATCGCTTTTCCTCCGTAGTTACCTTAATAGCTTTCCTTATTATAGGCTTGCCGATTTGATCCTGCAATATGAAAAATAACGAAAAACATATCTTATGTCATTTTTGTGCGATCTGTGTTACCATGTTGCTATATCAAAATCATTATATCAGTTTGAATCATCAAAAAGCGCGAAGCGCTTCGGAATGGAGGTAAGAATGAAAGTACTAATGATCAACGGAAGTCCCCGTGTTAACGGTAATACTTCCATTGCACTGAAAGAAATGGAACAGATCTTCGTACAAAACGGTATTGAATCCGAGATCGTGCAGATCGGTAATAAACCGATTCGGGGCTGTATCGCCTGCGGCTCCTGTGCGGGGAGAGGCTGCTGTGTATTTGACGACGAAGTAAACCAGCTCGCGCCCAAATTCGAGGCGGCAGACGGCCTGGTGATCGCCAGCCCGGTCTACTATGCTTCCGCCAACGCCACCCTGATTGCCTGCCTGGACCGGTTATTCTACAGCACTTCCTTCAACAAGACGATGAAAGTCGGTGCAAGCGTGGCAGTGGCAAGACGCGGCGGCTGTTCCGCCACCTTCGACGAGCTGAACAAGTATTTTACTATCTGCGGTATGCCGGTAGCTTCCAGCCAGTACTGGAACAGTGTACACGGACGCGCCGCCGGTGAAGCGGTGCAGGATGATGAAGGGCTGCAGACAATGCGTGTACTGGCGAGGAACATGGCCTTTCTGATGAAGAGCATCGCGCTTGGGAAGGAGCAGTTCGGACTGCCTGAGACAGAAGAACGGGTGTATACGCATTACATACACTAAATGATCTGCTGCAGGATACGAAGCGCCACATCGGCATACCTGTTAGTGAAACGGACTCATTTCCGGAAAAGAAACTGTAAAAGGGGCTTCTGTGGCCCCTTTTTTTATGTGAAATCTAAGAATCAAACTGCCCTGCATATTCTGTTAAGCGCCTTAGTAACTTTAATTGATCAATCCGCCTTCCCCACATGCCGCAGGTATCTGACCGCCTCCTCATATTCCCTGGCGTCCTTCAGGTGCTCTGCATATACCGTCATATCCCTGCCGAGCCTTTTGGCAGACTGCATGACCAATTTAAGATCCAGTGTTCCCTTTCCCGGCATCACTTCCCGTATCACACAGGGCAGCCCTTCCTCCAACACGAGATCTTTTGCATGAATGCTCTTGATCTTCGGCCCCAGTACATGAAAGCAATGCCTGATAAAGTCTCTGCTGTGCAGGTACAGCTTCGGACTGGATATCATATTGGCATAGTCCAAATGTACGGCAAAGGCTTCCCTGTCTATATCCTTGATCAGTTTCAGATAGCTTTCCGGAGAATCCGGCAGCATCCACGGCATCGGTTCCAGTGTATAGTAAGTATGGGATGGCCTGACCACATCTATGATCTCCCTGACCGTATCTATGATCAGTCCATACGTATATGGGTCATAATTATCCGGATAGGCTCCATCCCACTTTTCACCCCTGCAGCCTGCAATGTTGACACAGCAGGCTGCCTCCATCTCATCTGCAAGTCGCAGCTGCTCCTCGCAATAAGCAATATTTTTCCTGCGCTGTTCTTCATCCGCGTCCAGTGGATTCGACCATGCTCCTACTTCTCCCAATACGAGGCCGTTATCCTTTATCAGCTTTTTAAAGTCCCTGCGCAGGCTTTCCGGTGCACTGCTGTCTATGGGGCAATACACTGCATCATAACCCAACTGCTTTACGACAGACAGCCATTCCTCCGGAGTTCTCCATTCTCTGCCGTCAATTCCTCCTCCGATCCGCATATGATCTGTCCCCTTTCCTTTCCGTCAGGCTTCCATCTTTCTTCCAAGATAATCCACATACCAGCTCTCCGGAACTCTCTGTCCCGTCGCAAGCTCATAGATTCCCTCTGCTGCCTCTTCCGGCCTAATCTGTGCCGATTCATGCCCCATATCTGTATCCATCCGCCCCGGATGGATCGCCAGCACCTGGAACTTCTCCTCCACACTCGCTCCTATGATCCCGGCCGCCTTCCCGGCTGCAATCTTGGAAAGAGAGTAAACCGGCATCCCATGCCAATGATGGTTCATCCTGCCTTCCGATGTAATTATGTAAAATCCCGGTACAGCACTCTTTTGCAGAAGCGGGTAAAAGGCCTTCAGAACCAGGATCGGTCCTTCCGTATTTACGGCTATGGTTTCCCGCAGCACCTCAACGTCCACATCCATGATCCTTTTTACCTTATCACTTTCAAACAGCACTCCTGCATTGTTGATCAGCAAATCTATTGTCTCAAAGTCTTCTCCGACAGACTGCGCACACTTATAAATACTGTCCCAGCAGGAAACATTCATCTCGTATAGATGAAGCCGCTCGTTCTGTCCGGCCAGCTGTGCCAGCTCACCGGCACGCATTCTGTCCCGCACAGTCGCGATCACTTCATACCCTTCCCGCACAAATTTATCGACAAGTCTTCTCCCTAAACCTCTTGCCGCACCTGTAACCAAAACCGTCATCCTAACACCTCCATAAATCCGTTTCGCGAAATCTCAAATCCGTACCTGCCCTGCAAAGTCACAACTTCGTGGCAGCTATTCTTTTACTGCTCCCAAAGTGATACCCGTGATAAAGTATTTCTGTAGAAAAGGATAAATTGCCAATACCGGGACAAGCGCTACGAAGATCTTGGCGGCATTTAAACCCTGGTTGCTCAGCTGGCTTGCCTTTTGATACTGTTCCAGTGTCATATTTGTCATATTTAAGGTGACTACCATCTGCTGAATATAGGTCTGCAGCGGATACATCTTTTCCGTAGTAGACAACACTAACCCCTGGAAGAACTCATTCCAGTAATTGACTACCGTAAATAAAGTCACTGTAGCAATGACCGGCTTTGACACGGGGATGACTATCCTCAGCAAGATCATCCATGCCCCTGCACCGTCCACGATGGCGGCTTCCTCCAATGACTTGGGAATATTTCTGAAGAAGTTCATGACCAATATCACATTGAACACCGGAACCCCGCCTGCAAGCACCAGCCCCTGCATCGTATTTATCATCCCATAATTCTTCATCGCAATATACCAGGGGATCAATCCGCCATTAAACAAATAGCAGAATATCAGAACCCACATGAAAAGGTTCCTGTATCTGAATTCTCTGACGGACTTGGAAAGGGGATAGGCCATGAGCAGGATCACAGTCAAACTGAACCCTGTCCCCAAGATCACCCGTCCGGCGGAGATTCCTGCCGACCGCAAGAACCCCATATCCTTCACAATCGCCTCATAGGAACTGAGCGTAAAATCCACTGGCCAGAGCGAAACACGGCCTCCCGCGACAGCAGCTTTTCCGCTGAGCGAAATGCAGAGCGTATACCAAAGAGGGAGCAGGCAGCTTAAGACCAACAGACATAGAACAACAATATTAATGCCAAGAAACAGTTTTCTTCCAAAAGATCTTCCCTGTACCATTTCCTGCCCTCCTTAAAATATCGTATAATTTGCAAAACGTTTCGCCATCCAATAAGAAACAGCGATCAGGACAAAACTGATCACGGATTTCAAAAGTCCCACTGCCGTAGCCAGACTGTACTGAAAGTTCTTCAATCCTGCCCGGTATACCCATGTATCCAGAATATCTCCCGTGGAATATACCGAAGGATTATAGAGATTGAAGACCTGGTCAAATCCTGCATTCAGCACGTTGCCCAGCGCCAGGATCGCAAGGAGGACGATCGTTGTCCGGATCCCCGGCAGCGTAATGTGCCAGGTCTGCTGCCACCGCCCCGCCCCGTCGATAGCCGCCGCTTCATATAGCCCCTGATCGATCCCCGTAATGGCAGCCAGATAGATCACTGCGTTATAGCCGAATTCTTTCCAGACATCACTCCAGATGATAATGTGCGGAAAAGCCTTTGCACTTCCAAAAAACAAAAACGGTTCCAGCCCCATCATGCCTCGGATCCCGTTGATCGGGCCGTCAAAGGAAAAAATACTGGCAAGGATCCCCGCCAGAATGACCCACGAAAGGAAATGCGGCATATAGCACACTGTCTGCACCAGTTTCTTAAATCCACTGTGTGTCACTTCATTCAGCAAAAGAGCAAAGACAAGTGGAAATATGAGATTCATGATCACCTTGGATACCGCTATATAAAAGGTGTTAAAGAACACCTGCTTTACATCTCCCAGCACAAACATATATCGAAAATTCTCCAATCCCGTGAAGGGCGATCTGAAAATCCCGATACCTGGGTTAAAATTTGTGAACGCCATATAAATACCGAACATTGGCACCACGTTAAAGAAAATCAGCCATAGAAATCCCGGAGCCAGCATACAAAAGTATGCTCCGTATCTCCCCCTCCTTCTTGTCCTGCCCGTCATCTGCTCCCTGCCCAAATCCTGCACCTTCCTTTGAAATCAACTTTACTGTTTGACATGGTCTGCGCGATAAATGCGCAGACCCGGCCAAACTCTTACTATTTTTACTGTTTGCTGTTATAGAACTCCGTCACTTCCTCTGTGATGATGTCGCCGCCCTGCGCTTTCCAGTTTTCCACAAACGTGTCAAACGCCTCGATCGGTTCCTGACCCATAATAATCTTCATAAAGGTCTCATTCTCCAATTTTTCCAGGTTCGCCCATCTCTGTTCCATCGTTTCCGTCTGGGAATAGATCACACTGTAAATATCTTTCGGTTCATTATCCAACAGCGCACCCCACCCCACCATGATGGAATAACTTCTGGCCCACGAGCTTGGGTCTGCCTGTACATCCCAGGTGTCAATATCCATACTGTCGTAAGGCTCTTTCTTGACTGTCTTGATCGTATTCACGTCATTTTCCAGAAGTTTATAAAGCGCAAATTCTTCTTCCGTAAAATCATCCACTCTCTTTGTTCCTGCCAGTACCTCCCGCAGTGCCTTCACGGTATAGATACTCTCGTCCCGCATTCCCATAGGTGTTCTACAAGGGAAATTACCGATCCCGCCCTTTGAAGTATCAAATGTACTCTCATCACGGATCAACAGATTGTTCAACTTAATCGCGATCTCCGGATGTTCACAGTCTTTGCTCACCACCAGATACCTCGGCGAGGCGCCTGACGCATGCGGTTCGTACTTCCCGCTCTCTTCCAGTACCGGAATCGCATAAGCCTGGAAATTCGCCTCGGGATCATTGGCGATCACGTCCGGAAGGCATGCATAGCCCATCCACCAGCCGCCGGAGAAGATTCCGACTCTGCCTGCCGAGATCGGTTCACTGGCATCCTGTCTGATTCCCATCTCCGGATCGATCAGTCCTTCCGCATACCACTGCGCCAGTTTTTCCAGAGCATTTCTTGTCTCTCCGGTAATGGATCCATATACCGGCTTGCCGTCATCCCCAAGGATCCACCATCCCGGATAAGCACCGAATCCATTAAAATAGCTGTCAAAACCGTAATTGTTGGTGCCGTTATTTAAGAAGGTCGCATTCAGAAGACCGTCACTCTGCGGACCGGCGATCCCGATAGTGCCCTTTCCGCTCACATCGTTTTCCACAAAGGCTCTTGCAACCGCCTCTAAGTCTTCTATTGTCTTCGGTTCCTCCAATCCCAGCTTATCCAGCCAGTCCTTACGAATCCAGGTCAACTCGTAATCACCGTCGGATGTATACGTGAGGCCGTACATCCTGCCGCCATAGCTTGCATTCTCAACCGCAAGCCCCTCACTGGAATCCACCATGGCTCTCATAGTATCCGATGCATACATCTCATAGACATCTGTCATATCGGCCAGCTGGCCTGCCTTATACATCTGATTGAACTGTGTAGCATTGACCAGCATGGCATCCGGAATCTGGTTGCTGGTGATCGCCAGATTGACCTTCGTATCCCAATCCGATGTAGATGCCGTAAAAAGGTATTCGATATCCACATTCAGCTGCTCCTTGATGTATCTCGTATACTGATTGTCCGTGTAGGAATCTCCTTCCGGAAACACTTCATTGGGATCCACTTCAAGCGCCACTGTAAAGGTGACCGGTTCCTCATATCTCCCAAAGGGATCTGCTGCTGTCTCACTGCCTTCTGCTGCCGGTTCGGCTGCTTCCTCTTCAGATCCCGTCTCCTCCTGTACCGGCTCAGCTGTAGTCTCTCCTGACAGCTCCGCTGCCCTGCCGCATCCTGCCAGTGCCATGGAAACCGCTAAGATCAATGCTAATCTTCTCTTTTTCATATCCTATTTCCTCCTGTATTCTAGTCGTTTTCAAGAAGCTCAAATTTCACCATATACTCGTCTGCAGTGTCTATAAAAGCGTATCTCCCGCCCGGATATTCTCCCTTCTGGATACACTGTGCCCCAACTTCTTCCAGGCTCTCGATCTGCTTCTTCATGTCCTTTACCTCGAAAGCAATATGATGCAGGCTGTCACCCTTCTCTTCCAGAGAACGCTTCCAGTCAGAATCGTTCTCATCCGGCTCAATAAACTCCAGCTGAATATTATCCAGATCAATGAAGGCCATCTTACATCTTGCAGGCGACGGTTTTCCCATAAATACCGTCTGCGCCTTTTCGTAGCCGTCAGACATGGAAACCCGTGGTGTCTCTATCCCAAAAAGCCTTGCATACTTCTCTGCAGCAGCCTGCACATCCGAAACGATAAATGCGATCTGCAGCACCTTTGACGTCTTTAAAACCGGTTCTCTCATTTTTCCCTCCATATTTTTCAACCTTCCCTCCATTCCGAAGCAACCAGCTTATCACTGTTGTCTTCGCCGCCATGTTTTATGTTAAAATTAACACCGAACAGTTCCATGCTGTCCATAAAGGTATAGCTTCCGGTAGGATAATAGCCCACATGGTTCACACCAGCTCCCATCGTCCCCAGAACTTCAAGGGCCGCATCCCTGTCCGTCACCTGTATACCGATATGGTGAACGCCCTGTCCATGTTCATCCAGGAATTCCTTCCAGCCGCTCGGCGTTTCGTCCGGCTCTGTCAGTTCCAATATGATATTACCCATATTGAAACAGCAGATCTTCGCTCTCGAATCGGTTCTTTCACCCCGATAGAAGATCGGAACTTCGGATATCGGCGGTACGTCCTGGATCTCGGGCATCGAAATCCCGAACGCCTTCGCATAATTTTCCGCTGTTTTCCGTATATCCCTGACAATGATCGCGATCTGCATAATATTGGTATTATCAATCACAGCCATTTCTATCCGCCTCCTTCTTTCTGTTTTCATTCACTTTCATCCGGCCTTCCTTCTCAGGATCAATCGGTCTTACAAGATATCCCCGGTCTACCGACATTCCCTGCACGTTACAGCCGTCCTCAGCCTGTCTTACATTCACGAAAAGAATTTCATAATCCCGGATCCCTTCCACCGAAATACTTATCTCGTCTCGTTCTCTTCGCGCTCTGACCATGCCGGCTTCTGTTCCATCGTTTCTGTAGATACACACCTTGGCCTCTGACAGCAACTCGTAGATTTCCAGCGTGATGTGCTTTTCATACTCATATACCGTTCTGTTATTTTTATGTCCATGCCGTTTCGTCACTGCCTGTGCATCTGCAGCCTTTCCTACAGGAAGGATCGTATTCTCTCGCACCATAACAGGCAGCCCGAAATAGTCCCACTTTTCCTTCCGCCAGCCTTGTCCCTGACGCTCTCCCGTAAAGTAATTGGTCCATTTACCTTCCGGAAGATAATAGGTGACTTCGCCCTGCTCCGAAAATACCGGAGCAACGAGCAATGACTCTCCCAGCATATACTGCCTGTCCAAGAACGGCGCTACAGGATCGCTCTCGAAATCCACGATCATCGGCTTCATCATCGGAATCCCGGTCTGTGAAGTCCTCACGGCACTTCCGAACAGATATGGCATCAGCGCACATTTAGTCTTCGTAAAGAACCGCAGCACATCTACCGCTTCCTCGTCAAACAGCCAGGGTACACGATAACTGGAATTTCCATGCAGCCTGCTGTGTGTGGAAAACATGCCGAAAGCCGTCCACCTCTTGTACAGGTCCGGCGTCGCTTTGTTCTCAAAGCCTCCCATGTCATGACTCCAGAATCCAAAACCACACATGGCAAGAGACAGGCCTCCGCGGAGAGATTCCGCCATAGATTCATAGCTGGCCACGCAGTCCCCACCCCAATGTACCGGAAATCTCTGACCTCCGCAGGTGGCAGAGCGAGCAAATACCAATGCTTCTCCTTTTCCCTTATCCTGCTCCAACAAATCAAAGACCGTCTTGTTGTAGAGATATGCATAATAATTATGCATCTTTTCCGGACTCATTCCATTCGCATAGACAACGTCCTTCTCCGGTATCCGCTCCCCGAAATCCGTCTTAAAAGTATCCACTCCCATAGCCAGAAGCGTTCGTAACTTCTCCTGATACCATGCGCATGCATCCGGATTAGAAAAATCTACGATGGCCATACCCGGCTGCCATTCGTCGGTCTGCCATACCGTACCGTCTGTATTGTGAATGAAGTACCCTTTCTGCATACCTTCCTCGAACAGTACGCTTCTCTGCGCGATATAAGGATTGATCCACACGCAGATCTTGAGTCCTCTTCCTTTTAACCGCTGCAGCATACCCTCCGGATCCGGGAATGCCTCCCTGTCCCACCGGAAATCGCACCAATGGCCGCCACGCATCCAGAAGCAGTCAAAATGGAACACCTGCAGAGGAATGTCCCGCTCCTCCATACCATCGATAAAATGCGTCACTGTTTTCTCATCATAATCCGTCGTAAAGGAAGTCGTCAGCCAAAGACCGAAAGACCAGGCCGGCGGTAATGCCGGCAAGCCGGTCAGCCGGGCATATTTCCGAAGCACACCGGCTATGGATTCTGCGCCGATCACACAGTACTCCAAGCTCTCTCCCGGAACGGAAAACTGCACCCGCTCCACCTTCTCCGATCCTACTTCCAAAGACACCTTCCCCGAATCGTTGATCAGTACCCCATAATCCCTGTCCGACACATAGAAAGGAATATTCTTGTAAGACTGCTCGGAGCTGGTTCCGCCGTCCCGGTTCCAGATCTCCACGCTCTGCCCGTTCTTGATAAAAGGTGTAAACCGTTCTCCCAATCCGAAAATATTCTCGCCGACGGAAAGCTGCAGTTCTTCCTTCATAAAGCGTTCTCCCGAATCCAGAACCGCATAGCCAAGACTGCGCCAGCCGCTCTGCGTCAGTTTCCTGCCGTTATGGAAGAATTCCACCCTCCACTCTTTTGCCCGGGCAATCCTGGCTTCCGTGCTGCCGGATCGTATCACCACCTCATCTTCCGTCGCATGGACTCTGGCATATCCTCCTTTACTTTCATAGAATGCCGGAACCTGCCTCCCGCCTCCGAAATGGTGCGCCGCCCGGACCGCGATGCAGTCCTTTGCCGGTGAGAAGAATGTGACCGTCAGCGTGATCCCGCTAAGATCCTTCCTGCCGCCATTCTGGACACCAGAGGCATAGATCGTCACACTGTCGTCACAGATCTCAAGCTCACCGGCACTGGCTGCCTGATAAAGACTGCAGTCCTCACGTACTTTCCAATAACCATCTGTAAATCGCATATGCACCCTCCTTCTGTCTCTTAATTATAGAGGAGTTCCCTTTTTTGCATAACCGACAAAACAACTCACAAAAGTGTAAATACATCTCTCCTGCCTGCATAGAATACGTTTTTATACTTTATCGGATACGATCTTCTTCTTGACATGCCGGAAGAAATAAAGAAGACACCCCATCGGACAATGTCATTTAGTTAAGGCATCAGCAGTGACGCTCTTTACAGAGCAAGGTATATAGAAATATGTACCCTGCTCTTTTTTTGTAAATTTTTTGAAAAAACACTTGACAAACATGAAAAAATTTGTGGCAAAGCCCCTTGAA